>Ga0335083_10005350_pt1 | contig 16184 bp, 18 predicted proteins | sample Lox_Sample_42_FD_206716 | JGI IMG/M metagenome (GOLD analysis project Ga0335083, IMG submission 206716) | Soil microbial communities from Loxahatchee National Wildlife Refuge, Florida, United States - Lox_Sample_4.2 | ecosystem: Environmental > Terrestrial > Soil > Wetlands | place: USA... | reverse complement strand
AGCGCTGCCATGGCGCGGGCGGATTTGACTGTGTCGCGGGTGGCGAACATCCCGGCCTGCTGCCGGGCTGGGGCCAGATCGCCCAGCATGATTCCGGCCTTGAAGTAGCGAAAACCCGGCCGCCAGACGGCACAGAGAAGCCGCACCGCCTCGCCGATCAGGGCCAGGGTGTCGGCGGTCGGCTCGATCCGAGCTGCCCAGCTGCCGCTGTACCAGTCATCGCCATTATGCGGGTTGGTGTGGGCGAATACCGCGAGGTGGCCGGCTTCCAGGCCCTCGGCACGCAGCTTCTCGGCTGCGCGGGTGGCGAACGTCGCCACAGCTTCCCGCAACTCGCCCCAGGAGGTGACCAGCCGCCCGAAAGAGCGCGTTACCACGATGGCTTGGCGTGGCGGCGGCATCAGCGTGAGCGGCAGACAGCTCTGTCCGCGCAACTCAGTCTGCACGCGTGCGCCGGTGACGGTGAGAAGCTCGCGGACCTGCCCGGGCTCCAGCCTCACGAAATCGGCAATGCTGGAAATGCCCAGCCGGTTCAGCTTTTCGACCGTCTTGCCGCCGATGCCCCAGACCATGCTGACCGGCAGCTCATCATAGAGGGCAGCACGCTCCGCCTCGTTGCGCAGGTCACAGATGCCGTGCAGGGACAAATCATCCTTGGCGATGCGGTTGGCGAGTTTGGCGATGGTCTTGGTCGGCCCGATGCCCACGCAGGTGGGGATCTTGGCTAAACGCCGCACCTCATCGCGCAACCGCCGGCAAAACTCTGGCAGGTCAGGCATCCCGGCGAGGTCAAGGAACATCTCGTCGATGCTGTAGGGCTCGATCTGGGGCACGTTGGCGGCCAGAACCTCGTACATGCGCCGGCTCATATCGCCATAGAGCGGGTAATTGCTGGAGCGCCATTCCACCGCCTTGCACTCCGGGCGGCGCTGGGCCAGGTGCCAGGGCTCGCCCATCCTGATGCCGAGCGCCTTGGCCTCGGTGGTCCGGGCAATGGCGCAGCCGTCATTGTTGCTGAGCACAACCAGTGGCACGCCGCGCAATTCGGGCGCGAAGGCGCGTTCGGCCGAGCAGTAGAAGCTGTTGCCGTCAATCAGGCCAAAAACCGGCATGGCTTATATCTCGGTGCGCACAAGCCCGGTGACCACGGCCCAGATCTCGGCTTCGTCACCAGTAACCGCGATGGGGGCGGTGTCGGGATGGCCGGACGCCAGCCACCATTGCCCATGGCGATAGGCGAGTTGGCCCACCAGCACCGAGCCGTTCCGCATGACCACTGCGACCTTGCCATGGGCCGGGGGCGAAGCGGCGTCGGCGATCAGGATGTCGCCGGAAAAAATGCCGCGAGAGGCGAGGGCGTCGCCGGAGACGCGCACCGGGTAACGGCTGGGGCGGGCCAGGTCGAGGATGTCACCGAGGTCAATCCGGCCCTCGAGGCTGTCTCCGGCGGGAGAGACAAAGCCTGTGGTGTTGCCGCCATTGTAGGTCATCGCCCACCTCACTGTGCCAAAGTCGCGGAGTGAGAACATATAGAGAACATATGCCGCCAGCAAGCTGAAAAGACTCATGATTGCAAACCGGGCGTCGTGCGGTAGGCTCGCCGTATGTGCGGGCGCTTTGTCAGTACGACGCCAGCCGAGGCGATCGCCCGGATGGTCAAGGCGGTGAACCCGGTGCCGAACTTCGCGCCGAGCTGGAATATCGCGCCAAGCCAGCAGGCCATGGTGGTGCGCCGGCATCCCAAGACGGACAAGCGGCATCTCGACCTGCTGACTTGGGGCTTTGTGCCGCACTGGGCAGATGATCCGAACACGGAGCGCAAGCCGATCAATGCCCGGGCCGAGACGGTGGCGGCGTCACCGATGTTCCGGGCCGCGTTTGCGCATAACCGCTGCCTGGTCCCGGCTGATGCCTATTACGAGTGGCAGGTAGCGCCCGACGGCAAGCAACCCTACGCTTTCGCCCGCCAGGATAGCACCCCAATGATGCTGGCCGGACTGTGGGACATTTGGCAGGGCGCGGATGGCGCCAAGCTACGCAGTTTTACGCTCATCACCACAGGCGCCAACGATATCGCCCGGCCGATTCATGGCCGGATGCCGGTGAGTGTGGAGGCTGGGGATTGGCCGATGTGGCTGGGGGATGACGAGGGGGATGCCGGGGAATTGTTGCGGCCCGCAGGCGATGAAATTCTGAGGGCTTGGCCCGTCAGCCGCAGGGTGAACAGCCCGGCGAATAACGATGCGCATCTGCTGGATGAAATGCATTGACGTCTGACTTGGGCTGGAACGGGCCGAAAGCGGAATGGCCGCTATCGGCCCGGTCCGGCCAAAAGCTGCCTGACCGCTTTATGGCGGCCACCCTAGAGAAGCGGCCATTCCCGAGTCGATCAAAATTGGTCGTCAGGCTGCTGCATGATCAACCGCGAGAACCGTCACTCGGCTGCAGAATTTTGTAAAATGGGTCTTGGTCCTAACGAGGCGGCTAAACCTCGACAAAGAATGGGATCGAGACTTCATCGAACTTCGGCGCGCCTGTGACTTCGGTAATGCCCTCCGCGTCGATCTCCTTGCCAAAATGCTGGACCCATAACGCCGCGAAGAACGAGTGCGCAAAATCGACCAGATTGAGGGCGGCTTCGCGTAGCTCAGTCATTAACTGTCTCTGCAAATCCCCAAGGTCCGCCACGCCCGCCTCTGCCGCAATGCCCTTGGTCGAAATCACATCACAAAACAGAAACAGGGAATTGAAGCTATGGTGCGAGAAATAGGCTTTCCACATGCCGTCAAAATCCGCATCGGCAATCGCAGCCTGAAACGCCTGCTCGGTTTCATCTACTTTCGGGTAATGGAAACCGTAGTTATTTCTGATGGCGGCTAGAAGCGCCGACTTGCCCATAAGCTTCTTCAGATAGGCAAGGGCATCACTACCCTTTTTGTCGAGTCTGTCTTTGTAGTCGTTGCCGACTTTGCTCTTTAGGAATAGCCGTTCGACGACCCGTAGGGACTCGAACACGGCGCTAACCGCCAGCCGGACAAGCATCTGCGTTTGCACGCCGGTCGTATATTGCTCGACTTCGTTCTTGGAATCAAGCGTGGTAGCGAAGATCAGAAGTTTCTCAAACATCAGTACATGATTTGCCATATGCCCAAGCTGCAATAGGCATACGCGCTCCTCCTTCGGAAGCTCGAGCAAGGAGTTTTTCGGAATCGGAATGCGATAAACCTGTATCATGTCATATCTCTTCGCTGGTTGTGGCACGCTTTTCGACAAGCACCTTCTGCACTTTTTCGTCGGTCCATGCGTCGAGATCGCCCAACTGTGCGGCCTTTTTGTGCGGCATGATAACCTACTCTTGCATTTTCTCCCATCTGCCTACATTGAGCTCACTTTAGCGTATTATTTAACAATCTGCAGTACACCATCCAGGCGTCTTCAATTCCTCGGCAGGCAGTGGTCGAATTCTACATGCCGGATAGATCATGGATAATTTGGTCGATTGGGTGGCCCGACTGATTGTATCTTTTGTGAGATCCTTGACGGTAATCATCGATAATTTGCGGCGGTTCGGATCGGTAAAAAAGTGCTTTTCGGGCGTACACCTGAACTGCATTATTTAGGAGCACTGCTTCATCGGCGTTAATAACAAGCGTTGAAAGCTGAGGGGCCGTTCTGTATTGAAAAGGTCTCGCGTAGAGAACGCTGATTTCTGGCGTCAGGGGGGCCAATATCTGCGGCTGTGATGGCGCTGAATTTGGCGAAAGCAGGTTGTGAAAGAAGCCGTCGCCGAATATGAATTCTCGATCTGGAGAGAAAATCACAGCGATCTTTCCGCGAGTACCGAATGCTTGAAGCGCACGCCGGAAAGAATGCCGCATATTGGCACCGATCAGAAGGTTGCGTTCCTGCTCGGGGAGCGGTCCTCTGAACCTTTCCGACAACGAAACGGCGGCTTCGCGGTTCATTGGGCTGCGCACTGCGAGGGAAACCAGGCATTCGATCAAGAGGCCAACCTGCTCTTGGGATGCTGTCTGAGGGAGGAAGCGATGCTTGCGTTCTGGGACATCAACAGCTTGCCGGTCGAGGCTTTGCAGCCAGCGGATTAACCCAGGGAAACCAGAATCGGCATCCTGAAACTCGTGTTCGAAGCTCTCTCCCCACACAGTGGCCTCGTCCGCATGAGTGCCCATCTTGATGTGGTGGCCGCCCACGATCACGCCGCAATTCTTCGGCGGCAGATGTTTGACCGAAGCATCGGGTAGCAGCCAATGCACCCGGCCAACTTCATCTTTCCAAAAATCAGAAAGGGATTCAGGCCACCAGTGATGTCGTTCAGATTTTAGATTTGCCATGATATCAGTGCTGGTGAAGGACCGCTATGATTTGATCCGCAGCTTTGACCAGCGAATATATCGCAACGTGCGCCAACAAATAGTGAGGCAGCCACTTTCCGACGGTCTTGCCGGCCTCTTTGAATGCTTCAGATGTGAAGTCATTGACTCTATCCAAAGTCCACTGTCCGATACCACCGAGCTTTTCCTTTATCTGCTTCCAGAGTGTTGTAAGCCTCGATGGTGCGTCTGCCTCGGTGCTTTTGGCTACCTTCTTAGCTTCTTCGATTTTTTCGAGAACCTCTTCGCGATCCTCTTCCGTAAGCGCGCATTCATCTGGCGGTCTGTTGTGGCCTATGCCGCCATGTGCTGACGGCCGAGCCAGGTCCTGAACTGCGATAGACAACGATTCAAGAACTGGAACGACGGTTGTAAAAGCCTCTGTCGCGGTTGATGGCGCCAATAGCGGCTGCACCGGCGGACTTTTCCACATCCAAGCTCCGGCCAAAACGCGACCGAGTTCCTCGAATATCTCATCCGGCATGACGCCCGCAAACTCTTGGCGTAGAATGCTGCTCGCTTGAACAGCGGGGCGGCGGTACGGATCGCCATAACGCGCTTCGCCATAGCGGGCTGCAGCCTTTGAACGATCATAGGGCTCTAAGTTCAGAAGGAACCACCACATGGCAGTTTCCCTCTGAGTCGCGCCGTCTGCCTGCCGGAGATCTGAATCCTTTATCCCGAGTGGGAACCTGGGGGTTATATGTGCCGGCTCGTTCAGAGGTTTGCCAACAGCTTCATCTACTGTGAGCGGGGCGATAATTACGCCCTGGGTTGGCCACCGGCGGGATAGCTCTGGGTTCCGCTCAACCTCATCTACCTCTGCATCTTCTCGCCGCTGTTGCATATCAGGGTGAGCTGGACCAGGCGCCCACTCCGTGATGCCGTCGCTCTCAACCATTTCCACGACTTCATCGATCAAATTCTCGGGCAAAAAATCGCCGAATTCCGCCCAGAGCTCATCCTTTGCCTCGTATGGGCCACCCCAGATATAGTTGTAGTTGTAAGGCGTTTCGTCGTCCTTGTCGGCATAGGGGGTTTCATTTTGAGGGTCTTCATAGTTCCTATGGAACCAGTGGATTAGATACTCTTGCTGCCGTTCCCGGCCGAGACGCTTCAGAGCAGACGGGGTTTTGCCAATATGATCGTCGCTAGAATAGTACCGCCTTTTCGCCGCCACCCCGATGTCTCCGCCGCCTACCGCCTGTATGACATCGTTATGATTGCCCGTTCCAGGGAGACCGTCCAGAGCGTAAGGGCCACATAGATATTAAAAAGGTGCGGCACTCGACCTTTCGAGAGCAGCGCCGATCGCAATCCGTTGCTTTGCAACTGAGCTAAAGGCCCATAAATGGTGGCGCCCTATCATTGTCCGCTGCCGGGAACACGAAACGCCGCCGGGAATGACCAAAATGAGCGCATTTGGGCCGGGTCGGGCCGAAAGCGGCTGGGCCGCTTTCGTCGGATCAAACGCTAAAGCGGCCATCTTGGATTGGGCTGAGATGGGAAGAAATTGCTGGCGCCTGATGCGGGCCGTCAGCGGTCTGGCGGCTTCCGGGAGCGAGAGGCCTGAGGAGACAATCGTGGGTGTCTAGTTTGGTTCACTTATTCGGCGACCCAACCATGCACCGACCATTTCTCTACCAACCGGAACAACCGCTTGAGGACGGCGCCCGAAGATGCCACCAATAGCTGACCATGCAACTCACAAGCTCCATGACCCTTTCGGCGGCCGAGAATTTCCTCCGCAGCGTCGCGGCCGGCAAGGTCGGGAAGCTTCAGATCCCCACCCGCGCGAAGCACCAGGCCGCGGGCGGCGAGGTAGCCTTCGTTCAGGCCCTCTCCACTTGGGCGAACAGCGTCCATCCAGCGGAACTGATGAGCTACGCAGAAGGCCCGGCCGACGACGTCCAGATCGATCGACTCGTCGCCAGGCTCTACGGGCTCGTCGCCATCCTAGTCGCCGACACCATCTCGAGTATCCGGGGTGCCAATCTCACCGAGTTGCTCCGGCGCGCCGCGCTCGCCCGCCTAGCCATTCTCCAGTCCGAGTCGCCGGAAGGCGGCTCGAGGGGGCCACAGCTGGAGATCGTCTGCATCGACCATCTCGCCAAAAGCTATCCCCGTGCCTTCTACACGCACGACGAGGAGGGCGTGCGCCGGGTCAAGAGGCTCCCAGCCTTCAACCGGTTCGCGTCGGCCGTGGTGAAGGAACTGGTCCCGACCGAGCTCTCCCATTCCGTGCCCTACGGCTTCGCCCACGCCCTGGGTGGCGCGCTCCACGAGTTGTTCCGCAACACGGAGGAGCATGGCCGCGTGAACGATCGGGGCGATGTCCCCGCGAAGTCGGTGCGCGGCTTCCACGCGCGGCGCCATTCCGTCGCGCCGGACACGGTCGCGGCTCTCGCGGCGGAGGCGAAACCGCTCTCCGACTATCTCGCGCGGCTTCGTCCCGCCCGAGCAGGCAACCGCGACATCCAGCTGATCGAGCTTTCCGTGTTCGACACCGGGCCCGGAATGGCCCCGAGCCTCTCCGGCCGGCCGCTCGCGTCCATCAACCCCGACGAGGAGCTCGATCTCGTCCGGCGATGCTTCCGCGAGAACGTCTCCCGCAAATCCCTGTCCTCCGCAGGACTCGGGCTACCGACCGTAGTCGACCTGCTGCGCGCGAGAGATGGCTTCCTCAGGCTCCGCACTGGCAGGCTCGGGCTGTTCTGCGACCTCGGCCTCGAGGATCAGAAGCCTTTCGGCGAGCCGCCGGAACTCCGCGCATGGTCGGGCCCGGAAGCCGAGCTCGCCCCCGTGGCAGGCACGCTCTTCACCCTCATGTTTCCCCTGGGGGCATAGGCTTTGCGCCCATTCTACTCCCTTCGCCTAGAACGGCAGACGCAGACCGAGACGATTGACACGTTCGTGGTCTATCTCGCCACAGACGAGCTTCCCGCGGACACGTTCGCCGCGCTGATCGACGAGGAGGTCGAGCGCAATCTCGTGCCCGACGAGGTCGTCATCGTCGTCAGGGAGACCAGCCGCGCCGAAACGGTGACAGCCATTCGGGATCATCGCGAGCTCAGGCGTGTGCGCCATCGGCTCGCGCCGCATGCGACCGTCACCGTGATCGGCTTCGACAGGAAGGGCGTCGAGGTCGATCGCGAGATCGCGACCGGCACGGGTGTCAAGAGTGCGATCACGCTGACGGAGATCGGAAGGCGATCCGCGACGGCGATCTTCCTCGATCACGGCGGCTTCGTCGAGGCCAACGCTAGCTACCACTTCAGGAACCCGTCCGGCAGACACACCGACCGGTTCATGCGCCTCTCAAACCTTCTGGTCTGCCACGCCGAGATCTCGATCATCGCCATGACGCTGCTGCCGCTCATCCCAGACGACGCGGTGCAAGCGCACGTTGATACGCCGGCGATGTTCACTCTCGTCTCAGCGGTCAACGAGCATCTGTGGAAGCTCCAGCCTGGACGCCAGCCTCTGCGGTGCGACAGCTTTCGATCCTATCTTGGCGTCAAGACTTACGATTTCAGCGGCAGCGACACCTCGGTCGTGCTCATCTCGGCCACGTCCAGCGGAAGCCTGGGTAGCATCGTCGAAAAGCGAGAGGTTGATCGATCCCGGATCGCGCACGTCCTCTACCTCGGGGCCGCCTCCCCGCGCTTCCCGTCGGCGGTGGATCTGTCCTTCGACAAGAAGCTTAACCCACTGGGGATTGCCGAAGCGCGCGAAACCTATCTTGAGCCCAACTGTGCCCTCTGCGACACTGGATCGATCGCCGTAGACCTACGGGGGGACCAGTTCGACATCAGCGGCCCCGAGTTCGAACCACTCACGCTCAAGAAGACCGACGCGCCCGACCGTCTAGCATCCACCATGGACAGGCTGGCCGGATCCGGCGCATTCGGCGTCTCCGTCGCGTCGGGCGCGACCGGTCGGCAACACCTCGTCAACGCCGACAGGCTTTCGTTCGCACCAGAGTTCGTGAAGCGTCTCGAATACTTCGCGAAGACCCACGTTCCCTCGAGCGCGCGCGAATGCATCATGCTGGACGAGGATTCCGAGAAGTTCGCGCGTGATCTCTGCGCCCGAGCCGGCGTGACGCCCGAGTTCGTGGCACGATCCGGCATCGACGGACTGAATCGGACCGACACGCAGGCCAGCATCCAACTCAACGGATCGCCGATCGTGATCGCCGCCGCCGTGATCGAGAGCGGGCGCGCGCTTCTCGACATAAGCCGCGACCTTCGGAAGGTCCGGCCGAACTCTCCCCAGATCTACATTGTCGGCCTCGTTAAGTCGGTCAGCGCCTCGCGTCGGCAGGAGCTCGAGCGAACCCTAGTGCAGACCCAAGAACCGAGTCCGCATCGGTTCGCGGCAATCGAGGAGTTGGTGCTGCCGTCGGCGGGCGCTCCGAACGCGTGGCAGGCCGAGCTCATGTTCCTCGACGATGTGGTCTCAGGCGGCGCTGACCTCTCCGAGACGCTCGCCGCCCGCCGGGATCTCCTCCGGCGCACCTCGGCGCCCCTCATGGACGATCTCTTCGTCGCCAATGGTGCCGCCCCGCTCGTCCTGCAGCCGGGCTTCGTCTTCTGGCCCCCGGAGCTCCCAGAGCGGATCACGGCGAAGCCGACGCAGGCGGATGTGTTCTACACAATCAGCGCCGTTCTCCAGAAGCTCCGCACCACGGCGCCGAAGCCAGGCGCACGGGCACTCCGCGCCAACTGGTTCCAGCAGACCCTGCTCGACCCCTCCAACCTTGGCCGGTTCAACGACGGAGTGATCCAGGCCAGCCTCCTCCGCGCCGCCAGGCCCACGGAGATCGACTTCTCGGGAGAGGTCGGCAGCCGGCTCGACGCGGCGCGGATCATCGGGCGCATCATCGCAGGCGCCCATCGACCACGCGGCGAGGCCGCGAGCGAGGCGCTCATCGCTCTCGGAAGCAAGCGCCTCCGCCTGCCACCCGCGAAGCTAATCGACATTCTGGCTGAAACCTCAACGCACCCGCCGCTTGTCGCCGAGCTTGCGGCGCTCTGCCGTCGCAGGCTGCTCTAAACGCTCCGGCACCAACTGGGGGGGACCGCGTGCCGCTCGCCCAGTATTAAGGGTTCCAAACCCAAGCTGCCGTTCGGTACGACGTCGATATATAGCGAAAGGTTGACGATTCGAACCCCCGACTTGTCCATCTCTTCTTCGGGCTATGACTCTCGCGATCCAGACTAGCAGCGCCTGCTCTCGATGTTTCAATTCGACCGTTATAGGCATGTCAGCGGATCCAGTGACCCCCGTCGTTCCTGCGGGGTAGGAAGACATGCTTCGGCTGGAGATACTTATCGAAACGGACTGTCAGCAATTGGAAATCGCGTTCGGGCTCGGGAATGGCGACAACGGGCGCTCTGTCGCCGGTCGGTCCGACCCGCTATGGCTGGTTTTAGGGACTAAGTGATCAGTGCCTGAGGGACGTAGTTGGGTCGACTGCTGACACGAGGGAGCACTGCCGTAGACGACCGCTTTGGCTTGCTGGCGGGGACAGACCGTCTCTTGACCGTGGTCAAGAGACGGTCATACCGGGTTCCCCCGCGCAGGCAGGGTTGAACCCCGAAAAAAATCGCGGCACTGTTCTGGTGGCCTGTCCCGTTATAGCAAGGCTGCCGTTCAGCTACCGGTGCCCCATACCCAGTGACCCATCGGCTCCCATGGCCGGCCTCCATTTAAGCAAGGCGGCCACCTGTTCTCCTGGCCACCCATGATGCGGCGCGCCAGGGTAGGCCGAATGCATGTCAACGGCGGAAACAAAATGTGCCAGATGGCGGCGCACTTGCCGGCCGCCAATACCAACATGGGTAGGCGCGTAGCCTCGGAGATCGGGATGGGTTGCCTCATTCCACAGTCCTTTCGGCTTGTTGCCTCCCCCACTGCCAGCACTCGTCGCGACACTTATGATGAAAAGCACGCTCGTCGGTGACAGAACGCCCCAAGCGCCTGGCGCCGGAAACGAAACCAGAGAGAGCATCCCCTCCTAACTCACCATCGGCAACGCTGTTTTGGTTCACACAGATTGACGTCAGCAAAGGCAATCCACGTGCATGGCAGAGCTCAAGCAACCGTTCGAGATGCCCACCCCTACCATTCATCTGATGGCGTGCCTTCGACCACTCAACGCCGCTGGCTTTCGCCAGGTCGCCATAGGTTGTGCAAACCTGCTGGATTGCCGTCTGCTTGAGATGCTCCATGGAATGCTCAAGGTTTAAGTGTTGTTTGGCCTGGGTCCGCCGGGCGCGCTCCTCAAGAAGCTGACCATAAAGCGATAGAGCTACACCGCCTGGTTTTCGCTCATGGTTTGAAATCCACTGATCGAGGTCCGCGTCTGTCTTCTTGCTGAGGTCTACGGGTTGCATTTGATGTTCCTTTAGCTCAGGTGTCGAAAACGAATTTTTGCCCTAGTTAGTATATCTGATAAATGACATTTTCATATATAGAAAGCCAGACGACTGCATTGTTGGCCCAAGCCGCCCGGCTTGCCATCTGACGTGCCTAAATATCGCCCAAATTTCTGTAAGCTTATTGAGAAGACATGACTTGGAAAACATTGGGCGTTGATGTACTGATTAAAAATTCGGGAGATGCCAATTAAAGTAATAGTTGCAATTTGGGAATATTTGCTCGCCGTCTGGTACGAGCTTCCGTGGCTCAACACCCGGGAAAAGTTACTCGGCTTGTCCCCTTCAGACAAAACCAACCAAACCAATCTTTTTTATTACGCTTATTATGAAATCTCAAAACTACAACAAATGTTAAAAAATCTATATAAAAATCCTCTTTCCGTTGATGCTATCAGCATCGCGTATATTATCAATAAACACGCTGAGACAGTATGTAGTCGTGCTTTGGTTCCTTTGGGACCCGATGCGGGGATCCAGGCACTTCACGAAAGTATTTTGGCGCACGAGAAGCTTCTAAAAAGCCTTGGAAATGAACCGAAAAACGGCGCGCAATCCATCCAGGTTGTAATCTCGAATGCAATGATAGACGAAGCTAAAAAGACAATTGCCGCTTATGAGCAATCCAAAAGAACGAGCCGAACATATTCCTATGCGAAAAATTCTGTCGAACTGGACGACTATGTCGGGATCAAGGTGACAACCTGCGCCGCCACGCTTTGTCCGTCCGTGCGGTGACCCATCATAGTAACGGAACGGCATATCTGGCAGATGCTCGCTTTTGCTAGGTTGCGGCCGATTACCGGCCACCTACACCACCGCCTGGGGCACGACCCACCTTAGGCTGGGAATGACCAGAAAGGGCGCGTTGCCGTCGGCACTTGGCGACGCGGAGCGTCCGCTCCTGAGATCACGTACCCAGCGACCTATGCCCGGCTTGGGTGGAAAGCGGGTGGTCTGCTCTTGGATTAAAAATCAGAGGAAGCGAAAATCTGTCTGTAATTAATCGGGGCCATGATACAGAAAAATGATAGAACAATTTATATGTTGGAGTAAAAATCATTGGAACCAACGTATTTGAGCAAGGATGTTAACGGGAATGTGGTTATATTTGAGCTGGAGGGCGATGCAGTAGAGATATTTAGGCCGAATGATTTATTCAGTAAGCGCAACCGCTATCTCATGTCGGATTGGGAGAGAATCAAGCCATCTTATGATACTTCCAGTGATGTCAGTTGCTATAATGATGTAATCAATGCCGCATGGCAGTGCTTGGTGATGCAAACGATAATCAAGAAAGATACACAAATATCAAAGCATGGTAGAGGAAAGTATTTTCCACGGATTTGGCGCGGCATCAATGACGGCTTGTCCTCATACGAGGGCGTCGATCCAGGGAAAACTTATGGACATGTGTTTGTGGGAGCTACTGTAGCTGTCTTGAGTATATTACAATCATTAGAATCTCTATTCAAATACATAGAGCCCGCAAAGGGCAACCTTGGTACGTTCAGCCATAAGATCCGGGAGACGCTTATACTTGTATGTACTGAGGTGGAATCTGCACTAAGATCTGTTTTGGACGCGAATTCATCGAACGGCAGAGAGCGTTACACAACTGCAGATTATTTCAAGTTGGCTGATCCAATGCGTTTAAAAGAATGGGCAGTGTCCCTCTCCAACTATCCTGAACTGGGTGTTTATGCGCCGTTTTCGCAATGGGATGAGAAGAGTCCCACTAAGTCATTGCCTTGGTACGACTGTTATAATGCTGTGAAGCATCACAGAGAAGAACAATTCCAAGCGGCGAGTTTGGATAACCTACTGAACGCTGCCGCGGCGCTTCATATTTTACAATCTGCACAGTTCGGGCCGTATATTTACCATAGCTATTCTGGTTCCGACAGAAGCCCTTTCAGCGTAGTAAAGAGCCCAGAATTTGATCTTTCCGAGTTATACATTCCGGATTTTATCGGTAACACTGACATGATTCCTAAGCTCTATTTTGCCTGAATAGAGGGCGGTATATTAATGTCGGATATCTGCTCTAGGGAAATCCAGATAATAGCATCAATGTCGTATTAGGGTCGACAGCGGGATTCCGGCTCGGGTGGATTTGAGACAGACGGCTTTCGGGCGAGGAAAGCGAATAACGAACATTCGGTTCGCGGCTAGGTCGGGCCGAATTTGGACCTCGGCGAGATGGCCGCGCCGGCGCCGACCTGGGTGGATTTGCGACGGTCTGCTTCCGTACCGGCGGCGAGAGAAGCGGACGTACCGCTGATGGCGAGGGTGGGCCGGTAATCCCCCCTGAGTTTAAGGGGATGCATGCGTAGAATTTTCTCGGCATTGTGAACGAGGAGATTTCTGTGAAGAACAGTCGTTTTACTGAGGCGCAGATCATGGCTGTGCTGCGCCAAGCCGAGGGTGGGCTGTCTGTCCCTGAGCTTTGCCGTGAGCACGGGATCAGCGGCGCCACGTTTTACATCTATGGATGGCTCTCCCATTGCAAGTAGAATTTGAACCGGTCTGCGTGATCAGTTGCAAACATCTATCCGGCGTCAGTCGGCTTATGCCGGAGCGCCCAAATGGCTAATCCGCACACGCGCACCTCAACAAGTGGTAGGCTTCGAGAGCCTTTATAAAAGTCAGGTTTGTCGCGCGTCGGTTCGATCGGTGCAGTCCATTTCTCAGTCTACCCGCAAGCTGTATTCTGGCCTTCAGGCGGCGGGGCGGTACGGTTCACCCGTTCGCAGCACGGCCCATATTATCCGTGCGTTCTTATTGGCGACCGCAACCGTTGCCCGGTTGAAGCCCCGCCGCTCCTGAAGCTGGTTGACCCATTGGTTTATGGGGTCGTTCTTGTTGGCTGCTACCCGCACGACAGAACGGGCACCGTGAACCAGCAGGCTACGCAAATGCTGGTCGCCACGTTTTGATATCCCCATCAGCACTTTCCGGTCGCCGCTCGAATGCTGCCGTGGCACCAGACCGAGCCAGGCTGCCATGTGCCGCCCGTTCTTGAACTCGGCGCCGTCGCCGACTGCAGCAACAATGGCCGTGGCCGTTTTGGGGCCGACGCCCTTGATCTTGGCGATCCGCTGGCAGACCTCGCTGGCTTTGAACACAGCCGCGATCTTTTTGTCGAAACTTTCAATCCGCCGGTCCAGGTCACAGAGCAGATCCCATAACTCGCCGATTGCGTCTCTGGCCATCGCCGTCAGCTCGTTGGCCTGACTGGCCAATATCTCCGGGATCATGCGCCGGGCGCGGCCAATGGATTTGGCGAACGCGATGCCGCGGTCGAGAAGCAAACCGCGAATTTGGCTGACCACGGCGGTGCGGTGGTTCACCATGCGTTGCCGGGCACGGTGCAATGCCTGGATATCCTGCTGCTCGATGCTCTTCTTGGGCACCAGCGGAATATGCGGTTGGCGAACCGCGGTGCAGATTGCTTCTGCATCATTGCCATCGTTCTTCTGCCCGCGGACAAAAGGCTTTACATATTGCGGGCCCACGATCTTTACTTTGTGGCCGAGCTCTTCAAACTTCCGGGCCCAGCAAAAGGCGCCTGTACATGCCTCAATAGCGATGGTGCACGGCTCGATACCCGCGACGACCGACAGAAGCTGCTCACGCATCACTCGGCGTTTGAATACTGGATGGCCCTTGCGATCGACACCATGCAGCTGGAACACGTTTTTGGCTAAATCAATGCCCAGTACATCAATCGTCATAACGGCTCTCCTTTTGGTTTGGGATCGGCACAACCTGCCGGAAAGGAGGGAGAGCCGTCCATCCCATTAAATGGCGAGCGAAGTATGGGGGCATGGACGCCTCGATGATGAGCCAGATGAAGGCTTTGGAAGAAGAGAACCGTCGCCTGAAGCGCATGTACGCGGATTTGAGCATGCAGGCTGATTTGCTGAAGGAGGCTCTGGGAAAAAAGTAACCCGCCCCTCTGAGCGCCGGGACCTGGCTGAACGTGCCGTGGCGCAACGAGGGGTGAGCGTGGCTTTGGCCTGCCGGGCTTTTGGCGTGAGCGAGACCTGCTACCGCTACAGCCCGAAGCGGGACGAGGAGAACGAACGGATCGCCGACCTTCTTCTTGGGCTGACAGAGGCCAAGAAGAGCTGGGGTTTTGGGCTGTGCTTTCTGCATCTTCGGAACGTCAAGGGCTATGCTTGGAACCACAAGCGCGTTTACCGGATCTACCGTGAGCTGGAGCTGAACCTGCGGATCAAGCCCCGCCGTCGGCTGAAGCGCGAGAAGCCCGACGAACTGGCCGTGCCGGCGGCGCCGAACGTGGTCTGGTCCATGGACTTCATGGCCGATCGTCTGGCTGATGGCCGACAGTTCCGGCTGCTCAACGTGCTGGACGACTTCAACCGCGAGGGACTGGGCATCGAGGTGGATTTTTCGCTGCCCGCCGAATACGTCGTGCGTTCACTTGACCAGATCATCGAGTGGCGCGGGAAGCCTTCGGCGATCCGGGTGGATAACGGCCCCGAATATATCAGCGCCACGCTGATGCAGTGGGCCGGGCAGAACGGCATCGCCTTGAACCATATCCAACCTGGAAAGCCGCAGCAGAACGCCTATGTCGAGCGCTACAACCGGACGGTCAGGCACGAATGGCTCGACCTCCATATCTTCGAAACCATCAAGGAGGTGCAGGACATCGCCACAGACTGGCTGTGGACATACAATCACGAACGGCCCAACATGGGCATCGGCGGGATCACTCCCGCTCAGAAGCTGAAACGCGCCGCGTGAATTCTACAAACAAACCCCGTTAAAAACGGGGGGATTACCGGCCGGGAGCTGCAAGTCCGCTTTCAAGGAGAATGCACAAAAGCGGTCTTATAAGGGCCATAACGTCGGGTGGCCGTCATAAGTCGTCCATGGTACACATCGGACAGTCCAACGTCACTCCTTCCGCAGAGAGGACTCTATGACCTTCCCCCCAAAGCCGAAGTTCGAAAAATCAAGCCATCATGTTGTGCCGGCGCTTTGGCAGCGCCGTTTTGCTGCACCTGGCGATCCGGGCCCCTACTACCTCAATGTCGCCAATGGTCGAAAACTTAATGCTCAGGGACCCGGTGATAAGATGGCTGAAGAGTATGCCAATATCGTATTTGATCAATTCTTCCGACCCAGCGACAGCCTTGAAGATCAACTCTCAAAGCTCGAAACTAAAATGGTACGGGGGCTTGATACGCTGTAAGCGTCAGCTGATCACCGCGGCTGCTTGATTTGCAGTGTTTTCTTCCCTGGTCCATTTCCACGGGAGAAGCTCTTTGAGCCTGTTGGCTGGATGTCCTTTTGCCATGCGGTCGATGACGTTGGT
>Ga0335083_10005349_pt1 | contig 16186 bp, 14 predicted proteins | sample Lox_Sample_42_FD_206716 | JGI IMG/M metagenome (GOLD analysis project Ga0335083, IMG submission 206716) | Soil microbial communities from Loxahatchee National Wildlife Refuge, Florida, United States - Lox_Sample_4.2 | ecosystem: Environmental > Terrestrial > Soil > Wetlands | place: USA... | reverse complement strand
CGAACGATTCAAATGCAGCGATAAATGCTTTTGCTACGTTTCCGTTATCGCGCACTGTGGTACCGGCTATATCAAAAACAACCAGTTCAATACTGTTCATGATTATTTGTTTATTTGTGATGTAAGGTGATGCAAAATCATTTCTCTGTAATGATTGAGATCAGGTAAAGGTTTATGCTCGATCTTGGCCTGCTCATCCCATTTGCGCATACGGATAATCAGGTCAAACAAAGGATATTTTTCAAATGCTTCGGCTTCTTCCTTGTCCATCGGCCCTCCCTGATACTCCAGGGTTTTTTTACTCGCGTCGGAAAGCTGACTATAATATACAGGGTCTTTGTAGGTCAGATATCTTTTAGCTTCTACATGAGATTCAACCAGCCTGGATACTTTTTTTGAAAAACCTTTCTTGAATAAATATTCGGCGCCGATCTGCTCATGATCTTTAATTCCAAATCCATCCATTTCATTTATTCCGCGGCCTTCTTCACAAATATGTCCGATGTCGTGAAGAAAAGCAGCAAGTATCACTTCTTCATCGAATCCCTGTTCTTCTGCCAGCTGGGCCGCCTGGACCATGTGCTCCAACTGGGAAACTTTTTCTCCCGCATATTCTTCACCTCCGAATTGCTGGTAATAATTCATGATTTCATCAGTAATAAGCATCGCTTTTTCTTTATCCATGATGATTGTTTTATGATACTTCCTTAGCCATTTAAAATTAATTCTAAAAAATGGTCTCACAAGAAATTCCCACTCTATAACAATAATTTTTTGATTCCGGAATTCATCCTTTACCAGCATTATTTAATCACTGAAACAATCGTCTCCGAGCTTTCATGATCAGGAACAAAATGAAATCCAAGCAATGCAGCAATCGTCGGGGCGATTTGTTTCTGATACAGTGGAACCGAAGTTTTTACTTCTCCTGATGCTTTTGTATCGGGCCCCATAACGGCTATCCATATGTGCCCTGCATCTTCCACTTTTTCACCATGATCCCTCCACTGCTCTTTTATTTTATCTCCACGTCCATGATCGCAGGTGACAATCAGGGTTGTTTTATTTTTATACTCGGGCATTGATTGCACGGTTTTCCAGAGATCTGCTATCATTCCATCCTCGGCATGTGCACTGCCCAGGTATTGATCGTATTCACCTTCGTGAGCAAAATCATCTGTCTCGTCGAATGCGATATACAAGACTTTTGGTTTATATGCTTTCAGGTATTCCCTGCCCGCGATATATGTCAACACATCCGGTCTTACTCCAATCGGTCTTGTAGTCAGAAACTGGATATCGTTGATCAATTGCAACTGTTTATTATCAAATTTCAGGGTATCCACATCAGAATTTACATAGATCCCGCTACGCCATTTGTTGAGAATATAGGGGAATACATCCCAGGTTGAAAAAACGGCTACTCTTCCTGTATATCCTTTTTGCTTATTGATGAATTCCAGAACATTGGTGTTTTTGTTCAGAATTTTATCGTTGGAGTTCACTGCCGTATCCGGATAACCCGTAAATATTTCATTGTATCCGGGATAAGAAAATTTGTAAGGGTTGGCATTGTTGACTTCACTTCCGATATTCCTGTTTCCATAAAGTTGTCCTTCATGAGCAATCGTGTTCCAGAAAAAAGGGAATAATTTTTTTCTTCTTTCATTTGCATCGTCGCTCCAGAATTTTTTGGCAATATCTTCCGAATCCCGCGTAAATCTTTTATCATCCAGGATTGCCTTGTCAACGCCTCCAAAAACTTCCTGCCAGCGCATGCCATCCAAAGTAACGATAATCATGTTTTCGGTTTTATGTGACTGCGCAATTCCAATGGAGATTTTGAAAAAAAGGGCGAATAAAAAAAACTTTTTCATATTAAACTTAATTGAACAAATAATATTTTTTATCGGATTCCCCTTGCCGACAAATAGTCAATCAATTCTTTGGGATGGTCTGTTTGCAAACCTCTTATACCTTTTTCGATTGCCAGGTTCCATTTTGCGGGAGCTTCATCCATACCCTGAATATCGGTAACCACCAAATAACCCAACTGGCCCACTGTTCTTATCATATCTACTGAATACTGGTCATAGTCTCCGTCCAGAATTTCCACTTGGTATTTTTCTAAAAAATTTTTCATGCTCTCAACATCACGAATATGGTCGGGCAGACTAACCATCAATGGCATATCAGGTGCTGTCTTACGCCATTTGTAATATTGTTCTTCTTCGTTAATATAAACAATCACCTGTTTTTCCATTCCGGACTGAATGATTTCTTTGTAAGCAACAGCAGGTTCGGCATTTTTGAAATCGAGATAAATATTTATCCTGCCTTTGCATAATTGCAATACTTCTTTAAATGTTGCCACAGCGGCCTCTCCTCTTTCGGGATGCACTTTATCCTGCACTCTTAACTTTTTGAGCGATTCAAGATTCATGTCTTTGACAAATCCTTTTCCATCAGTCATCCGGTCTACAGATGCATCATGCATAATGATTAGCTGGCTGTCAAGGCTGGTCCTCAAATCAATCTCCACATAATCTGCACTGTCGAGTATCGCATTTTCAAAAGCTTTCAATGTATTTTCAGGAGCATGAGTATGATCTCCTCTGTGGGCAACCACAATAAAATTATGTCTGATTGCCGGCAGAGGTTTTAAGGTCTGAGCATTGATATACCCGTAGCTTATCAGGCATATCCCGATTTCAAAAAACTTAAATAAACGATGCATTTGATCTTCAATAAAAATCAGGAGATTTTAATTCTGCATCTCAATATTACATATTCTACAAAAGGAAATTTCAATAAGAGGCGAAACCTGGACAAGTTTCGCCCTAACACTTAAGAATACTGCAATGGAACTTTAATCTCTGAAAAAATCATTTAAGCAACCACATTGCCTGATTCAAATCGTCTGCAGCAAATCCCTGGCTGGACAAGGCAGAAGTCCAATTAGCTTTATTTTGTGTCTGCTCTGATACAGGGTATGCCCAACGAACGGGGACTATGCCGTTATTTCCAACTCCAGCACCAGTTTGAAATGCAGGAGTTCCTGTTCGGCGCCAGTTATAATATCCTTCGTAACCGGAATTTTCAAAACAAGCGATGTACTTCTGCAAAACAATCTGGTTGATCGCAGTTGCAGTTGTAGAAGAATATTTTACCGAGGGTTGCGCATAATAAACATTAAAATCAAAATTGTATGGATAAGGTTGTACCTGTGTCACTGAATTGGCACCGGCGGGTAAAAAATAAGCTGTGAAATTTGTTTTAGTCACGTCAATTCCATAAAAAGACATGGATTCGGTAATACCTTTCTTATACCAATCTTCTGCATTCCCTGCAACCCATCCTCTCGCAATGCCTTCAGCAATATTAAAACACATTTCTTTATAGCCAACCAATACATTTGGTTCGCCGGTAAAATCGGAATAATATCTTTTGCGATTAATAAAGGAATATAATCCCGCATTTGCATTTCCATACATGGTTTGGACTGGTTCTCCGGTGCTGGCACCCGCAAAAAATGCATACTGGCATGGATTCGGATCGTTACCCATTAATGCACTAGCTGGTTCACAGGTAACAAAAACGCGTGGATCACTGAGACTCGTCAGCGCATGCACATAGGTATATGCCATATTGAAACGTCCAGCGATAGAACCAAAATTACTTGGGTTGAAAGGATAAGTGCTATAAACATTTGACCCGCCCGGATTATAAACGAAAGCAAAATCATCTGCTTTCATCTTGGGATCTGCTGCACTATTTTGATCCGAGAAAATCGGGTATTGAGATGGGTTATTAATGATAGCCGCAAACTGTGCAGGCACATTCAAGGTCGCATCTGATGCCTGATTACTTAGGCTGATGAGTACTCTTAATTTAAATGAATTCACCAGTTTTTGCCATTTGGTGAGATCCCCGCCATAATATATATCCTGTGTTGATGATAATGAGTTATCGCCTTTAGCAATCAACCCGGCCAAATGGGTATTAGCGGTATCTAATTGACCCAGTATATAAGCGAATACCTGTGCCTGTGGTGTGTAAGCAGGCGAGAAATTTTTTGCACCTTGTAAAGCATCTGTAAGCGGAACATCACCGAACAGGGAAGTAAGGTTGTAATAATAATAAGCAATAATAAATCTGCCGACTGCTTCATATGCATTCACGGCCTCTCCCCCGCGTGAAGTCCATTCACTATCCATTTTCAAAACGTTTTTTATCACGAGATATGGGTCGTAGGAGCCATTGGCCCAGGAATAGATATTATTCCCGTAATAATCATAATTCTGACAATGATATTGATTCCAATCCTGAACATTGTCCCAGGAATTGATACCTCCCAAACTTCCCTGGCTTCCTGTACCAGACATATCAGTCAATACAGTTCCTAAAATCAAATTAGGTGGAACACTGGTTGGATTATTTGGATCGGGTTGCTTTTCTTCGATTTGCTTATTGCAGGCAATAAACAGGAAAGCTGCTATAAAAACCGCGGATATATATTTTATCTTTTTCATAATTGTCACTTTTTGGGATTAGAAAGTAAGATTTACATTAAATCCAAAACTGCGAACAGTAGGTGTTTGCAAACCAGAACCGCTATCCTGGCTGTATTGATCCACGTCTACATCCTTGTATTGGTCCGGGAAGAAGTATAAAAGGTTTCTTCCTACAAACGAAACACTTGCATTTTTAATAAAAGAATTGTGACCAAGAACGCTGGATGGAAGAACATATGTAATCGTTACCTCTCTCAGTTTGGCATATGTTTTCTTAATGATATCCAGGTCCGGAATGGATGCCATTCGTGTTACAAAAGGCTGTACCTGGCTTTTCGTTGTATTTTTGCTTTCAGTTAAATCTTTATAGTTCGTAATTGTTCCGTTAATTGGATCCAACTCGATGGGTGCTCCTGTTAAATTCACGCCATCTCCCGTATATGCTGCAACATTTGCTTCATCCGAAGGTCTGGCAACACCAAAAGCACCTGTTGCACTTTCTATATGACGTCCGCCCTGGAGTGTTTTTTTCCTGACATAGTCTTCCATTACTCCACCTACTAAGCCGTCAAACTGAAAACGCAATGAAATACTTTTATAGCTGAGCGTATTTACAACACCCCATTGCCAGTCGGGATCTGCATGACCATACACTTTCTGTGCAGAAGACCCAAGATCGGAATAACGTGTATAAACACCCGAAGTCGCATCAATGACCATCTTACCACCGGGTGTTCTTACAAAACCATCTCCATAAACAAGGTCAACTCTTTTCCCGTTATATTCATAATTGTTTGGGTTAGAATTATCGAACCATTTCCTGATATAAGTTCCATAATTCGCGATGATAGTCCAGCTGAATCCGGACGGATTTACAATCGGCCTTGCAGATAACACAGCTTCCCATCCATCATTCGTATAACCATTACCGTTGGTCAGGTAGGAAGAATACCCGGATGCAGACGATACTCCCTGGTTAACAATACCGGTATTTTTGTAATGGTATCTTGTCACGTCAAGGGCGATCCTGTTTTTCAGGAAGCGAATATCAATACCGAATTCTGTTGCCTTTCTATCCGCTGTAAAAATGCTCGGGCTCACTGTTTGATCGGAGAAGCGGGCACTTGACTGGCTGCTGTAGGTCGGAGCCAATGTATACGCCTGCGAAAACTGGTAACTTGGACCACCATATGGGGAATACCATGTATATCCATAGCCACCGGCAGGAGTAGCGCTTACATTAGGAGAGAACAGCGGGCTCGTTCCACCACTCTTGCTTTGTGCATATGAACCTCTGACTTTTAAGAATGAAATCACTTCGGGCAATTTCACATAGTCTGAAATTGCAGTTGCAAGGTTGAAGGAAGGATAAAAATAGCTGTTGGTATTTGTAGGCAGAGTAGAGGATTTATCAACACGACCGGTAACACTGGCGGTAATATAAGATTTGTAACCAATGTCTACAGAGTAGTAGGCACTCAATACCAGCATGCTGGAATGAAAACTGCTTCCGGTCAGAGTACCCTGCGAATTTGAAAAGGAATAAATTCCCGGAACATTCAGATAGTTGGTGGATTCAAAACCGGAATTAAAATTGAAACTTCTTGCTGTTGCACCTCCCAATACCTGCACATCAAGAAATCCGAATGCTTCATTTTGGTGAAATCTTGCCTGAAGATCTGTATTTGATTCAAATAATGAGCGCCTGTCTTCCCTATAATCTCCCTGGCGAAGTTCTCTTCCATAAACATCCGCAGAATAAGGCAATTTCTCAGAATTGAACATATCATATGTAGTAATACTTGGCCTTAACTGGAAATCAAACTTGTCATTGAGTTTATAGTTTAATGACAAATACCCATACTCGTTATTCTGGTAATGACCCCTGAGCCATTCGTAAGACATAAACCAGGGATTATTATAGCGATAATATTCTTCATAATTTTGTTGTATACCTACTTTTCCCTTTTGCCAATAATTGCGAATATTAGGATCATTTACGCTCCAATCGGCACCACCCCATATAATAATATTATAGATAATACTATTGGGCCCATAGTTTACATCCGGCACATTCGGCGTTGACTGTCTGCTGTAGTTAATGTAAGAAGTCAAACTCAAATGCTTATTGAACCTGTGAACCAGGCTTCCGGTGAAATTGAAATTGTTTAATTGCGTATTGGGAACAATGCCTTTCTGGTATGTATTTCCTAAAGAAATTCTCAAATCATTCTTTTCATCGGATGAACTCAATGATACACTATTGGATGAGAGAAGTCCTGTTTGAATAAAATGTCTTAAATTATCTTTTCCCCTTGCAACCCAGGGTGTCGGCGCAATATGCCCGGTATATGAGCTGCCATCAGCAAAATTGGTAGTGTAATTCTGATTCGGATCGTAGGCTCCATCATATTGCGGTAAGAGTTGACCCCTGAACTGAGGCCCCCAAACATCATAATCATAATCATTAATACCGACACCGATAGCTCCATTACCAAAATATGAAGCAGGACTTGAGCCACCTCCACCATAAGCATACTTACCATTATCACCAGGACCGTAGCTGTCATTGTATTTTGGCAATGCTATAAAACCTTTATTGAATTGTGTGCTGGAATTAAAGTTGACTGCGATGCCTCTTTTATCCCTGGTTCCTTTTTTTGTATTAATAATAATCGCGCCATTCTTACCCTGAAAACCATACAATGCTGCGGCATTCGGACCTTTCAGTATCGTAAAGGTTTCGATATCATCAGGATTAATATTGTATGTGTCAGAACTGATGGGAACTCCATCAACCACGAACATGGGGCGATCATTCGGATCATTTTCACCACGGATAATTACATCTGCAGGATGGCCGACTTCCTGGTTAATGTTTACTTGCAATCCGGCTGAATTTCCTTTCAGGGAATTAACAGGATCTGCTTCTCTTGCCTGCGTCAGCGTTGAAGCATCAATGGTCTGAATGGAATAACCCAGACGCTTGGATTCTTTTTTAATACCTGTCGCTGTTACAACGACTTCACTCAGGTTCCTGCTGTTGGTAGTTACAATAATTGTAATGTCTTTGTCGGCGCCAACTGCGACTTCCTGTTTGGTGACTCCGATTCCAGTCACTACAAGAATATCTCCTTGTTTTGCTTTGATGGAAAAATGCCCGTCAATTCCAGTTGCCGATCCGGCTTTGGTTCCTTTTACTAAAACGGAAGCGCCTGCAACCGGAGTTTGATCAACACTTGAAATAATTCGCCCGGTCACGACATTCTGTGCATATGAAAAAAATGGCAGCATCAATACCGCCATCAACAGCATGATGCATTGGATAAGTCTTTTACTCATAAGAAAGCTGTTTTGGTTTTTTTAGAAAAATTGAGAACCGAAAGTAGGCAGGCAATATGAAGTGAAGGTTAGGGCAATCTTAATTAAATATTATCTGTGTTAATAAATACTAAACCCATGTTCAGTATTTATAAAACCATTTTTTTATAGTTTATTTATAAAAGATATTCTCCATACGAAGAATGAAATAATTGATTGAGAACGGGAAGAAGAAGTTGAGGTGAATTAAAATAAATAAACAACGAGAATGAGTGCGTTAGTTGAACTAATATTTTTTAAACGGTGTTCCGAACGTCCATCGAAAAATAATGTATCGCCGGCATTGAGAATAAATTTTTCTTCCAATACCTGGTATTCTATTTTTCCCTTTAATATGTATTTACATTCAAAAGCATCGGTTTGTATCATGTTTTTTCTTCCTGCTCCCCTTTTTAATTCAAGCAAAACCACATCCGTGGCTTCTGATACTATGCTTTTGGTCAGGATCCTTTTATAAGAAAATCCTTTTACAGGTTCTTTTTTAAATTCTTTCGCTTCCCCTTTTCTTATGATCAAAACTTTGCTGTTGCTGATATGATCATGCATATCTTCAAAAAAAGTCTTCAGGTCTTCTTCAAGCGAATGAATGATGCTGAAAAGTACAGGCAGTGAAGGCACTGTACGATTGTTCTCAATCTGGGAAATCAGTCCCTTGCTTACGCCTGCCCTGGAAGCGAGCTCTTCGAGGGTAATATCTTTTTGCGATCTTTTTGATCTGATTTTATCACCTAATAACAATATCAATTCTTCGTGCATGTAACATATTGTATTTGCTGAAAGGTTGTAATTATGATCAGGGTTTAATAAATAATGGAATACAATATTATCAAATCTTTCCAGATATCGATCCCGGGCTAAGATCTACTGCTTTCCTCTTAACATTGGCTTCACACAAAGAGTACAATTTGTTAATGAAGCAGTAAAAATGAAGTAATAGTAGAGTTAGACCTTTGAAAAACCATTCTAAATGGAAAAACGTCCCCTTGATGTAGCTGTCATCTCTGATATCCACCTTGGCACTTATGGCTGCCGCGCCAAAGAGCTGGTCAATTATCTCAAAAGTATAGCGCCAAATATTCTTGTCCTGAATGGCGATATCATCGATGGCTGGCAATTCAGCAAAAGATATTTCCCCAAAGCACACATGATGGTGATCAAAGAGATCATGCAATTCATCACTAACGGAACAAGAGTTTTTTATATCACCGGCAATCACGATGAAATATTGCGCCGCTATTCCGATGTCCAGGTCGGCAATTTGACTTTGACAGATAAACTGGTATTGGAAATTGATCATAAAATGACCTGGATTTTTCATGGAGATGTTTTTGATAATACGACCAGGGGCGGAGCGAAGATCATTGCAAAACTTGGAAGCACAGGATATGGCATGCTGATCTTATTAAACCGGTTCATCAACTATTTTCTGAAACTCGCGGGGCGTGAAAGGATATCGATCTCAAAAAGAATTATGACCAGTGTAAATAAGGCCGTAAGCAAGATCAACGATTTTGAACAGATTGCTGCAGAACTGGCCATTGAAAAAAAATATGATTATGTCATCTGCGGACATATCCATCAGCCTCAAAAAAGAATCGTTGAAACCAATACAGGAAAAGTAACCTACCTGAATTCGGGTGACTGGGTGGAACATTTAACTGCACTGGAATATTATCAGAATGAATGGACAATTTTTGAATACGATGAGAAAAAATTTCCCGTCGCATCCGATACAGAAACAAAAACATCTGTCAATGTAATTACAGACCATATTAACCTATACATAAATTCTTTAGCCATTTAAATCGTTTACTATGAAAATATTTTATGCAGTTCAGGCAACGGGCAACGGACATATCAGCCGTGCAATGGAGATACTTCCCTACCTGCAGCGTTATGGGAAAGTTGATATTTTTTTAAGTGGAGCCAATAGCAGCCTGCAATTGGATGGTCCTGTAAAATACAGAAGCAAGGGAAATTGTCTCTTCTATAATGCCAGTGGCAGCCTGAGTTATTGGAAAACAATCAAACAATTTGAACCGCTGAGAATTTTAAAAGAAGCAAGAGATCTGCCGGTGGAAAAATATGATCTCGTATTGAATGATTTTGAAAATATCACTTCACTTGCATGCAGCCTGAAAAAAATTCCTTCTGTAAATTTTGGACACCAGGCCAGTTTTCAATCCGAAAAAACACCAAGACCTGTGAAAAAAGATCCGATTGGTGAATGGATATTAAAAAATTATGGAAGAGCATCTCAATACATCGGATTGCATTTCAAATCCTATGATGATTTCATTCTGCCACCTGTGATAAAAAAAGAAATCCTTCTTGCAGAACCGATAGATAAAGAATATATCACAGTATATCTTCCTGCTTACAGCGATAAAGAATTGTTTAAATATTTCAGTGAGCTGAGAGATTTTCGCTTCCAGATTTTTTCAAAAGAAATCAAGCAGCCCGAACATTTGGCAAATATTTTATTTGCCCCTATCAATAAGGATGCTTTTAATAAAAGCCTGATCAATTGCACAGGCATCATTGCCGGCGCAGGTTTCGAAACCCCTGCAGAAGCTTTATATCTTGGTAAAAAACTAATGGTAATTCCCATCAAAGGTCAATATGAACAATTCTGTAATGCAGCGGCTCTTGAAAAATTAGGCGTGCTTTCCATCCGGTCATTCAATCATGATTTTGCCAGGATCTTCCAGGGCTGGATCAGCCAGGAAAAGAAAATCAGTCTTGCTCCAGATCATTCAACAGAAGCCATTATTAGTTTTCTGATGCATAATTGTTCAGACCAGAAAAAAAATCAACTGGATCTTATTTATCCGGAGTTCGTAATTAATTGAAATGAGGTAACTCCTCCAGACTTCCACACTTCGTACTCAGACTATTTTATCAGACCGGGACGGTCCTCAAACAAAAAAGCCACCATCATGGAAATGAAGTGGCTTACTGCATGAGAAAATTCTATTCTTACTCTATAAGACTATTTACTTGCTCCTTGTAAATTGCTTACTAAACCGAGGGCAAGATAGATTGCGCATATTATGCAGTCTTTACAGAATGGTTAAGATAATATTATCAAAAAATCACAATCGCAATTATGCAGCTGCCGAATGAAGCCTTTGTAGAATACGTAGCCAAAAATAATATCAAACACACAATTGAAACAATAAAAGCAAAGAGTCCCATTCTGAAAGAGATGGCCGAAAAGGGGGAAATAAAAATTGTTGGCGCTTACTATGATATTAACACGGGGCAAGTCATTTTCCTGTAACAATATCGATTAAGTCTTGCATTTTTTTGCCGGTAGGCAAGCTGATTTTTATTAAAAGGGATCAGAATTGGAGTCTATACGCTCTTCTGATGCTTTAACACTTTCGCTTCGACATAAAAAATAATTTCTTCAGCAATATTCTTTGACTGATCTCCTACACGTTCTAATTTCCTGATAATCGAAAATATGTAAAGTGCGTCGATGATACTTTTTGGGTTTGCCTGGATATATTTCGCAATTTCCTGGTCGGCATTCATATTGATTTCATCCAGTACTTCGTCTCTCGAAAAAATAGTTCTTGCCAATAAAGTGTCTTCATTTTCGTAAGAAACTTTTGTATCCTTTAAAATATCCAATGAATCATCGAACATGTGTATTACCTGCGTAGATTCAAGCATCGATCTTTCGAATTTGGCAGGCGAGTCAATAATCACTTTAGCAATTCCATCTGCTATATCACCAATCCGTTCAAGATTATTATTGATTTTTAGTACGGCAAGTAAGAATCGCAGATCCACAGCAACAGGGCAGAATAATGCAAATATATTTTCGCAGTCCCTGTCAATTTTCAATTCATAGGCATTTACTCTTTTTTCTTTCAAAACAACTTCCCGTGCTAAATGCTTGTCGAAATTCAATAATGATTCCTTTGCTTTTGACAATTGAGAATACACGAGCTCCCACATATTGATAATCTCAGTTCTGACAACATGTATTTCCGATTCAAATTGCGTCATAATAGTATAGGTTTATTGGCTAACTAAAGCGTCCGGTAATATAATTTTGAGTCCTGACATCTTTTGGATTGGTGAACATTTGTTTGGTATCATCATATTCCACCAGTTCACCCAAATAAAAGAAAGCAGTCCTGTCGCTTACCCTGGCCGCCTGTTGCATATTATGTGTAACAATAATCAGTGTATAGTTGGATTTAAGTTCGTAGAAAAGTTCTTCCACAGTTGAAGTGGAGATTGGATCCAATGCTGAAGTTGGTTCATCAAAAAGCAAAACCTCGGGTTCCATCGCAACTGCTCTCGCTATGCAGAGTCTTTGCTGTTGGCCGCCCGATAAGAAAGATCCTTTCTTAGTCAATGAATCCTTCACTTCATTCCACAAAGCTACCCTTTTGAGTGAATGTTCTACAATTCGATCTTTTTCTGATTTTGCGAGTTTAATGCCATTCAGTTTATATCCTGCGATCACATTATCATAAATACTCAGGTTGGGAAATGGATTAGGTCGCTGAAAAACCATTCCTATTTTCAACCTTACGAAAATAGGATGCATGGAATACACATCTTCTCCATTCAGGTCCATTTCTCCTTTGACGGTAGCACCGGGGATTAATTCGTGCATCCTGTTGATGCATCTCAGATAAGTAGTTTTTCCACAACCCGAGGGGCCCATGACTGCTATCACAAAATTTTTAGGAATTTCTATATTCACATTTTTGACGACATGATTATCTCCAAAATATGCATTGAAATTCTTACTCTTTATAATTGTATTTTCCATCTTCTGGTAATCAGCTTTGTAAAAATATTAAGTAACAGGACGAAGACCAACAATATTACGGAAGCGCCCCAGGCAAGATCCTTCCAGTCATTGTAGGGGCTCGTTGCATAGTTGAAAATCAGCAGCGGGAGACTCTGCATAGGTTTGGTAATATTTGTCGTCAGATAAGGATTACCGAATGCAGTGAATAAAAGCGGGGCAGTTTCTCCCGCAATTCTCGCAACTGATAGAATAGCTCCTGAGAGAATGCCACTGATACCACAAGGAACAATTACTTTAAGTATGACCCGATGAAAAGGCATACCTAGTGCAAATGCTGCTTCTTTTAGTGAATCGGGAAGCAACTTTAAAGTTTCTTCCGTTGATCGAACTACAATCGGCAACATCATTATTGAGAGCGCCACACTTCCTGATAATGCTGAAAAACCACCCAGGGGTTTGACCAGCCAGAAATAGGCAACGATACCGATCACTATGGAAGGAACGCCCTGCAAAATATCCACACAGAGACGACACCAATAGGCAAGCAAACTTTTTCTGTTCTCACTCAAATAAACTCCGGTAAGAATACCAATCGGGATTGCAATTATTGAAGCCACAAGAATAATAATTACACTTCCTACAAGTCCATTTACAATTCCGCCACCTGTTTCGCCAACCGGCTTTGGAATATTTGTTAAAAAGTTCCAATTGATTTTGGTGACTCCTGCCTCGATAATATAAAGAAGAATATATATGAGGGGCACCACACACGCAAATGCCAATATGATCGTCAGCACCTGTAATCCCCTGCTTTTATTTATCCTGAATCTAATGCTTGTTTTCATCGTCATTCATTTGTAAACCTACTGATAACTCTTTTGCCAATCATGTTGATGACAGTCGTTACAAGAAATAATACCAATCCCAATTCTATCAATGCAGATAAATAAACTGCCTTATCAGCTTCTGTAAATTCATTTGCAATTACACTTGCCATCGTATTACCGGGTGCAAAGATGCTTTTCGGAAGCTGGCTGGTATTTCCAATCACCATCGTCACAGCCATGGTTTCGCCTAAAGCTCGACCAAGAGACAAGAGAATACCGGCGAATAATCCTGATTTGGTATAAGGTAATATCACACTTCGGATTACTTCCCATCTTGTCGCACCCAATGCATAAGCACCTTCTTTCAGCGAAGATGGTACCATTTGAATGACTGATCGACCCAATGAAGCAGCATAGGGAATGATCATCACCGCGAGAATAAGTGAGGAGGTAAAAATTCCAACACCGATTGGATCGACACCGATTTTTGTTTCAAAACTTCTTACAATCGGAACAAGAACAGCAAGACCCCAGAATCCGTAAATCACAGATGGCACTGCTGCAATCAGCTCAACAGTATTTTTGAGAAAATCAGACAACCATCCCTTAGGATAATATTCGCCCAAAAAAATTGCAACTGCAATAGAAAAAGGAACTGAAATAATCAAGGCCAGAAAAGACGTTAACAAGGTTCCGAGCAAAAAAGGAAAAGCCCCATAAATATCCTGTACAGGATCCCAGGTTCTTCCCCAGAGATATTTTACTCCGAGTGCTTTTATCGAAGGGATGGATTGAACGATCAGTGTGAGCAGGATTCCGAAAACCAGAATAACCATGATGAGACCCATCAGCACAAGGGTCCGTTTAAAAAAATTTTCTGCACGAATCTGTCGCATAGGCCGGCCCAATGCTTTTCTATACAAAGCGCCTGAACCTGCATTTTTTCCAGAATCAATTACCCCCAGCGATGTTGCACTGAGGGTAATTTTATCGTTTTTGATCGGTGTATCCATTATTAATTTATCACAAGATTATTATTGCAGTATGGGTTTCCCATCATAAGTTGCCGATTTAAGAATAGCATCTCCAACTGCCACAGCTGCGGGAGACAATGGAGCATATGTCAATGGTCCACTATACTGCTGACCATCGTGAATCATCCATGAAATCAGCTTCAGTAATTTTGAAGCTCTGTCAGCCGAACGGCTATTATATTTTTGTTCCTGATATAGTAATACCCAGGAAAATCCTGAAATTGGATATCCATCAGCAGCTTCCGTATTTGTCAAAGATACTTTTGAATCGGGAGGAATGCTGATATTAGCTGCAGCAGTTACGCTGGCGATAGTCGGCGTAATAAAATTCCCCGCTTTATTCTGGACTTTTGCATATGCCATATTATTTTGAATTGCATATGCCAATTCAATATAGCCAATTGCTCCCGGAGTTTGTTTCACCATACCTGCAACACCTTCGGTGCCCTTGCCTCCCAAACCAACAGGCCAGTTCACAGAAGAGCCTTTACCTACTTTTGAGCTCCACTCCTCATTCACTTTTGAAAGATAAGTGGTAAAAATATTAGTCGTGCCACTTCCATCAGAACGATGCACAATAACAACAGCAACATTGGGAAGCTTTACACCCTTATTGACAGCTGCAATTTTAGGATCATTCCATTTTGTAATTTTTCCCAGGAACATATCTGCAAGTATTGCCGGAGTGAGCATCAAAGTATCTTTCACATCTGCAAGATTGTAGCTGATAGCTACAGCGCCAGCAGTAACAGGAATGTGCAATACAGGAGCTGAAACTGCAGAATCCTGTTTTGGATTCATCGGCGCATCGGACGCCCCAAAGTCAACTGTCTTGTTTGTTAACTGTGAAATTCCTGCTCCAGAACCCACAGATTGATAATTTATTTTCAAACCGTTCATTTTATTATACTCTGAAAACATTTTTGAAAATAAAGGATTATCAAAAGAGCTGCCTGCTCCAATCAAGGAATTGTCATCACCGCCTGCCGATGCTGTACTATCTGATTTTGCAGAACCAGTACCGCCGCCACCACAGGATGTGAGTCCGAGTACTGAGATCAAAATAATCGATGCGAGATAAATTTTTGGATTGAATAAATTTTTCATTGTTTTTTTATTTTGCCAGGAGTTAAAAAATTATTTGCCAAAAACAAAATAGAATGTTAAACGGTAAACAAGGTCATAATTAGCATCTGAAGTTCCCGCGGGTACACCCGGAGGGTTTGTCAGCTGCGATTTATAATGATTATACCAGATATTTGGCATAAAGTGAACGCCTTTAACCGGCGTAAAATCTAAACCCGCAGTGATGAAAGTTTCTTTTGAAGTTGGATCTCCGGTACTTGCTGCGGCAGTCGGAGCACCCGTGCTCGGGTTATAAGTCAATTTATATCCCGGACTCATATATCCGCTCGGAGAAGAAACTCCGGCATAAGCTGAATATTTACTGTTGTCAACATTCTTGTTCGGATTATATAAGTCAACACGCGCAAAAAATCTGAGTTTGTTTTTAACAATATCTCCATGTATATACATAGCAATTCCATTTGCCTTAGTAGCAATAGTATCTGCGCTTGCCCCTCCAATAAGAGTCGCTTTGGTATCTCCCTTCAAATTATTGATAAATACTTCAACGCCGATAGTAAGTGC
>Ga0335083_10005348_pt1 | contig 16191 bp, 15 predicted proteins | sample Lox_Sample_42_FD_206716 | JGI IMG/M metagenome (GOLD analysis project Ga0335083, IMG submission 206716) | Soil microbial communities from Loxahatchee National Wildlife Refuge, Florida, United States - Lox_Sample_4.2 | ecosystem: Environmental > Terrestrial > Soil > Wetlands | place: USA... | reverse complement strand
CGGCCGGAGCAATCCCTAACGCCGCAGGAATGCACAAAGCGCGAAGTACAGGGTGACAACCTCGGATTCTATCATCGTCCGCCGTGCATGCATAGCCGGCACTTGGTCGCAAGATACTGCGACGTTGTGAGTTGCATTTTTTTTCGCTGGTCCTGCGAAGTGCTTAACCATAGAGTTCGCCTTGCTGTTGTCGGGCCAATTTCCTACCATCCGGCCCGCTTTTCCCTACGGTGGATTCCCATGGCATTGCTCTGGCGGTTGGCGGTTGGAATCGCCACGCTCGCCGTTGGCTCGCGGCTAAACCGCAAGCGGACTAATCCTGCTGCTTGTCACTTCTTGTCTTTCGAATTCCGTTTCCTGAACCCCGAACCCTTTTCTGGCTGCGACCCATGGCCGCCCGACATTTCATCTTGCGCAGCGCTTGGACCGCGATGGCCGGGCTGACCCTCTGCACCGGCTGCATTTATTTCCGCGGACCAGCGCCACCCACGACAGCCGCAGCCGATGTCAAAGCTCCGGCGACAGCGACAAGTCCCGCAACCCTAAACGGTGCCGCATCCGATCATGGCTCCGCCAGCGTTGGAACTGCTCCTGCCGCCGGCTCAACGGTTCCGCCCGCCGAGCTGGCTACCATTATGGGCGAAGTGCAACAATTGGGCACGCTCGATCCGGCGGCCCAAAATGCACTGCTGGACGACATGAAAAAGACCGATCCATCGCTGTGGCCGCAATTGGTGCAAACCTTCCGGGCATCTGTTGCCTATCACAAGGAAATAGAATCTGAAGAATATGTCCATTTGGCTGCACAGCAAAGCGGCATCGTGCAACCGGCCGCATATAACGATAGCCCTGCCGCCGGCAACATCGGCCCACAAAAATTGCCTGCCGGAGACGACGGCATCGTGTCGCCGAAATCGGCCCCCGCTGAATTTGCATCGAACTATCCCGATACGCACCTGCCGGAAGTCCATCTTCCCGCCGCCACGCCGGACGATTGGCGCACACAATTGGCTTCGACCATTCAGGCGCTGGAAGCGCACACCGGTAATGCCGGCGCCGCCAATTCCAGCGCCGTCACCACCCCGCTCACTCCAGCCGATCAAGCCACGCTGCGCATGCTCTATTTGGCGGCCGGTCGCCACGACGATGCAGTAAAGCCAATCTCCAATGCCGACGAAGCCACTCAAGAATTCTGGAACGAAGAATTGTTCGGCCTGGCCACCGCGCTGGACGAGCAGCACATGCCCGACGTTCAGCTCCGCAATGCCGAGGCGGCCCAGCATTTACGCGATGCGGCGGCCCGGTTGGGTCAGTCGGGCAAGTTGATGGCCCGCAATCTGGCCTTTTGCACCGAAGTGCTCAGCTACGGCATCTACAAGCCGTTTCCGAAGAACGAATTCAAGCCAGGGCAGGAAGTGGTGCTATATGCCGAAGTAGAAAACTTTTCCAGCGACAACTCTGACAAAGGTTATCACACCGCCTTGAAGTGCAACTACCAACTGCTCGACAGCCGGGGCGCGCAGGTGGCGGAGCAAGAATACCCGACCACGGAAGAATGGTGCAAAAATCCGCGGCGCGACTTCTTTGTGCGATACTTTTTGTACCTGCCCAATCGAATTGACAGCGGCAATTACACACTGCAGTTGACCGTCGAAGACACGCTCGGCAACAAAACGGCGCAGTCGAGCATTCCGTTTACGATTGTCGGGGCCGATTGAGGACTTCGCCGGCCTCTACCCCAGCGCTATCCGCACCGTTTGCACCCCGTTTTGCACCGCCACGTCGACAATGCGCGGCGGCGACTCCCGCTTGAGCATGCTAATTTCTCCGTTGCGCTCCGTATAAGCGGCCCGCACTTCTTGCAAATTGTCGACCCCGCGCAGCCGAATCTGTTCGATCAAATCGTGATCCGAAATATGGTGGCGACGCATCGGTCGCAGCAACGCTTGTCCATTTTCGACCACCAATTCCGACGATCCTTTCAGTAAATTCCCGAACCAATGCGACCGGCACGCAATGGCCGTTAGCAGCCAATGGACCGCCACAATCACCGCCGAGGCCAATAACGTGCCGCTGATCGACCCACTCCCGGTAATTCCCCGGCTCAGCAGCGAACCCAGGATAAAACCCAAAATCACGTCCAGCGACGTCGTGCGGCTAATCAGTCGGCTTTTCCCGATGCGCACCACGACCAAGCCCGCCAAATACACCAGCGCTGCCCGCGCCGCCACCTGATACAATGCCAGCGGCGTCTCGGGAATGTCGCCGCCAAACAGTTGATGTAGAAAATTTCCCACGTGCTGCGCGAACGTGACGGTTTCGACGTCGGCAAGTAACATGACGTACTCCGAAAGATAGATGTTTGTGTGTAAGAAAGATCGACCAGGCACCAGACTACCAGCCTCCCATTTCCATGTCATCCTACGACGTCATTGTGATCGGCGGAGCCGGTGGCGTCGGCAGTGCTGCGCTATATCATTTGGCACAGCACGGCGTAAAAGTACTGGGCTTGGATCGCTTTCCGCCGGGGCACGATCGGGGCAGTTCTCACGGCCGCACCCGCATTATCCGCCAGGCCTACTTCGAACATTCAGATTACGTGCCGCTGCTGCTTCGCGCCTACGAACTGTGGGATGAACTGTCGCAGCGCTGCGGCAAACGGCTGTATCACGAAATCGGCCTATTGCAAATCGGGCCGTCCAATGGGCGAGTGGTTCCGGGGGTCCTCGAATCCGCCCGGCAGCACGGTTTATTAGTCGATCGCCTGACTGCCAGACAAGCAATGGCGCGCTTTCCGGCGTTCCGTATCCCCGATGATTGGGAAGCCGTTTTCGAGCAGCGCGCCGGTTATCTCGACGTGGAAGACTGCGTTTTAGCGCATCTGAGCGAAGCCCAAATACTCGGCGCCGAATTGCAAACCGGGGTGCAAGTGCTCTGTTGGTCCGTGGAAAATGGAACTGTGTCGGTCGACACCGACGCCGGCCAATTTCACGCCGGCAAATTAGTCATGGCGGCCGGAGCTTGGGCCGGACAACTTTTATCCCATCTCGGCATCCTACTGACGGTCCTCCGCGCTCCGGTGTTTTGGTATCCCATCATCGACGATGCATTAAGGGCCGACCGCGGCTGCCCTGCCTATCTGTTCGACACGCCCCAGTGCCCTTACGGCATTCCGCAAGTGGACGAATTCGGATTCAAAATCGCGGAACATGGCAACCGTGAAAAAAAGCAATCGCTGGCCGATCCGCTGCAGGTCAATCGACAGTTGGACCCCAACGATCAAGCCCGCGTGGAAGGGTTTCTCCGGGAACACATTCCCGGCGTAGGTCGGCCGCATCTGCATCACAGCGTGTGTCTCTACACCATGTCGCCCGATGAAAACTTCATTGTCGACGTGCATCCGCAATTTCCGCAAGTAGTGTTTGCGGCTGGGCTTTCCGGGCATGGCTTCAAGTTCACCTGCGTACTCGGTGAAATTTTGGCCGATTTGGCGCTGGCCGGCCGTACCAGTCACCCCATTGGCTTTCTAAACCGCCGGAGGTTTGGAACCGTGTAGAACTACCCCATAGAAGTTGCTCCCGCCGTTTTCAAACCTGTATTTTTCCTTAGCCAGTTGCCATAATATCCAAAGCATTGGCTCTTCTTGTCGGCGCGCTACTTCTGTGCTTCCCAGATTTAGGATGTCGAATTCTATGCTCATGGTTCACCGCTGTTTGTTCGTTGGTGTGTGCTGTTGGAGCCTGATCGCCGTTGGCATGGCCGCGGATTCCACCACGCCGGAGCCCGAGCGTCCTAAACCATCCGACCAACCCAAAGATGTGGTCGCCGGAAAGCTGGTTGTGTTCAACGACAACGGCGCCTGGTGTTGGTATCAAGATAAGCGGGTCATTGTCGATCCTGTCGCCGGAACCATGCTGATTGGCTCCGTGGCCAACAAGGCGGGCATGGGGGGCGAGCCGCGCCACGGAAACATTGATTCAACTGTTTACGACATCGCCGCCGGCTCCAGCCAACTCGTCGTGCTGCACGAGCATCAAGAAGCCGACGATCACGACGCGCCCGCCTTTTTAATCCGCCCCGACGGCCGTTACTTGGCCGTCTACACAAAGCACAATCACGATACGCTTACGCGCTGGCGAGTTTCCACCAATCCACACGATGCACTCCACTGGGGAGACGAGCAAACATTCGATTGGTCGCTGCCTCCGGCCTCGATCGGCAGTAATTTTTCAACCTATTCAAATCTGTTTTATCTCCCGGTGGAGAAGCGAACTTACGATTTCGTCCGCAGTGTCAATCGCGATCCCAGCTTTTTGGTTTCCACCGATGACGGCAGCACGTGGTCGTACGGTGGTAAGCTGCTGACCGACAACAACGTCGGCTATGTCGACGGCTATGTCAAATACGTCTCCAACGGCCAGGACCGCATCGATTTCATCACCACCGAGCATCATCCCCGCGATTTCAACAACAGCATTTATCACGGCTACGTCAAAGACGGAAAACTACACCGCTCCGATGGAACTGTGGTGAACGAAAATATCTTCGATCTGAATTCCAAAGCGCCCCCGGCCCACGAATTGACGACCGTGCTGGCCGCCAATACCCAGGTCGATGGCGAGAAGATGACCCACTGCTGGGACGCCGATTTGGCGCTCGACAGCGAAGGCCGGCCCTGTGCGCTCCTTACCTGCCGTGCCAACGACGATCCGGAAAACAGCAACTTCAACGATCATCGGTTTTTCTATGCCCGCTTCGACGGCCAGCAGTGGCAGACGCATCAACTGGCCAAAGGCGGCGCCCGGCTGTGGGAGCACGAGCAAGATTACATCGGCGGCGGATCGCTCGATCCGGATGACCCCAGCGTCCTATACATCTCCGTCCCCATCGATCCCCGCGACAACACACCCCTGACCAAGCACGAAATTTTCAAGGGGCAAACGACCGATGGCGGCGCCGCCTGGCTTTGGACGCCCATCACGCAAAATTCGTCCGTTGACAATTTACGGCCGATTGTCCGCCATTGGAATCCCGGCGCTACCGCCGTCCTATGGCTCCGCGGAAATATGCGCCGCAGCCAAGATTACGACATGCAAGTCGTGGGTGTGATTGATCAGAAGCAGTGAAGCCAAACTCCCTTTTCTTCGGATCCATGTCGGCTTCTAAAGGTTCGGTTCCGGGCTGCGGCGCCGCAGTTCGTCTCGCAGCCGGGCCGCTTCTTCAAAGCGTTCCTCGGCAACCGCCTGTTGCAAATCGGCCTTGAGTTGATCCAGCGGATCGGGCGGCGGCGGCGGAAGTGCTGGCTGACGATTCACCATTTGCTCTCGCCATTTTTCCAGGTGGACCAGCTCGCCGCAGCGGTCGGCCTTGTCCAGTTGCTCGTACTCACCCAAAAACTTCCGGATGCCCGCTATCCCTGCGTCGACAACTTTGATGGCCGCTTCGTAATCCCCCAATTCCACCAGCGGTGTGGCTACCGCTTTGGTGTGCATCATCGTCACGTAGGGTCGATATTGATCGAACAACAACCGGTCCTGGTCTTTGGCCGCGAATTCACGCACGAAGGCAAACAATTTCAGATTCCGCGAAGTGTCGCGGGCACACAACTCGTACCGTTCCAAATGCCAAAAGCTCAAATAGCGATGGTAATACTGCACCCCTTCACGCAGCAAAAGCTGGCACTGGTCGGGGGTCAGTTGGAACGACGCCCCGTCCGGATGCGCCGCATCGTGTTCTTTTTGACGGAGGCGATACAGATCGAACCACGATTCTTGCCCTTCAGGCCGCTGGCCGTCCGGCCGCCCGTCGATTTCCATTTGCAATAGTCCCAAATCCAGCCGCACTTGAATTTTATCGCGACCGTCGTCACCCCGGATAATCCGCACGGCGAACCGATCGGGGTCGTGTTCCCAGCCTTCGAGAATTGGGGTCAGATCGTTAGACACGGGCTAAATCAGGCAGTATGCCGTTGACGGTCGACTTGTAATTGAAAGCACGCGGTAATGCAATGCACGGACTATAAATGCGCACTAACTCACTATGATGGGGTCCGAAGGCTGATCGGGCAAGAGGAGCCGCGATAGGGTCGGCGACAGAAACCGCCTTCCGACTTTCTCCCCACCACGCGAAGCCGGCCTATTGGGTGGGTTCGCGGTTGATCGGTTCCATGATCTTTGTATTCCGCTCCACCGCCAACACAATGGTGCGTTGCGAGCTGCCGTCTTTCGTGGCGGCCACCAGTGGAATCACCTGTCGTCGATTCGGTAGATCGACCCGCACGCTGAAGCTGCCGTCCGGACGCAGCTTGATCGGCGCTCCTTGCAGGGTCACTTGTGCGTCAGGATGCGTCGTCCCGTGGATCACCATTTCCGTTTCCACGCGAAAGCGGACCGTGCGGTCCTGCGAAATCAACTGCTCCGCACTGTAGCGGTTGCTTAAGGTTGCCCCCACAGGTCGACGCAGACGCTCTTCCAACACCTCCTGCAATTCGCTGGAATTGGTCTCCGCTGAATAACCGCCGCTCATGGCGTAAATTTTATCACAATTTTCCACCACTTCCGTCCAATGGTTATCCAGCTTTTCGCTGCTCGTGCTGGCCGGCGTGCTGACCGTGTTGCTGCGGGCCAGCGAAAAAAACTGGCCGTTGCTCGCCAAATAGCCAATTAACAGCCGGTACGTTTGCGGGGGATTGCCCACGTCGATGTACCAATTTTTCACCCCCCCATGAATTGCGATGTCGCGCGCCACTCGTTCCGCGGCTGTGGATGAACCAGACCCGGACACTTCCAACACTCGCAACATCGGCTTGGCCGTATGCCAGTGTTGACCCAAGGCCGCTTGAGCCCGAACCACTCCGGCTGGCGTCAACTCCCAATAGGCGTGCAACCAATAGGGGTCGTGAACCATGACCACCAGCCGGTCTTTCGCGGGTGCCCCGGTACGGCCATCCAAACTATCAACCGCAAGTATTTTTGCCCGCATCAGCCGCACTTTCGCCTGTTCCAACCGCGCCGTGATTCGCGGATGATGCGTAGTCCGGCCGATCCTGCGCCGTGCAGAACTCCGATTTCCTGCCGAACTATTCCGGCCAGTAATTGCGCGCTTAATCGGCCTCGAATTTCTCATACTTACCCCGTTCTTGCTCGGCGATTTCGATGTCGCGCCAGCCCGCTTAGCAACGTGCAACAATGCCCGGACCAATTGATCTTTACGCATGGCGTGCCAGCCATTGACGCCTCGCTTGCGGGCCATGTCGGCCAAATCTTTGAGGCTTCGGGCACGTAGTGTTTGGGCGGTCATTCGTGGACGTCCCTTTACTTCTTCCCGGCGCTGCACAATTTGCGCAAACACCTGGTACAAGGTGATTTAAGAGAATCGTCCCTGACCTTCCGAATTCAACCTTGCGGTAACCTCTCGGCACTCCCTGTCCGGACGAGGCCGACGCTCTACGGCCCATCAACTTAAGTGATGAAGAAGGCACTATTTCCGGCCGGTTATTTCAGTTGCCAGAACCAGCCGGAACTACACCTGCTTATCCCGATTCTAACCAGAAATCGCAAAAAACGCAACTAATCGGCCGCATTAGTCTCGATTAAGCGTGAATATGCGACGATGTTCATAAGCTGTTTTTTGCTAGTAACTTATGTGTTTTTAAGACGCCGACGTCGGCCCGCAGTTCCAACTGATCACGGTTTTGTGGTCTCATAGACGTTCTTGGCCTGGTTCTTAGCAAGCCAATCAGCACTCCGCGCTCCTTGACACACCCGTCCGCAAGCCTTTTCTGTCAAATGGGATGCGCGGCCACGCAGGATTTCGTGAAAAAAATCACAAATTCATCCCACGACTCGTTGACGCCTAATCGGCCCCCGATTAGATTGTGCCCTAACCGTCTCCTGCGACATGGGTTGGAGCAGTGTTTGATGCGGTGCGACAGCCGGGTTTGGAGTGCCGGACTTCGGATGCAACGGATGCCAACGATGGGCTTCCATGAGAAAACAGTTCAATGGTTTTCTGCCGTCATCGTTCACCAATTTGTGATCCATGGATCATCCTCCCGAGGATAATCGCTCGATCATTTCGCTGGCGTACGGCTGGGCAACAACCATCATCGTGATTGCCGCTGAGATGGTCGTTCCTGGATTGATTGGCTTATGGATTGGTCATTGGTTCGGCGCTGGGGCGATGATCGTGCTGGCTTTGCTCGGCTTCGCCGCAGGCATGACGGTGGCAATCATGCATTTAATCAGGTTTACCAAAAGCAAAGATTTAAAGAACCTCTGATCCTTGTATGTTAAATCCCGCCGTGAAACAGCGGATTGCGGAATTGAGTCTGGCGCATCGACTCGCCCTTTCAGCGCTCGTGCTGGCCGCCATTTGCCTGGCGACTTTGCCGCTTGCGCTTACCCTATCGGGCGCCGATGGCCTTTGGGCCGATGGTTCCGCCGCCGCGGTGGTGTGGGGCGCTTCGGCAGCCGGCATGGCAATCGGCGAATTACTCCACGATTCGAATGCGGCATTTACGAAATTGTTAATCGGCATGATCATTCGCATGATCGTGCCACTCTCGGCATGCTTGGTTGCCCTGTTGTCGAAATCGCGCTTGGCCGATGCTGGTTTTGTGTTTTACATATTAGTGTTTTATCTCGCCGAATTGCCCGTCGACACCTTGCTGGCGGTGCTGCGACAGTTCGGCGCCAAGCCACTGGGATAACGAGTGGAATCTGTCCTCTTTACCGGGAAATTCGCCGCAAATCGATCTACGGATTATGGCCGAAGCTGAAGGACAACACGAAGACTTCCTCTCCCCAAGCCATTTGTTTGGCCACGTCCAGGATACCACGTACATCGATCTGCCCAAATTTTTGGGCGGACGCATCTCCCTGACGGGCGAAAAGGTTGAAGAGCGCGTCAACGTCGAGGGCTATCACTTCCAGCTCACCAAGTTCATGCTCATCGAGCTGACCGTGGCCCTGCTCATGGCGGTCGTCTTCATCCGCCTGGCGAACCGCATGAAAAAAAGCGATACGCCCAAAGGCCGCTGGTGGAACATGCTGGAAGCCATGCTCGTTTTCATTCGCGATCAAGTCGCCCACCCGGCCATTGGCCACGATGCCCAGCGCTTTCTGCCCTTCCTCTGGAACGCCTTTTTCTTCGTTTTAATTTGCAATTTGTTCGGCCTGCTTCCCTGGGCCGGTTCGCCCACCGCGTCCCTTTCGGTCACCGGCGCGCTGGCGATCATCACCTTTATCGTCGTGCTGTCGACGGGGATGGGAAAATTCGGGGCGCTCGGGTTTTGGAAAGCGCAAGTGCCGCACCTCGAATTGCCGTTTGTCCTTTCCATCTTCCTCATCCCCATGATTTTTGTCATCGAAGTCATCGGCATGTTCATCAAGCACGGCGTGTTGGCGATTCGTCTTTTGGCGAACATGTTGGCCGGCCACCTCGTGTTGGCGGTCATCCTGGCCTTTATCGGGGCGACGGCCACCAGCATTTTATTCTGGGGCGTTATGCCCATCAGTGTGCTCAGCATCGTCACGTTGAGTTTATTGGAGCTATTAGTCGCTTTTATCCAAGCTTATGTTTTCACATTTTTGTCGGCGTTGTTTATCGGAATGGCGGTCCACCCGCATTGACGTAAGCGATCCAAATCGCCTTCCGAAACAGTGCCCAACATTCAAAAGGAGATGCAAGAGTGAATAAGTTGACCCGTGTTTTTGCCTTGTGTGCGCTGATGTTACTGGTGGCTTCCCCGGCCATGGCGCAAGGGCCGGCCGCTGGCGGAGCTCCGCCGGCGCCGTTCAGTATGGACCTGGGAATTGCCTTGGGCGCAGGCATCGTCATTTTGGGCGCCGGGTTCGGTATCGGCCGTATCGGCGGTTCCGCGGTAGAAAGTATGGCCCGGCAGCCGGAAGTGGCTGACAAAATCCAAGGCGCGATGATCGTCTCGGCGGCCTTGATCGAAGGCGCCACCTTTTTCGCACTGTTGGTTTGCTTGTTGAAGCTGTTCTTCAAATAAGCCGGAAGCGGTTTCGCCGCCAGCCCCTAGCGTGGCTCAAGCGCGCTATCGGCTCGTTGGTATATTGTCATTTGGTCGCAAATCAAGGATCTGTTCCATGCCATGTTTTTCCAAACGGGCGATGGTCCTGCGTCAGTGGCGGCAGGCTTTTGCCTGCTGGTTTTGCTCCGCACTGGTGGTAAGCGCAACGTGGCTGACTATCCCCAGCGTTGCCCGCGCCGCCGACGAGGCCCCTCCCGCCGCATCCGCCGGCAATCCGCCCCCCGCGGAAAGTCATCCCGACCCGCTGCAGTTCAAAACCGATTTGGCCTTGTGGACATTCGTGGTCTTTGTCGTGTTGTTCATCGTGCTGAAAAAATTCGCCTGGGGCCCCATTGCCCAATCCTTGGATCGCCGCGAGCACCACATTGCCGACAACATCGAAGCCGCCCGCCGCAGGGACGAAGAAGCCCGGCAATTGCTGGCCGAATATGAACGCAAACTGGCCGGCGCCGCCGACCAGGTTCGCGCCATGTTGGACGAAGCCCGGCAAGCCGCCGAACACACCAAGCAGGAAATCGTGGCGGAAGCGAAAGCCGCCGCCCAGGGCGAGCACGAACGCGCCATGCGCGATATTCGTTCGGCCGCCGACGCCGCGGTCGAGCAGCTTTCGGAAAAAAGTGCCGATTTAGCCGTGCAGCTGGCCGGTAAGATCATCACCACCAAGCTCACCCCCGAGGAGCGCTCGCGGTTAGTCAAAGATTCGCTCTCCAAATTCGCCAGTGTTTCCCCCAGTAAAAATTGATGTCCTTATTTAGCCCCCGGTCAATGACCGGGGGGCAAGTGCGCCCCATGCCCGATCAACTCACCACGCCCCGTCTGTTCTCCAAACTGCCCACCTATGACACGGGCATCTGGCGCACGGCGGAAGTGTATGCTGAGGCGTTGATCGCCGCTTCCGAAAAGGCCGGCAAGACCGACGAAGTGCTGCAAGAATTCGATTCGCTCATCGACGACGTGCTCGACAAGCTGCCAAAATTGGATGCGTTGCTGAAGTCCAGTTTTGTCGAAGAAGACGCGAAAGCCGCCATCCTCAAAAAGGCGTTGGGCAAACTGGCCTCGCCGGTGTTTCTCAGCTTTCTAGAGGTTGTGGCACGGCATGGCCGGATGGATATGCTCCGGCTGATGCATCTGCACGCACACGAAGAGTTCAATCGCGTTCGAAACCGGGTGCGGGTCATGGTCAGCACCGCGGAGCCGCTCGATGCAGGCACGGAACAGGCACTCACCCAGGAAATTCAAAAGCGGCTGCATTTGCTGCCGCTGGTAGATAAACAAGTTCGTCCCGAACTCATCGGCGGAATGGTGTTGCGAGTCGGTGATCGGGTGTACGACGGATCAATCGCTACGCAGCTCAAGCGGCTGCGGGAACAAATGGTGACCAGGAGCATCAATGAAATTCAAAGCCGACGAGATCGCTTCAGTTCTGCAAACTGAAATCGAACAGTATCAATCCCACATCGACGTCCGCGAAGTCGGGCGCGTGCTGGAAGTTGGCGACGGCATCGCCCGCGTCTACGGCCTCTCCAGCGTCATGGCCGGCGAAATGGTCGAATTTCCCGGCGGCGTCACCGGCTTGGCCTTCAACCTCGAAGAAAATTCCGTCGGGGTCATCATCCTCGGCGATTATTTGAAAATCGAGGAAGGCGACGAAGTCCGCAGCACGGGTCGGCTCCTCAGCGTCCCCGTTGGCGAGGCCGTGATGGGCCGCGTGCTGGATCCGCTCGGCAATCCGCTCGACGGCAAAGGACCCGTCGTTACCACCGAACGCCGCCCCGTGGAATCCATGGCGCCCGGCATCGCCGGTCGCCAACCTGTGCGCGAGCCGCTGCAGACGGGCCTGAAAGCCGTCGACGCCATGACGCCCATCGGACGCGGCCAGCGCGAGCTTATCATCGGCGATCGCAAAACCGGAAAAACCGCCATCGGCATCGATGCCATTATCAATCAAAAAAATAGCGGCGTAAAATGCTTTTACGTGGCGGTGGGGCAGAAAGAATCGTCGGTGGCCAACACCATCGAATCGCTCCGCAAGCATGGCGCCATGGATTACACCACCGTCATTCTGGCCGGAGCCAGCGCCCCTGCTCCGCTGCAATACATTGCTCCCTACGCCGGCACCGCCATGGCCGAGTATTTCATGTACAACAAGCAGCATGCGCTGATTGTGTACGACGATTTGTCGCGCCAGGCCCAAGCCTATCGCCAGTTGTCGCTGTTGTTGCGTCGCCCGCCGGGCCGCGAAGCCTACCCCGGAGACGTTTTTTACGCCCACAGCCGCCTGCTGGAGCGATCCGCCAAATTGAGCGACGATTTGGGCGGCGGCTCGCTCACTTCGCTCCCCATTATCGAAACGCTGGAAGGCGAAGTTTCCGCCTACATTCCCACCAACGTCATCTCCATCACCGACGGCCAAATTTATTTGCAGCCCAACTTATTTTTCGCCGGCATTCGCCCCGCCATGAACGTGGGCATTTCGGTCAGCCGCGTCGGCGGCGCCGCCCAAATCAAGGCCATGAAAAAGAAAGAAGTCGCCGGCGGTTTGCGACTGGCCCTGGCCGCCTTCCGCGAGTTGGAAGCGTTCGCCCAATTAGGCACCGATCTCGATGCCGCCACCCAGCAGCAGCTCGACCGCGGTTACCGCATGGTCGAGTTGCTCAAGCAGGGGCAATACCAACCGATGGAAGTCGTCGACCAGGTGCTCAGTATTTACGCCGGCAACCAAGGGCATTTGGATCAAGTGCCGCGTAACCAGGTGGCAGCCTGGGAAAAGGCCTACCTCACGTTTATCAAAGATCAAAAACCCGATATCCGCAAAAAAATCGCCGACACCAAAGATCTCGATGCCGACACCATGAAAGCCCTCGATGCCGCCATCGCGCAGTTCAAAACCCAATTCGGCGGCGCGCAAAAGAAAGAACCTGCACTGGCGAAGGTTTGAGAAGCGAACGATGAAATTTCTTCATCTGAGAATTACGTCGCTGAAAGCCGACATGGTTATTGTCGCAGGAATAGGAGCAGCATGTATTGCCATTGCATTCGTATTCCCGTCCATTTGGAGTCCAGCAGGGATTTTGGCCGGAATCATGAATTTAATCAGTGCGAAGAGATTGCGTGCGAAGTTGGTGAATGCTAACCGCTAATTGCTAACCGCTTTTTTATGGCCAAAGCCCGAGCACTCGATAAACGCCGCCGTTCCGTCCGCAACATTCGCAAAATTACGCGGACCATGGAATTGATCGCCACCGCGCGCTTCAAAAAAGCCATGGACCGCGCTCATGCCGCCACGGCCTACACCAAGCGCATTACCAAGCTCGTTTCCGATTTGTCAAAAACCGGCCTGGAAGTCAGCCATCCCCTTCTTCAGCCTCGCGAAAAAACCAACCGCGCCATTTTGCTGGTCATCACCGGCAACCGCGGCCTGTGCGGCGGATATAACTCCAATGCGTTTCGCATAGCCTGGGCCCGCTACAACGAGCTGAAAGCCGCCATCCCGCAAGTCGACTTGGAAATTTCCGGCAAGCGCGGCATCGCCGCCTTCAAATACCGGGGGCTGAAAGGCAGCCAGCAATATACGCACTTCGAAGATAAACCCTCGTTCACCGAGGTTAATCTGCTGGCCACGCGCTACTTGGACGATTACATCACCGGCGCGCTCGATCGGCTCGACGTGGTTTACACCCGCTTCGACAGCCTGAGCAAGCAAACCACCGTGGTCGAAACGCTGCTGCCGCTGGCCTCGCTGTCGTTGCCCGATGTGGGTAAAGGCGCAACCGCTACACCGCAAGCGGAAAGTAAATCGGCCCCCGAAACGCAGTACGAATTTCTTCCTTCGGCCGCCAGCATTTTGGAAGAAGTCGTGCCCACCAGTTTCCGCGTTAAGTTGTTCAAGTGCTTCCTCGATTCCGCCGTCAGCGAGCAAATTGCCCGCAAAGTGGCCATGAAGTCAGCCACCGACAACGCCGACAAGCTGATCAAATCGCTGGCCATGGCCTACAACCGGGCCCGCCAAAGCCAAATCACCGGCGAAATTATGGAAGTCCTTGGCGGCGTCGAAGCGCTGAAAGGATAAACCGAACACCATTCAACCCCTGGTCATTAACCGGGGGCTAATTACAACTCACCACCCACTACTAACCACTCACCAAACTCATGGCTACTGCAACCGCCCCGTCAAAACAACCTTCCGGCCAACCGTCCACCGCCCAGCACACCGGCAAGGTTACGCAAGTCATCGGCTCCACCTTCGACGTGGAATTTCCCGAAGAACATCTCCCCCTCATTTACAACGCCATTACCGTCGACGCCGACGTGAAAGGCGCCAAAATCCATCTCACCGGCGAAGTGCAGCAACACCTCGGCGGCGGCCGTGTCCGCTGCGTGGCCTTGGGCAGCACCGACGGCATGGTCCGCGGCATGGAAGTCATCGATACCGGCGGCCCCGTCACCGTACCCGTGGGAAAAGAAACCCTGGGGCGCGTGTTCAATCTGCTGGGCGAGCCCATCGACAACCGCGGCCCGGTGAAGGCCGAAGAGCGCTGGCCCATTCATCGCGATCCCCCGGCCGTCACCGATCTGTCCACAAAAACCGAAGTCTTCGAAACCGGCATCAAGGTCATCGATTTGCTCACCCCCTTCGTCCGCGGCGGAAAAGCCGGGCTGTTCGGCGGGGCCGGTTTGGGAAAAACCGTCATCCTCACCGAGCTTATCGCCCGCATCGCCAGCGCGCACGGCGGTTACTCCGTATTCGCCGGGGTTGGAGAGCGCACTCGGGAAGGCACCGACCTCTGGCTCGAAATGCAGGAAGCCAAAATCGGCGATACCGGCCGACACGTCATCGAACAAACCTGCATGGTCTTCGGCCAAATGAACGAACCCCCCGGAGCCCGCTTGCGGGTCGCCCTGTCGGCCCTGACGATGGCCGAGTATTTCCGCGATAAAACCGGCGCCGACACGCTGTTGTTCATCGATAACATTTTCCGCTTCTCGCAGGCCGGCAGCGAAGTGTCCGCCCTCTTGGGACGCATGCCCAGTGCCGTGGGTTATCAGCCCACGCTCGGCACCGAAATGGGCGCCCTGCAAGAGCGAATCGCCTCCACTTCCCGCGGCGCTATCACCAGCGTGCAGGCCGTGTACGTGCCGGCTGATGATCCCACCGATCCCGCCCCGGCCACCGCCTTCGGCCAGCTCGATGCGTTTTTGTACCTGGAACGCGCCATTTCGGAAAAAGGCATTTACCCCGCTGTCGATCCCCTGGCTTCGTCCAGCCGCATTTTGGATCCGCAATACGTGGGCGACCGCCACTACGCCATCGCCCGCCGCGTGCAAGGCATTTTGCAGCGCTACCGCGAGCTGCAAGACATCATCGCCATTCTCGGCGTGGAAGAACTGGCCGAAGAAGACAAGCAAATTGTGAATCGAGCCCGCCGCATCGAACGGTTCCTGTCGCAGCCGTTCTTGGTGGCCGAGGTGTTCACCGGCAAGCCGGGCGAAATTACCCCGCTCCGCGAAACCATCCGCAGCTTCGAGGAAATCTGCGATGGCAAATGGGATCACCTGCCCGAGCAAGCGTTTATGTACGTCGGACAAATCGAGCAAGCGGAAGAACAGGCCAAGAAAATGGCCGCCGCCGCCAAAAAATAACCACAAAGCCGGCGATGGTATCGCCGGTTTGCCACCCATCATCCCACATGCCCGACCATTACGAGTCTGGAGTCGACGTCACCAGCCCCATCCCGGTGTTGGAGTGCGTCGTCGTTACCCCGGAAGCCACTGCTCTGGAAACGCCGGCGCAGTTTGTCATCCTCCCCCTTTATGACGGTGAGATGGGAGTTTGGCCCCATCACAGCCCGTTTATCGGCCGCCTCGGTTACGGCGAGTTGCGGGTCAAGGAAAATGGCAAACTCTTCCGGTTTTACGTGGATGGCGGGTTCGTGCAAGTGGCCGATGGCGTCGTTTCCGTCCTCACCAACAACGCCGTGCCGGCAGATAAACTTAACGTCGCCGTCGCTCGCGAACAGTTGGCTGCCGCTCGGGCCCGCAAAGCCAACTCGCCCGAGTTGCTGGCCATTCGCGAACGCCTCCAGCAGCAAGCCCGCGCTCAATTGCGTATCGCCGAACATGGAAGGTCACCGTCT
>Ga0335083_10005347_pt1 | contig 16193 bp, 11 predicted proteins | sample Lox_Sample_42_FD_206716 | JGI IMG/M metagenome (GOLD analysis project Ga0335083, IMG submission 206716) | Soil microbial communities from Loxahatchee National Wildlife Refuge, Florida, United States - Lox_Sample_4.2 | ecosystem: Environmental > Terrestrial > Soil > Wetlands | place: USA... | reverse complement strand
AGTCCCACGTGTAGTTTGTCGTTCCGAACGAGTCGGTTTTGCTCGTCGTATTGCCGTTGTAGTCGTAGGTGTAGCTTGCATTCGGAGTTGAGGTCAGCTCGTTCGAAGTGTTGTTGACGTAGGGCGACACTCCCAGCGAACTGAGTCGGTTCCCGACCGGGTCGTAGGTGTAGCTCTCCGTCGTGTTCGCGCCTTGCGTCACCTGCGTAAGCTCGTAGAGCGCATCGTAAGTGTAATTCGACGTCACTCCTGCGTGCTGATCCGTCTTAGATGCCCGGTTCCCAGCAGAGTCGACGGTATAGCTAGATCCGTCAATAGTACTCCCGGACAGCTGGTGCAGCACCGAGAGTAGCCGCGACAGGTTGTCGTAAGTGTAGTTGGTCGTGACTCCGTTGGGCCGGGTCATCTGTGTACGACGGCTTAGGGCGTCGTAGGTGAAGCCGAATGAGCCTGTCCCGAACGCCGAGGGGGGTGTCAGTGTGCTCAGCCGATTCAGAGTATCGTAGCCATAGGACGTTGTTCCCCCCTGTGGGTCGGTCATCGACGTGCGATTCGAAACAGCATCGTACGCGTATGAATTCGAGTACGTACCGGTCACAAACGAGTATTGCGTGCTTGTCCCAATCAGCCGTCCCATATTGTCGTAGGAGAATCCGTACGTCCCGGTGGGGTCTGTTACTTGAAGTACCTTACCGACGAGATCGTAGGTGTACTCCGCACTGGTTGAGTCGGGATAATTCTTCTGGGTCAGTCGATTCAGGGCATCGTAGACATATTGAATTGTCTGTCCTTTTCGATCGGTTTTGCTCGTCAAGTTATTGGCCGCGTCGTAGGCGTATTGCTCGTAGTAGTTTGAAGGAAAAGAGGTTTGCGTGACCCTTCCGTACGCGTCATAGGTGAACGACGTGGTGTGGCTATTGGCATCCGTGATGCTCAGGAGGTTGTTTTCCGTGTCGTAGGCGTACTGCGTCACGTTGTTGGCGGGATCGGTCACGGAAATCAAGCGGTCCGCATCATCGTATGCGTAGCTCGTCTTCTTGCCGTTTTGATCCGTTACGGATGTGCGACGACCTCGGTAGTCGTAGGTGAAGGTTGTAGTGGAGCCTCCGGGGTAGGTAATTGTCGTGAGGCGATCACCCGCGTCATACGCAAAGGTGGTCTGATGACTCTGCGCGTCGGTAACGCTCGTGCGGTTGCCGTGCGAGTCGTACCCGTAGCTTGTGACGTTCTGTTGCGGATCGGTGATAGCCGCAATAAGTCCCACCGAGTTGTAGGTTAGCGTCGTAACACGTCCCAGCGCGTCGGTGATCTGAGTGAGCTCTCCCAAAGAGTTGTAGGCGAACTGCGTCACGCTCGCTGCGGTATTGCTTTTTGGTGCCGGGGTTGTGACAGTTAGAAGGTTACCCTTCGAATCGTAAGTGTTGGACGTGACATTCCCGAGCGCGTCTGTGACGGTCAGAACCTCACCGAATGAATTGTAGGTGTAGTTTGTCTTGGGATTCGTTCCACCGACAGCCGGCTGAGTAATTCGAGCCAAATTGTTGTAAAGGTCGTAGCCATAGGATGTAACGTTGCCCAGCTCGTCCGTCACTTGAGTCTCGTTGCCGAAAATGTCGTACTGATTCTGAATCGTCCCTCGAACCGTACAGCTCGAACACCCTGACCCTTGCGAATTGTTCACATACCACTTGCCACCGGCTTGAACGGCGCTGTAGGTCGTTTGGTGTCCGAGCGAATCCGTCAAGGTAATCGAGTCGGTGAGAGTGAATACGGGCCCGAGGGCTGATTGACCTCCGACGGCGACCGTTACGGGCCCGGTCGATGCCCCGGGAGGCACGACAACACTAATGGAGGTGTCACTCCAAGAGGTTACGGTTGCCACTGCACCGTCGAACGTCGCAACGCTACTGCTTTGGGTTGGCCCAAATCCAGTACCGCTGATCGTGGCAGTTGAGCCAACCATTCCCGATGACGGCGAAACTCCGGTAACAGCTAGCGCCTCTAGTACCGTAAATTGAACGGAATTGCTCGCTACGCCGCTCTCCGTCACGACGACGGGGCCACTTGTCGTTCCCACCTGTAGATTCAAAGTGATACTTGTGTCAGTCCAGGCCATGACATATCCCGCAGCGCCGTTTAACGTAATGGTGCTAGCGGCTTGATTGGCTCCGAACCCCGAGCCATTTACAGTAATCGTGTCGTAGACCTGAGCTGCAGGAGGAACGATACTCGTGATTACAGGGTTGACCACTCTGTAAGTAGGATTTGCCAGACTCTGAATCGAGTTGACAGTAACAGCCACCGGCCCGGTCGTTGCTCCACTAGGCACCGTTGCTACAATCTGAGTATCGCTCCAGCTTGAGACCGTCGAAGCGGCAACGCCATTGAAAGAAGCTGCGCTGGTCCCCTGCGACGCTCCAAAGTGTGAGCCCTGAATCGTAACTGACGACCCGATACCACCCAAGACCGGCGCGAGACCAGTTACAAAGGGCGTAGTCCCAATTGTTACGGAGACATTGTCAAACGTTGCCGTGGCCGAGGACGAGTTGCTACCGCTGAGGACTGCCAAGCCGACGTCGTAGCTCTGACCCATAGTGACGGTCGCTGACGAACCCACTTGCGTCCAAGTTGCCCCGTCTGACGAGCGGTACGCAGCAAATGTAGAACCACTGCGTACGAGCTTGACCCAGTAGGGCAAGGAAAGCACGGTTCCCGAATTTTGCGAGGCGATCGTTCCTCCAGTGGACGCCCGGTCCCAGAAATAAACCAAGCTCCCGGAGTAGCCTGCATATGCGTCGGCTGAACCTGGACTCAGCGTTTCGCGGATCATCGCAGACCCAGACGATCCCGCTGGGCCACTCAGTGTGACGACTCGCGCGATTATCGTTGCATCGGTTGAAATCGGTTGGTAGACAAAATGGAGTTTGTCAGAAGTGCTGCCGCCGAGACCCGTTGCACTAACCGTGAATACACCACCCGAGTATGTAGCCGTTCCCGGACTTGCCACCTGTCCGACATCCTGATCCAGCCAAGGGGCAGGCAGAGGATTCGAGGTGACAGTGAAATCGATGGGATTGCTGCAATTCATGCTGGGAGCGACAGCCACAACGAGCGGCCCTGATGTGGCCCCGGTCGGAATTGTTGCAACAATGGAGGTAGCGCTCCAAGAATTTATCGTCATCGTCATGTCGTTCAACATCACGACGCTGGTTCCCTGCGAATCTCCAAACCCCGACCCTGCAATCGAAACTTCTGCGCCGAGCGCGCCTGTTGTAGCGGAAACACTCGTGATTGCAGGCGCGGGGCTTGCTGTCGAATTGATTGACACGCTGTCGATCGTCGCAGTCGCCAGCGCAGTGCTACTCCCGCTCGCTACCGCGAGCCCGACGGAGGTGTTCTGAGCCATCATAATGGTGACGTTTGACCCGATCTGCACCCAATTCACGCCGTCCGAGGATTGATAGGCAGAGAAGGTGTTGCCGCTACGGACAAGCTTCGCCCAATACGGCAAAGAAAGGACCGTATTAGTCGTCTGGTTGGCGGAGTTCGAGCTTGTGGTGGGACGATCCCAGAAATACATGAATCCGTTGCTGAAACCTGCAGATGACAACGTCGAGGAAGGAGTCAGCGTCTCACGGATCATGACCCCGGCTCTAGCCGATGATGTTCCGCCTTGTAGACCCTTTATTCGCGCAAGGATCGAACCGTCCCCACTGAGCGGCTGATACACAAAGTGCATCCCATCGACCGTCGAACAGCCAAAGCAGGAACCGGCTCCGCTAATCGTGAACACTCCGCCTGCGTAGCTGGAGCTGCCAGAAGCAACGAAGGCACCACCCGTGGCAGTGCTTACATCTTGGTCCGATAGCCCGGGAGGAAGCGGTTGCGATGTGACTGTAAAATCGACGGCGTTGCTGTTATTCATCGTAGGTGCGACGGTCACACTGAGTGGGCCAGACGTTGCGCCGGTCGGAATCGTAATGACGATGGCTCCCGCACTCCAAGAGTTGAGCGTCGTGAGTAAGCCGTTCAGGCTCACATAGCTATTCCCTTGAGCGTCACCGAACCCTGTCCCCGAAATTGCTATTTGGTTTCCGATTGCTCCGGTCGTGCTGGAAAGACCGTTAATCGTGGGTGAAGGACTCGCGGTCGAGTTCACCGAAACATTGTCGAATGTCGCCGTGACCGCTCCCGAGTTGGTGGCCCCGGTAACCGCCAGACCGATGAACGCATTTGACGCCATATTGATCGTTTGGCTGGACCCAATCTGGGTCCAATTCACTCCATCGGCAGACGCGTATGCGTTGAATGAGTTTCCAACGCGAGTAAGCTTCACCCAGTAGGGTAGATTTCCTACGATACCTGTGGCAGAGGTCGAGGTTGCGCCGGTCGTGGCTCGATAGTAGAAGTAGGATGACGACTTGTTGTAGTACTCAGAGTAGGCCATCATCGCGCCTGGGCTGAGGGTTTCCCGAATCATGACTCCCGCAGTGGGAAACGAGCCTTGAGTACTAGCCACCCGTGCAACAATGGTTCCGTCACCGGATAAGGACTGATAAACGAAATGCAGCTTGTCACTATTCGTTCCTGGACCTGAGCCTGAACCAGTGACGGTGAAAACTCCGCTTGAATACGTAGCGCTTCCGGCTGACGGCACTGAACCCACATCCTGATCCAGCCATGAAGTCGGAAGAGGCTGTGTAGTTACCGTGAAATCGATAGGGTTGCTGTCGTTCATGGCCGGGGCTACAGACACGACCAGAGGTCCCGACGTGGCTCCGCTCGGAATCGTGATGGTTACTGCTGAGGCGCTCCAGGAATTGACGGTTACAAGGGCGTCATTCAACTGAACAAGGCTGCCGCCTTGCGAGCTGCCAAATCCAGAGCCCGAGATGAGCACCTGATTGCCCACTGCCCCTGTTGTCGTAGAAACGCTCGTGATTGTAGGGGCTGGGCTGGCTGCTGAGCTGATCGATACGTTGTCAAACGTCGCCGTAGACAAGGTCGAATTGCTTCCGCTCTCGACAGCGAGACCGATGTAAGTATTCTGTGCCATCGCGATTGTTTGGCTAGTCACCTGTGCCCAGTTCAGCCCGTCAGTGGAGATCGAAGCGGTGAACACGTTTCCGCTTCGTGCGAGCTTCAGCCAATAAGGAGCGCTTAGGCCACCCAGGGATGTTGCTGTTCCTGTTGATCCCGTCGTAGTGCGATAGTAGTAGTAACCGGTTGGAGAAGCAGTTGCGTCAAAGTCCACGAAGGCCATCATGGCCCCAGCGTTCAGCGTTTCGCGGATCATCACACCGGCTTGATTGACGGTTGTGCCTTGTACGCTGACTACCCTGGCCACTATCGTTCCGTCACCCGAAAGCGATTGATACGCAAAGTGCTCCTGATCTGCAGTTGTGTTGCCAATGACCTGCCCGGATCCCTTTAGGGTAAAGATGCCGTTCGCATAGCTCGCGCTCCCGGCGATTCCGACAGATCCAACATCTCCATCAGACCAACCGGTAGGAAGCCCTGTGACGGTAAAAGTTGAACTGTTTGCCGTCTCACCATTGACGGTCAGTGACAGGACACCCGACGATGCACCCGAAGGTACGAGCACGGCGATTGCGGTGTCGGTCCAACTTGTAGCAGCCGCGTTGGTTCCGTTCAATGAGACAGTGCTCGTCCCCTGGCTTGTGCCGAAGTTCAGCCCGGAGACCGTCACGACGCTTCCGACGGGCCCAGAAGAAGGGGAGATGCCTGAAATCGAAAGTTGGGCGCTGGCTTGAGTGCACCCCAAACCGAACAACAGGAATGTCAGCAAGAATAGTCGGCTGCGATGACGAAAGCCCATTGAGTGCACCCTCCCGAGTCTCTCTGTTCTTCGCCGTACGGATCGTGAGCCCGGGATTTTGAGGCCCGGTCCAGTTAAGGGTTCGCTAGGGAGTGCCGTAGCTGATCGTGACGGCGTCTACGCCGTTTGCCCGAGACGATGTCAGGCCACGCATGCTGCTGTCGTAGGTATGAGCCTCAAGGACTTTTCCGTTCGAGTCGGTGACCGATGAGATCAGCGAGTGGCTGTCGTATTGGAACGACAATGTGGATAGATCGGGATTCGTAACGGTGGTCAAACGGCCTTGTGTGTCGTAGGCGTACGAAAGCGAGATGCCAACGTCAGAAGTTACACCCGTCACCAGAAGATTGAACGAACCGGTGCCATAGGCGAAGTACAGATGACGAGAAGCGGCGTCCATGACTGTTGCCAAGCGGCCTCCGGCATCATAGGACAGTTGCGTTGTGTTCCCGTTCCGGTCGATGATGGCGATTAGATTTCCGCTGTGGTTGTCGAAATGCCGTTGCTCTCCATTCTGAAATGTAATGGTCCAGTAGGACGCCCCTTGGACTAGGGTAGCGATCACATTTGCCGGGGCCGCAACGCTCCAGCCTGCTCCGGTCGGCGTACCCCAACCAAAGGACCAGAAACTGCCATCCCCACGGGCGTATTTCATGTAGTTGTCGCTGCCTAAGAACACCCGCTCCTCGAAGTTCGAGCGCCAATTCGGTCCGAATATCCCCGTTTGGTAAGCCGTCTGCGTCGATGGCCAAATGCTGTTCCAAGTTCGAACAAGGGTGAGCCCACCAGAGAGACCAGGAAGTCTGACGTCCGCTTCCTTGATGTAGGTATTGCCGTTGGCAAGGGAGATCGGTGCGCCCGCCGAGCCAGAACAATCGCAATGGGTCTCTTGCGCGCCGGCTGCGGGAGGACACCTGTAGCTTTCCATTTCACAGATAACCTGCCAAGTGAGCCCAAGGCCTCGGCAGTTGAACGCCCCTAAGGGTAGTTGAGGTTCACACACCATGTTCCAGAGAGAGTAGTAGCCACAGCTAACCCAGGATGGGCAGTTATTGCCTACTTGAGCGGAAACCCGCGAACTGAAGGCGCACTGCAGAACCGCAAGCAAGAGCAATCCACAGCCGATTTTGAAGATATTCCTCACAGCATCCCTCCTAATCAGGCACACCACGACACTCAAGACAAAAAACACAATTTGATGCGGCCCAGAACCTGAACCCTATAGTCTTTACCTACGTTCGAGTCAAGTAAATTTGTGGTGATCTGCAAAAAAATCTGAGGAAAACGTTCTTACACGAGAAACAACTATCTAACGCGCTATGCTCAGAATCAGATTTCAACGCCTATAATCGCAATGCCAGAAATTTACGTCATGAACGAAAAACCCAGGATCGAGGATCTACTAGAAGAAGTGGTCCTATGGAAGACCTACCGAGATATCTGTCGAAGCAAACCAATTGACACGATCAATCTCTATATGGACCTGGCGGAAGAAGAAAAGCAGAAACTAATATCGCCGGGTGCAAGACAGGACTTCGCCGAACTCTGCGAGGCAGGGTGCTTCCAACCCATTCTTGCCGGTATTGTCATGCTCCTCCGCTATGCGCCACGCTTGGAGGCGTTCTGGACCGAGCTGGTAGGCCGCCCCGATAATCGCGAGAAAGCAACCCGCAATTTAGAAAGTGCCGCCCAGACTCTCGAAGGCATATTTAGCGGCGTCATCGCTACAGAAAATGAAGGAAAAAGCACGGAATTGGAGAGAATTGGACGCCTTCCGATTTCCCGACTCGTCAGCGAGCTTCGCTTTCACACCCGTTTAATTGGATTAGCTAGTTCAATTAGTTCAGAAACGGAAACTCGGTCACCCAGTGAGTTCGCTAAGTATCTCGTGAGCAGCTACGTGCGGAGCATGACTGGCCGGTTTCACGATAGAAGCGTGTCCGGCCTAGTGAGTGAGGTCTACGGTTCACCCGAATACAATGAGGTGGCACACCGGATGTGGCGGAACCGCAACTACGAGCGTATCGAGAAGCATTTCTCCGGGATGACTCGGTTTCTGGTCAAGATGAGCGTAGTCATTGCTCAAACCCCGTAACGGTCCCAGCTCAAAAACCGCTTTTCGCGTTCTGTCACATTTTTCCTTCCTGGTATGTAATTCGCCGATGAACCTAATTGGTCCCACTGGTCGCATTGGGGCCTAAGCGGAGCAAAGACCAACGTTAACGTTGGGGAACCGGACATGCCATTCCTTCCGTGCATTTTATGTGGAGAAAAGCTCGATCAGCGCACGGATAAAAACGGGAAATTCTATTCTGTTTGTAACCCATGCGGCACTCAATTCTTTATTCGACGAACGCAAGGGAAAGAGAAATTAAAAGAATTGTTTCGTGAATTGGATAAACACGCCTTGCCCATTAAACAGCACGCGCAAACTTTGTTCGAAATACGCGCGATTCTTTCCGAAATCGACGGCCTCAAGGCCGAAGTCAAAAGATTAGATGGGCAAATCGGGATCATTTTCGTCGATGAGGACAAGGTGCAAGCTCGTAAGTTATTGAAAACACGCATTCAGGCGTTGCTTTCAGAATTGCAAAAGATTGCGAAACGAAACGGTTGAAATTAAATAAGAGATTTCAGCAATTCTAAAAGTTCGCCAAGATTGCAGAAATTGTGAAATTGCCGTGAATTCCGAGTTCCTTAATGACTCCAATCCCACCCACGAAAAAACAAGGCGGGCCAGCTGAATCAGAAGGCTGGCGAAACGACGATCGCCGACGCTACATAACCGTGTCCTCTCTCCCGATGGGCGTCGAGCGGCTGCCCACAGAATTGCAGGCCTTGATACCGTTGACTTGCGGCCAAGACGCGGAGACCATACCACTGGCGACGGCTGAACAGCGACGGAGAGGCAAGTCTATGTCGCGTCGTTCAGGCCAAGCAGGAACGATTGTCAAGGAAGGTGGTTGGTACCGAGTGAGATTCAGAATTGATGTTCCGGGGCATTACAAACGGGTACAAAAGAGCATCAAGATTTGTCCTGTTTCAGGGCCGGGACTTCTGACCAAGTCGGAGCGTGAGCGCCGAAAGGTTGAAATCGTGAATTCATTCGGAGCCAACAGCTCGGAGCAGTTCAACAAAGTTAAGGCCATCGAAATGGGCCATACGTTCCGCGAGCAGGCGAAAAAGTGGTTGCAGCAATGCATGACTCGCAAGCGCAAGCCTGTCAAGCCAGCTACGGTGCGGGGGTGGGAGAGTTATATCGATAACCATCTCAACCCACTCATCGGAGACATGGTCCTACCTTACATCAACAACGGGACGTTGAAGATGTTGGGGGAAAAGCTGTCCGACGTTGGCTTGAGTCCGTCAACCATCCGGGATGTAGCGAAGGTGATGAGATGGGTGAAGGCGTCTGCCGTTGATGAGAATGGTGACCAACTCTATCCGACAAAATGGAATTACGAGTTTGCTGACATACCCGTTGTCGAAAACCAGCACACTCCCATGTTCACGGGAGAGGAGATCACCAAAATCATCGCCAAGGCTGAGAACCAGGAACGTGTCATATACGTTCTGTTCGCGGCCAGTGGTCTTCGAGCAGGCGAACTGTTCGGTCTGGAAGTGAAGCACTTCAACGGCAACACGATCACGGTTGCACAATCCGTATGGGAGGGTCGAGTCCAGACTCCAAAGACGGTGAACGCTTTCCGTCAAGTGGATTTGCATCCGTTAGTTGCGGCCGTGCTCCGTGATTTCATTGGCGACCGGAGGCAGGGCTTTCTGTTTCGGACTCGCACAGGTACACCATTTCTCCAATCAAACTTCCTTCGTAGCTGTCTGTACCCGATTCTCAAAGAACTGGGAATCGAGAAACAGGGCTTCCATGGCTTCCGCCGGTTCCGTGTCACCCATCTTGAATCTAGCTGCGTGCCACCTGCCCTTGTGAAGTATTGGACGGGTCATGCCAAATCGAGTGATGGTGAAGTAGCTCGACAGACCATTACCGGCAGATACGTCAAGATGGCTAAAAACACGAAGTTCCGTGCGGACGTTGCGGAGCGAATCGGACTCGGTTTCGAATTGCCGAAGGCAGAAGCGGTCGAACTTGTTCCAAGTGTTCCAAACCCTCAAGAAAGTGGGGTCACTGTAAGCGTCTGAAAAGTCGGGAGAAGTTTGGCTCCCCGAGTTGTACGATTTGCGAACCTTAAGATTTGAGGTTCCTCGAACGCCCCCCAACCATTTGCCCTTAAGGGATTGATGCGCCGAGAAAATAAGCCCCCGGTTGACTTCTGCATCTACCGAAGTATCATAGCGGCAGAGGGGAAGGAGTTCGCCCTTTAACCGCTGTCCTTTTTGCCGGGACAGATGATGACTCCTGACAAGGATCCTTGTCGCGGAGTCATGTCCCCGGCAACGATCCCATAGCTGAAATAGAAGCGAGAACTGACATGCAAAATGTCTGGGCACTAGCTTCGTTGTGGGTCGGACTAGCGCTTATTGCTACGCTGCTCGCAATTTGGTTCAAGATCTCCACAGCATTGACCGAAATTGTTGTTGGAACTGTGGCGCAATTGATCATTGGGGCTATCGTCGGCCCCATGGGCCTAGCCGCGAAATCGGAATGGATCACCTTTCTGGCAGGCACGGGGGCGATTGTCCTTACTTTCCTCGCTGGTGCCGAACTTGATCCTGCAATCTTCCGAACGAAGTGGAAGGAGGCAACAGTCGTTGGGCTCGTAGGCTTCTTTGGGCCGTTTCTAGGCTGCACTGCTGTCGCACACTTCATCCTGCATTGGACGATCATGTCGAGTTGGCTCGCCGGCGTTGCGCTTTCGACAACATCGGTCGCAGTCGTTTACGCCGTGATGCTGGAGCTAGGTCTCAACAAGACCGATTTCGGAAAGGCGATTCTGGCAGCGTGTTTTGTAAATGACCTGGGGACCGTTATTGCTCTAGGCTTGATTTTTTCTCCATTTACGGTTCGGACGGTGATCTTCGTTGTAGTGAGCGCCGTCGTGTTCTTTATCTTGCCTTTCCTGACTCCCCGTTTCTTCAAGCACTATGGCGGTCGTGTGTCTGAACTAGAGGCAAAGTATCTTCTTTTTCTGCTGTTTGGCATGGGTGGTCTGGCCGTATGGTCGGGAAGCGAGGCCGTTCTTCCCGCATACATCATCGGGATGGTGCTGGCTGGAACTGTGGGAAAAGATCACGTCTTGGTGCGCAGGCTTCGGACACTGACTTTCGGTCTCCTTACGCCTTTCTACTTCATACGGGCCGGGTCGTTCGTATCTGTTCCTGCGCTCGCGGCGGCACCGCTAGTGTTTCTCGCGTTGTTTGGGGCCAAGATGGTCTCAAAGATGGTTGGTCTTTATCCGACCGTGAAATCCTTTAAGTACCAACGCGAAGAAGGCTTGTATTACACCCTGATGATGTCGACCGGATTAACCTTCGGTACGATTTCAGCATTGTTCGGTTTGAGCCACGGGGTAATTGACCAAGCTCAATATTCATACCTCGTGGCGACCGTAATAGGAAGTGCTGTTGTTCCCACGATGTTTGCAAACGCCTGGTTCATGCCAAGGCATTTGCTGCCAAAGACAGAACAAGAGTCCGCCGCGAAGGAAGTTACCGCCGTCATTACGAACTAAGGAGGGGAAATATGACTGGACGAAGACACTCCCAGTTCAAAAAGATCCTAATTGGCTACGATGGCTCCGCCCCCTCGGACAAGGCAACGGAATCAGCTCTTGCTCTGGCTCAGTCGCTGGATTCGAAAGTCCTGCTTTTCGCCGTCGCTCGTCCGCCAGAACCCGCGACGATGGTTGAAGTCGATGCCATGCTTGACGACGCACGCGAGCATTTCGAAGCGCAGTTCAAGAAAATCATTCAACGTGCGAAAGATCTAGACGTTGAAATACAGACCGATATTGCCGTGGGGCATCCGGTTGAGCAGATTGTCCATCGCGCGGAAAGAGAACATGTGGACTTGATCGTACTCGGACGGCGTGGCAAGTCGCGGTTCGAAAAAATGCTTGTCGGATCCACCGCCGAGAAGGTGCTCCGGTATGCGCACTGTCCGGTCATGGTTGTTCGCTAGAGGGGTTCAGGAGAGATGGTACTCCAATCGACATCAAATGCGGGTCGACTGAATGAGTTTCAGGCTGGTCGGTTGCGCGTCACTTGCCAGTACGTCGACAAGCTGCTGGGTGACATCCAGGCGATCCTGCATGTGCCCACATCCAAAGCGGCATTTCCTCGGTATGCGTTCGATGTTGCTCCGGCGCAGCGCCAGACGATTGAAGACTACATCACACGAATTCGAGCTCAACTGGTGCGCGTCTTGGATGGGCAGTCGATTTCTAGGGAAGAACCATCGATCCCAGCATCACGAGCAATTCACGTTGCACTCGGCGCGATTGATATCGCGGTAGAAGAGCTGAAACCGCAATACATGCGCGGATATGGTGATCTGCCTGAAGCGGCGGTAATCGAACTGAATGGAATCGTAGGGGAGTTGCGCAGCTTAGTATCGAAGCTCGACCGTTATCTAGGAGCGGGAGTAGGCCAAGACCTCAAGTTGCGCTTACAGCGCCTGGAACGGAACAGCAATGACCTGGAGCTTCTTTCAACAATTGAGAGGGCGGTTGCTGATCTCGGCTTGGTGGAATTTCGTCCGACCATCACTTCAATTCTGGATCGCGCCGAAGACAAGACATTTGAGATCGCATTTTTCGGTCGAGTGAGTTCCGGGAAGTCGTCTCTCCTAAATGCGATTCTGGAGACAGATACGCTCCCTATCGGCGTTACGCCGATTACAGCGGTCCCGACAAGAATCACATACGGAGAGCGTTCCTCAATGAGAGTTTCGTTTGCTGAAGCTCCCGCGAAAACGACGGAGGTTGCAAGGCTTGCTGAGTTTGCGACGGAACAACAGAATCCAGGGAATACAAGACGCGTAACTAGAATCGTTGTGACGCTGCCCTCTGCACGTCTTCGCGATGGTGTAACCCTTGTCGATACGCCCGGTCTTGGCTCCCTGGCGACCAGCGGGGCAGCCGAGACCATCGCATACCTGCCCAAGTGCGACCTCGGCGTGGTCTTGATCGATGCAGGCTCGACTCTCACAACTGAAGATCTCCAAACAATCTTGACGCTCCAGGAAGCGGCGGTGCCTGTGAACGCGCTGCTTAGCAAGGCCGATCTTCTTGGCCTTGAAGATCGGGCGAAGATCATTCAATACGTCAAAGAGCATATTGCATCGGAATGCAAACTGGACTTGCCGGTGCGCCCGGTCAGCACGCTTCCCTCCTTCCGAGAAATGTTGGACCAATGGTTCGAAAGCGAGATTGTCCCTATGTACGATCACTCGCAACAGTTAAGAGCATCTTCATTGCGGAGAAAGATCGGGGCCTTGCGCGAATCTGTCGCGTTTGCGCTAAAAACAAGGATGACGCGGGGTGAGCCATCCTCCGGACGTTCGAGAGAACTGATTCGCGCTACTGAGGCGCTCCTACGAAAAACTACGGGACAGATCGAGGAGATGCGCTCGCTTTGCGAGCGCGAAATTGCGGAAGCTGCTGCCGAGATGCTGGGCGTAATCCGAAGTGCTGCCACTCAGCTGATGGAGTCGTGGTCTCAAAACGACTCCACTCCAATCGTTCCAGGCCAAATGGTTCGCGATGCTATCGCCCATTTTCTTCAACTGCGTGTAAAGAAGCTGCAAGAGACTCTTTCAACGCTTGCCGCTCAGCTACGCCTTAATTTGAAGCAATGTGCCTCCGATCTCGGCCTGCCGCATGCTCCGGGTGACAACGAATTCCAATCCGTGATCCGGGGCGCTCCACTATTTGATCCGCAGCCATTCACTATTTCAATATCGCGCCCCTCATTTTCTCGTTTGCTTGGGCACCATTTCGCGGAAACGCAAGTCGCAAAACGAATTGAGAGTCAACTAGGAAGACCCTTTCTCGGTGCTATCGACATTTATTGGAGGTTGCTGCAGGAGTGGTCTGATTCAGTCGTAGGTCAATTAAGACAGCGCTTCGACACTTACGCTGAGGACTACCGGGCGCAAGCTGAGCAAGCTCTCGTCGGAAAAGCATTCGACACGGAGGAACTCGCCGCGATCCAGGCAATCCTTTTGCAACTGGAAACGGATCCCGCCCCAGGAAGAAACGTGCCGAACCCTGAACGCATCGCCGCATCATCCCGACACGAGAGCTCCAAACCCACCTGACGAGATTTGAAGGAGACAATTAGGCTTCGTTGATATGACCAAATACTTGATGGTGGCAATCGGAGGAGCGATAGGTTCGGTTTTGCGCTTTTGGGTAGGAACCCATGTCAGCAATCGAATAGCGACTCGTTTTCTAGCCGGGACCTTCATCATCAACGTGACGGCGTGCTTTCTCATCGGGTTCGTCATCACGGTTTTGGCGGAAAACTCGAGTTGGAGCCCGAATTGGAGATATTTGATTCCGATTGGGTTCATCGGTGGATACAGCACGTTCTCTACGTTCGAGTATGAAACCTTTCGCGTCTTACAGGAAGGCGAGTTTCTGATTGCTGGGTTAAACGTAGTGCTAAGTGTGGTTGTTGGTTTCGTCTCTGTTTGGGTGGGGGTAATCACCGGGAGGACGATCCAATGAAGATAGGATCCCCTGCTATAAGGTTGCCGATTTCGAGTATCGTCGCCAAGGGGACTTGTCCCATTTGCGCGGCCCTCAAGGAGTTTCAGAACGACTTTGCAAAGACTCTTTCGGTGTATGAATGCGCTCGTTTTTGCAATCTTCATGCTTGGGTCATTGCGAATTCAGCTCCCGCTGAATCAGTGGCCACGATATTCCTTGAATCGATCCGGAATCCACACTGGGAACCGAGCCCGCCAAACCCAGACCAGTGTGATTTCTGCAAGCGAATGGAGATCGAGAAGCAGATTCGAATCAAAGAAATACTAAAGGAATTAGGTCGACCAGGATTGCGGTCGTGGCTACATGAACACGGGATGCTCTGCTTCCGTCACGGAACGGAACTCATCGGGAAATTGCCTGAGGCGTTGCAGAAGACCGTCGAAGAAGCCATGTCTCGGAAGGCACGAGAGCTCGAACGGGAACTTCAAGAGTTCTTGCAGCATGCAAAAGCAGGCGATCGCGCAGGCGGAGGAGTACTCGGACGGGCGGCCGAATATCTGGTTGCCCAGCGCGGGATTGAGAGCTAGGAGGGAACATGATGAAAGCCGGACCTGCCAAGAAAGTGAGCGTTTATGTTGGTCAGGACCACCAGTACCACGGCGAATCGGTGTACGCGGCAATTTTGGATTTCCTCTTCTATCACAAAGTCGCGGGAGCAAGTGTGAGCCGTGGAATCGCTGGGTTTGGCGCGGATCATCATTTGCACACGGATCGAATCTTGGTGCTGACAGGAAATCTTCCCATAAAGATTGAATTCATTGAATCGCCCGAAAAAGTCGAGGAACTTCTCCCGAAGTTGCATGAGATGGCGGGGACCGGCCTTATTGAAGTTCAAGATACGACTGTCGTGAAGCCTTCTGAGGTTTCCGCAAAAGCAGTGCGCCAGGAAAGGGCGCCTTTAAAAAGCCAGGGTACGGCCAAGCTCATGAGGATTTACATCGGAGAGAACGATAAGTGGAACGGTAAACCGCTGCACAAGGCGCTAATCGAAAGCATGCGTTCGAATGACATTGCTGGCGTCACTGTATACCAGGGCATCCTCGGCTACGGAGCCAACCGACGCATTCGCAAGGAAGGAACCCTACATCTCTCGCATGACCGACCAATCATGCTCTCAGTAGTAGACACCGAAGAAAAGCTCCGAGCATATTTCCCAATTCTTGACGGCATGGTTCAACAGGGACTCGTCGTCCTTTCCAACGTTGACGTCATAAAATACACCTATGACTACCAGGGAGAAGAGAGAAGGAAGGAGGCCCGGCAATGAAGCTCGAAGGCAAAGCCAAGATGTTGCGCATCCATTTCGGCGAAGACGATAAGTGGAAAGACAAACCGTTGTATCGGGCCATTGTTGAGAAATGCAGGGAGTTGGACATCGCCGGCGCTACCGTATTTCGCGGCATCGAAGGATATGGCGCGAGCACGCTGATTCACCGGTCCCATCTTCTTTCCTTCTCTTCGGACGCGCCGGTGATGGTCAGCGTCATTGATTCGCACGAGAAAATTCAAGAGCTGCTGCCCTTACTTGACGAGATGGTTGACGAGGGGTTGATTGCGATGTCTGAAGTTGAAGTGATCAAGTACTCGCACCAGAACGGTGTCCGTTCGGAGTAGCCAGAAGCAAGGGTGGCGGGAGCGCTTTGTTCACAGCGGGAAGCCTGATG
>Ga0335083_10005346_pt1 | contig 16194 bp, 9 predicted proteins | sample Lox_Sample_42_FD_206716 | JGI IMG/M metagenome (GOLD analysis project Ga0335083, IMG submission 206716) | Soil microbial communities from Loxahatchee National Wildlife Refuge, Florida, United States - Lox_Sample_4.2 | ecosystem: Environmental > Terrestrial > Soil > Wetlands | place: USA: Florida... | reverse complement strand
ACGAAGAAACTTTGTCCGCCGCGATATTTTTCCCGCAGCAGGGCTTCGCGCACGGTGAGCGCGTCGAACGGCGGCACGTACGTGCGCACCGCCATGCGGTCGATCGGCGGCGTCGCGATCACGCTCATTTCGCGGATGCCAGCCAATGCCAGCTGCAGCGTGCGCGGAATCGGCGTCGCCGACAGCGTCAGCACGTGCACGTCGCCGCGCAATTCTTTCAGCCGCTCTTTGTGCTTCACGCCAAAATGCTGCTCTTCGTCGATGATCATGAGGCCGAGATCGCGGAAACTCACTTGCTTCGACAACAGCGCGTGGGTGCCGATGACGATTTCCACCGTGCCGTCCGCCAGACCGGCCCGCACCTCGCCCGCGTCCTTGGCCGCAACCATGCGCGAAAGCTGGCGCACGCGCACGGGGAGCCCGCGGAAGCGGTCGGAGAAGGTGCGGTAATGCTGGCGGCACAACAGCGTGGTGGGCGTCACCACCGCGACCTGTTTGCCCGTCATCGCCACCAGGAACGCCGCCCGCAGCGCCACTTCGGTCTTGCCAAAGCCGACATCGCCGCAGATCAAGCGGTCCATGGGCCGCCCGGCGGACAGATCGCCGACGACATCGTCGATCGCCGAAAGCTGGTCGTCGGTTTCTTCGTACGGGAAGCGCGCGCAGAACTCGTCCCACAAGCCTTCCGGCGGCAGCACCGGCTCCGCCGTCTTCGCCGCACGCACCGCTGCGATGCGGATGAGTTCTTCCGCCATGTCGCGCAGACGCTGCTTGGCGCGCGCCTTGCGGCCCTGCCACGCGACGCCGCCCAATCGGTCAAGCTGCGCGTCGGCGTCTTCAGAGCCGTAGCGGCTCACCAGTTCGATATTTTCCACCGGCAGATAAAGTTTCGCGCCCTCCGCGTAGGAAAGATCGAGGCAATCGTGCGAAGCGCCCTGCACGTCGAGCGTCTTCAGGCCCTCATAGCGGCCAACGCCGTGATCCTGGTGGACGATGAGATCGCCGACGGTCAGCGCCGCGGCTTCCGCGATCAGATTGGACGCCTTCCGGCGCTTGCGCGGCCGCGCCAGCCGGTCGCCCAAAATATCCTGCTCGGCCAGCACGGCGTAGTCGGCGCCTTCGAAGCCGTGCTCCAGCGGGAGCACGACGACGACCGGCAAATTCTGCTGGAATTGCGCCGCCTCCGCCCATGCGCCAGCGCGGCGCAGCCCGTTGACGCCGTGATCTTCCAAGACGCCGCTCAAACGCTCGGCGGAGCCCTCCGACCAGGCCGCGATCAGCACGCGCTTCTTTGCTTTGAGCTGAGCTTGGACATGCTTGCCGGCGGCGTCGAATACATTGGCGTCAGCCGTCTGGCGCTCGGCGGCGAAATCGCGGCCCGGGCTGGCGCCGAGGCTGAGCGAGGCGCGCGCGCCGTCGGTCTCGAAGTGAGTGAAGCGCCTCACCGGCCGCTTGCCCAACGCTGCGTCAAAGGCGTCCTTGGTCAGGTAGAGCGCCTGCGGTTCAGGGGCGCGGAACGGCGTCGCGCCGCGCGACATGGGGGCGTTCTTGCGCGCGTCAAAATGATCTTGGGCGGTCTCCACGCGCTCCTTGATCGCGTCCTCGGCCAGCGCATCGAACCCGATCAGCGCGGTTTCGCCGGCGTAATCGAACACGGTTTCGAGCGCATCATAAAAATAGGGGAGCCACTGTTCGATGCCCTGCCGGCGAATGCGGGCGCTGACGCTGTCATAGACTTGATCGCTTACCGCGCCGAAGGCTTGCGAGAAGCTCTTGCGGAATTTCAGCACGCTCGCATCGTCGAACAGAATTTCAGAAACCGGCGTCAGCAGCGCATTTTTCAGCGTGCGCTTGGAAATCTGCGTTTCCGGATCGAACGCGCGTATGGTCTCCAGCACATCGCCGAAGAAATCGAACCGGATCGGTTCGGCCGCGCCGGGCGGATAGACGTCGATCAACCCCCCGCGCACGGCGAACTCGCCCGCTGCGCGTACGGTCGACGCCCGGCTGTAGCCATTGGTCAGCAAATACGCCTCGAGCTCCTGCATCGAGGCGTCTTCGCCCGTCTTCGCGGAGAATGTAGCCTCCGCGATCCGCGCACGCGGCGGCAGGCGCTGGGCGACGCCGGAGGCTGTTGCGATCACCATGAGCGGCGCGTCTCCCGGCGCGCGCCGCGCCAGAGCCGCCAGCGCCGCGCAGCGCTGCGCGGCCACCGCCGCGGCCGGCGAGATGCGGTCATAAGGCAAGCTGTCCCAGGCCGGCAGGCGCAGCGTCTCCAGCCCCGGCGCGAAAAAGCGCGACGCCGCTTCGAACTGCGATGCGCGGGGTTCATCTCGCGCCACGAACAGCGTAACCCCGCCGCGCAAGCGCGCGGCTTCGGCCAATCCCGCGGCGTCGACACCCTCCGGCGCGCCAGTAATGGTCAGCGCGCCGCCGGTCCTGGCGAGCGCCTCGATCAGAGATTTGGAAAGCAGGGCGTCCTTCATGATTTCGCGGCGTCGCTCAGCGTGAAGCGGAAGGTCCGGATCATCGCCAAAGTTGGGGTATCCAGTTCCGCAGGGGCGGCGGCCGCCTCGGTAATCCAATCATAAACGTCCTGATCCGGGGCTTCGAGTAGCCTTTCGAACTCGTCCAGCGACCTTTCGTCCAGCGTCTCCACATGACGGTCGGCAAAACCGCCGAGAATCAAGTCAATCTCCCGGAAGCCCCGGCGCCAGGCGCGGAATCTCAGCTTCTTGCGGCGGTCGTCCATCAGCGTGCTTCCAGCAAAAGTGGGAACCGGTTTTGCGTCAGGAAGCGCGCTCATTCAAATTTGGACCGCTTTTGATTCGGAAAACCGCTTCACACTTTTCCGAAAGCGGTCCCCAGCCATCTCGAAAGGGGCCGCGCTATAACCCATATGGGCGTGCCTGTCAGCGCCGCCGAGCCCTGGAATGAAGGACGTAACAACTTCCGCCCGCGCTGCTTATTTGGCGCCCATGCGCGCGCCAAAGGGCGCCCGCCGGGAAACCATGGACCTGATCGCCAAGGTTGCGGGCGGGGCGCTGACCCGCGATCTGATCTTTCTGCCGCCGCACAGCGCCATCGACCGCCGCAACCGCGTGCCGATCGCGGAGACGCGGGACGGCGAAATCGCAACCATCGAGGCCGAGGTGGACGGCCACACGCCCGGCTATCGCGGCACGCCTTACAAGGTGCGGCTCCGCGACGAGACCGGCTTTCTCTCTGTCGCCTATTTCCGCGGCAATCGCGACATGCTCGAACGCATGTGGCCCGTCGGCCAGCGTCGGCTCGTGAGCGGTGTCGTCACGCTGTATGACGGCGTGCGCCAGATGCTGCACCCCGATCATGTGGTCGATCCGACGCGCGGCGACACGCTGCCTAATGTCGAACCGATCTATCCGCTCACCGCAGGCTTGCCTGGGCGTACGCTCGCGCGCGCGATCAACGGAGCGCTCGACTCCGTCCCCGAGGTTCCGGAATGGCTGGAGGCGACCACGGTAACGGCATACAAATGGCCGAGCTTCCGCCGCGCGCTTGAACTCATGCATCATCCGGAAACGCCGGATGACGTTTCGCCCGCAAGCCCGCACCGCACCCGGCTCGCCTATGACGAATTGTTCGCGCGCCAATGCGCGCTGCGGCTGCGGCACGCGCACCGCAACAAGGAGCCGGGCCGCGCCGTTATTGGCGACGATCGCCTCACTGCACTGATCCTCAAGGCCCTGCCCTACAAGCCTACCAAAGCGCAGCAGCGCGCGACCGCCGAGATATTCGGCGATATGGGCCAGCCTGCGCCGATGCTGCGCTTGCTCGAAGGCGATGTCGGGTCCGGCAAAACCCTGGTTGCGGCGCTGGCCATGGCGCGCGCGGCGGAGGCGGGCCTGCAAAGCGCGTTGATGGCGCCCACTGATCTCCTAGCGCGTCAACACGGAGCGACGTTGCTTCCCTTACTGGAAGCAGCTGACATCAGCGCCGCCGTGCTCACCGGGCGCGATAAGGGCGCGGCGCGGAAGACAATTCTAGCCGACATGGCCAGCGGAAAACTCAATGTCGTGATCGGCACGCACGCGCTGTTTCAGGACGACGTGACGTTCCACGATCTGGGGCTCATCGTCATTGACGAGCAGCACCGCTTCGGCGTCAGCGACCGCATGCGCATGGTGTCGAAAGGCTTCGCCCCGCACGTGCTGGTAATGAGCGCCACGCCGATCCCGCGCACGCTGGCGCTCGCCGTCCATGGCGACATGGACATCTCCATCCTCGACGAGAAGCCGCCGGGCCGGCAGCCGATCCGCACCGTCGCCATGCCGATCTCGCGCGCCGAAGAGGTGACCGACGCCATCGCCGAAGCCGCCGCGCGCGGCGAGCGCGCCTATTGGGTCTGCCCGCTGATCGAGGAAAGCGAAGCGGTCGATCTCGCCGCCGTCGAGGATCGCTACGCGGTGCTGCGCGAGCGCTTCGGCGACGGGGTCGAGGTCATCCATGGCCGCATGCCGCCCACCGCGCGGGAAGCCGCAATGGATCGTTTCCGTAGCGGAGAGTCTTTTCTCGTGGTCGCCACCACCGTCATCGAAGTCGGCGTCAATGTGCCCGAAGCCACCATCATGGTGATCGAACACGCGGAGCGTTTCGGCCTCGCGCAGCTGCACCAGCTCCGCGGCCGCGTCGGCCGCGGCGACAAGCGCGGCTCCTGCGTGCTGCTGTGGAAACCGCTTTTAGGCGAAACCGCCAAGGAGCGGCTCGATACGCTCCGCCGCAATGACGATGGCTTCGTCATCGCCGAAGCCGATTTCAAAATGCGCGGCGCCGGCGACGTGCTGGGCGTGCAGCAAAGCGGCCTGCCGCCCTTCCGCCTGGTCAGCCCGGAGGAACACGGCAAGCTGCTGCCCGTCGCGGACAAGGAAGCCCGCCTCGCCATCGAACGCGATCCAGAACTGTCCGGCGCGCGCGGCCAAGCCATCCGCCTGGCGCTCGACCTGTTCGGGTACGCGGAAGCCGCTGAATTGGCGCGCTCGGGCTAGTGTTTCGCGGCGAAAGCGCTCGGAACTTCAGTCTCCGGACAAGTTGGGCTAGATCACCCCTATGGACGCCCCCGCCGCCCTCGCCGACAAGCCCCCTGCCGCCAGCGCTGGACCCGCGCCGCTGCCGATCTCCTGCTACATCCGCACGCTCAACGAAGCCCGGATGGTGGCGCGCGTCATCGAGGGCGCGCTGCTGATCTGCTCCGAGGTCATCGTCGTCGATTCCGGTTCGACCGACGACACGGTCGGCATTGCGGAACGCGCCGGCGCCCGCGTCGTGAAGCAAGCTTGGCTCGGCCTCGGCAAACAGAAGCGCTTCGCCGAGGAGCTTTGCGCCAATAACTGGCTCTTGGATCTCGACGCAGACGAGATCGTGACGCCGGAATTTGCCGACGAAGTCCGCGCCATCTTCGCCAAGGGCGAACCGGATTGCGTGGCTTACGAGACCATGCTCGTCACCGTGCCGCCGGTCGGCAAGCCGTGGTGGGATTTCGCCGTCACCGATCGCCGCAAGCTCTACGACAAGCGCAAGCTGCGCCAGCCGGATCACGTCGCATGGGACCAGTTCACAATTCCCGCGGGCATGAAGGCTGGCCACATCCGCGCCCCGCTGATGCACTATTCCTTCCCGGACCTTCAGCACCTCGCCGCCAAGATCAACGGCTATTCCGGCGTCGGCGCCCGCGAGAGCAAACCCAAGGCGTTTTGGGTCGTGGCGCTGCGCGTGATGTTCGCGGAACCCTTCTACTTCCTCCGGTTCCTGATCGGACGCGGCCTCTGGCGCGCCGGCCTCTATGGCTGGGCGGTTTCGGGCGTCGTGGCCCATGGACGCTGGCTCAAGGACGCCAAAATGCTGGAAATCCAGCTCAAACAGCGCGAGGCGGCGCGTAGGTGATCCAAATCCGGCGCCGAGCCCCTATATAAGGTGAACTTTCGTCCAGAGAGATCATCGGCTAACTTATCCCCATGGACGCACCGACCGCTTTCTCCGTCCCCTCGCCGCCCATCCGGGCGACGACCGCCGCCATAGCCGCCCTGCCCGGCGTTCCCGCCAGCGCCAAAGGCGCTCTGCTCGCCTGCAGCCGCGTGCGCAACGGCTCTCTTACGATCACATTGCCGAACGGCGTCACGCTGCTTTGCGGCGACGGCAAGGGTCCGTCGGCGGTGATGAATGTGCGCGACTACAAGTTCGCGCGCCGTCTCTTAGACAATGGCGATATCGGTTTCGCCGAAGGCTTCATGGCCGGCGATTGGGACAGCCCCGATCTCTCCGCGCTGCTGACGCTGTTCGCAGACAATGTTGAGCGCATTTCACGCTTCTTCTTCGGCGGGACGATTGGCCGCGTGATCAACTTCTTACGCCACCAGCGTCGCGAAAACACGCGCGAAGGCTCCAAGCGCAACATCCTCGCGCACTACGATCTGGGCAACAGCTTCTACGAAGCCTGGCTCGACCGCACCATGACTTACTCCGCCGCCAAGTTCGACGCGCAGACGCGCGATCTGGAGGCGGCGCAGCTGGCCAAATACCGCGCTTTGGCAAAGCATCTTGATCTCAAGCCGGGTGAGCACATGCTGGAAATCGGCTGCGGCTGGGGCGGCTTCGCCGAAATTGCCGCAAAGGAGTTCGGCGCGCGCGTGACCGGGCTCACCATCAGCGACGAACAACTCGCTTTCGCCCGCGCGCGGATGGAAAAGGCTGGCCTCTCCCATCTCGTGGAGATCCGCCACCAGGATTACCGCGACGTTGAGGGGCCGTTTGACAAGGTCGCCTCGATCGAAATGTTCGAAGCGGTCGGCGAAAAGTACTGGCCGGCTTATTTTGGCAAGATCGCCGAGGTGCTGAAGCCAGGCGGACGCGCCGCGCTGCAGATCATCACCATCAAGGACGAGCTGTTCGAACACTATCGCAGCCGCGCCGATTTCATCCAACGCTACGTTTTCCCAGGCGGCATGCTGGCGAGCATCGAGCGGCTGAAACGGGAGACCGCGGCAGCTGGCCTGGTCTGGCGCGCGGCGGACGCCTTTGGCCAAAGCTATGCCGAGACTCTCGCTGAGTGGGGCCGGCGCTTCACCGGCAAGTGGGACGACATCCGCGCTATGGGCTTCGACGACCGCTTCAAGCAGCTTTGGCGGTTTTATTTGAGCTATTGCGAGGCCGGTTTCCGTACCGGCCGCACGGACGTGGTGCAGCTGGAGCTTGCGCGCCCTAACGGTTGAAGCCGACCGCAGCGCGGCCTAGCCTGAGCGCCATGCCTGATTTGCCGCCCGATCCGCTGGTCACCACGCGCTGGCTGGCCGAGCGCTTGGAAGCGCCGGACATCCGCGTCATTGACGCCACTTGGTTCATGCCCAGCGATCCGCGCGATGCGCGCGCGCTCTATGAAGAGCGCCGCATCCCGGGCGCGGTATTCTTCGACATCGACGACATCGCCGACACCGACAGCACGCTGCCGCATATGCTGCCGAGCCCGGAGAAATTCGCCGCGCGCATGCGCAAGCTCGGCGTCGGCGATGGCGCCCGCGTCATCATCTACGACGCGCAGGGCATCTTCTCCGCCGCGCGGGTGTGGTGGACGTTTCGCGCCATGGGGCACGAGGACGTCGCCGTGCTCGATGGCGGTTTTCCGGCGTGGGAAGCGGCTGGATATCCGATCGAAACCGGCCCGCCAGACAAATGCATGGAGCGTCATTTCACCGCGCGCTTCCGTGCGGACCTCGTGCGCGATCTGAAGGACATGCGCTGGGCCGTTCAAACTGGCCGCCAGCTCATTCTTGACGCGCGCCCCAAAGACCGCTTCGACGGCAAGGCGCCCGAGCCACGCCCAGGTCTGCGCTCCGGCCATATGCCCGGCGCACACAATGTGCCGCTCTCCGATCTCGTCACGCCCGAGGGCTTCATGCGCCCGCGCGCGGACCTTGAGGCCATGTTCGCTGGCAACGGCGTCGCGGGCAAAAGCCCGGTGGTCTGCACCTGCGGCTCCGGCGTCACCGCCGCGGTGATCGCGCTGGCGCTGGCGCGTGTCGGACGCTGGGATGCGCCCATCTATGACGGCGCCTGGGCCGAATGGGGCGCCCAGGACGACACCCCAGTCGCCACCGCCACATGACCAAGCGCCCCATCGATTTCTCCAAACTCCGTCCCGAGACGCGCCTCGCGCTGGCAGGCCGCGATCCTGCGCGCCACGAGGGCGCGGTGAATCCAGCCGTGCACCACGCCACCACCGTCGTCATCGACGACGTCACCGATCTCTATAACACGCCCAAGAAAACCTATGCGCTCGAAGGCATGGCGATCCAGGATGCGCTCTGCGAAGCCCTGATCGGTCTCGAAGGCGGCGCCAGCGCCAGTCTCGCGCCGTCCGGGCTTTCGGCCTGCACGCTCGCCATTCTCGCCATCGCCCGCGCTGACGCCGAATTGCTGGTGACGGATTCCGCCTACGGCCCGACGCGCCGTTTCTGCGACAAGGTCTTGCGCCGCTTCGGCGTCAAGCCGCGCTATTACGATCCGCGTATCGGCGCTGGGATCGCCGAACTGATCACCGAAAAAACTTGCGGCGTATTTCTGGAATCCCCCGGCTCGCTCTCCTTCGAAATCCAAGACGTCCCCGCCATCACTGCCGCCGCGCGCGCCAAAGGCGCGCCCACCATCATCGACAACACCTGGTCTGCGGGCATCTTCTTCAAGCCGTTCGATCACGGCGTCGATCTCTCCATCCAAGCGCTGACCAAGTACCAAGGCGGCCACGCCGACGCCTTTATGGGCGCGGTGCTCTCTGCAACACCTGAATGGGCCACGCGCGTCCGTACCACCTACAAAGAGCTCGGCCTCGGCGCGGGCCCCGACGACGCCTATCTCGTGTTGCGCGGCATGCGCTCGCTCGCGGTGCGGCTGGAGCGGCAAAGCGCGTCCGCCCTGCGCGTCGCCCACTGGCTCGCCCAACGCCCCGAGGTCGCGCGCGTGCTGCACCCCGCGCTTCCTGATTTTGCCGATAATGCACTGTGGAAGCGCGATTTCACCGGCGCCTCGGGCGTGTTCTCTTTCGTGCTCAAACCGGCGCCGCCCGAGCGCCTCACGGCGATGCTGGAGTCGCTTGCGATTTTCTCCATGGGCTTTTCCTGGGGCGGCTACGAAAGCCTCATCGTGCCCTGCGATGCTCAGATCATCCGCACGGCGAAGCCGTGGCGCGCCGAAGGTCCGCTGATCCGGCTCTCCATTGGCCTCGAACACGCCGAAGATCTCATCGCCGACCTGGAGCACGGCCTGGGCCTGCTAAACTAGCGGCTCCATCTCCATCGGAAACACCAGGGTCAACGCGCTGCGCGCACCCTCCGCGCCGATCACCAAACGCCCGCGCATCTGTTCTGAGATCGCGCCGAGCAAACGCGTGTCGTGCGCCGAGGCGTTATCCGCGTCGATGTTTTCCTCGGCCAATTTGAACACGCCTTCGCCATCACGCTCGGAAAGCTGGACACGCAGCGTGCTGCGCACGCGCGCCTTGGCGCGGGCGTTGATGCATTCGAGCAGCACCAATCCGAGTGAGGTCGCCTGCTCCAGCGGCAAAGTCAGCCGGCCTTCTATCGCCACCACAAGCGGAGGACGATCGCACGCGTCGAGCGCGGCCTGGACCAGGCGCTCGGCAAAGGCCTGGAAGGCGACGCATTCGCTTTCACCGCGCGCGAAGCTGCGATGCAGGCGCGAGATCAAAAGCGTCCGCGACGCGGCGTCCTCCAGGGCGCGCGACAGCGCTGGCTTGTCGAGGTCCGACGCGGTCGCTTGCAGCAAGGCGGAGGTCAGCTGCAGGTGGTTGCTCACCCGCTCCGCGTGTTCGCGAAACAAGTCGGCTTGCGCCTGGGTCAGCGCATCGATCCGCTCGTATTCCCGGCTGAGGTCGGTCATGCGCGCGCGCATGTGGCTCAGGACCACAACCGCTACGATCGACGAAATCACGAAGGACAGGAACGCCAAATGCGGTTTCCAATCCAGGCTCGGCGTCGGCTCGAACATGGCGAATGAGAACGCGCAGGCCAACGCCACGGCGAACATGGCCGGCCCAGCGCCCAACAAGTAGGCGGCGACGATCACCGCCGGATAATAGAGATGATAGTAAACACCGGGGCTGAACACCGGGTCGAACACGGCGCGCAGGAACACCGTCAGCAAAATCAAAAACGTGGCCGCCGCGTAGCGCGCCACGGCGCTGCCCTTCAGCGTGGCCTCTATGCGCGGCCACGCACTCCGCCAAGCGAACATGCTTCCCTCTCGGGGGCTGTTCTAAGCTCAACTTTATGCAAATGTTTGCCAGGAGATTTGCAGCCGAAGCGGCCCGCTGGAACTACAAGTGCCCAATCCCCTCATAGAACGCGGCCGGCAAGCCGCGCGCGCCGGCGATTACGCGGCCATGGAACGCGCCGCCGACGCGCGCCTGATGCAAGCGCCCGACGATCTCGACGCGCTGGAACTGCTCGCCCTGGCGCAAATCCGGCGCGCGGACACAGCGGGCGCGCTGGCGACGCTGCGCCGGGCGCTCTCGCTCGACGCGCGCGCGGCTTGGGCCCACGGTGATCTGGTTCTGCTGCTGCATCAGACCGGCGCGCGCGGCGAAGCGATCGAAGCGGCGCATCAGGCGCTCCGCGCGCTTCCGGACGACGCCAACCTCCATAGTCTAATGGGAATTATGCGCTCCGAAATTGAGGATCTTTCGAGCGGCGAGCGCCATCTGCGGCGCGCCCTCGCGCTCGCCGGCGCGCATGCGCAGATTCTCCAGAACCTCGCCGCCAATCTGTTACGCCAAGGGCGGCTGGACGAAGCCGACGCGCTGTTCGCGCAAGCCGACGCGGCCAGCCCCGACAACGCAGATGTGCTTTCCCACTGGGCGCGCCTGGCTGAAGCGCGCGGCGATTTTTCGACAGCGCTGGCGCGCCTGGAGCGCGCCGAACGTCTTGGCCGCGACATCAGCCTGCAGCGAGCGGTGACGCTCGGAAGGAAAGGCGAGATCGAGGCCGCTTTGGCGATCATCGACGCCGTGTCAAATCCGGGCGGCGACGCGCTCTTGGAACGTGGCCGCTTGCTCGATCGTCTTGGCCGTTACGCAGAGGCGTGGCGCTCCTTCCTCGCCGGCAAAGCCAGACTCGCTGCACGCGATCATGCGCAGTATGGCGCCGAGGATGTAGAACGCCGCTTCGAAGCGTTGAAAGCGGCGCTGAGTCCCGCCCTCTTCGACGCCACGCGCTGTGCGCCCGTGCGCGCGGACGTCCCGCAGCCGATTTTTGTTCTAGGCTTTCCGCGGTCGGGCACGACCATGCTCGAGCAAATGCTGTCGAGCCACAGCGCCATTCGCGCCGGCGGCGAACTACCCTTCGCCGCCGAGATGGAAAACATCGCCAAGGACCAATTCGGCGACGAGTATCTGTCGGCGCTGGCGAAACTGCCGCAAGCGGACGCCGCGCGCTTCGCCGCCCAGCTCCGCGACCATTATCTCGCCCGCGCGGCCGAGTACGGCCTCGTCGGCGGGCCGCGCTTTTTTACCGACAAGATGCCGCTCAACGAAACTTGGCTGCCGCTGATCCGCCTCGCTTTCCCAACCACGCCCCTTCTTCGCATGGAGCGCCACCCGCTCGATGTCTGCGTCTCGATGATGGCGCATCACATGACCCACGGCTTTCAGTGTGGATACCGCCTCGAAGACATTGCGACACACATGCGCGCGGTGGACGACCTCGTCGTCCATTGCGAGCGCGCCGGGATCGCGCTGTTTGCGTTCCGTTATGAGGATCTGGTGCGCAATCAGGAGGTCGAGACGCGCCGCCTGCTCGATCATCTGGGGCTTGGTTTCGAAGCAGCGTGTCTGCGTTTTCACGAAAATCCGCGCCATGCGCCGACGCCGAGCTACGCGCAGGTCACCGCGCCCCTTAACGATCGCTCCATTGGGCGCTGGACGCATTACGCAGATGAACTCGCGCCGGTGATCCCAGCTCTCACGCCGCTGATCCAGCGCCTCGGCTATTCCGAACCTTAAGCCGCCGCGCGCAGCGCCGAAGCCAGCGGCTCGGTGCGAGGACCAAGAACGATGTGCACCACGTCTTTCGCCGCCATCACCACGCCGCGCGCGCCCAGCGTTTCAAGCGCCTTAGCGTCAACGCCGCCGGCGTCCTTCAAGCGCACGCAGATGCGGCTGGAGCAGGTTTCGATGCTCTTCAAATTGGATTTTCCGCCGAGCGCCGTCAGCCAAGGCGCGGCGTTCTCGCCGGCGTTCGCCGAGCCTCCGGCAAGCGCCGTGCGGATTTCCGTCGCCACATTATCCGCAATCGGACCAAGCACGACTTGCAGCTGTTGCGGCCCGGGCCGCACGAAGCCTTTGGCCCCCAAACCGCGCAACATCTTTTCGTCGACGCGCGCCTGATCTCTCACCTCAAGGCGCAGCCGCGTCGTGCAGGCGTCGACGCTGGAGAGATTGGTCGCCCCGCCCAGCGCTGTGACAAAGTCCGCACCGCGTCCGCTGGCTACTGCCGCGACAGGCGCGGCTGAAACCTCTTCGTCGGGCTCGCGGCCCGGCGTTTTCAGGTTGAACACTTGGATCGCGGCGCGAAACAGCCCGTAATAAAGCCCAAAAAACACCAGCCCAACCGGGATCAGCATCCAGGCGCGCGTGCCCTTGTTGAAACTGAGCACGTAGTCGAACAGGCCCGCCGAGAAATTGAATCCCAGCCTCACGCCCAGCGCATGCATTAGCACCATGGAGAGCCCGGTCAGAACTGCGTGAACCGCGTACAAGGCCGGCGCCAAAAACATGAAGCTGAACTCGATCGGCTCTGTGACGCCCGTCAAAAACGAGGTCGCCGCCATCGAAGCCAGCATGCCGCCAACGGCCTTGCGCCGTTCCGGCCGCGCCGCATGATACATGGCGAGGCACGCCGCCGGCAGGCCGAACATCATCACCGGAAAGAAGCCGGTCATGAACGCGCCCGCGCTTGGATCGCCCGCGAAGAAGCGTTTCAGATCCCCGGTGGCGCCGTGATAATCGCCAACGATGAACCAGGCGATATTGTTGAGCACGTGATGCAGACCGGTGACGATAAGCAGCCGGTTGAGCGCGCCATAGATGAAGAGTCCGATTTCGCCAGAACCAACAATAGCGCGGCTCGCGGCGTCGACGGCGTTGTTGATCGGCTCATAGCCGAAGCCGATCAAAGCCGCGAGCACGACGCCGGCGACGCCGCTGATTATCGGCACAAAGCGCCGTCCGCCGAAGAAGGCCAGATATTCTGGAAGCTTGATCGTCGCGAAGCGATTGTAGAATTGACCCGCGATCACGCCGGAAAGAATCCCGATCGGCACGCTGAGTTTGGCCAGTGCGCCATCTTTGAACGCGGCTTTGGCGAGATCGACTGCTGCGCCCGTCAGGCCTTCAATAGCGCTCGGCGGTACAACCAGTAATGCTTCGGCTCCCGTCTTGGCGATGAGGAAACAAACGACGCCGGCGAGTCCCGCGGCGCCATTATTGTCCTTGGCGAAGCCGACCGCGACGCCGATGGCGAAGAGCAGGCCAAGATTGGAGAAGATCGCATCGCCCGACGCCGCAATGAACGGGATGTTGAGAACATCGGACTGCCCTAAACGCAGCAGCAGGCCCGCCACGGGCAGCACAGCGATCGGCAGCATCAAGGCGCGCCCGAGCGCCTGGAAAGATCCGAGCGACAATTTCACGGCAAGCTCTCCTGAAAGCTGCGGGCCAAAGCGCGCACCGCGTCCGCGGAGTCGAGCGCCAACGCGTCTTGCGCCAGCTTCTGGCATGGCGCGACGGTCAAGCGCCGCACCTGCGCCTTGAGTTCGGGCAAGAGCGACGGCGCCGCAGACAGCTCGGTGACGCCGAGGCCAATCAAGATCGGCGCCGCGGCGAGTTCGCCGGCAAGGCCGCCGCACACGCCAAGCCAGCGGCCATGCTTGTTCGCGCCTTCCGCCGACTGCGCAATCAGCCGCAGCACCGCGGGATGCAGCGCGTCGACGCGCGGTGCGAGTTCGGTGTTTCCGCGATCCATCGCCAGTGTGTATTGCGTCAGGTCATTGGTGCCGACCGAAAGGAAATCGGCTTCGGCTGCGATCAAATCGGCGGTCGCCGCCGCAGCCGGCGTCTCAATCATCACACCAAGATCAATCTGTTCCGTAACGCCCAGCGCCGACTTGCATTCTTCGAACATAGCACGCACCGCGCGGAGTTCGGCGACATCCGCGATCATCGGCGCCATGATCTTGCACTGCCCGAAAGGCCGCACCCGCAAGATGGCGTTTAGCTGCGCGCGCAGAAGGTGCGGCCGCCACAGGCTCACGCGCACGCCGCGCAAGCCAAGCGCGGGGTTTTCCTCGGCGGGGATCGGCAAGTAAGGCGCGGCCTTGTCGCCGCCAACATCCAAGGTCCGCACGACGAGGGGCCGTCCGCCCAAGGCGTCGGCGATGGCTTGATACGCGGAGAGCTGCTCGTCTTCCGTTGGCGGCGTGTTGCGGTCGAGAAACAGAAACTCCGTCCGCAGCAGCCCGCAGCCTTCGGCGCCGTTCTCGATAGCCGCCTTGGCGTCGCTCAGCGCGCCCAAATTCGCGAACACCTCGATGCGGCGCCCATCCGCGGTGCGGCATTCCTCCGCGGCGGAAGCGCGTGCGGCGCTGCGCGCTTCCTGGCGCTGCGCCAGGGACATCTGCGCGCACTCCAGCGCGCCGGCGTCCGGCAGCACGCGGAGTTCGCCGGCGTCCGCGTCGAGGATCACCGTCGTTCCATTCGGCACGCCCGCGAGACGCGGGCCCAGCGCCACCAGCGACGGCAGCCCCATCGCTGTCGCCAGGATAGAGACGTGGGAGGTCGGCCCGCCTTGCGCCGTGCAGATGCCGCCGAGGCGATTGGGATCCAGACGGATGAGCTGCGAGGGCAGCAATTCGTCGGCGACAAGGACGGCCCCGCGCGGCGCCGCGACGCTCTCTTCATCGTCGCCCGCCAGCGCACGCCGCACTTGGCGTTCGATGTCGGTGAGATCATCGGCGCGTTCGGCCAAACGCGTGTTGCCCAGCGCCCGTAGCGCATCGATATAACCGCGAATCGCCTTGCTCCACGCCGCGCTCGCACTCAAACCCTCGACCAGATGTGCGTGGGCGGCGGCGTTCAGCTCCGGATCGTCAATAAACGCCAAATGCGCACGCATGATGCCGCGCGCGGCTTCGGGTCCGGCATTGGCCGCGGACTCAATGCGCGCGCGCACGCGCCCGACGGCGTCGCCCAGAGCATTCCGCTCCGCCTCGAAGCCCTGCCCTTTCTCCGGCGCGCTGATGTCCTCGGCAAACAACCGCACAGCCTGCCCGATTGCGAGCCCAGGTGAGGCCATCACGCCACGCAGCATGGTGGGGACCTTGATCGGCGCCGCCGAAATTGCAACTGGCTCGGGCTCGCGCGGCGCGACAACGGCTTCGCCCATGCCCGACGCAATCAGCGCCGACACCGCGTCCGCCGCCGCCGCGGAATCCGCGCCCCGCGCGACTATGGTGATCTCATCACCGCCGCGCAGCGCCAGCGACAGCAAGCCAACCGGGCTGCTCGCGCTTGCGCCGCGGCTGGCGCTGTTGATGGTGATCTCCGACGCAAAGCCTTTGGCGCACTCCGCCACCCGCGCCGCTGGCCGAGCGTGCAGCCCATGCGCCAGCGGCATGATCAGGGTGCGCCGCGCCTCCGGCCCAACAGACGCGGCGGCGGAGGCGGGCTGAGCCGCGCCGGCGCCGCGCAATTCCATCAGCAGGTCGCCGACCTTCGCGGCTCTATCCTGCGTGCGCCGTACGATGGAATAGGCCTCGCCATTGGTGACAAGCACCGGCGTCACCAGGCTCTTGGCGCCCTGCGCCAGCACGTCGAGATCGAAGCTCAGCAGCAGATCGCCGGCGCTCACGCGCTGGCCGGGCGCGACGTGCGCGCTGAAGCCTTTGCCTTTCAGCGCGATGGTGTCGATGCCGACATGCATGAGGATTTCCGCGCCGCTATCGCAGCGCATCGCCACCGCATGTTTGCCCTCATGCACCGAGAGAATTTCGCCTGCGCACGGCGCATGCAGGGTATCGCCAACCGGATCGATCAGCAGCCCATCACCCAGCATGCGCTCCGCGAACACCGGGTCCGGCGCTTCGTCGAGCGGCGAG
>Ga0335083_10005345_pt1 | contig 16195 bp, 19 predicted proteins | sample Lox_Sample_42_FD_206716 | JGI IMG/M metagenome (GOLD analysis project Ga0335083, IMG submission 206716) | Soil microbial communities from Loxahatchee National Wildlife Refuge, Florida, United States - Lox_Sample_4.2 | ecosystem: Environmental > Terrestrial > Soil > Wetlands | place: USA... | reverse complement strand
TGAAGCCCGCATTCCTGAACGCTTCCGCGAGTACGCCCGGGCCGCCCAGGCTGAACGGCCCCGGTTGCCCGGGCAACGGGGCGGGCAGTTTTGCGCGGGCGCGGATGATCGATACGGGGATGGAGAAGAACTTGTTCTTCTCGGGTGTCGAATAGACGATCGCCGCCACTCGCCCCCCGGGCTTGAGCGCGCGCCGCATGCCTCGCAGTGCCGCCTGCCGGTCGGGGAAGTAGATCAGCCCCACGCGCGAGATGATCGCATCGAAGCTTGCCGCCGGCACCTGCAGGTCTTCGCCGTCTGCCACCTTCGTCTCGACGTTGCGATGCCCTGCGCTGCGTGCATTGGCCGCAGCGAATTCCAGGATCGCCGCGGAGATGTCGGTGGCAAGTACATGTCCGGACGTCCCGACCCGGTCCGCCGCCCGCAGCGTTTGGTCGCCGGCTCCGGCCGCTACATCGAGTACCCGGCTTCCGGTCCTCACGTCGGCCAGATCGAGCATAGTGTCGGTGGCTTCTCCCAACCATTGTCTGAGGAACCCGCCCCAGTCGTTCCAGGCCTTGGCGGCGACGTCCCATTGCTGCCGGGTGGTCGCCTTGTATTTGGCGGCGTCGAACCTCGGTGCTTCGGTGGTGATCATCTCTTTCTCCTTTCAGGTCTTGCGTCTCGCGGCCGGCGCGGCACCGCTCGGGTCGGGCTGTGCCATGGCCAGAACCTGCTCGCGCGTCAAGTTCATCTTGTGGTGCTCCTTCGCATGCTTCTGCAGGTCCGCGACGAGCTTGTCGTCGTTGTCCGAGCGCACTACGAAGCCACAATCGCACTTCACCAATTTCATGGCCATGGATCTTCCTCCTTGCGGGAACGATGATCGGCGGGCGCCCTTGGCCCGCGCTTGGATAAAGCTTGGAGCGTCCTGTGCAAGAATGGACGTCATGCTCCGCATCTATCTTACCGGCCGCACGACGATCGAATACACCGGCGGACTGATCGATCAGGATGCCTTCCCCGGCAAGCAGGGGCTCTTGGCGTTCGCTCGCCTGCTGATCGGTCGCGAGCAGGCGGTGAGCCGGGAAGAGCTTACCGCCATCCTGTGGCCGGACGGACCGCCCCGCGCGGCAGATACCGCGCTCCAGGCGATCATGAGCAAGCTTCGCGTACTGATGGCGAAGGCTGGTCTCGACAAGTCGCAGGTACTGTCTAGCGCGCTGGGCTGTTATCAGCTCCACGTTCCGCCGCAGACCTGGATCGACGTCGAGGCGGCGTGGGACGCGATCCACGAAGCCGAGAGCTTCTTGAAGGCAGACGAATACCGCGGCGCATGGGCAGCGGCGCAGGTGGCGTACCACATCTCCCGCCGCCCGCTGCTTCCGAGCGAGTCGGGTGCTTGGATCGACGAACTGCGGGAGCGGCTACGCAGCATCTTCGCTCGCGCCTGCGAGGCGCTGGCGCAGACCTATATCTGGAACGGCGAGCCCTCCGTGGCCATCGGGGTCGCGAAAGAGGTGGTGCTGATGCAACCGTACCGTGAGACGGGATATCAGCTTCTCATGCGTGCGCACGCGGCTGCTGGCAACCGCGCCGAAGCGCTATGGGTCTACGAGCGGTGCCGGAAGCTGATTTCCGAGGAGCTGGGCGTTGCGCCGTCCGCGCAGACGCATGCGGTGTACCTGGAGGTGCTGAGGTCAAAGTAGATTGCGCGGGCGCCGCCGCCATTCACAATTCAAGATCTGACCCCGGGCGCTTGACCCCCGGCGCTGACACTTCAATCGCTGAAGACTGGTGTGCCACACGTCCGCGTTTCGCCGAGCGCGAGTCGAACTCCAAGACCGCCCACCGAAAACAGCGCATGAGCGTGGCCGAGTTAGCGCGCAGCGGTTCACTGCTTCTTCTGCAACTTGGCGAACCGATCCTCGGCCTTGCGGATGTTCTCTTCTGGGTCCTGCAGGAACAGCGATTTGGATTGCTCGCTGCTGAAACAGTAGGTCTTGCCGGTGCCCGGGTTGGTCCAGTTGATCGAGCAGTTGGTCTTCACCTCTCGCCCCCGCTCGGCGAGGCCGTAGGCGCATGTCCCGCCGAACTCCTCGGCGAAGGCTACGGAAGGAAGCAATCCCGCGACGGCAAGCACTGCGAACGCAAAACGATGCATCGTCTCTCCTTTTCTGGACAACCACGATCTATGCCGCCGCATCTCCGTGTACAAGAGGCCTTCTCTGCTCGTGGCCTCGACTCGGTCGGTTCCGGGCCTGAGCAGCGTCGTGTAGCGCGTCAGAAGACGATGACCTTATCCGCCCACTGGGTCCACGTGGTGAGCTCAGCCAGGGAGCTCCTGTGGGTTCCCTCGACCAGTTCGGCTTCGGCGATCCCGCGTGCATCCATGCAAGTGCCGCACACGCCGACCTGGCCGCGATTGCGCACAACGCGACCCAACATCAGCTGAATATTGTAGAAGCCCTCTGGCACCTTCTGGCCGGCTTTGGCGCAGCTCGCGGCGTCGCCGATCAGAAAGACTTTCACTTCTTCCGTCTCTCCCTTGGACAGGGATCCGGCCAAGCGTAAGGCGTTGTAGCTGCGTTCGGTTCCGTAGGGCGCATCGTTGAGGATGAACAAGGTCTTCATCGCGCGACTCTCCATCGACTCATCTGCTGGCATCGCGAGCGATCTCGAGCCCCTGGCGGTTCCACTCCTCCATGCCACCCCGCAGGACGCTGACATCGGCGAAGCCGGCTTGCTTGAGCAGTTCGGCGGCGCTCGCCGATCGCCGGTCGGTGCGGCAGACGAGGATCAGCCTGCGCGGCTTGGAAGCTACGAGCGTGGCCACCCTCCCAGGCAAATCACCCAGCGGGATATTCTTGGCGACGGGGATGTGTCCTAGCGGCCCGTTGAACTCCTCTGCACCACGTACGTCGATTACCAACGGTCCACGATCTTGCTCCAATTGGCGCGTGAGACTTCCGGCGTCGACCCACCCGGCATCGGTCCGGCGCAGTCGTCGCAGCAGGCGCGGAAGGAACGCCACGACAGCCAGGCAGCCCAGAGCCAGGAGGAGATGACGTACCGCTATGTCGCTGCCCGCTGCCGCCTCGCGCCCGGCGTGCCCCAGCCACGTGTAGGCAATCGTACCGGGGAGCATGGCAAGGGCCGATGCCAGGATGTAGTGGTCGAGACGGATGCGAGTGAGACCAAGCGCGTAATTGAGCAGATTGAACGGAAATAGCGGCACCAACCGGACGAACGCCACGAAGCGCCAACCTTCCGCTTCCACACCCTGGATCAGCGCCTTCAGGCGGCTGCCGGTGCGGCGGCTGACCCAGTCGCCGGCGAAATGGCGTGCAGCGAGGAAAGCCAGCGCCGCGCCTAGCGCCGCGCCAATCAGGTTCCAGACCGTGCCCCACTCCGGGCCGAACAGGGCGCCTCCGGCTAGGCCGAATACTGCCCCAGGCAGGAACACCAGGGTGCCCATAGCAAAGAGCGCGATGAACGCCATCGGCGCCCAAAGTCCCGTGGCTTGGATTTGGTGTTGCAGCCTCGCGGGATCCAGCACCGAGCGGTGCAGCCACGCCAACGCGATGATGGCGGCGAAGGCAACAAGCAGTCCCAGACGTAGCAGTGAGGCTCGGGCCATCACCGCGCTGCCTCCTCGCGCCGGCCTATCGCGTAGCCCCCGTGCTCGCTTCGGAACGGCTGCAGCAGCATCCGGTCGAGCCATAGCTCGCGTGGCGAGCGGAACTGCGTGATGCCGAGCACCATCTTGACGTGACCTGCTTGCGGCTGGGCGCGGTAAGTGCCGAACAGGCGGTCCCACCAGGACAGACTGAACCCGAAGTTGCTGTTGGTTTCGCGCGGGTTGACCGAGTGATGGACGCGATGCATATCCGGCGTCACCACGAGGCAACGTATCAGGCGATCTACGGCCGGGGGGATGCGCACGTTGCCGTGGTTGAAGATCGAGGTCGCGTTTAGCAGCACCTCGAAGATCAACACCGCAAGCGCCGGTGGACCCAGCAGCAGGATCACGGCAAACTTGACCAGCATCGACATCAAGATCTCGATGGGGTGGAAACGCGCGCCCGTAGTCACGTCGAAATCCAGGTCGGCGTGGTGCACGCGGTGCAGACGCCACAGCAGCGGCACGGCGTGGAACATGAGGTGCTGCAGATAGATCGCCAAGTCCAGCGCCAGCACCGAAATGACGATCGCAGCCGCATACGGAACCGGGAACAGGTTGAGCAGGCCCATCCCGCGCTCCGCGGCAAACCCCGCGGTGCCTATGGTGGTGACCGGAAGAGCCACGCGAAGCAGCACGCCGTTGAGCGCCGTGAGGGCAAGATTGTTCGTCCAGCGCACGGCCTTGGCGGTCCCCAAGGCACGCCGTGGCACGACCTGCTCCCACGCCGCCATGATCGCGAAGATGCCGAAGAAGAAGCCTAGCCTTACCGGCGTCTCGTAACTGAGGAGGGAACTCTCCATAATCCGCTAGACTGCGCTGGCCACCTCACGGTCGGCTTGCTTGGCGCGTCGATATAGTATTCAATATATTAGTTGAATAGAAGCGATTCTACACGGACTCGGGAACATGTCAACCAACGCTCACAAGGGCGATCTGTTCGATCAATTTGCCCGCATCGGCAAGGCGTTATCGAGCGGGAAGCGCCTGCAGATGCTGGAATACCTCGCCCAGGGCGAGCGCAGCGTGGACGTGCTCGCGCGGATGACTGGACTCTCCGTCGCCAACGCGTCTCAGCACTTGCAGCAACTGCGTCACGCGGGGTTGGCGTCCGCTCGCAAGGAAGGTTTGTATGTCTATTACCGCCTATCGGGGGACAGCATTGTGGGGCTACTGGCGGCCCTGCACGCTGTGGGCGAGGAGCACCTCGCCGAGGTCGATAAGCTCGTCAAGCTCTACTTCGACAGCAAGGACGCGCTGGAGCCGGTGCCTGCCAGGGAGCTGCTGCGGCGCGCGAAGACGGGAGAGGTCACGGTGTTGGACGTGCGCCCGCCAGAGGAATATGCCGCAGGGCATATTCGCGGGGCGATCAATGTGCCGCTGACCGAGCTGACCAAGCGCTTACATGAGATCCCCAGCGGCAAGGAAGTCGTCGCCTACTGCCGCGGTCCTTACTGCTTGTTGGCGTATGACGCCGTACTGCAGCTTCGCAAGAAGGGGCGCAAGGCGCGCCGGCTGAAAGACGGCTTCCCCGAGTGGAGAAGCGCCGGCTTGCCGGTCGACATCGGTTAACCCCGCACGCCGCACCTCTGCGCACGCTCGGGGCCGGCGGATCAGAAGATCCTGCCCGTTGCCAAGCCTGAGCCCAAGACCCAGCCTCCGAGCGCGGAGAAGGCGACCACGATGACGGGGGAGACCTTCCAAAGGGCCAGGAGGAGGAATGCGGCAAGGGCGAGACCGAAATCCGCGCGCGAACGGATCGCGCTCGTCCACACCGGATCGTACAGAGCTGCCAGTAGCAGGCCGACTACGGCGGCGTTGACGCCGCCCAAAGCGGCTTGGATGCCATGGCGTGCCCGAAGAACTTCCCAAAATGGCAATGGCCCGATCGCCAGCAAGAAAGACGGCAGGAAGATCGCTACCAGGCACAGCATTCCGCCGGCCCAGCCGTTGGGCGGTTGCGTCATCACCGTCCCGAGATAGGCAGAGAACGTGAACAACGGGCCGGGCACGGCCTGCGCAGCGCCGTAACCGGCTAGGAATACACCGTCGGTGACCCAGCCCGGCGGAACCACCTCTGCGCGCAGCAGCGGCAGCACCACATGTCCGCCCCCGAACACCAGAGATCCGGACCGGTAGAAGCTGTCGAATACGGCGAGCGCGTGGCTCGGAACGGCGCGCGACAACAACGGCAGTCCGCCGAGAAGAGCGAAGAAGAGGACCCAGGCGATGGCTGCCGTAGTTTTCGACACGCCGAAGCCATGCGGCGCGTGCGGACTGGCGGCAAGTGGGGTCATGGTTCGCCAGCCGATCAGCCCGCAGATCGTGATCGCGGTGATCTGGCCGGCAGCGGTTGGCCAGGCGAGCGCTACTAGCGCGGAAAATACAGCGAGCGAGGCGCGCTTCGCATCCGGGCACAGGTTCCTCGCCATCCCCCACACCGCTTGCGCCACGACCGCCACGGCGGCTACTTTCAGTCCGTGCACCGCGCCGGATTCGCTCAGCTTCGCGAAGCTCGCGACCCCGTATCCGAACGCGATCAGCGCGATCGCCGAAGGCATCGTGAACCCGATCCACGCGGCGAGCCCGCCGAGCAGCCCGGCCCTGGACGTGCCGACCGCGATGCCCACTTTGCTGCTGGCCGGGCCCGGCAGAAATTGGCACAGCGCGACCAGGTCGGAATAGGCCCGATCACCGAGCCACTCCCGGCGCGTCACGAACTCCGCTCGAAAGTATCCGAGGTGGGCGATCGGCCCGCCGAATGAGGTCAACCCGAGCTTGAGAAAAGTCAGGAACACCTCGCCGACCCGTCCTGACCTGGGCCGAACCGCGGTCCCGGCTCGGGTCGATTCCGGCATCCTGCCCCCGGATCAGCCTTCCGTCCAGGTTGCGGTGAAGCCCGCGAGATCGTAGATACCGAGCTTCTGCTCCAGCTTGGCGACCCGCTCGACAACGCCCTCGAATCCGTCCTGGCCGAACAACTCGTGTTCCTTGTCCTCGAACTCGTCGCCGAGCGCATCGAACTCATGGTGCGAGACGACGGAACGCAGCGCCGGGAACAGGACGGTGTCCTCGCGTGCGGCGTGCGGGCGGTACATGCGCGCGAACAACCGCAGCGCAGCCATCAGCTTGGCGCGCTCACCCGGATCTTTGAGCGCCCGCGCGTTGGCGCGCTGCTGGATGGCGTCCGTGAGCACGCGCCCGGCCCGGTGTTGCGTCTGCAGCGTGTCGACCAGCTCGACCGACTTGCCGGCCTTGCGGAACCGAGGAAAGATATACTGCTCTTCGAGTCTCTCGTGATAGTCCTCGACGAAGACGCGCACGATCTGCGCCGATCCGGACAGCACATCCGGGGGAAAGTCCTCGTTGTGCGCGAGCCGTCGCCAAAGGACCTCGTCGTAGATCAGCAGGATGCGGCGGAGCACGCCGTGCTCGCGCATCAGGTCCTCGGGTGGAGTGACCTCTTCCGTATCATCGCCACGCTCTACCTTGCCGCCGTGCTCCTTCTCCTCATCTGCCAGGGCCGGCAGCACTGCGGATGCTGCGATCCAAGCTCCGCTTGCCGCGAGAAAACGCCTTCTCTTCGTCGCACTGGTCATTGTTCGACTCCTGTTCCGTGTTCGTCGTCTCCCTGTTGGCTGGCTCAATCTTCGAGATCGGTCCGATGGGATGCGACCATCGACTACTGCGGACGCCGGCCTTTATGGAAGGTGTCTCGCGCTATCGACGTGCCGTTTTCCGCTTCTTCGCGTTGGCGGCCGGCAGCTGATCGCCGTACAGCACCTCGCCGACCAGCTCGCGGATCTTGGCTTTGAACCCTTCCAGCGCTCGGCGACCTGCCGCGGTGATGCGGTAGTACTTGCGCACCTTGCCGGAGACCACCACGGGTTCGGAGCGCAGGAACCCGGCTTCCTCCAGCCCGCGGAAGATCGGGTAGAGCGTGCCTGGGCTCAACCTGTATCCGTGTCGCGCCAGCTCCTCGATCATCGCCAGCCCGTAGATCGGCTGCTCCGAAGCGTGGTGGAGCAGATGCACGCGCACCAGCGCCGCGAAGACGTCGCGAACGATATCCGCCATCGTTATCGTGAACCGATATCAAGCACGATACCCATGAACGCGCTTCGGGTCAACCGCACCCTTGTTACTCTCGACCGAGCGCCTTGGCGTCAAGCCTCGATGTCGTGCTTCTTCTGGTCGAACTCTTCGCGGCCGATCTCGCCGCGCGCATAGCGCTCCTTCAAGATGTCCAAGGCGCTGCGCCGCTCGGTCGGGGCGCCTCCGGCGAGCGGCCCGCGCAGCAGCAGCCAAACGACAGCCACGATCACGACCACGATCAAGATCCACCCCAGGCCCATGACTCCTCCCATGCCCCACATCCCATCGCCGTGATTGCCCCACATGTGTTACCCCCTTCCGGTGGCCATGCTCGACTGCGAACCCACTCGTTCGAGCAGCTTGGCGTTGACGGCGACGATGACCGTGCTGGCTGCCATGAACACCGCGCCTACCGCGGGCGAGAGGAAGAACCCAAGCCCGGCCGTGAGTCCGGCGGCAAGTGGAATCGCCACCACGTTGTAGCCGGTGGCCCACCAAAGGTTCTGCACCATCTTGTGGTAGGTGGCGCGCGACAGGTTCAAGATGGCAGCGACGTCTTGCGGGTCGCTCCGCACGAGCACCACGTCGGCCGACTCGATGGCCACATTGGTGCCTGCACCAACGGCGATCCCCAGGTCCGAGGCCACCAGTGCGGGCGCGTCGTTGATGCCGTCACCCACCATGGCTACCGTCAGGCCGCGCGCCTTGACCTCGCGGATCTTGCGTTCCTTGTCCGCCGGCAGCACCTCGGCAAAATAATCGTCCAGCCCGAGCTCGTCTGCCACGGATTTGGCCACGGCGCGGTTGTCCCCTGTCAGCATCATGCACCGGATCCCCATCTGCTTGAGCCGTGCCACCGCTGCATGCGACTCCGGGCGCACGATGTGGGCAAGTGCGATCGCACCGATCGGCGCGCCCTCGCGCAGCACGTAGACCACCGTCTTGCTCTGAGACGCGAGTGCGGCGAGGCGCTGTTGATCGATCCGCACGCCGCGCTCCGCGAGGTAGCCGGGGCCAACCACCGCAACCTCGTCGCCGCCCACGCGCGCCAATGCCCCTGGCCCGTGATGTTGCGGTAATCGGCGACGCGCTCGAGCGGAAGCGAAAGCCCCTTCGCTCGTTGCATGATCCCGCGCGCGATGGGATGCTCGGATTGAGACTCGAGGGCGGCCGCAAGCCGCAACACCTCGTGCTCGCCGACGTCGGTCAGTGACACGACATCGGTTACGCCGAAACGACCCTCGGTCAAGGTCCCCGTCTTGTCGAACACCACCGCCTGCAGCTCGCGCCCGCGCTCGAAAGCGGCCCGATCGCGGATCAGCAGGCCGCTTTTCGCCGCGAGCGATGTGCTCACCGCCACCACCAGTGGCACCGCGAGCCCCAGGGCGTGCGGGCAGGCGATCACCATCACCGCGACCATCCGCTCGACCGCAAAAGCAAACCCGCGCTCGCTCGCCAGCCAAACGGCTAGCGTGATCAACCCCGCTCCGATCGCGATGACAGTGAGCCACACGGCCGCACGGTTGGCCAGGTCCTGCGTGCGGGAGCGGGAAGCCTGGGCCTCACTCACCATCTCGATCACCTGAGACAGATAGGTGTCCTTTCCCGTCTTGGCGATGCGCACCGTGATTGCGGCCTCGCCGTTGACGGAGCCCCCGATCACAGGGTCGCCATGGCCGCACGCAACCGGCCTCGACTCGCCTGTGAGCATGGACTCGTCGAGGCTCGTCGCGCCCTCCACGATCTCACCGTCGGCGGGCACGCGCTCACCCGGCTTGACCAGCACGCGGTCGGCCGGTTGCAGATCGGTTGCCGGGACATCCTGTTGAGAGCCATCTAGGGCGAGCCGATGTGCGGTGGCAGGCAGCAGCTCCACCAGCGCCTTGAGGGCGCCGGAGGCGCCCATCACCGATTTCATCTCGATCCAATGCCCCAGCAGCATGATGTCGATGAGCGTGGCGAGCTCCCAGAACAGGACGCTGCCGTGCAGACCCAACACCACACAGACCGAGTAGAAGTACGCGACGCTGATGGCGAGCGAGATGAGCGTCATCATGCCGGGCTGACGCCGCTTCAGCTCGGCGAATAGTCCGGCGAGGAACGGCCATCCGCCGTAGAAGTACACAACGCTAGACAGGGCGAGCAGCGCCAGAGGCGAGCCAGGGAACGCGATCACCCCGACCAGCCCCAACCCGTGCCCACCGGCCGGGGAGAGCAGCATGACCGGCAGCGTTAGCACCAGCGCAATCCAGAACCGGCGGCGGAAGTCCGACACCATCCCTGCATGGTCGTGCGCCGCGTGACCATGACCGGTCGTTGCGGCTACGGCCGGCCTGGCATGATCCGAGTGGCCGTGCCGCACGTGGTCGCGTGGGTGGATCTCGTGCTCAGACACTTGGCTGTCGCCGATCTCAACGTGGTCGATTGCTGTCCCGTTCGCCACCGCCCTGATCGTGGTGATGGCCGGGCGTTTCGATCCCGTGCTCGCTGTGGCCCTCATGCTCATGACGATGATGATCGGCTTCAGCGTTCGACTCGACCAATGTCTGGTATTGAGCTGCGGTGAGATCGGGGAGCTTATGCAGAAACGCCACAATGGCCCAGATACTCGGATCGTCGTGCGTCTTCCCCCACGCCGGCATCGCCGACATCTTGATGCCGTGCTTGATGATCCAAAACATCTCGGCCGAGCTCACGTCGGTCCGCTCGGTCAAGTCCGGCGGCTGCGGGGAGAGCCCATCGCGAATCTCCGATCGCTTGACGCCGGGCGCCAGATGGCAAGCGCTGCACATCGCATCGTAGTGTCCGGCGCCTTTGCCGATCAGCTTCGGATCGTCCAGCGGTGGAACCTGGATTTTTGCGGCTCGCACCGCGATCGAGCGATCCCGGACGGTTTCGATCACCGCGTACACGAGCGCCGAATGGGGCGTGTCGGCGGCGACGTCGAAGACACCGGAGTACGCAAGAAGCGCGGCCAGCGCACCAATGGCCAGTCCGATCAGAGGCCAGATCCAGAGTCGTCTCATCGTTGAACCGCGCTACGGTGACCCTTCCTGGCGTTGCGCGTGCATCGTGGGTGCAGGGGCAACACCATACCACCCGCCCCCAGTAACGGCTACACTTCTCATCCCGCCGGCGCGCTCGCATCGGGGCATCCGCTGCGCGGACCCAACCCATCCGCGACGACGACCGCCATGAAGCAGGATCCCCGCTTCCCCAACCTGTTCATCCTCGATCATCCGCTCATCCAGCACAAGCTCACCCACATGCGGGACAAGACCACCTCCACGCGTACCTTTCGCCAATTGCTGCGGGAGATCACGCTGCTGATGGGCTACGACGTGACGCGAAACCTGCCGCTCACCACGCGACGGATCGAGACGCCGCTCACCACCATGGAGGCCCCGGTGATCGCCGGAAAGAAGCTCGCCATCGTGCCTATCCTGCGCGCCGGAATCGGCATGGCGGATGGGTTGCAGGAGCTCATTCCGTCGGCCCGTGTGGGTCACATCGGGCTGTACCGTGACGCGAATCACTTCCCGGTCGAATACCTGGTGCGTCTGCCCGAGATCGAAGGCCGCACGTTCATCCTCTGCGATCCGATGATCGGCACCGGGCACTCGGCAGCCCATGCTGTCCGTGTGCTCAAGCAGCGCGGCGTCGCCGCGAAGGACATTCTGTTTCTCGCGCTCGTGGCCGCGCCCGAAGGGATGCAGACGTACCACGACGAGCACCCGGACGTGCCGATGTTCGTCGGCGCACTCGACGACCATCTGGACGAGCACGCCTACATCGTACCGGGCCTGGGAGACGCGGGCGATCGGCTGTACGGCACGAAGAACTGACCCTGCTCGCTGCGCAACCCTGCCCGGCGTTGCGCAGTCACGCGCTAACCAATGACGTCTGCATCGGGTGCGACGGTCTCGAGTGAGCATGCCTCGACTGCGGACATTCGTGAATGAGGGAAACGGCCTCGGCTGCGCCCGAGGAGGTCCAACCGCACGCAGCATCCGCCCAACGGCCCGGGGTCGTTCGTCCTGCGAGAGGCCGAATCAGATTCGCCGTCGGCACGCGCGCGAGGTGTTGAGCGGTCCCCGCCTGCATCGGTATCTCTGCGGCGTACAATCCCCGCATCATCGGCATCCTCAGAGGGAGGGGTATGCCGCATTCCCGGCCACAGCTCGCCAAGCTCACACGCCCGCGCCTAGCGCGCGCGGTCGCTCGCGAGCGGCTGTTCAAGCTGCTCGATGAGGTGCGCGAGACGCATCCTGCGATCTGCGTGATCGGTCCGCCCGGCGCGGGCAAGACGACGCTCGCCGCAAGCTGGCTTGACGCGCGCCGCATCAAGGGCATCTGGTATCAGATCGACCCTGGCGATACGGACCTCGCCACCTTCTTCCATTACCTGGGCCGCGCGGCCCAGCCGTTCACGCGCAAAGGGCAGCGCCCCTTGCCGCTGCTCACCCCTGAGCACTTGGGTGACGTAGCCGGCTTCTCCCGCCGCTACTTCCGGGAACTGTTCTCGCGGTTGCCCGAGGGGTCGACGCTGGTTCTGGATAACTGCCAGGAGGTCCCCGCCGAGCAGCCGTTTCATGAGCTCCTAGCCGAAGCGGTGGATGAGGTCCCGCCGGGGATCACCCTCCTGGTGGCGAGCCGGCGCGATCCGCCCGAATGTTATGCCCGGCTGATCGCTAACGAACGGGTGGCGGCGATCGACTGGGGCGCGTTGAAACTCAGCATAGAGGAGGCGCAGGCAATCGGAGCGGGCCGGGCGCGCGCCGGGCATGCTGCGATAGCTCGCCTGCATGAGCTGAGCGAGGGATGGGCCGCCGGGTTCATCTTGTTGCTGGAGCGGTTGCGCCAAGGGGGCGATCCCGCCGGCATCGGTCCAGGCGATTCGGTGCGCGCCGTGTTCGATTACTTCGCCGCGCAACTCTTCGAGCGCACCTCGCCGCACACGCAACGGCTACTGTTGCACCTGAGCTTCTTGCCACGGATGAGTTTGCGAGGCGCACTGGAGCTTACGGGGAGCCCCGATGCGGCTGAAGATCTATATCGGCGCCACCTGTTTACGGATCGGCGCCAGGCCGGAGAGACGAGCTATGAGTTCCACGCACTGCTACGGGCGTTCTTGCAGCACCGTGCGAGCCAAGTGCTGAGTTTGCCGGAGCAACGCGAACTCACCGACAGGGCGGCGCGCATTCTGGAGCAGAGCGAGCAATCCGAGGAGGCGCTGCCACTGTATTTGAGAGCCGGCGATATCGATGCGGCACACGCTCTGATGCTGCGACAGGCGGCGAAGTTCATCGGACAGGGCCGGTGGAACGTGGTGGTGGGATGGATCGAGGCTTTGCCGCCGCAGCGCGTGCAGGCCAATTGCTGGCTCACGCACTGGCTGGGCACCGCAAGAATCGTGGTGGCGCCACCGGAAGCGCGCGCGGTACTGGAACAGAGCGCCGATCTCGCGTTGCGGTCGCAGGAGCAACTCTGCCGTCTGCAGGCTGCCGCCGGCATCGTGCAGACCTACATGCTGGAGTACGTGCAATTTCGCCCCATGGACCGATGGATCGACGTCCTGGAGGACGAACTAGAGCAGCATGTTGAGTTTCCAGATAGCGGATCCGAGCTGCGTGTCCATGCGGCGCTGCTGATCGCATTGGCCTACCGCCGCCCATCCAGCGCGATGCTCCCAGGTTGCGCTGAGCGCGTGCTCCTGCTGGCGAAACGCGACGGAGAACCCAATCTGCGCGCTCTGAGCGTCGCATACGTCGTCGCGTATGGAAGCACGACGGGGTCCCTGGATTTGGCGCGGCGCGCGCACCCAGTCCTCGCACGACTGCTTTCGCACCCGGAAGTCACGGCCCTGACCGCTACGTGGGGCTGGTTCATCACCTCCTTCTACTATCAGCTTGTAGGGGATGAGAAAGAATGCCTGTCCACGGTGCTGCGCGTCGAGCGAATCGGGGTGGAGCAGGGATTGGCAGCTGCCGTGCGCCTCGCATGCATCATCGGTAGCTGGGTCGACCTGGGTGCAGGTCGAATGGTGTCGTCATGGCGCTGGTTGCGGCGACTCGAAGAGGTGATGGTGCCCGGAAACTTGTATGACGAAGCTAGTGCGGCCTCACTCAAAGGGCATCTGCATCTCATCGACGGCGATCCGGAACGCGCCGAAGCGTTCGTAGCGCGGGCCCTGGAACTGTATGACCAGGCGGGGACCCATTTCCACCGCTGCTATTCTCGGACCCAGCAGGCTTGGATCGCGACGATGCGGCGCGATGCGGAGGCCGCGCGGCGCTGGATCTCCCAGGGACTGGAGCTTGCCCAGCAAACCCGCACCGGTTGGCTGGAGGTGGAGCTGCGCCTCGCCGAGGCCTATCTTGGGCTTCAGGAAGGGCAGCGAGCCGCGGCGGAATGGAGCCTGCGCTTGGCCTTTGGCATTGGACGGCGGGCCGATTGCATATGGGCGTTCAAGTTCTCCCGCGCGTGGATGCCGATGCTATGCGCCACCGCCCTCGAGACTGGCATCGAGCTGGACTACGTTCGCTCAATCGTTCAGGGAATGCGGTTGCAGCCTCCGTCACCCGATTTCGAGCTCTGGCCCTGGCCGGTCAAGATCTATACGCTCGGAAGGTTCGAGGTCTTGCTCGACGACGAGCCTCTGCGCTTCTCGCACAAGGCGCCGCGCAAACCCCTGGCGCTGCTCAAGGCGCTGATCGCGTTCGGCGGCGCCGGAGTGGCCGAGGAGAAGCTCATCGATGCAGTCTGGCCCGAGGAAGAAGGCGACGCTGGACGCAAGGCATACAACATCGCCCTGCACCGCTTGCGCGAGCTGCTCGGGAACTGCGATGCGATCACGGTGGCAAGCGGGGCCCTCAGCCTGAACGGGAGCGTCTGCTGGGTCGACGTGTGGCAGCTAGAGCGCCTGTTTGGGGACACGATGGCTCAGCCGTGCAACGTGGACGAGCCCAAGTTTCTACAACGGGCCGATGAAATCGGACGGCTATACCGCGGGGCTTTCCTCGCCTCCGATGCCCACGCGCCGTGGGCCGCATCCCGACGGGAGCGGTTGCGCGGCAGGTTCTTGCAGATCGTGGAGGCCACAGGGCGCGAGCTGGAGGCAGCGCATCGCTTGGATGAGGCGCGCGATTGGTACTTGCGCGGGATCGAAGCCGACGATTTGGCCGAGGTCTTCTATCAAGGTCTCATGCGCTGCCACGAAGCCACTGGGCGTCGTGCTGAAGCCTTGAGCGTGTTCCGACGCATGCGCCAGACCCTGTCGGTCACGCTGGGAGTCACTCCGTCTGAACAGAGCGAGGCCTTGTACCGCAGCCTGCTCTCTTCCTGACCTCGTCTGCCGCAGATCTGTCTGCGGGCGTGGCCTGGCATTTCAAATCCGTAAACGATCCGTGGCGTGTGCCGCCGTATGCTGGTTCTCGGCTGAGGGGAGACCAAATGTCGGCGCAGGCACAGACCTATGTCGTACGCGTCTACCAGCGCAACGGCGGGCCCAACCGGGAGCTCGCCGGCGTCGTCGAGATCGTGCACAACGGGCGCAGGTTACGCTTCGACACCTTCGCCCAGTTGCGGGACATCCTTGCGCGCCAGCCTTCCCGCAGCAAGGCCCGCTCCAGGCGTTAGCGAACGGGTCCGTCGATCGAACCTTTCGACTGCATCGGAGGCCTGGATATGAACAAATACTGGAAGCGCATCGGCTGGATGGTGTTGCCCGCCGCTTTGGCGGTCGTCGTTTCCACTTCGGCTGAGGAGGGTGTCGTCGCGATGGCGCCGGACGAGGCTGCTCTCAAATGGTTCGAGTGCGGAGGGTACCCCAAAGGCTGCGAAGCGGCCTGGGTCTGGGGCGACTCGGAAAAGGCTCAAAGCGGGTTTTATGTGCGGGCGCCGAAAGGCTACGTGTTTCCTCGGCACCTGCACACGTCTCCGGAAAGGATCTTGGTCTTGCGGGGTCGCATGAGCGGCGCGGTCGACGGCGGCGCCGAGATGATGGTTACGCCGGGAATGTACTGGAGCTTTGCCGGAAAGGCCGTTCACACGGCGAGGTGCGAGGACGCCTGCCTCATGTATATCACCTATGACACACCCTACGATGTGACCTTCCGCTGACGGGCGATCCGATCCGGGGGCCGCTCTGAGCGTGCCACTCGTCGAGCGGAGCTCGCTGCCGCAACGCGCTCTGTCGGCCTCGCCTTCGCGGTGAGGCCGTTACTTTTTCGGGTCTTCAGGAAATCGAGTGGGTACTTTTCAGGGTTTTTAGAGCTTTGGCAGCATGCACGTGAGCACCTTAAGACGTAGGTACTCCTCATCGCGCAGTCCGTACGCGCGCCGCTGGATGACGCGGATTTTGTTGTTCAGACCCTCGACGAATCCGAGCGAGACCTTGTTCTCCGGCTTGCAGTAAGCTGCGATCCCATCCCAATGACG
>Ga0335083_10005344_pt1 | contig 16201 bp, 13 predicted proteins | sample Lox_Sample_42_FD_206716 | JGI IMG/M metagenome (GOLD analysis project Ga0335083, IMG submission 206716) | Soil microbial communities from Loxahatchee National Wildlife Refuge, Florida, United States - Lox_Sample_4.2 | ecosystem: Environmental > Terrestrial > Soil > Wetlands | place: USA... | reverse complement strand
TTCTGGGCTTTATCAACCCGCTCCTCGACGAGAAGATCAATTGGATATGGTTCGCCGTGTCGCAGGTTGCGTTCGGTGTGGTCGCGGGGTTGGTGGTGGTGCGGCATAACAAGGTGTGGACCACCGAGAACATTCCTCTGGCAATGCGCGCCGGTATTGAAGCGCCAGGACTGATGAAGGAACACGAGCACGGAGAAGAGGGGCGATGAAGATTCGCCTCACCGTAGCCGCGCTTGCGCTGGCCATGTCCGCCACTGTGGGATGCCAGCTTCCCGGCAAGCCTCCTCCCGGTCCGGAGGTTCCCAATCCCGATACCATCCTCGACTCGAAGGTGTTGTACAGCCAGAATTGTGCCGGCTGTCATGGCGCTGACGGGAAACACGGCGCCGCCGTCAGCATTGGCGATCCCGTGTACCTGGCAATCGCGACCGACGACACCATGAAGTCCGTGGTCAGCAAAGGCCGGCCTGGCACCGCGATGTCAGCCTTCGCGCAAAAGGAAGGCGGCATGCTGACGGATGCTCAGGTGGCTGCCATCGTGCACGGCATTCGCGAGCGCTGGGGCAATCCTTCGGCGGTGGCAGGAGTTACTCCTCCGCCGTACGCTGCGACAGCCGCAGGCGATGCTCAGCATGGCGAAGCCGCTTATAGCAAATTCTGCGCAAGCTGCCATGGCGACGGCAAGGCCGGCGGTCCGAAGGCCGGCTCCGTGATGGACCCGGCGTACTTGAGCCTGATCACCAACCAGGGGCTGCGCACCATCGTAATTGTTGGCAGGCCCGACTTTGACGCGCCCGACTGGCGCAACAATGTTCCCGGACAGCCCATGACAGACCAGGAGATCAGCGACGTTGTCGCTTTCCTGGCTTCGCATCGTCCCGCCAATGCGGCCGTGCAGAACCCGGCGCCGACGGCAGCGCCTAATGCTACTGGAGGTTCGCAATGAGTTCCCAGCCCATGCCGGAACCTGAGACGCCCAACCCGAACGCGGTCTCGCGCCGCGAGGTGTTCGTAAAGATCGGCGTGCTGCTGAATGGTCTGGCGGCGGTGATCCTGGCGACGCCGATTATCGGCTATTTGATCTCCCCGCTTCTCGAAGCGCAGGGCAATGGATTCAAGCGCTGGATCTCGCTCGGCGAGCTGGACGAATTTCCTGAGAACCAGACGCGGCTGGCGAAGTACAAGAACCCGATTACCGGCGTCTCCGACGGCACGACCGACGACATACCGTGCTGGGTGCGCCGCCTGTCGGGCGAGAAGTTCCAGGTCTTCGCGATCAACTGCGCCCACCTCGGATGCCCGGTGCGCTGGTTCCCGCAGTCGGGACTGTTCATGTGCCCCTGTCACGGCGGCGTGTACTACCAGGATGGCGCGCGCGCTTCCGGACCGCCGGAACGCGGACTGTTCGAGTACGCCTACAAAGTCGAGGACGGCAAGCTCATGATCGAAGCCGGCCAGTTACCGACGCTGTCGACAACAGCATCGTTGCGCGGTTCGAAGAGGAGTGGCGGATGTCAAGGCTGAGCCGCATCGGCGACTGGTTCGAGCAGAGGCTCCAGATCGGCGGAGTCATCCGCGAAAGTGCCGAACATCCTGTGCCGCGGAAGTCGGCGAGCTGGTTTTACGTCTTCGGCAGCGCCGCGCTGACCATCTTCATCGTTCAAGTGTTTACCGGCATTCTGCTGGCACTGATCTACGTACCGAGCGCCGCCGAAGCCTGGAATAGCCTGCAGTATCTGAATCACGCCGTCACCCTGGGATGGTTCCTGCGCGCGGTTCACGGCTGGGGCTCGAACTTCATGGTCGCGGTGGTGCTCATCCACATGTGCCAGGTGTTCCTGTTCGGCGCGTATAAATTCCCGCGCGAGCTCACGTGGATCGTCGGCGTGTTTCTGCTTTTGATGACGCTGGGGATGGCGTTCACCGGGCAGGTCATGCGCTTCGATCAGGACGCCTATTGGGGCCTGGGGATTGGCGCATCGATCTGCGGCCGTGTTCCACTGGTCGGTGCCTATGTCGTCCACTTGTTGCTGGGAGGCCCAATCATTGCGGGCTCCACATTGTCACGCTTCTTCGCGCTGCACGTGTTCGTCATCCCGGGCTTGCTGATCGCTTTCGTTTCGGTGCACCTGCTGATGGTCCTGAAGCTGGGCATCAACGAATGGCCCATGCCGGGGCGCCTGGTTCGCCGCTCGACCTACCTGCAGGAATACCACGAGATGACGCACAAGCGTGGCGTGCCCTTCGTGCCGGTCGCGGTATGGAAGGACATGTTCTTCTCCGCGGCGATCATCTGCGCGATCATGGCCTGTGCGGCCTACTTCGGCCCATTCGGGCCCACCGGCTATCCCGATCCGACGATCATTCAGACCATCCCCAAGCCCGACTTCTTCTTCCTGTGGCTGTACGCCATGCTGGCCCTGCTGCCGCCTTCGTTGGAGACTCCGCTGCTCCTCATCGGCCCGGTCATTGGCATTGGCTTCCTGATCCTCCTGCCGTTCCTGTTCGGCGAAGGCGAGAAGAGCTGGAAGCGGCGGCCCATTGCGGTGATCACGCTGTTGCTGGTTGCGGTGGCGCTCGGTACGTTCACCAAGCTTGCGACCTTCTCTCCCTGGAGCCCGGTGATGGATGGCTGGAGCAGCGATCCCGTGCCGGTGAACTTCCTGAACGGCAGGACGCCACTGCAGCGGCAGGGCGCGCTGGTGTTTCAGGGGAAGCAGTGCCGCAACTGCCATTCGCTCGGCGGTGTCGGCGGCAAGCGCGGGCCGGAACTCGACAGCGTGGCGACGCGCATGACCTATGACCAGCTGGTGCGGCAGGTGATTCAGGGCGGAGGCAACATGCCGGCCTATGGCAAGCAACTGAATCCGGCTGAGGTCTCCGCGCTGGTGTCGTTCCTGACGACGTTGCATCCGGCGACCCAGCTGCCGGCGCGCGATGCCGCGGCGCAGGCGATGGCACAGCAGCAATAGCCAAGTCGAAGCCAGGGTTTCTTGAAAGGGCACTTCCTTTTGGCGTCTGCTGACACAACTCGGATGTGTTGAGCCTTGTATCAGGGCACGGCTGAGCCGCGCCCTTTCAAAACGCAAACTCGAAGCTGACATGTCTCCCGTTCTGCAAGCCGCGCTGGCGTCGTGGTCTGTTCCCTGGGTTCCGACCACTGCAATACTCCTGACCACTCTGGTTTATCTGCGCGGCTGGTACTTGCTGCGCTGCGCAGGATTTCCGTTGATCCCGGAATGGCGGGTGTGGGCGTTCCTCTGCGGGATGTTTTCGCTCTGGGTTGCGCTGGCCTCGCCCATGGATGTGTTCAATGGATGGCTGTTGACCGCGCACATGGTGCAGCACATGGTGCTGATGATGTTTGCGCCGCCGCTCATCCTGCTGGGTGCGCCGCTGATTCCGCTGGTGCGTGGGCTGCCGGTTTTCGCGGCGCGCGAGTTTGCTGGGCCCTTTCTTAACTGGAGGCCAGCGCAGCGGGTTGGTGAGACGCTGACGCACCCGGTGTTCGCGCTCGTTGTGATGGGATTGGCGATGCTCGGCTGGCATGTGCCCGCTCCGTACGAGTTGGCGGTGCGGTCGCCGGCGTGGCACCAGGTCGAGCACACCTGCTTTCTCGTAACATCGCTGATCTTCTGGTGGCCCGTAGTGCAGCCATGGCCGAGCCGCTCGCAATGGCCGCGATGGGCGATGGTGCCGTATCTCTTGATCGCCGACGTGCTGAACACCATTCTGTCCGCCACGCTGGTCTTTACCGATCGTGTGCTTTATCCGTCGTACCTGAGTGCTCCGCAAGTTTTTGGCATGGGAGCCAAGGAAGATCAGGCCGCGGCCGGAGCCATCATGTGGACCATCGGCTCACTGGCGTTCCTCGTTCCGGCGATTCCAATCGGCGCACAGTACCTGTCGCGGCGGCCGCTTACGCTTCCGTTGCAGCGGCTGAAGAAGCGGAAACCGATGTTGGCGGGAGTTTGGCAGCGTGCCATGTCCAGAGCGGGCCTCAGCTCCTGGGCGGCGGATGCAGTTTCGTTCGTTGCGCTTTTCGTTCTTGCTGGCGTGGCATTCTCGGCGGCGCTTGCTTTCTCCGATTCGGATGACGATGCGCTTGCGTTGCGCGCCCACCAACAGACCGGGAGCCTCGTGCTTTCGGTTTATGGCGCTGGCGAAAACTTCATCGTCGGTGACAACAATGTCAGCGTGCTGTTGCAGGACGCAAGCGGCAGCGCCGTGCTCGACGGCCGGGTTGAGGTGAGCGCGGCTCGAGGAAGCCAGGATCACAACGAAGGATTCACCTCGACAGGGCAGGAGAGCGACTCAGAAAACAAGCTGATGAAGGCGGCCGCAATCGAGCTTCCTACAGCCGGCGCATGGGTGATTCGAGTTAATGCCGCGCAAGGATCGCAGCAGGTTTCAACAATGTTTGCCGTCGATGCCATTGCACACAATCCCGGCTTCGACGACTGGTGGCCGTATCTGATCTTCCCGGCGGTCGCGACTTGTCTGCTGCTGATCTACGCCTACCGTCATCGCTCAGCGACGCCGGGCCTGGCATCGATTGCGGTAAGTCACAGCGCTCGGCCCGCTGCCCACCAGAGCACAAATCCGCCGAGCAATATGCGGTAAATCGCGAAGACGGTAAAGCCGCGCGTGCGCACCCAGCGCATGAACCACGCCACCACGAAGTACGCCACGATGAACGAGACCACGAATCCGATGATCAGCGTAATCATATGGTGCCCGTCGGTAGGCAATTCGCCGATGACGCTGGGCTCGCCGTGATGCGGCCGCATCGACTTGAACAGGTCGTAGCAGGTGGCGACTACCATTGTCGGGATCGACAGAAAGAACGAGAACTCCAGCGCGGTCGGGCGATCCATGCCGGCGAGCTCGCCTGCAGTGATGGTCGACATCGAGCGCGACGTGCCGGGGAACACCGCTGACAGGATCTGGCACAGGCCGATCCACACTGCCTGCCCCACTGACATCCCTTCCATGTCGGTGGTGAGGTTGCCGCGAGCGAAGGCTTGGTGCTGCGAGCGCTCGTACATGGCATCGACGACCCACATTACAACTCCGCCGATAATCAGCGCCCACGCCATGATGTGAATGTTCTCCAGATGCTTGCCGATAACCTTGGTCAGCAGGAATGCCGGAATCGCGGTGCAGACGAAGGCAATGATGGTCAGGCTGAAGGGATGCGTGATCACCGTGCGATCGCCGCGCTTGCCCTGCGGGAAGTCGCGCATGAATTCGACGATCCGAGGCCAGAAGTAGATCGGCAGGCACAGGATCGCGCCCAACTGAATGACGATGGAGAACATCTTCCAGTAGCCATTGCCCAGATCGATCCCCAGAAACGCTTCGGAGATGCGAAGATGCGCGGTTGAGCTGACGGGAAGAAATTCGGTCAGACCTTCAATGATGCCCAGCAGGACAGACAGCAGGTAGTCGTTCAAATCGCCTCCGCAGCGATGTTGCAGAAGTGTTACTCAGTGGTGTTGCCAAATGCGGGAATACCGGTCTGCACCATATATATCAGAGTCTCGGCGCGAGTCGACCAGTCGTTCGCGTCGGAGTATTGAGAGGTTAACCTCTTGGCGATGGCGATGGAGCGCGCCGCCGCATCGTCGGCTTTTTTCTGCTGGTTGTCAGTCTTGTAGATCGCAATCAGAGCCGCCTGCCGCCATGCGGCGTTGTACAGCGCCTCTGGCGCCTTGGGCGATTTCGGATGGTCGTCCACGTACTTCACATAGATGTCGGTTTCTTTCGCCGGGCACTCGGCCTGTGCCTCCCAATCGCCGCAAAGCTTGTTGTCGATCAGGTGATACGCCGCAAGGTCAGCCCACTTGGTCCCTGGGAACTTCTTCATCACCTTCTTCATATAGGTCTCGTCGATAGGCACTCGCATGTAGGCTTCGCGCAACTTTGCGGACGGACGCGATCGCTGATCGGCGAGATCGAGTTGCCAGCGGATGTCGGCGGCGCGGTACATCGCCTCAGCAGTCAGCGGCGAGGAAGGGAAGTATTCCACCACGCCCGCGTAGAGCAGCATGGCGTCCTGGGCAGCGCCGTGGCGTCCTCCGCGCTCGCTCGCCTGATATTCCGACGCGACCGCTTCGCCAAAGACGATTTTGTCGCCATTCGGCACGTCGGGCGTGATGATGCCTTTGTCCATCATCCAGCCGGTGACGTTGCGCTCGGTCTCAAGTTCGGGATTGGATTGAACGGTGGCAACGACATGCACCCATCCCGGCGAGCGCTCGAGCACGACGATCTCATGGCCGCGCGCGACGTTCGAGAGCTTGGCGGAATTCGCGTCGGGGTTGATGTAGATAGCGCCTTCGCGAATCGTGATGCCGCGCGGCCCCAGGGCCGCAAAGGCGGGGCAACAAGCGAGCAACAAGAGTGCAACGAGTACCGAGCGCAGACGTAAAAGCATCACGAGGATTGTAGCCGAGAGCGCTGGCCGTGGGTTGGTGCAAGAGATGTCGAATTAGCCATGCTTCCGTCCCCGCAGGGGACAGCACATCTAAGACCAGCGGGGACGGGCCCAACTGCTCTCCGCTATTCTGCCGAAGTCCCGATCCTGTGTTGATGGCCATCCAAACAACCGCGAACCTTCGAGGCGTCACTTGGTCGGGAGATGGTCATCCCCCAGCACCTGCGCCAGCAATTGCGGCTCGACGTTGCCTCCGGTGATCACGGCTACGGCCTTCTTCGCCTCGGGCAGCTCTTTCTGGTGATAGAGCCACGCGGCGAAGGTAACGGCTCCGCTGGGCTCGGCGACGAGGCGCGCTGCAAGCGCCGCCTGCCGCATGGCGCTGCGAATGTCGTCTTCGGTCACCGTAACGATGTCGTCGACGTAAGCACGCAGATGCTCGAAGTTCAGCGGTCCGACCGATTGCGTGCGCAGGCCGTCAGCCAGCGTGCTCGACACGCGCTCGGCGGGAAGCTGCACGATCTCCCCGCGACGAAAACTCTGCTGCGCGTCATTAGCCAGCTCGGGCTCGACGCCGACAACTTTCGCTTTCGAGCCGCTGAGTTTGATCGCAGTCGCAACTCCGCTCGACACTCCTCCTCCGCCGACCGGGACCAGCACCAGGTCAACATCAGGAAGGTCTTCCAGAATCTCCAGACCCACCGTGCCCTGGCCTGCGATGATGAACGGATCGTTATATGGCGGCACAATCGCGTAGCCATGCTGCGCCGCCAGTTCCTCCGCCTTCTGCATGCGCTCGATGCTTGCGCCCCCGACGACGACAATCTCAGCTCCAAGAGCGGCAGTCGCGTCAACCTTCACCTTCGGCGCATTGCGCGGCATGACCATCACGCACTTCACCCCGAACGCTCGGGCTGCGTAGGCAACACCTTGTGCGTGGTTCCCGCTGGAATACGAGATGACGCCAGCGGAGCGTTCGCTCTCGCTGAGCGAAGCGATCTTGTTGTAGGCGCCGCGCAATTTGAATGAGCCGATGGGCTGCAGCGACTCCGGCTTCAGCCAGAGCTCGGCACGGCCGTTCGCGCTCGTAGTACCACCGTTCTTCACCGCTGGCGGATAGTAGCGAACCAGCGGCGTGCGAGCAGCGATGCCGCGCAATCGTTCTTGTCCTGCTTTTATGTCGTCGAGGGTGATCATGGAAGATTGAACATTCGGGACTGACTAAGCGAGGGCACCCACGCCCCGGCGGGCAGCTGTGCCGGCTGGGCATTGGGCGCATTTCGAGCCAGGCGAATCAGTTTCTCCATCCAGTGTACAAGGGCGAACTGCTCCCACAGGCTTGCCTTGTGTCCGACGTCAACGTGCGAAATCGCTCGACTGACCAGGGCGGCCTCCAGATAATTGCGCGGAACTCTCTGCCGCAACCAAAGCAGCTCAGTCGGAGGAATGACGGTATCGTCGGAGCCGTGCAACAGCAGCACAGGCGCGTGCAGAAAAGCGAGCCGTCCCGCGGGCGACGCAGCTGCCAACTGGGCCCGGTCCTTTGCAATCTCGCCGAGAATTGCCTGCCGGAAGCCGTCGAACTGCTCGTGATAAATGCGTTGCATCACCTGCTGGCCGGCAGGAGTCATCTGCGCGGTGATCGCCTCCGATTCTTTGCCTTTGTCGGCCAGCACCAGCTTGATGGCCAGGCTGGCTTTCGCGGCATCCTGCGGCGGGAAAAAATCTCCGGGGCGATCGAGGACGACGATCAGCGGCCCATACTCATGCGGCGTGAGGCGCTCGAACGTACCATCGGGACGCTGGGCCTCGCCGGTTGCGAAGAAGTGCAACACGTGCGCCAGATCGTAGTGCGCGCCGACAGTAGCGACCCATGCGATGGAACCGCTGTATTGAGGATCAGTCGCTGCAACCAGCGCCAGTCCGCCCGAGAAGCTGATGCCCAGCACTCCCACGCTTGGCACTTGGAGTTGGCGGGCGAAGAACTGCGCTGCCGTGCCAATCACCGCGGCTGACTGGGCCTCGACGCGATAGTCGGCGATTCCCTGAAGCTCCGGCGTCGTGACAAAGAATCCGCTGGCCGCCAGTGAGCGCGCGAAGCTCACCAGACGAGGCTCATTGATTCCGAGTTCGTGCATGCCGTGCACTACCACGATTCCGGGGGCGAAGCGAACGCCTCGAGGCGTATACATGCGCGCCGGTGTCGGCTTGCCGTTGACGTCAAATGTCTCGTCGAGCGTGTCGACGGGATGCACTTCGTAGTCGGCGATCCATCCCTTCGCACCTGGATTGGACATGCGCGTCAGCAGGGAGGCTGCGCGGAGATAGTTCTCCATTGTGGGATATGCCAGCGCGACGAGTACGGGAAGCAGCAGAAGCCCCCAGGCTATGAAGCGTGCTTTGTGAGGAGACGATGGCATGAGTGAGGTACTCAGCCAAATTATCAGCTTGCGAGGAAGGACGTCAGGGTGAGTTAGGTTGTCATCCTGAGCCAGGCGTCCCGCTGCCGGACGACGAGTTGGCCGCGTTAATCCAAGCCGAGTCCCCAGGGGACGGCATAAAAGCAGGTCCCTCGGAGACTGAAGTCTCGTCGGGATGACAAATCAAATAGTGGACGCTCTGTCGGCGCGACTGAAGTCGTGCCCTGATACAAGCTCACACTTCCAAAATGACCGGCATAATCAGCGGGCGGCGCGAGGTGTTCTTCACGATGAAGCGCTTCAGGTCCTGGCGGATCTTTTCTTTGATCATGCCGTAGTCGCCTTTTTCTTCATCGCTGGAATTTTGCAGAGTATTCATCACCGTCTGGCGCGCCTGGTCGAGGAAGCCATTTTCTGCCAGGCTGCCGCTGAAGCCGCGCATCACGATTTCGGGCGTCGCTTCGACTTCGCCGGTCAGCTTGTTGATGGCGATGATCGGCAGCACGATGCCGTCTTCGCTGAGATGGCGGCGGTCGCGGATTACAAGGTCTTCGACCACATCGCCCATGGAGTTGGAATCGATGCAGATGCGTCCGACGGCAACCTTGCCGGCCTTGCGTGCACCGAGTTCATCGAACTCCAGAATCTCGCCGCTCTCGATCATGAACACGTTGCCGACCGAGCCATGCATCGCAGCAGCCAGTTCCGCATGCAGCTTGAGCTGGCGGTACTCGCCGTGGATGGGAATGAAATACTGCGGCTTCACCAGGTTGATGATGAGCTTCAGCTCTTCCTGGCTGGCGTGTCCGCTGACGTGAACCGGGGGCGACGAGCCGTCGTCGTAGATGACATGCGCGTCACGGCGGAAGAGGTGATCGATCACGCGATAGATTGCCTTCTCGTTGCCGGGGATGATGCGCGACGACAGCACAACCGTATCGCCGGGCGCGATGCGCGCGTGCTTGTGATTGTCCACTGCCGCGCGCGACAACGCCGACATGGGCTCGCCCTGTGTGCCGCTGATCAAAATGCAAACCTTGTCCGGCGGCAGTTCTTTCGCCTGCGAAGGATGAATCAGCAAGCCTTCGGGAATGTCGAGATAGCCAAGGTCCTGCGCGATCTCGGTCGACTCCAGCATCGATCGCCCAACCACCGCGACCTTGCGTCCATGCTCGAAGGCTTCTTCCATCGCGAGCTTGATGCGGTGGATGGAAGACGAAAAGCAGGCAATGAACAGCTTGCGTTCGGTGCGGGCGAAGATCTCCTGGAAGCGCGCTCGCACGGCGCGCTCGCTTGGCGTATAGCCGCGGCGCTCAACGTTGGTGGAATCCTGAAACAGCGCCAGCACGCCCTCCTTGCCGTATTCGGCGAAGGAATGCAAATCGAAGAGCCGGTTGTCAGTCGGCGTGGGATCAACCTTGAAGTCGCCGGTGTGGATCAGGATGCCCAGCGGCGTGTGTATGGCAAGGGCAACGCAATCCACCAGGCTGTGCGTCACCTGGATAGGGTGGACGGTGAACGGGCCGATCTTGACGCTGTCGCCGGCGCGAATCTCGTTGAGCACCACGTCGTCGATGAGTCCATGCTCCTCGAGCTTGCCCTCAACCGACGCCAGGGTGAACTCGGTGCCGTACACCGGCACATTGAGCTCGGAAAGAATCCAGGGCAGCGCGCCGATATGGTCTTCGTGCCCATGGGTGAGCACAATGGCGCGAACGTGCTCCCGATTCTCCAGCAGGTAGGTGATGTCGGGGACGACGATGTCGACGCCCAGCAGTTCAGACTCGGGGAACATGAGTCCGGCATCGATGACGATAATGTCATCGCCCCAGCGAATCGCCATGCAATTCATGCCAAATTCGCCGAGACCGCCGAGAGGGACAACTTGAAGCTTACCGGAAGGCATCAGCAAACTTGATGCTAGCACAGAGGGTGCAGCACTTGGCTTTTGGCTCTTAGCTCTTATGCTTTTGGCTCTGGCTGTTCACGCTTGTGGCTTTATTGTAGGGTCCCCGATTCCCCGCTACGACGAGGAGTCAAGCAGACAAGAGCAGAAGGCCAAGAGCTAATTGCCAAAGGCCAAACGCCATCGAAGCGTCCTATACTTAATTCAATGCCTGATGCCGAGCCCAAATCGTTAATGCGACGCGCTCTTGAAGCGGCGATTCGCAAGGCGTTTACTCGCGCCTATCAAACCATCAAGGTGGATCCCGAAAAATACATGGAGCACCTCCGCGCAGCCTATGGCCTGCCGGCCATCACCTATGACGGCGTGTTCGGCGTCGAGTTACACACGCTCGATCACATCGCGGAGGAGACCATCCGCGCCAGCATGAAGATGGCAGCCGCCGAAGGCGCGGGGCTGGGCATGGGCGGATTGTTCACCATGCTGCCGGATCTCGGCATTCTGGCCGCGATCACCATACGCATGATCCAGAAGCTGAGCCTGGTGTACGGCTTCCCCTACAACACTGAAGAGGAAGAAGCCGAGCTATGGGTTGCGGCCGCGAGCGCGGCGGGTGTCGATATTGGCCGCGAGTTGGTCGAGAAGCAGTTCGTGTCGAAGTTTGTGCCGAAAGTAATTCAGCGCATCGCCGCCCAGACCAGCGCTGAGATCGCCGAGAAGTGGGCGGGCCGGCTGATCCCCGTGGTAAGTGGCGTGATCGGCGCGGGACTCAACTACTACTTTGTTCGCGTATGGGGAGAGCGCGCGCTGGGCCACTTCCGTCAGCGGCATCTCGCCGCCCGGCAGATGCACGAGCGCGCTGCTGCCATTCAGTTGCCGGCGTCGAGTGCGAAGTAAGAGCGATTCATCACAGAGCACACGGAGGAATACGAGATAGGTTTAACCTCGGTGAACTCTGTGTCCTCGGTGGTGAGTTTTCTCGTTGGATTTACTTGCCCGCTTCCACCACCACGGGCGATGGGCGCTCACTTTTGAATTCGCCTTCCCACTTCGCCATCACCACACTGGCCAGGCAGTTGCCGAGAACGTTGAGAGCGGTCCGCCCCATGTCGAGCAACGGATCGACCCCCAGCAGCAGGAACAGGGGCGCGCTGGGCAATCCAATGGAGGTAGCCGTCGCCATCAACACCACCAGCGATCCCCGGGAGACTCCGGCGATGCCTTTGCTGGTGAGCATCAGCGTCAACATGATCATCAGTTGCTGGCTCCACGAAAGGTGGATACCAGCAACCTGAGCGACGAAGATGGTCGCCACGGACAGGTACAACGAGCCGCCATCCATATTGAAGCTGTAGCCGGTGGGAATGACGAAGGCGACGATCTGACGCGGAACCCCGAGCGCCTCCATCTCTTCCATGGCGCGGGGCAGCGCGGCCTCGGAGCTGGTGGTGGCAAAGGCGAGGGCGACGGGCTCCGCGACAGCTCGAGCGAACGCCCGCAGGGGAACGCGGAACATCCCGGCGACGGGCAGCAGGACGCCAAAAACGAAGATCAGCAGCGTGACGTAGTAGGTCAGCAAGAGCTTGAGCAGGCTGCCGAGCACGCCCATTCCAGTGCTGCCGACCGCGGACGCAACCGCTGCGCCCACGCCGATCGGCGCAAAGAGCATGACGATGTTGGTGAACTTGAACATGGTTTCGGCAAGGCTTTCGCAAAAAGCGAGCAGCGGCCGCCGTTTGTCTTCGCCGATCAGCGCCAGCGCAATTGCGAAAATCAGGCTGAAAACTACTACCTGAAGAACGGCGTTGTCGGCAACGGCCTTGGCGATATTCTCCGGGAAGGCGTGCAGGATCGTGTCCTCAGCGGTGAGCTTCGCGATGCTGCTGGTTTCGGTGCTGGAGATGACAGGAAGTTGAACCCCGACTCCGGCCTTGGTGAGGTTGATCGCAGCCAAGCCCAGGAAGATTGCGATGGTGGTGATGATCTCGAAGTAGATGATCGAACGCAGTCCCAGCCGGCCGACTTGCCTGAGATTGGAATGCCCTGCGATGCCGACCACCAGGGTGCCGAACAGCAGAGGCGCGATGATGGTCTTGATCAGGCGAAGGAAGATCAGCGCCAGCACACGCAGGTGGGTCGCGACGTTGGGCAGGTCGTGACCAATCTCCGCGCCGATGAAGATTGCGACGAAGATCCACGCGGTCACCGTGCGCCGGGTCCAGGCGTAGGCAACGAGCGCGAGCAGGCCGATCCAACGTATCGCCAGGTTCAGCGAGGGCGGGCCCGAGAGCTTCCACACCAGCACGGCCGCCACCGCAGCAACGGCGGCGATGATCAGCGGGGCTGGGTTGCGGCGGGAGTTAGTGGCCATGGGTAGTCAGCGCAGGATGTCTTCGAGCTCCACGCCGCGATCGGTGCGCTCGTCGCGATACTTCACGATCACGGGCGCGTACAGCGACAGTCCCCACTCCGCCGCTTTGCCGCGGTTGATGGCGCGCGAACCCGGCACTACGACGGCGCCTTCCGGGACCCGCAAGGGCAAGTCCCCGCTCGCGCGATAGACTTCGCCGCGAACGACGTCGAACAGCGGGGTAGAGCGCGTGAGGATGACGCCGGCTCCCAACACCGCTCGCGCGCCGACCTGCGTGCCTTCATACACGCCGCAGTTTCCGCCGATCAGCACGTCGTCTTCAATGATGACCGGGGAAGCGTTGATCGGCTCAAGCACTCCGCCAACCTGCGCCGCAGCGCTGATGTGCACGCGTTTGCCGACCTGCGCGCACGAACCAACCAGCGCGTGCGAGTCCACCATGGTGCCCTCGTCCACATAGGCGCCGGTGTTGATGAACATTGGCGGCATACACACAACGCCGGGCGCAACGTAGGCGCCCGCGCGAATCGACGAGCCACCCGGCACCACGCGCACGCGGTCGGCGATGGCGAAGTGGTGCAGCGGGTAGGTGTCTTTGTCGATGAAGCTCAGGGCGCTGGGGTCTCCTGAACTCGCGAGCCCGCCCAGGCGGAAGCCCAACAGGATGCCTTGCTTCACCCAGGCATTCGTACGCCAGGAGCCGTCGATCTTCTCCGCAGCGCGAACCTCGCCGCGGGTGAGAGCGGCGCGGAACTGCAGAAAAGTCTGGCGAGCAGCGGGGTCTTCATTGGACTGCGCGCCCGCTTCGTAATGTCGCTCAATCGCGGTTTGTAAGGAGTGCATCTGGCGGGCAGTATAAAAGAAATCAACCACAGAGGCACGGGGGCCGCGGAGGTTTCCCTGTTTTTCATCCTGGGCGGCGTGATCCGCGGCAGACGGAGAGCAGAGTCGACGGACCCCATGCGATAAAGAAACTCAGATTCTCCGTGCTCTCCGTGGCGAACCTGTTCTGATGCCGCGGCCGGCCGTGAATGCCGGGGCGCTCAACGAGCCTCAGCCGTCTGCTGTGCGAGCAGCCCCAGTTCGCTCACGACCTTCTCTAGCTTGGCACGGGTGTCCTTCTTCATGGGTACGAGCGGCAGGCGGTACACCTCTTCGATCCGCCCCATCATGGCCAGCGTGGCCTTCACCGGTCCGGGATTCGACTCGATGAAGTTGGCCTGCATCAGCGGCATGTATTTGCGGAAGATCTCGCGCGCCGTGTCCCACTTGTTGGCGAGCGCCGCACGCGCCATGCGCGCCATTTCGGCGGGAATTTCGTTGGAGCAGACCGACACGATTCCGGCGCCGCCCAAGCCGATGACGGCGAGTGTTACGGCATCATCGCCCGAGAACACAAGGAAGTGATCGGGCACCGTGGCGCAGACTTCGGCGATCTGCGCGATGTTGCCGCTGGCTTCTTTGACCGCGATGATGTTGGGGATCTCTGCCAGGCGCAGCAGTGTAGGCGTTTCGATGTTCGCACCGGTGCGTCCCGCGATGTTGTAGAGCATCAGCGGCTTTTCGCTGGCTTCGGCGATCGCCTTGAAGTGTTGGTAAATGCCTTCCTGCGTCGGCTTGTTGTAATAGGGGGTCGCGGTGAGCACGAAGTCGACGCCCGGTCGCGCTGAAATTTCCTTCGCCTTGGCCACGGCTTCGCGCGTGTTGTTCGACGTAGCTCCCGCCATGATGGGCACGCGGCCGGCCGCGACTTCGATGGTCGTGTCGACCACACGCAACCATTCGTCGTGGGTCAGCGTCGGCGTCTCGCCCGTAGTGCCGCAGGGCACGAGGAAGTCGATTCCCGATTCGATCTGCCACGCGACCAGGCCGCGCAGAGCAGTTTCATCGATGCTGCCATCTTGTTTGAAGGGTGTGACGAGTGCGGTGCCGCATCCGCGCAGTTTCATGATGATTACCTCGAAGAGCAATTCTAGAAGAGTTTGGCCTATACCGCGTGCACAGGAAATTAACCACCGAGGCACACGGTCACACGGCCGCAGAAAATCAAATTCTCCGTGCTGCCGCGGTGATCAGGCCTTTTCCAGCGCGGCCGCGAACGAATCGAGCGCGAGGCTGCGCAGCAGGTTGCGCCGCATGCCGCTCTCCAACTCACCCAGTCGCTGCGTTGCCGACACGATCCAGTCGAAATCCACCTGCTCCGCCATCCGATTGAGTTCCGCCAGCATGTCCTGGTTGCGCGCCATCTCCGGCGTGCCCGATTTCACAAACAGCAAGTCTTCCAGCAGCGAGTAGAGCACGCGAATGGTCGAGTCCAACTTCGATTTGCCGTCGGCTCCGGCGCGATAGCCTTCGGTGACCTTGAATAGATCGGAGTGATCGCGCGCACCCATGGCCGGAGCAAGCAACGCCATCGCATCCTGACGTGCGGCAAGATACTGAGGAAGGTCGAAGCTGCGGGCCCGACCCAACCCTCCACCGCAAAGCCGGGCCACGAGCCCGCGCTCGCGCGGCTTCAGTTCGGGGCGCACCTCGGCGAGATAGTCTTCGACCTCAGCCGGAGAGAGCGGCGCCAGCCGTAGCGTGATGCAGCGCGAGCGCATTGTTGGCAGCAGCGCCGAAGGGTTGTCGGTGACGAGGAAAATCGTCGCGAAGTCGGGCGGCTCTTCCAGGATCTTGAGCAGAGAGTTGGCCGCCTCTTTCATGAAGTCGGCATCGCTGAAGATGTAGACGCGCTCGCGCCCATCGGACGGACGGTAGTAAATCTCGCCGATGACGTGCCGCACCTGGTCGACCTTCACCAGCATCTGCGGCGGGTCGGGCGGAATGATCATCACGTCGGGATGGGTTTGCACGAAGATGCGCGTCTCGCGTTTGTCGGCGTCGCGCAGGTTCTCGCGCGTCTCGACCGCTTCGGCAAAGCGCTGTTCCAGATTGTCGGCTTCGGCGATGCGAACGCAATTGGCGCAGCGTCCGCAAAAATCGGGCAGGCCGTCGGTCGCCGGACGCTCCAGGCAGTTCATCGTCTTGGCGATCATCTGTGCCAGCGTGTATTTGCCGGAGCC
>Ga0335083_10005343_pt1 | contig 16203 bp, 18 predicted proteins | sample Lox_Sample_42_FD_206716 | JGI IMG/M metagenome (GOLD analysis project Ga0335083, IMG submission 206716) | Soil microbial communities from Loxahatchee National Wildlife Refuge, Florida, United States - Lox_Sample_4.2 | ecosystem: Environmental > Terrestrial > Soil > Wetlands | place: USA... | reverse complement strand
GATCGGCGGCCTCACGCGCCGCCTGCTGCGCCACGATCGCGGCCCGTTTATCTTCGGCTTTTCCCACCGGTCCCTCCGCGGTTGATTCCGTCACATCGCCCCGACGCCGGAACGACCCGGCGAGTGGCCCCACCGCCGTCTGCGCCACCAGAAAGGCGCGGATGACGGTGTCGGTCGTCTTCGCCGCACGGCGCCCTGCCGGCGCCGATCTCGATCACCAGCGCGAAATGGTCAGCCACCTGCTGGAGACAGCCCTCAACTGCACCGCGGGCCATCTTCGCCTCCTTGTTCGTGAGGCGTCTTTCCCGCAAACGGGGGACTGGGAGACTTCCGCTCGCGCCACGGCGCCGAAGCCGCCCGCGACTTCACGGCGCGAGGCGGAAGGACAATAGCACGCTTCTCGTCGAGAAGGGACCAAACAGCACGTGCTTTTGCTCCTGACCCCGCTGCCGAATGGTGATTGCCGGGTTTCCCGATCGCAGCCCTGGACCTCTCGCTGGCCCTCAGCCCCAGCGAGCGAAGTCGGCCTTGCGGATCAAGCAGTGGATGCCCTTGACGTCATCCACGACCTGGCTGACCACGAAGTCGGCGGCGGCGCTGAGGTACGCGTAGCCGATGTCGGCCGGCACGTCGTGCATCTCCTTGAGGACGCGCAGCGCTTCGCGGACCGCCGACCGAAACGCCTCGTTGAGATCTCTGTGGAGGCCAACGGCGATCCAGTGCTGCGGGGTCTCGCCGAACGGGCGATCGAGCGCGCCCAGCAGGGTCCGGCTCTGGGCGGCGGGCAGCAGGCTGACCCGCAGCGTGGCGCGCAGCGGCGCTTCGAGGGCGGTGAGAGCGACCTCCCCGTGCCCCTGCGCGTAGTGCGGATCGCCCACGAACAGCCCGGCGTCGGGGACCTGCACCGGCAAGTACACCGAGGTCCCGGCGACGAGATCGCGCACGTCCATGTTGCCGCCGAACGCCCCAGGTGGAACCGAATGCAGCGGCTTGGGACCGGCCGGCGTGACGCCCACCAGCCCCAGAAACGGCGCCAGCGGGAAGCGCAGCGAGCGCGGCCCACCGCGCGACAAGCTGCCGGTGCGGTCGCCTTCCACCGAGCAGAAGAGGCAGACGGCGCCGGCCTTCTCGGGATCGGACGGATCCGAGACGAAATCGGCGTGCGGCAAGGGCGGCATCTCCCCCGGCAACGATCCATAGCCGTGGCGGCTGGAGATCATCCCGTACGCCACCCGAGGCGTGAGCTCCAAGAATTCGACCTTGAGCACGTCGCCAGGGCGGGCGCCGCCGACGCAGATCGGACCGGTCACGACGTGGGGACCACTCGCGCGCGCGTCGCGTGGCGCGTGCTCGCCAGCGATGTCGATGGCGTCCCGCAACACGTTCTCGCGTGACACCCCGAAGGACCCGAAGAAGGCGACCGGGTCGCGGCCCTGATCCTCGAGGATGCCTTCGTGCGAGACGGTATCGATCGTCACGGTCTCACCCGATCGCAGGGTGAGGGCGGGCGACGTCTCGACCGTGGGCAACCAGCCCCACGACACCTGCGCCGGCGTGGACGGCAGGTAATGCTGGCCAGAGATCGTCCCCTCGTGGGGCTGTAGCACGGGCCTGCTCATGGCTCGAGTCTCCCTGCCGGAATGCCGGCGACGAGGTCGATCTCCACGGCCGCACCGACCGCCAGGCCCGTGCAGCCGACACAGGTCCGACTGGGGAGCGCACCCTTGAACCAGCCGGTGTAGGCGGCATTGAAGGCCGCGTAGTCGTCGAAGGACGTCAGATAGACGCGGACCATGAGCGCATCGTCGAGCGTCAGACCGAAGGGACGAAGCACCGCCTCGAGGTTTCGGCGCACCTGCGTGGCCTGGACCACCACGTCGCCGGCGACCAGCGCGCCCGTGGTCGGATCGGTCGGCATCTGGCCGGTCACGAACAGCAGATCGCCCCAGCGCGTGGCGTGCGAGAACGGCGCCACGGCAGGCGGGACCCCTTCGCGCGACGAGAACGAGAACGCCTGCTTGGCCCTCACGCCGGGACCTCCAGCGAGTCGTCCGCGCCCATGATCCGCAGGAACCGCGCCGTCAGCGGATGCCGCGGCCGGGTCAGGACGTCCCGCGCCAGCCCCTCCTCGGTGACCCGCCCGTCGCTGAGGAACACGATGCGATCCGCGACTTCCTTGGCGAACCGCAGCTGATGGGTGGCGATGATCATCGTCAGCCCACCGTCGAACGCGAGCCCTCGAATCACCTCCAGCACCTCGTGGACCAGCTCCGGATCCAGCGCCGACGTCGGCTCGTCCAGCAAGAGAACGGTCGGGTTGGGGGCCAGCGCGCGGGCGATCGCCACCCGCTGCTGCTGCCCGCCCGAAAGGTGGCGGGGCAGCGCGCCCGCTCGGCCGGCCATGCCGACGCGTTCCAGGAGGTCGGCGGCGCGCCGATTCGCCTCGTCGTGCCCCATGCCGTGCACCCACCGGAGCGGACCGGCCACGTTCTCGCGCGCGGTGAGATGGCTGAACAGATTGAACTGTTGAAACACCATTCCCACCCCGACCGAGGCGCGTTCCCTGGCCAGGGCGCGCGGCGATCGCGAGTTGCCGTCCTCGTGAAATCCCAGCCGGCGGCCGCCGACCCGAACCTCGCCGTCCTCCCACCCCTCCAGGCGATTGATGCAGCGAAGGAGCGTGCTCTTGCCCGATCCGCTGCGCCCGAGCAGCGCAACCACCTCACCCTGCCGCACCGTCAGATCGAGGCCGTCCAGCACCACGTGTCCGCCGTAGTGCTTTCGCAGCCCGCTCACCTCGACACCGGGTTCGCGCCGGGCGAGCGTCGCGGCCCGCGCGGCCAGATCCCGGCCGGCGGGCGGGGTCCCCGGCGACATCACCGCGATGCGGGGGACGTCATCGGAGCGGGGCGCCACGGGCTCCGGCCGGGCAGGCCCCAGTCCCGCCGTCGATGCCGCGCCCGCGCGACGCCCGGGAAGCATCCGCGCCAGACGCTCGCGCAGCGAGGGACGGTCGAGGTCCAGCCATGTCTCGGCCACGAGCTGCACGACGGTGATCGAGCCGGTCAGGGCCAAATACACCACTCCCGAAGCGAAGAAGATCGAAAAGAAGTCGAAGGTCGACGACGCGAGCTGCGTGCTTCGCAACGTCAGCTCCTCGACGGAGATCACCGAAGCGAGCGAGGAGTTCTTCAGCGCCGTCACCGCCTCGTTTCCGAGCGCCGGCACCATGCTGCGAATGGCCTGGGGTGAAACGATCCGTCGCATCAGCACGAAGGGCGTCATGCCGAGCGCCTGCCCCGCCGCCAGCTGCCCCCTGTCCACGCCCAAGATGGCCGACCGGAGAACCTCGGCGATGAAGGGCGCCTCGTTGGCCGCCAGCGCCAATCCACCGGCGGCCACCGCGCTCAGGCGCAGGCCGATGTGCGGGAGGGCGTCGTAGGCGAACACCATCTGCAGGATGAGCGGCGTTCCGCGGAAGATGACCGCGTAACCGCGGGCAAGGGCGGAGAGCAGCCGGAATCGCCCCAGCTGCATCGCGGCCAGCACCAGCCCGAATGCGAGCCCGCCCGCGAGCCCCAGGCCCGTGACCTGCAGCGTGAAGCCGATGCCACGAAGCAGGTACGGAAGCGTGAGGTAGTGGGCGAACAGCTCCATTACTTCGTGACCAGGTGCGGCGCCTCCTGGGTGCCCGCGCCGAGGGACCACTTCTTCAGCAGGTCGATCTCGACACCGGACTTCTGCAGCTCCGTCAACGCGGCGACGATTCCGTCGCGGAGCTGGTTGTTCGTCTTTGGCACCGCGATGCCGACGGAGTACGGCAAGGTGACCGCCACGGCTTTGGCCAGCTGCTTCGGATAGGCTTTGACGGCCTGATCGACGGTGTTCACGTCATTGACGTAGGTATCCGCTCGTCCGGCCAGAATCGCCTGGATACAGTCGGCGTTGTTGTCGTAAAGCTGCAAGGTCGGCGCGGCCTTCGTGGCCGTCTTGCAGGGCCCCTCCAGATTCTGCACCAGCGGAACTTCGACGAAGCCGGTGTTCTCGGCCGCGGCGGCGCCGCACATGGAGGTGTTGATGCCGGTGATGTGCTTGGGATTGCCGGCCGCCACCAGCACGCCGTCGAACACCTTCGAATAGGTGATGAAGTCGGCCGCCTTCGCGCGCGGGCTCGTGGCATAGATGTCGGAGATGACGATGTCGGCCTGACCGCTCTGCAGCGTCGGCAGCAGCGCCGCGAACGCCACCGGCTTGAAGGTCACGGTGAACCCGAGACACTGGCCCAGCGCCTGCGCCAGGTCGACGTCGAAGCCGATGTATTTGCTGGGGTCCTTCGGGTCGAGCGATTCATAGCCCGGCGTATGCGGATTGAGGGCATCGACCAGCGTCTTGCCCTTCAGACCGGGATACTTCGCCCGCAGGGCCTCGCAGGCCTTGGTGGGAAACGCCGCCCCGGCCAGGGCGGTTCCGCTCCACGCCGCGCAGATCGCCGACGTGACAACCAGCGCCAAGGCGCTTCGGACCAGGTTCCGTTGGGCGTGCCGGCCCAGCATCGTTCGGCTCTCGGTCATGTCGTAGCTCCTCGGCTCGCGTGTGATGCCCCGGAGTCTATCGACCGACTGTCGGGAACCGATGTCGGCTCGGTTCGAAGTCGGTAAACATCGACCCCGCGGCCGACGGTCACGAGCGCCGTGCTCGGCAAGATGGTGCTGCTGTCGTTGCGGCAAGAGGGCCGCCTTACACCACGGGCTGGCAGGTGGTGGTCCGGTTCGACAGGGAGACCTCCATGGACCATCGCAACGTCGTGGTCCTCGGTCCCGTCGGCGTCGGCACGACCCTCCTCGCGAACGCACTCGGCCACCTCCGCTGCCGCCCGGACTTCGACGTGCGACTGCTGCGCGCCGGCGCGCTCCTGCGGCTGCTCAAAGAGAGCCGCACCGACAACTTGCCGACCTGGTCGCCTATCTCGACTCGCTCTGAGACTGATGCCGATTCGACGCCACGGCCGGCTCAAAGCCGTCCGGATGGCGAAACCTTCATCGAGGCTCGTCCCCGACGGGTGTGCGAGAGGGATCGAGGACGTCGAGAAGACCGGCTGTGATGACAGGGATCGCTCTCAGCTCCGGGTCCGCCACCTGGTCGCCAGCTCGCTCGACGATCTGGATCGCTCTCTGATGGTCTTCGACCATCGTTTCGGCGAGCTCGTAATCGAACGCGGCGCCACCGACGACCTGGAGGTTCTGCAGTTCCTCCTGGGCTTGTTCCAGCTCCCTGCCGATGCCGACCGGCGGTCGGGTATCGATGGCAATGTCGTGCCGGGCCGCATACTTCCTGAGGTGCCGATCGGCTGATGCCTGGTCGTGCTCGAGCGTCGCGCCGAAACGCTTCATCGCGTCGGTGTTGCCTCTTCGCTGGGCCACGATTCCGAGCTGTCGTGCGGCCGGCCGAAGCCCGTCCCGCGCGAGCCACGGTAACGCGCGCCATCCCATCTGGACCGTATGGGCCGTCACCGGGTGCGGGCCGATCCAGCTCGCCCACTGGAGTGGCGAATATCAAACCGTGCGGGTCCGCCAGCGGACAGTTTTCTTACGCCCCCAGACCACGAGCCGGCAGGGCGCATGCGACGCCGGTGGGGAACGAGGTTTGCAGCCTGCCGGCGCGGTGTTCTCGAGGGGGATGCGATCATGGTCTGGCGAGCGATCGAGTGGTCAGTTGTGATGGGGCTGCTTTGCTGGCTGCTGATCAGAATGTGGTCGGAGAAGCCGTTCGATCGACATGCTCGGCGTAGGTCGCGTCCCCCGCGGGACACCGATGGACCGAATCGAGAACTGCTGGAGGGAACCGTGGTCGTCCTTCAATCAGAGGAGAGAGCCCATGCGAACAGTGCTGCTTCTGGGGACCGTCCTGTGTCTGGCGAGCTGTGACACCTCGAAACAAGAGCTCGCAACGACGCAGGCAAACCTGACAGAGGTGACCAAGGAGCGAGACGACTTGAAGTCCAAGGTCGCGTCACTCCAAGAAGACCTGAACAACACCAAGACCCAGCTGGCCCAGACCAAGAACGCCTCGCCCTCGGCCGGAGCGGTCGCGGCCAGGACGCCCGACGTCAAGACGGCCGTCGACGCCAACGCCAAGAGCTCGAAAGCCAAGCACGGCCACAAGTCGTAGTCGGCGCAGCCCGTCTCCTCTTGGTCATCGACCGGGACCGCGCCGCCCCTGCGGGGCACCGCCGTGTGGGGCGGCGGTGCTGGCGGTCCCGGCATTCCGGTCCAGGATGTTCTCCGCCATCAGGTGGTGCTTGCGCAGGTCGGCTCCAGCCGGTCGAGCAGGACCACCAGCCCTTCGTCCCTGACCGCCGGTCGAGACGCGTCGATCATGCAGCGCCTGCTGCTGCTCCCTGAAGGCCATCGGCACGCCGCCCCCGCTATTGTCATTCGCCACCTCCTTGGGCGGTTTGCCCACTCAGACGTGGCGCTGCTCGAGGCGGCGGCGGCGGAAGGTGGACGTCGACGACGCCTCCTGCAGGTCCTTCTGCAGCTGCGCCTTGCGTTCCTGGTACTCCTCCGTCGTCATCTGCCCGCCGGCGTAACGACGCTGCAAGATGGACAGCGGGTTGTCGAACTCACGCGCGCGCCCCCTGGAGACCGGCGTGGCCAGCGAGAAGAACACCACCACGAGCGCAACCCAGAAGAACCACCAGATCGCGTTCATCCCCCAGAAAGACCAGTAGTACATCATTCCCTCCTTCTTCCATGAAATATGGAGGGCCCATCGATCCCCACAAGACGGCTCCGGCGGGTTGTGGCGAATGCCCAGGAGACTGCGCCGTGAACGTCGACCCGGCTGCACCGGAACAGCTGCAGAAAGGCCTGCAGCTGGACCGCACCAAGGCTCCGACGACGGTCTGGCGTGAACGCGCACTCGGGCTGGCATGACGCGATCCCCGGCCCGTGCGCTCGCCCCTGCGGCCCCGCGAGGAGATGGCCCGGCTCAGAGCACGCGCGTGAGCGTGGCGCCCACCGCGACGGCCAGTCCGGCCGCCACCAGCCCGCGGTGCCGGTTCACCCAGCTCTGGACGCTGCGCCCCCGCGCGCGGCGGTCGAAGCGGCCGTGCGCGCCGTGATCCCCGGCGACCGGCGCGAACAGGTTGTCCGGACGGTCCGGGCGGCGCTGCCGCTCCGTCTGCTGCCCGCCGAACGCCTTGCGCGCCAGGTACCAGTCCAGCAGTCCGGGGAAGACCTTGTTCCCCAGGACCGCCTTCACGGTGGAGAAGCCGACGTCCAGCTCGCGCCGCCGGTGATGGGCGGCCCAGTAGATGGCGCGCGCCGGCACCTCGGGCTGGTAGATCGGGGGGACCGGCTGCGGTCGATGCGGCATCTTGTTGCGACCCCACTCGAACTGAGGCGTGTTGACGCCCGGCAGGTTCACCACCGTCAGATGCACGCGACTCTTGGCGTGGATCAGCTCCGAGCGAACGGAATCGGTGAACCCGATGATGGCGTGCTTGGCGCCGCAATAAGGCGCCTGAAGCGGGATGCTCCGGTGCGCCAGCGCGGACCCGACCTGCACGACCGTTCCCTGATCGCGGGGCATCATCCGCCTCAGCGCCGCCTGGGTCCCGTACACGAACCCCAGATAGGTGACCTCGGTGGCCCGGCGGAACTCGTCCGCCGTCAGGTCCCAGATCGGCGCGAACACCGTCGCCATCGCGTCGTTGACCCAGATGTCGATGGGGCCGAGTCGGCGCTCGACCTCGGACGCGGCGAGCTCGACCTGATCGGCCTGCGCCACGTCCGTGGGCAACGCGATGGCCTCGCCCCCCATCCGTTCGATCTCATCCTGGGCGGCTTGCAGCCCGTCGGTGCCACGGGCGAGCAAGGCGACGGCCGCGCCGTGTCTGCCGAACTCCCGCGCGACGGCTCGACCCACCCCGGCGGACGCCCCGGTCACCACCACCACTTCCCTTTTTGTCGCCATGCTGGAAGTGTCGGTCCGAATACCGCGCCTGAGAATCCGGCGGGATCCCGACATCACATCTTCTCTTCGAGCTCGTGATGAACGACCGGACATTGACCAGCGCGGGGCGCGATCCAGCTTGCGGGCGTGAAGCTCCGGTGGCTGTGGCGCACGTTCGCGGATCCGGCACGGCTGAGGCAAGAGCTGGTCGAGGGGCGGTCTCGCCGATTGCGGAAGCGGCGGGTGATGATCGCGCTCGCCGCGCTGGGGGCCGCCGACACGCTCCTGATAGCGCTCCGACAGGCCGGCGTGATCCGCCGGCTTCCCGAGATTCCCGGACGCCTCTTCCGATCCAACGACGTCGTGACGTCGCCGGCGGCGTTCGCCCTGGGCGTTCCGGACGGTCCGGTGGGCGCCGCCGCGTTTGCTCTGATCGCGGCCCTCACGTCGCGCCTGGGCGCGGGGCCGCCGCGCCGCCGGCCCGTGGCGACGCTCGCCTTGCTCGGCGTGAACGGCGGCGTGGTCCTGGCGGGCGCCCACTACTTGCGCCAGATGCTGTCGGTCCAGAAGAAGCTCTGCGCCTACTGCCTCGTCGCGAGCGGCCTGGGATTCACGCTGCTGTCGCTGGTGGCCTCGGAAGTGGCCGCGCTCGAACGCGAGGGTTGACATGGATCGCCGCATCGAGGACCACGCCCTGATTGGCGACACGCAGGCGGCGGCCCTGGTCAGCAACGAAGGATCGATCGACTGGGCCTGTCTGCCGCGGTTCGATTCGGGAGCCTGTTTCTCGTGCACACAGTGGTTGGCTGACGTTTACGTCCAGATGGGGCAGAACGAGAAAGCCGCGGCGCTGTTCGAGCGCGTGACCGGGGCAGCCAACGATCTCGGCCTTCTGTCCGAGGAATACGACCCCGGCGGTCGCCGCCTGCTCGGGAACTTCCCTCAGGCGCTCACGCACCTGGCGGTCATCAACACTGCCTTCAACCTGACCGGCGACTCCTCCAGCCCAGCGCAGCACAGGCGTTCGGTCGACCCACGCTAGGGCGTCGCCGTGAGGCGGCAGTGAGCGCAGCGAACCATGCCCGACGACGTGGCGCCCGTCAGGCGCCCTACCCCGACCATCGGAGCGAAGCCCGGACGACGGAATCGTCGAACGGAGACTCGATCGATGCCGATGTTTGAAGACGGGAGGTGACGCCGTGGAAACAAGGATGAGAACGTGGAAGTGGATCCTGGTGTCGGGCTGTGGCCTGGCCACGGCTGGTCCGATGGCGACCGCGCTCGCGGCGAATCAGAACGGTGGGTCTGCCGGCAATGCCATCTCTGCCGCGGAGCAAGAGGCTCAGCAGAGCGGGCGGGCGGCGGACGACGCCTCGCTGGCGACTGACGTCAAGGCGAAGCTGGCGGAGCAGCTGCCCAGCGCATCCGGCCTGAACGTCGAGGCGACCAACGGCGTGGTCACGCTGACCGGCTCCGTCCCGACGCGCAACGACCGGCAGCAGGCGGCGAGCCTCGCGCGCGGCGCGAACGGCGTGAAGGGCGTCAGGGATCAGCTGGAGATCAAGTCGAGCGGCATCTGAAGCCGAGGGCTGGCGGTCCACCTGGATCACGATCCGACTCTGGGCGGCCCCCTATGGTCGCAGCCGCGTGGCGATCCAGTTTTTACGGAGAACCGATGTTCATAGCGCAGATCTTGCTGTCGAGCGCGGCGGTCCTGGCGACCGGGGCGTTGCCGAGCTCGCCGGCGACGGCCAGCCAGCCGCAGCGCGAGGCGGTCTGCGCCGTCGAGATCCCGTCGATGCGGGTCACAGCCACCGACTTCTCCGTCGTTCGAGGGTCAGGCGCCACGCCGGGCATCGTGCTCCAGTACACCGCTCAGGCCGGCCTAACCGGGTCGGTCCGGCGGTTGGTGCGCCGGTATGCCGCCGTCCAGAATGGCGGTGTCCCGGTCGCCGAGCACTTCGGGGATCCGCGGCTCGCGCGGGGCGTGGCGGGCGCCCCACCCGGCACGGCGGTGCTGGTGCCGGGCGCTCATGCGTCGGTCGCCGATACCCCGGCAGGCGCCCGGCTCACTCTGATGCCGGTCACGCCCGAGATGCGGCGCCTGCTCCACGCCGCCGCTCGCCGCCAGCGGCAGTCGGCGTCACAGCGCCCCTGCCCCCCCGACGTTCGTCTGAACCCCGACGGGCCAGACCGGAACGGCCCGATCCCGCCGGCCGACGGCCCGCGCTGAAGCGCCCGCGACCATGAACGCGACCGCTGCCCGCTGGCTGACCTCGCTGCTGGGCGCCTGGCAGTTCCACGTCGGCGTTCCTCTGGCCGCACACGGCGCATCTCGCTGCGCCTTCCCACGGTTCGGTTCATCAACGTCGGGTTGGGTGTCTGGCTGATCCTGGCCACCTTTCTTCTGCCCAGCATCTGGACCACCACGCGCTGGAACGACATCGCGATCGGGATCGCCATCGCGGCGCTCTCCCTCCCGACGTCGCGGTCCAGAGCTCACCAGGACTCGTAGCGGGCGGCCTCGGCGAAACGCGGGTCGAACGCCGGGGCCAGCAGATGGCCGCGCTGGCTCCACAGCGCCGCAGCCAGCGAGAGCCCTGCCACGGCGATCACCGCCGCCGGATCCCACCAGTCGAACACCCGGGTGAGGCCACGTTCAGGCGCGATCAGCCAGTGAACCTCGAAGTACTGCGCGGCCAACAGGTAGGCTGCCATGAACGCCAGCAAGCCGCGGTGCCGCTTGATGACGTACGTGATGAGCACCAGGAACGGGAACCCGAAGTGCCCGAGGATGATGAACCAGCTTTCGGCCCGGAACGGCCCGACCGAACGCTGCACGAACCAGCGCACCTCCTGGGGCTTGTTGGCGATCCAGGTGATGAAGTAGTTGAAGTATGCCGTGTAGGCCCAGAGGACCAGAAAGGTGAACAGCACGCGTCCCAGCGCGTAGTAGTGCGACAGCGTCACCGGGATCCGGCTCCGGCGGTCGTTCCAGGCCGTGGCCAGCGTCAGCGCCGCCGCCCCACCCATCAGCGAGAGCGCCATGAAATAGAAGCCAAAGATGTAAGAGATCCACTCGGGCGCCAGCGACATGATCCAGTCGGTGGCCGCGGCGGTCAGGGTCAGGCCCATGAGCGGCGCCATGAGCGCGGCCAGCGCCCGCAGCCGCGGACGCAGGTTCGGGTGCGGCTCTCGGTCCGTCGCCAGTGACCAGCGGCGCAAGAGCAGCCCGAACAGCGACCAGAGCGCCAGATAGAAGACCGACCTCAGAACGAAGAACCGCGCGTTCAGGTAGGGGGCCTTGTGCACCAGGATCTTGTGCATCGCGGGGTCACCGACCGCGGCGATGTTCGTCCAGGGGTACAGCCGGTTCAGCCCGAGCAGGATCGGGATGAACATGAGCCCCAGGACCGGCATCACCGGCATCGCGGTCTCCGCCAGGCGCCGCACCACCGTGGGCCAACCGGCGTTCATGGTGTGGGCGATGATCAGGATCCCCATCAGCCCGATGACGATCGTCAACACATAGACCACCGCGATGAGCCACGCGAACAGGGTCCGGGTCGGATCGACGGCAAACCCGACGATGTCGACGACCAGCGCGGCCGCGCCAACGGTCAGCGCGATCCAGACGCCGCCGCCGCCCCGGTAGGGGATGGGTGTCGCGGTCACGCGGCCGCCTCGCGTTGCCGTTCCTTCTTCATCTCGTGCGCGAGCTCCATCACCTCGGCCGTGGGGATGAACGGGACGAAGCGGACGAACAGAAGGAACAAGAAGCTGAAGAACCCGATGGTCCCCACGAAGATGCTCCAGTCGACCCAGGTGGGCCCGTACCAGAACCAGGCCGACGGCAAGTAGTCGCGCTGCAACGAATCGGCGATGATCATGAACCGCTCGGCCCACATCCCGACCAGCACGAACACCGACAGCACCCAGGACAAGAGATCGTTCTGGCGGATGCGCCTCCACCAGAAGAACTGCGGTACGACCATGTTGCAGAACAGCGCGGTCCAGACCACCGGCGCCGCCGGCCCGAACAGATACTGGTGCCAGAAGACGTACTGCTCGTACTGGTCGCCGCCGTACCAGGCGTAGAACCACTCGGTCATGTACGAGTAGGTGACGATCCACCCCGTCACCAGCAGCATCTTGCCCATGGCATCGAGGTGGCGGGTCGTGACGACGTTTGCCATCCGGAAGATCCGCCGGATGGGGACCATCAGGATGATCACCATCGCGAAGCCCGAGTAGATGGCCCCGCCGACGAAGTAGGGCGGGAAGATCGTCTCGTGCCACCCCGGGACCAGCGAGATGGCGTAGTCGGTCGACACGACGCTGTGGACCGAGAGGACCAGCGGCGTCGCCAGCCCGCCCAGCAGGCCGTACGCCACCCGGTAGTGACGCCAGTGCTGCACCGAGCCCCTCCATCCCAGCGCGAACACGCCGTAGGCACGCTGGCGCAGGCGGCCGGGCGCGCGGTCACGCATCGCGGCCAGATCGGGGACCAGCCCGAGATACCAGAAGAGGAGCGAGACCGACCCGTACGTGAACACGGCGGCGGCGTCCCACGGCAGGGCGCTCTTGAAGTTCGGCCACAGGTGCATGGTCGACGGGTAGACGATCAGCCAGTAAGCGAACCAGGGGCGCCCCAGGTGCAGCAGCGGGAACAGGGCGGCCTGCGCGACGGCGAACAGGGTCATCGCCTCGGCGACGCGGTTGATTGACGTGCGCCACCGCTGCTCCAGCAACAGCAAGATCGCGGAGATGAATGTCCCGGCGTGGCCGATCCCGATCCACCAGACGAAGTTGATGATCGGAAACGCCCAGGCGACCGGGATGTTGTTGCCCCAGACGCCGGTTCCGCGCCAGACGGTGTACGTGATGGCGAAGACGGCCAGCAGCGTCCCCATCCCGCTCAGCACGAGGCCGAACAGAAACAGCCGGGTGTGCGGCTTCCAGATCGGCGACAGCAGCTGCTCGTGCAGCATGGTCGGCGAGAGCTCGCCGGTGAGGACAGGGGTCTCGGCCATGGGAAGGGAGCTGTTCATCTGCGTCCGTCACATTGCGCGCGCCATCGGGGCCGCTCCGGGTGTGGCGAGAGTCAGAGTTCTTCGGGCGCGCGGATCGCGTCGACCGGTCCCTGGAACGCGACCAGCGCCGCTGCCCCCGAGCAGAGCCAGGCGAACGTGAAGATCCACCAGGCGAACCAGGGCGTGCCCTGGTCCAGCAGCGCGATTGCGAACAGCGCGAACAGGACCAGCGCCAGCGCCGCCAGGCAGCCGCCGGCCAGCCGCGACGAGCGCCGGGCCGGAATGAGCCCGACCACCGACGTCACGCCCAGCGCCGCGGCACCCTCGAACCAGACCATCCAGGAGGTCGCGTCCTCGCTCCGCGCGATCACCCACAAGACCGCCAGGCTCAGGCCCAAGAAGCCCACCACGGGTCGGGTCATGGGCGATCTCCCCGCGCGCGGGCGCTAATGTTCATAGAACGCCTCGCTGGGGCCCGGGCGGGGCGCCGGCGGTTGCACCTGGCGCGTCGCCACGTCGGCCGTGACCAGGAACAACAGGGTCAGAAGCAACGACAAGCTCACACCGATGGCCAGTCGGACCTGAAAGCCGGTCTCGGACAGGTGCATGAACACCCACATCACGAGGCCGCCCTGCATCGTCGCGACGGCCAGGTCGATCACCAGGTCCCAGTGCGGCCAGTGCACCGCCCGTGAAAAGGCCAGGGAGACGCCCGCCAGCAGCAACAGGGCCAGGTAGGCCAGCAGATAGGGAGCGGCGGAAGCGCGTCGGGCCATCATGCGATCAGCTCAGGTAGAGGATGGGCCAGAGGAAGATCCACATCAGATCGATGAGCGCCCAATAGAGCGACCCCATCTCCAGCTTCACGTGGTACCGCGCGGTGTAGCGCCCCTGAAACGCGCGCACGGCCATCCAGCCCATCACCAGGACGCCGGCGGTCAGGTGCAGCGCGTGAAACCCGGTCATGCCCCAGTACATGGTGAAGAACCGGTTGCCCCCGAAAGTGGGCAGCTCGCTGTAGTGGTACCAGGGCCCCGGCAGCGATCCCTCCTCGATGTGCTTGCCGTACTCGGTCAGCTTGATGGCCAGGAAGGCCAGGCCCAACCCGGCCGTCGTCGAGAGCATGACGCCCGTGAAGACGCGCCGGTCGGTTCGCGCGCCGAACACCGCCAGGGCGGCCGTGAGGCCGCTGGTGAGCAGCACGAAGAGGTTGGCGGTGCCGTAGGCGAACGTGTTGTGCAGGACCCCCGCCCTGAAATCCGAGGGGAACATGGTCCGGTAGGCGGCGTAGAGGGTGAACAGCGCCGCAAACAGCAGGATCTCGCTGACGACGAAGACCCACATGCCGAACCGCAGGGCGGCGGCCTGGTGCTCGAGATCCGAGAACTGTTCACCGAGCTCCGGCGCGTGCACGGGCCTCCTCCTCGGTCATCGAATAGTCGTAGGGCGAAAAGTCGAGCTGCGGCGTGACGGGGAAGTTGTGCTTGGGCGGCGGCGACGGGGTGAGCCACTCGAAGCCCCGCGAGTGCCACGGATTGGCCGAGGCGCGCGCGCCCCAGCGGAGCGCCACCACGAGGTTCCCGATGGCCAGCAGCACCGCGCCCCCCAGCAGCCAGGCGCCCCCCGTCGAGAGCACGTGGAGAAACTGGAACCGCGGGGGATACGAATAGTACCGGCGGGGCATGCCCATGTTCCCCAGCAGAAACTGGGGGAAGAACGTCAGCACGAACCCGATGAAGACGGCGGTTGCCGTCAGCATGCCCATCCGCTCGTTGTAGACGCGGCCGAACATCTTCGGGAACCACAGATGGGCCGCGGCGAGGAAGGCGGTGACGCTGCCGCCGACCATGACGAAATGGAAATGCGCGACGACGAAGTAGGTGTCCGTCCAGTGCACGTCCAGCGACTGGGTGGCCAGCGCCACGCCCGTCATGCCGCCGAACACGAACAGGAACAGGAACCCGAAGAAGTAGATCAGCGGCGTGCGCACCAGGATCTGCCCGCGGTACAAGGTCCCCGTCCAGGTGAAGACCTTGATCGCCGAGAAGATGGCCACGAACATCGACATGACGCCGAAGACGCCGGCGTCGAACGTGGACATGCCGGACACGAACATGTGGTGGCCCCAGGTGAGGAAGCCGACGAAGGCAATCCCCAGGGTGGAGACGGCGACGGCCACGTAGGAGGACAGGCGCCGGTGGGCGAACGTCGTCACCACCTCGCTGATCACGCCCATCCCGGGCAGAATCATGATGTAGACCGCCGGGTGCGAGTAGAACCAGAAGATGTGCTGGAACAGCACCGGGTCGCCGCCCACGGCCGGATCGAAGATCCCCAGCCTCAGCGCGTGATCCAGGCCGACCAGGGCCAGGGCCATCCCCAGCACCGGCGTCGCCAGCACCATGATCACGCTGGTCGCGTAGATGGTCCAGACGAAGAGCGGCATGTTGCCCCAGCGGAGGCCGCGCGCCCGCATCAGGTGTGTGGTGGCGATGAAGTTGATCCCGCTGAAGATGGACGACATGCCCAGGATGAAGATGCCCACGACCACCGGCACCACGTCGGTGGGCGTGCTGTCCGCGTAAGGGGCGTAGAAGGTCCATCCGGTGTCGGTGCCCCCCACCATCATCCCGCCGAACGTGATCACCGCGCCCAGCACGAACGTGTAGAAGCTCATCAGGTTCAGCTTCGGGAACGCCAGGTCGCGCGCCCCGATCTGCAGCGGCAGCAGGAAGTTGCCGAAGCTGGCGGGGATGCTCGGAACGAGAAACAGCCAGACCATCGTCACGCCGTGGAGCGTGAACATCCGGTCGTACGTCATCGCATCCATGATGGTGCGGTTCGGGGTCAACAGCTCCGTGCGCATCGCCAGGGCGAAGCAGCCGCCGATCAGGAACATGGCCGTCACGGTCGCCAGGAACATCACGCCGATGCGCTTGTGATCGCGCGTGTTGAGCCAGGACCAGATTCCGCTCTCCACCGACAGGTAATCGGGCTCCGGGGTCGATTCGGCCAGGATCTCGGCAGGCGCGCTCATGGCTTGGACTCCTGGACGGGGATGGCGGACGGGACGGTGCGCCGGGTCCCGTTGGGGCCCGCGATCTCGATCGTGCCGACCGGCGGCGGGTTGGGCTGCAGGCCCGGCGGCGGCAACCCCTGCTCGACGGCCGGCGGCATCGGTCCCTGGCCCGGCGCCTGGCGCAACGGCAGCGCC
>Ga0335083_10005342_pt1 | contig 16204 bp, 13 predicted proteins | sample Lox_Sample_42_FD_206716 | JGI IMG/M metagenome (GOLD analysis project Ga0335083, IMG submission 206716) | Soil microbial communities from Loxahatchee National Wildlife Refuge, Florida, United States - Lox_Sample_4.2 | ecosystem: Environmental > Terrestrial > Soil > Wetlands | place: USA... | reverse complement strand
CGAGCCGAACGACGACCGCGCGTTCGGACCGCTGACCCTGATCGGCGATTTCGGCGTGATCACCGGATCCGACGGCGGCTCGTACGTGTTCAACATCAACGATCAGTTCCAGGCCGACTTCGTCGCGCAGGGCAGCGACCCGACGTGGACCGGTCCCAACTTCCACAGCGCGCTCGCCGCGCCGATCCCGATGGACATCGCCCACCAGCTGCGCGACGGCACGCCCGATCGCGACGCGCTCGCCGAGGACGCGAGCGGCAACCCGGTGTGCACGGACGTCGGTCCCGATCCCGATGCCGCGAGCGGCGCCGATGCCGGCACGCGGCTCGGCGTGCCGGCCGGCGGGTCGTCGGTGCCGTCGATCCTCGTGCCGACCACGTACCTCGGCGCGAACAAGGTCAACGAGCTGCCGAGCATCCGTCAGGTGCTCTGTCACGGCAGCGACGTCGGCGCGGCCGGCGCGCCGGTCTCGGAGCTGAGCTTCTCGGCGCCGGTGGCCATGCCGAACCCCGTCACCGGCGGGCCACCGATCAACGTACGCGAGCAAGAGTTCCCCGACCTCCGCGGCACGCGCAGCGACGAGACCTTCACGCTGACGTGGCAGGGCCCGCTGTCGGGCGATACCACGACCACCGCGAACAACGGCCCGGCGATCCGCACCGGCGGCCTCGCGGTCGACGAGAACGGCCTCCACCTCCAGGACGCGACCGGCCCGTTCTGCAACGCCGGTGTCCAGCCGTACGACATCGTGCAGCTGCGCGGCTGCGATCCGACGCTCGGCGACGCGGAGTGCCCGGAGAACTACACGTGCTTCGTGCATCCCGACAGCACCGTCGCGGATCTCGGCGCGTGCATCGCGACCAGCGAGGCCGCGCGCCTCGCCGATGCGTGCCGCGAATATCTCATCTCGCTGCGCCGCTACACCGTCGGCAAGGCGACGACCGGCGAGCTCCTGCTGCTGCCGCGCAAGCACGTGCTGCGCACGACGCCGGTCGACGGCTGCACCGGCGATCAGCAGTGCCAGAGTCTCGCGAACTACGCCGCGCAGAACGCGAGCACCGAGAACCCGTCCGACGACCGCACACCGCCCGACACGCACACGTGGAGCTGCCAGGCCGATCCGAGCCGCGGCGACACGCTGAAGCGCTGCATCGAGACCTGCACGCAGGACTCCGACTGCATCGCCGGCTACGTGTGCCAGACCGGCTTCTGCATGGAAGGCGTGCTGCCGCCGCAGTCGTGCATCAACTCGACGCAGCGCTACGACCTGCGCGCGAACGAGGCGTTCACGGTGGTCGGCACCAAGAGCGGCTACGTCCACCCGATCATCGCGGACACCAGCGGCAACTGCGTCGTCGATCCGACGGCGAGCCCGTGGCAGGTCGGCCGCATCCCGCTGACCGCGCCCGCCTGCGATCCGACGGCGGATCCGTTCACCGGCAAGCGCATGGACGGCACGTTCGACGCGAACCCGTGCGAGCTGACCGCGGCGCAGTCGGAGCTCGATCCGGCCTACCAGGCCGGCACGTGCTCGCTCACGAGCGCGTCGACCGTGTTGAACACGCGCCAGACCGACGCGATTCGTTACCGCGGCCCCGGGATGACGCTCACGCTCGTCGATCCGACGTACCCGGGCGACTCGCAGTGCATCCTCGACCGCGGCGGCACGCTCGGCAAGATCCCGCTGGTCGACGACCTCGATCAGATCTCGTTCCGGCTGAGCTCGGGGCTGTCGACGCTGGTGCTAAGCATCACGCCGAGCTTCCCGGTCAAGGCGCTGCGCGGTCCCGGCCAGAGCATCTGGATCGTCGACGAGGGCGACTTCCTGTCGACTTCGATCGACGAGGCGTCGACGAACGGCAAGGTGTTCCGCGTCGAGTCGCAGACGCTCGGGACGGTCAACGTCCTCCAATAACTTGCCCGGGCGCGGCGGCTTGCCGACGCTAGGGGCATGGCGCAGACGACCGAGGTGTACAAGGACAAGATCGAGATCAGCCTCGACGGCAGGCAGATCTTCTATCTGTTCTTCGGCGGCGCCGTGATCGTCGGGCTCGTGTTCGTGCTCGGCGTGATGGTCGGGCGGCGGGTCGAGGCCCGAGGCCACGTCGAGCGCGCGCACGTCGAGGCCGCGGTCGATCCGCTCGCGGCGCTCGATCGCCTCGAGGCGGGCAGCGGACTGTCGTTCCAGAGCGCGCTGCGCGGCGAGCCCGCGCCGGTGACGCCGGTCGAGCGCGCGATCGCGCAGAAGGTCGAGCAGAAGCAGGCCGAGGCGGCCAAACCCGCGGCTGCCGTCGCGGCGAAGGCGGAGGCGGGCAAGCCCGAGGCCGGCAAGCCGGAGCCTGCTGTCGCGGCGAAGCCCGACGCGAAGAAGTCCGAGGCCAAGGTGGAAGCGAACGTCGACGACAAGAAGGCGGAGAAGGCGGACAAGGCCGAGAAGGCCGACAAGGCCGACAAGGCGGAGAAGGCCGACGACAAGAAGCCCGAACGAGCCGAGAAGCCGAGGTTCACGCTGCAGCTGTCGTCGTTCCAGGACCGGGGCGAGGCCGACGCGTTCGTGCAGTCGATCAAGGCCGCCGGATTCGAAGCGTTCGTGACCGAGGGCGACGTCGACGGCCGCCAGTTCTACCGCGTCCGCCTCGGCAGCTACCGCACGCTCGAGGCCGCGAACGACGCGAAGGCCGAGTTCGAGAAGGCCGCGAAGAAGTCCGCGCTCGTGACCAAGCTATAGTCTAACCCCAGAGTTCGCCTGTGCTGATCCGTCTCGCGGCGGCAGCTCGCGCGATGCCGTCGTTGCCGCGTCCTCGCGTTCCGGCGAGGAGCGCTTCGGGGCGGCGCCTCGGCCTCGCACGACCTGCTCCGCGATCTCGGATCATCACAAGCGAACTCTGGGGTTAGGTCGCGAGCACGCAGGCGACGAGGATCGCCTCGACGGTCGCGTGAAACTCCGACGCGGTGACGTAGAGCGCGCGCGTGCGTACGACGCCGGCGACCAGCGCGGCGACCGGCACCGCGAGGGAAAGCGCGATCGTCGCACGCGCCGCGAACGGGCCGGAGTCCTGCTTGAACGCGTGCCACGACGCGCGCCACGACCGCGGCGTCGCGCGCTCGCGCGCTTCTTCCGGGATCAAGCGCAGCCACACCGCGTAGTGAAACGCCTGCGTGAAGATGAAGAACAGGAGCAGGCGGTGGCGCCACGGCCCGCCGAAGCCGGCCGCGACCGCATCGGTGACGTGCACGATCGAGAACGTCGATTCCGCGAACGGCCGGCGCAGCGCGAGGTCGTCGAAGCCGCCGCACAGGATCGCGGCGACGCCGGCGACGAAGCACGCGGCGACCGCGATCGACACGCGCGTCGGCCGGCGCCGCCACAGCGCCCACACCGCGATCGGGATGCAGTTGTGAACGTGCAGCAGCAGGAAGCGGCTGTCGTCGGGGCCGACGAGCGCGGCAGCTTGCACGAGCACCGCGCCGAGCGCGAGCAGCTGGCCGCGGCGCGTCGCGAGCGCACCGGTCACCGCGAGGGCGGCCAGGCACGCGACGCCGAGCGTGTAGATGCCGAGGCCCGCGAACGCGAGCGCGCTTTGCGCGGCGAGGATCGCGACCAGCGACGCGCGCCGCAGCTGCACGTGCTGGAAGAACAGGTAGCGCGCCTCGAAGCACAGGTGCGGCACGCCGAGCAGCACCGGCCCGAACAGCAGCATGTAGCCGGGCGCGAATGCGGTACCGGCGAGCGCGGTCGCACACGCGAGCGCGGCGGCCGCGACGACGCGCAGATCGCGATCGCGCACGAACGGCGCGGTGACGCGCGCGCATCGCCGCAACGCGGTGCGCCGGATCGCGTCGAGCCCATCCAGCACGGGCGCAAACCCGCGATCTTCCGCGCGATCGAGGAGGCTCACGCCGGATCAGCGCCGCGTTCGCAACGATTATTCCGATTTCGGGGAACATCGCGAGCGCTCGGCCGAGAAATCGGCGAGGACATGCTGAGCGTGCTGCGCGCCACCCGGCCGGTACCCGATCCCGACGAGCTCGACGAGCTCGCGATCGCGCGCGCCGCGGCGGGCGACAAGGCGGCCTCGCGCGCGCTGGTCGAGCGCTACCAGGTGCGCATCTTCGCGCTGGTATCTCGCATGCTCGCCGTTCGCGGCCGCGCCGTGATCGAGGACGTCGCACAGGATGCGTTTCTCGACGTGTTCCGCCGGCTGCGCGAGTTTCGCCCCGGCGGGCCGGCGCGGTTGTCGACGTGGATCCTGACGATCGCGGCGCGGCGCGCGATCGACGAGCTGCGCCGGCGCCGCCCCGAGCCGCGCGCTGAGGTCGAGATCGCCGGCACGGCGCGCGCGGACGCCGGCGCCCGCCGCCGCGAGGTGCTGAGCGCGATCGAGGCCGCGCTGGCCGAGCTGTCGCCCGAGCTGCGGGCCGCGTTCTTGCTGCGCGAGTTTCACGACCTCGAATACGCCGAGATCGCGCAGGCGCTCGCGATCGATCTCGGCACGGTGAAATCGCGACTGTCGCGCGCGCGAACGGCGCTGCGCGAGCGCCTCGCGGAGGTGCACGATGACTGACCAGCTCTCACCGCGCGAACGCAAGTTGCTCGACGAGTGGACGCCGCTCGCGCCGCCCGCTGACTTTGCCGAGCGCGTGATCGATGCACGCGCAGCGGTGCACCGGCGCAGGTGGATCGGCGCGCTCGCGGTCGTGACCGGCGTCGCTGCGGTGGTCGCGGTCGTCGCGAGCCGCCCGGGCGAGCCGTCCGAGATCGAGGAAGCGTCTCCCGGCGTGGAGCTACCTGCACCGCAACCTGCGCCTCCGCCCGACGACGTGTCCGAAGTCGTCGTGGATTTCGGCGACTCCGTGACCGTTCACGACCCCGCGGGCACGACCAAGGTCGTGTTCGATCCGCTTCGTTGCCCCGGTCCCGGCGTGCATGTCGAGACATCACGCGACGCGGCCTTTCATTCGCCAGTCATCACGAACTCGAGCGTGATCCTGAACGCGGGGCTTTGGTACTACCGTGTGAGCTGTGACCGCGGGCCCGGCGACGTCAGCGCCGGCCGCATCGTCGTGCTTCACGACAGCGGCATGCGGCCGCTGCCGAAGCCCGCGATGGTAGTCCCGATCGACGCGGACGGTCGACTCTATCGCCTCGACTACCAGACCCGGATCCCGAGCGTCGTGGTTCGCCGCACGCAGGACGAGAGCATGCACTCGGTCCTTCATGTCTCGGGCAACGGACGCGACCAGACGTTCGAGTCACCGGGCACGTTTCACGTGCCCGGTGACTCGCTCGCGGAGGGCAAGTACACGTTGTGGACCGAACACGGTGGCGAGAAGTCGAAGGACACGACGCTGATCATTCGATTCGATCAGACCGCGGCGCAGGTCTACATCGATTCGCCGCGCGAGGGAGACCGGATCGCAGGCGGGGTTGAAGTGCGCGGCGCGGTGCTTCCCGGATGGACCGTGCGCGTCGGCTCGATCGCCGTGCCGACAAGTCCGAAGGACGGTCGCTTCGCGGCGAAGCTGCCGCGCGATTTCGAAGGTAGCCCGAATCTCGCTATCCGCTTCGACCACCCACAGCATGGCATTCACTACTACACGCGCCGCCTCAAAAATTGACGGTCGCGGTGACGGTGTCGGTATACGAGCCGACCGCGACGTCCTGGCCCTTCGCGATCTTCCCGTACGCGGTGAACGCCTGCGCCGTCAGCATGCTCGCGACCGGCGTCGCGACGCTCTGCGTGGTCGTGCCGGCCGTGCCGTCGCCCCACACGGTCGTCCGCGCGCTCGACGTGTAGATCTGATACGCGAGCCGGTTCGATCCCGAGGCCATGCGCCGGTTGAACGCGCTCGACGGATACAGGCCGGCGCCGAGCGAGATCGACGGCGCAGGCGACGTGCCGCGCGTGCAGTGCACCGTGACCGCGCTCGCGCCGGTCGCGAGCAGATCGGCGCCGCTCGCCGCGTTCGCCGTCACCGGATCGTACGAGCCGAACGCGAGCGAGCCGGTCGCGATCGTGCACCGCTGTGCGACCGTCGCGCTGACCGCGAGCGACGTCGTCTGGTAGGTGTGGTACTTGTCGGTGAGCGAGATCTGCAGCGACGTCGGCTCGGCGTACGAGCCGACCGCGACGTCCTGGCCGGCGGTCATCACGCCGTACACGGTGATGTTGTAGGTCGTGTTCTTCGCGGTCGTCCACGCGTACTTGCTGCTGCCGCCGGTGCCGTCGCCCCACAGCGTGGTGTGCGCGGCGTCGAGGTAGAACGCGTACGCGAGGTTCGGCTGGCCCGCTTGCACGAGCTGGCGCGACGCGAACGACGTCGACGACGTGCCGAGCGAGATGTCGAGGTACGCGCTGTAGCTGCCGTCGCACGCAACGACGATCGTGACCGGCGCGATCACCGTGCTGCCCGACGCGAACACGTCGTAGCTGCCGAACGACACCGGGTTGACCTGCGTGATCGAGCAGAACGCGTGTGCGTCGCGCGCGTGCGCGAGCCAGACGAGGACGATCAACACGACGCGCTTCATGGTTTGTCCTTGCAGGTGACCTGGCCGAGGTCGACGATCGCGTCCTTGCTCGCGAGCACGTGCAGCGCGAAGCGGCACGTGCCGCGCTCGTAGTCGATGCGCGCGTCGTACGTGCCGGCCGCGAGATCGTCGAGGTAGAACTCGCCGGCGTTGCCGATCGGCGACGTGTGATCGTTGCCGCGTACGGTGACGACGAGCTCGCCGAAGCGCGGCACGACGCGCTCGCCGCCGATCGCGACGACGACCGAGCCGCTCGCGCTCTTCAGCTCGCGCACCGGAAACCGCGCGAGCGCGCCGCCGCGAAACGGCGCTGCGACGAGCAGGTCGGTCGCGTCGACCGCGTGATCGAGCGGAATTCCCGCCGCGTCGATCGAGATCCGGCTGCCGTAGTACGGCACGAGCGTCGGGATCAAGAGGTCGCCGTCGCGATCGGTCGTGCCGAGGTCGACGTTGTCGAGCTTCACCTTCACGCCCTCGACATCGGGCACCTGCACGAGCGCGAAGCCGTCCTGCACCGCGCGCGTCGCGATCACGCGGCCGCCGATCGCGACGAGCCCGCCGCTCGCGGTCGCCGAGTAGCCGTAGCTGCCTGCGATGTCGCTCGCGTGCGCTTCGTAGCGACCGAACGATGTCTGGTACAGCCCGCCGGCTTGCACGCTCGACGCAGCCGCCGTCGGGCCGGCCGAGGTCTCGAGGTCGTAGCCGTAGCCGGGCGCCGCCGGCAGCGAGCGCACGAGCGACGCCTGCGCGCTCGTCGCGCCGCCGTGCTGCGTACCGAACACGCTCGCGGTCGTGCGCGGGCCGAGCGGCAGCGTGAGCCCGGCGAACAGCTCGACGTCGCGGCCGGTCGCCGACGCGATCGTGTAGGTCGCGGTCGCGGTGACGAGCAGCCCGCCGACGACGGTGTTCGCGGTCAGCTGCGCCTGGTCGCTCGTGCCGGTGTCGCGCATGCGCGCGGCGACGAGCTCCGCCGACAGCCCGAGCCGGCCGAGGTGCGTGCCGGCGAACAGCTGCGCCTGCAGCGTCGCGCGGTCGTCGCTCGCGGCGGTCGCCAGCGTCGCGTAGGTGTCGCTCGTGGCGCGCACCGCCGCGCCCGCGCTCGCGCGCTGGTCGGCGTAGGTGTATGTCAGCGACGCGGCGGCGCCGGCGCGTGCCTGCGCCTCGCGGTTCGCGGCGCCCTCGAGCGCGAGCTCGCCGACCGGCAGCCGCATCGTCACGCCGGCACCGCCGGCGGCGAGGCTGTCGCGCATCTCGAAGTGCGCGCCGGGGGTGAGCCAGTCGGTGAGGCCGCGCCGGTAGCGCGCGACGAAGACCGGCCGCGAGTAATCGAAGCTGTCGGTCGCGACGTTGTCGCGCTCGGCGCCGACGTTGACCGAGAAATCCGCGAGCCCGGGCTTCAAGACGCCGGTCGAGAAGTAGTAGCTCGAGTCGATCGTCTGCTCGCGGCCGTAGGCGTCGCGGATCACCATGCGCGTCGAGTCGTTGCCGGCGACGACCGGCACGTTCTGCAGCGTGAACTGGCCGGGCGCGAGCTGCTCGCGGCGCACGAGCGTGCCGTTGACGTACACGTCGACCTCCGACGGCGCGTAGGTCGCGCCCTGCAGCTTCAAGCCCGGGTACTGCACGAAGTATGGATCGAGCGCGAAGCTCGTGCCGAGCGACAGCCCGCCGATGAACGCGCCGCCGCCGAGCCCGCCCGCGCTCGCGAAGCTGTCGCCGAACACGCCGCGCACGAGCAAGTCGGGCCAGTCGACGGTCCAGCTCGACGCCGTGCGCACGGTCGGGCCGCCGTCGGGGCGCGTGACGCCGGTGTACAGCAAGCTGCCGCCGATGCTCGCGCCGGCCTCGCCCGACAGCGCGAGCGCGCCGCCGCTGCCGCCGGTCACCGCGTAGTTCACCCACGCGCTCGAGTCCCGCGCGACGACGAGCCCGCTCGGCCGGCCTTCGTGCAGGTCGATCACGGTGTGCGGCAGGAGCTCGGGCGCGGCCTCGATCGAGAGCGCGAGGTCGTCGCGGTCGAACACGAACTTCACGCCGCGCAGCGACGCGAGCGACACCATGCGCTCGCCGTCGATCGTCTCCTGCGTGCCGGCGATCGCGTGGATGCCGGCGGCCTCGAGGTCGGCGACGCGCACGAGCACGTCGTCGCCGCGCAGCACGACCGCCGCGTCGCCGCGCGCGACGTGATCGACCTCGAGCGCGAGCATCGCGGGCGTGTCCTCGTCGGCGCGCGCCGACCCTGCGCTCGCCACGACGATCGCCAGCGCGAGCCCGAGGCCGCGCATCACAGGTTCACGACCACGGTCACGCTGCGGCCGGCCGGCTCGCCGACGGCGATCGCCGGGCTCGGGCTCGCGTTGCAGCGCACGACGAGCGCGACGACGCCGTCACCCTCGCTCGCTTGCACGCGGCACGCCGACTCGACGTCGGCGCGCACGACGATCGTCGCGACGCGCACGTCCGCGCGAGCGAGCGAACCGCCGGCACCGAGCTCGACGACTACGGCGCACGCGATGACCGCGCGGGTGATCACCGCGCGCAAGCTCCCGCCGGAAGCGCGAGCTCGGCGCGAATGGGTTGGTTCTGGTCGGTGACGACCTCGATCGCGAGCTGCGCGGCTTCGCCGCAGCGATCCGCCGGCAGCTCGAGCTGATAGTCGCGCTTGCCGCCGCCGAGCACGTACCAGCCCGACTGCGCGCGCTGGAACAGCTCGACCTGCCTGGCATCGCGACCGATGACGGTCACGGTCTTCACGATCGTGCTGACCGTGCCGGTGTTCTCGACGCTGAACGCCAGCTTCCCGCCGCTCGCCGCCACGCCGCTCACGCGCGCCGAGCGCACGATCTTCGTCGGCGCCACGAACACGGGCACGCCGAACTTCGTCAGCACGCGCACCTCGGTCTTGCCGCCGGGCTGCTGCATGCCGGGCAGCTCCTCGACGAACACGCGATACGTCTGCTCGATCGCGCTCGCCGGCGCCTTCACGCCGACGCGGATCTTCTTCTCTGCACCGGGAGCGATCTCGACGAGGCCCGGGAACGCGATCACGTCCTTGCTGTCGGCGAGCACGACCTCGCCCGTCGCGCTCTGGCTCCACGCGAACGCCGTGACCTGCACGCGCAGCGGCTCGGCGCTGTCGTTCTTCACGGTCAGCATGCCGGAGCGCGACGTCTGGTCGAGGTCGATGCGGATCGGATTGACGGTGAACGAGCTGGCCTGCGCCGTGCCCGCGAGCGCCGCGACTCCGATCAGCGAGATCAACAGGAGCCCGCGCATGACTAGAAGTTCACCGTGGCGAGGACGGTGTCGCTGTACGCGCCGACGGGCGCGTCCTGGCCCTTCGGCATCTTGCCGAACACGCTCGTGGTGATCGCCGTGGTGCTGCTCGCGAACGGGCCGTAGCTGAGCGCCGAGGTCGAGCTCGTGCCGTCGGCCCAGATCGTCGCGTACGTGCTGTCGGTGAACAGGTTGTAGCTGAGGTAGCTCGAGCCGCTCTTGACGCGGCGCTGGGTCGTGCCGCTGACGTTCTGGCCGAAGTTGAGGGCGACCGACACCGTGTCGCCCTTCGTGCACTGCACCGTCACGCCGCCCGTGGCGAGCGCGTCGGCACCCGACGCCGCGTTCGCGACCACCGGGTCGTACGAGAACGCCAGGGCCGCGGTGCTGATGGTGCAGTTCGCCGCGACCGACGCCGACACGTTGAGGTTGGCGCTCGAGCTGCCGGCGTGCGCCGTGCCCAGAGCCGAGAGAGAAGTGAGAGCCATCGCGATCAGGTTCATGGTCTTCATGGTCTTGTTTGCCTCCATGAACCCAATATCGTCTGTTTTTTCGGGGGTGTAGGGCAGCTCCTGGGTACGGCGCGGTTACGGTCGCACCCCCCTCGTGGTGAGCCGGCGGTGAGCCGTCGGTTAGTGCACGAAGTGCGTGCGCTCAGCGAACCGCGCGAACGGATTGTGGCGGCGCGATGCCGAGCCAGCGCGCGAGCGTCGGCGCGACGTCGGTCATCGGATAGCGCTCGGGCATCGGAGCGGTCGCGGGCGCATGACGTGCGCGATCGGGCGGCACGACGATCAGCGGCACGAGGCGATCGTAATCGTGGAGCGAGCCGTGCGCGGTCGCCGTGCGCTCGTCTTCGTCCTCGAGGATCCAGCCGCTCGCGAGCATGTAGAACAGCTCGCCCGACCGCTCGGCGTCGAACGTCGCGCACAGCGCGCGCGCGTCGCCGCGGCGCTGCTCGCAGTGACCGATGAAATCGGCGGTGCGCCCGACGCTGGCGATGCCGGGCAGCGCGCGCAGCGCGTCCATCACGCGCTTCTCCGCGGACACGCGCTCGCCCTTGGGCTGCGCGACCATCGAGCGCGACAGGTAGATGTTCGGATAATGCGCGTCGTCGATCCAGTTGCCTTCGCCGAGCACGGCCGAGGCGGCGCGGTTCGCGGCATCGCGCACGATGCGCTCGGTCAGCCGGCCGCCGTGGCTGCGCTCCGGCAGCGGGCTCGCGCCGTGATCGCCGGTCGCGATCAGCGCCCACTTGCCCGCGCCGACCTTCGCGTCGAGCTCGTCGAGGAACCGCGCGAGCCGCGCGTCGAGGCGCAGCTCGAGATCCCACATCTCCCATGACTCCTGGCCCCAGCCGTGGCCGACGTAGTCGTGCGCCGACAGCGAGATCACGAGCAGGTCGGGCGCCGCGTGATGGCCGAGCTGCTCGGCATCGATCGCGCGCGTCGCGGTCTCGATCACGACGTCGTTGCCGAGCGGCAGCGCCGACAGTGCCTTGCCCGGCGCCGCGGTCTTCTGCGGATCGTGCGGGAACGTCGGACCGAGGCCGCGCTCGCCGACCTCGCCGGCTTGGTCATCGGTCACGCCGGAGAGCTCGGCGAGCTTCTCGGGATCGATCGGCGTCCACGGCTCGTGCAGGCGCGGCTCGATCGGCTGCGCGCGGTTCCACTCGACGAGCCACGCCGGCGGCGCGAACGACGTCCACGCGATCGCATCGGAGTCGTACCAGATCGACAGGCCGTGATGCCCGAGGGGCAGGATCGCGGCGCGCGGCTTCAAGCTGACCGCGACGGCCTTGCCGCCGCGTCCGCTCGCGGCGACCGCGTCGCCGAGCCCGGGCACGCGCAGCCACTTCGCCGAGATCGCGCCGTCCTCGGCGTGCACCGACTCGAGCAAGAGGCGCGAGTCGCGATGCCACCACTCGTCGGCCATGATGCCGGACTGCGCGGGCTGCACGCCGGTGCCGAGCAGCGCGTGATCGGGACCGGTGAGCGTCGCCGCCGACTCGTAATCGCCGACGTGCCACTCGCCTTCGGCGAGCAAGCGATCGAAGCCGCCGTGAAACGCGGGCCGCTTCTGCTCGAACGCCCACTCCGGCCATTGATCGAGCACGAGCAGGACGACGAGCCTCGGCTGGTGATCGGGCGGAAGCGGCGCGATCGAGCGGCCGTGTGATGTGGCCGCACCGCACGCGGCGGCGAGCCAGACCAGGGCGGAGCACTTCACGGCGCGGACCATAGCGCGCCGCGATGGCGTCCACGTGACGGCGCCGCGCCAATGCTCGCTAATCGATCAGCGAGAACAGCAGATCGATCAGCGCTCCACCGGACGTGCTGGGAGACAGATCGTAGCTCGTGGTCAGCGGCGGCATCGCCTGCCGCTGGTTGCGCGCGCGCTCGAGCTGGTCGCGTTCGCTCGCGAGCTCCTTGCGTGCCGCCTCGGCGAGGCCGCCCGCCTGCACGAACGCGATGATCGCGGGCAGCTCGCCGGCGTCGAAGAACGTGCCGTGGGCGCGACACACGTCGACGACGACGCCCGTGCCCGCGGCGAACAGCCTGCGGTTCATCACGTCGCGGCAGCGCGGGCACTTCACGTACATGCGCTGACCGGGCGGCACGCGCGTCGTGATCTCCTGCTTCGGCAGCGCGCCGAGCAGCGTGGTCGCGCGAGCCTGCGCGCGATCCTCGATCACGCGCCGGATCGCGACGTGATCGAGGAACAAGCCGAGGCAGCTCGCACACTCGTCGATCACGACGTCGCCGACGAGGCGCGCGCGCAGCGGACGATCGCAGCGCGGACACGCGAGCTCGGTCTGCACGTCGCCGGCGGCGGCGAGGTCGAGCTCGGCGCCGCAGCTCGGGCAGTGCTTGTACCCGACGAACGTGCGCTGCACGCAGCGCGGACACGCCTTCTGGAGCAGCTCGGTGCCGCAATGCTCGCACTTGCTCGCGCTCGCGGACGTCCCGGCGCCGCAGTGCGGGCACGCGAGCATGCTCGCGGCGGTCGACGCGACCGGCAGCGCGCTGACCTGGCCGCACCGGCAGCGGACCTGCTGGCCGGGTGCATAGCCGCTGACGTCGTAGCGGCTGTCGCACGCGGGGCACGCGAAGATCACGCCTCGAGCATAGCGCGGGTCGAACGGTCAGCGCTCGATCGGAATCTCGCGTTGCTCCGCGATGTAGTGGCTCGCGGCGGCGCGCGCGGCGGCTTCCAGGAACAGCGCGCGCGCGCCGGGGGCGAGCGTGCCGGCGAGCTGGTTCGCGTAGAAGCGCTCGTAGTAGGCATCCGGGTGAACCTCGACCGTCACGCGCGCGAACGCGGCGTCGCCGGTGCGCCCCGCCTTCCACGCGCGCGCCATCGTCACCGCTTCGCCGGGCGGGATGCGCGTATCGGCGCGCTCGTGCCACGAGCCGTCGTAGTAGACGTCGCGGCCGATGCGCAGCTCGTCGCGCGCACCGGCGATCGCGCGGCCGTGCGCGTCGACGAGCTCGATGCGCAGGAACGCGGCCGGCGTCGCGGTGGTCGGCAGATAATGACCGGCGCCGATGTTGCGCAGCTCGGCGACAACCGTGATCGCGTCGTGCGCGCGGTGTGCGCGTGCGTCGAGGTGGATGCCCTGGCGAAACGTCGCGGCATCGTGCACGCCGAGCCACGCGTGCTCGCGGTTCGACATGTGGCAGTGCTGGCACTGCACGCCGCGCCGCATGTACGGGCCTTCGAGCCATTCCTTGTAGGTGTTGAGCAGCGGCCGGCCGGCGACCGCGTCGCGCGGCATCAGCTGATGGCAGGGCAGGCAGAAATCGCCGCGCTCGTAGATCGCGAGCTGCTCGCGCGGGTAACCCGGCAGCGCGAGCAAGGTCGGCGATACGTTCGGCGGGCCGAGCCGCTTCCAGCCACGCACGTGACAGCCCGCGCACGTCGCACCTTCCGCGCGCAGCACGCGGTCGTCGCGCTGCTCGGCGAGCGGTGCGTGGCAGCGCAGGCAGTGCGCGACGTCGCTCGCCGCCATGCCGAACTCGATCTGCGCACGCACGCCCGGCGAGATCGCGCCCGCGTGCAGCGACGGCTGCCACTCGCGCACCTGCTTGGCGTGGCAGCGTCCGCACTGCGCCGCTGCGAGCGACGCCTCGGCGGGCGCGAGCGACCCGGGCGCGGGACCTTGCGCGGCGATGGCGGCGCCGAACACGCGCGCCTCGCTCGCATCGTTCGCCGGCCACGTGCCGGTCGCGGCGGGATGCGCGCGATCCGCTGCGATCTCGTCGTCGTCGATCGAGCTGCGGTCGGCGCGCCGGGCGTGCAGCCCGAGCTGCACGACGCGATCGGCGAGCGCGTACACGTCGGCGTTCGAGATCTGGCCGGCATAACCGGGCATCGCGGTGCCGGCCATGCCCGTCGCGATGCTGAGTGCCGCGGCGTCACGCCGCGCTGCGGGGTCGTCGCTCGCGCGCGGCCGGCGCAGCGGCTCGGTCACGAGATCGTAGGGCGGCTCGGTCAGCGCCTTCGCGCTCGGGCCGTCGCCGTGGCCGCGCTCGCCGTGGCAGCGATCGCACGCGAGCTGCGTCCAGAGATACGCGCCGCGCACCGGATCGATCGGATGCAGCGGGCCGAGCGCGACCTCGGCCGCCGGGCGCGCCGCGAACGTCGCCGGCGAGAACGCCTTGACGACCTGGATGACGTGTGCGACCTCGACATCGCCGAGCACGTCGCCGAACGCCGGCATCGACGTACCGGGCGCGCCGTACCGGATGGTCGCGGCCAGATCGGCGTCGGTCGGCGGCGAGCCGATCGGGGTCGACCGCCATTCGAACTCGCCGCTCGCGAACGACCGCGGCCGGCCCCACGTGAACGGCGACGCCGGGCCGCGACCATCGCCGTCGTAGCCGTGGCAGGCCAGGCAGTAGCGGTCGTAGGTGGCCCAGCCGGGGAGCATGCGCGGATCCTGCACACCGGGTTTCGCCGGCTGCGCGCTCGCGACCGCCGCAGCGAGGATCACGTAGGGCCACGCCCGCACGGCGATATGCTATCTCACGCGGATGCTGCGCACGAAGATCCTGGGTCTCGGGAGCTACGTGCCCGATCGCGTCGTGACCAACGAGGAGATCCCGTTTCTCGACGACCACCACGTGAGGCATGCCGAGCGGCACACCGAGACCAACGACGCGTGGATCCAGCAGCGAACGGGAATCAAGGAGCGACGATTCGTTCCGAACGACGGCTCGGTAGCGACCAGCGATCTCGCGCTCGAAGCGTCGCGCCGCGCGCTCGGCGATGCCGGCGTCGCAGCGGGCGAGATCGACTGCATCATCTTCGGCACGTTGTCGCCGGATCAGCATTTTCCCGGCAGCGCCGTGTTCTTGCAGAAGAAGCTCGGCATCGCCGACAAGTGCTGCGCGTGCTTCGACATCCGCCAGCAGTGCTCGGCGTTCGTGTATGGGCTGCAGATGGCCGACGCGTTCGTCAAGACCGGCACGTACAAGCGCGTGTTGCTTGTCGGCGCCGAGTTGCACAGCCACGCGCTCGACTTCACAACCCGCGGCCGCGACACGATGGTGCTGTTCGGGGACGGCGCGGGCGCGATCGTCCTCGGCCCGATGGAGACCGACGACCCGCGCGCCGGCGTGATCTACACGAAGGCCTACGCCGACGGCAACGGCGCGCGCGATCTCGAGCTGAAGATCTTCGAGATCTCGCGCATGCCGTATCTCGACTACGACCCGCGCGATCGCGAGCACAACGCGATCATGTATCCGAAGATGGATGGCAAGCGCGTGTTCCTGAACGCGGTGCGCGGGATGGTGATGTCGACGAACGAGGCGCTCGCCGCGACGCGGATGACGTGGGACGACGTGCAATGGTTCGTGCCGCACCAGGCGAATCTGCGCATCAACGAGAAGGTCGCCGAGGTCGCGAAGATCCCGCACGACAAGGTGCTGAACACGATCGAGTTCTTCGGAAACACGACGGCCGCGACCGTCCCGCTCACGATCGACTACTGGCGCCATCAAGGCCGCGTGAAGCGCGGCGACCGCATCGTGTCGTCGGTGTTTGGCTCCGGCTACACGTGGGGCGCTGCGATCTTCACGTTGTAGGCGGCGGCTGCGGCTACGGCAGCGGCAGCGGCTCGCGGCAGCGGTAAGCGGCAGCGGGAGCGGTAAGCGGCAGCGGTAAGCGGCAGCGGCTCGCGGCAGCGGGAGCGGTAAGCGGCAGCGGTAAGCGGCAGCGGCTCGCGGCAGCGGTAAGCGGCAGCGGGAGCGGTAAGCGGCAGCGGTAAGCGGCAGCGGCTCGCGGCAGCGGCTCGCGGCCTCGCGGCAGCGGCTCGCGGCAGCGGACCACGGCTTCGGCCGCGGCCGCGGTCCGACGGCGCGAACGTTCGAGCGTGTGACGCGCTCCCCT
>Ga0335083_10005341_pt1 | contig 16204 bp, 23 predicted proteins | sample Lox_Sample_42_FD_206716 | JGI IMG/M metagenome (GOLD analysis project Ga0335083, IMG submission 206716) | Soil microbial communities from Loxahatchee National Wildlife Refuge, Florida, United States - Lox_Sample_4.2 | ecosystem: Environmental > Terrestrial > Soil > Wetlands | place: USA... | reverse complement strand
CGGCAGTACTTTTAAAGTACGCCGATGACTTGTCTCGTCGGTTTCGACTTCAAGATCGCGTCCCTGATATCTTTCGTTGCCTCGAGCGCCTCGTCGGGACGTTTGCGCCGCGCACGATCCTTGACCCCAATCTGTTCCTTCCGGCAATGCAGACGTTCCCGTTTTCGCTGCTGGCGGCAGCGTTGGAGGCACTTCCTGCCGACGCCGCATTTCAGTTGCTGCACAAGGCGGATTTACCTGAGCTGGCTGGACGCGTAAAGATGCTCGTGTATCTGCTCGACGACAAAACACCCTTCTACTCACTGGACGAGTTAGCCGCTGAACTCGGGCAATTCAGGGAATTCCTTCAGCAACACCGGGATTTCCTTGTGCAAACAGGGCTCCCCCCAATGACGTTTAAGGGTAGCCGCTGGCTGTACGAGGAACTGGGGAGAGTCTATGACACACGCTGCACTGGATCCCCGTGGCCAATCGATGAGTTTGCAGACGAAGCTATCGCCTTGAAAATGGATCCCTGCGAGTGGATCCGCTGGAAGAAACGAACGGGAACGACTCTTGGCCAAGCCGGTGGCGACGTAAGAGGGCTGACGGTAGAAGAGCACAAAGATTTGCCGAGCCCCGAAATCGATTCAAGAAAGCAAGATGCATCGGGAGAATTCAGCGACCAACAACGCAAGCTTTTCCTAGCCGATTTATTCACAGAGGGTAAGGATCCTGTCAAATGTTCCTATGCCAAGGCTGATTTCCTTAACGGCATGCGGGCTGAGGATGCGATCCGTTTGGAAGCGTGCCGAGCCACTGTGCACGCCCTGAAGCTTGAGACCCTCGATCAACTTGTTCAGGCCACGCGCGATCGTCGCGCAGACGAAATCTGGCAAAACTTCGTGCCAGTACTCAAGAAAAGCATTCCGCACGACGAGCTGGAGTTCCTGTTAAGCATGGATCGGTTTTACCTTGGCGCCGATGTACGTGTAAAACGAGTGGTCACCGAGAATCCGGAGATGATCCCCGGCGGACTCAGTAACCTCATCAATGTCGTGGGCCATGTCGAAAAGGAAATCTGCATCGGAACGCTGAATAAAACAAAGCACCTTTGGGACACGTCACTGCCAAAAGATGCCGTTGCCCAACATCCAGGCGAGTACCCGGCCGCCGCGCACTACTTCAAGGCCTATCGGCGTCCGACGCATCGGCAACTGGACGCAATTCTCGATGAAGCACGGAGGCTGGGGGAACAAGAAGCCAGCTTTTGGCAGGACTTCGCCGAGCGTGTGCGTAAGGCGTTAGGTCCTGAATGTCGCATCCCTGTCACGGCGTACGTCAAATTGGAAGATGCCCTGACAATCGCACCACGTCTTCAGGAGATAGCTGATAAGCTCTCCCAGGCCGGAGGCGAGGCACAACCCGACGGCGCTCAAAACCCGTTCGATCCACGCGACAAAGTGATCTACGACATGTGTTGCAACCGAGTGAAGTATACGAAGATCATTAGGCAAATTGCAGGGCAGTTTCCGGGGCAGCGAATCACAACCGTAAATGGGATTAGAGCGGCCGCGGATAGATATGCCGATCGAAACAAACTGCCCCATCCACCACTTCGCACGCGAGGCAGACCCAAAAAGAAGTAACCATCCTGGCGATGCACTCGGGCACGTTTGCCGCCTTCCGAATTAGCTAATGACCGCTCTTCATTCCGAGGTGAATCCGAGCGTGACGACGCGTTGGTACCCCTGCACCTTCTGCGGTGACGCAGCAGCAAGGTATGTCGTGCGAAAGGGCGTTTGTGATCCCACCAACCGGCAATGAAAATGATACTAACGAATCACCCGATTCGTGCCATGACATCGATGGCCCTGGTGTGGTCGACTTCTGCGTACACTTCCGTAATCGCTGGCGAGCGATGTCCCAGGATGATCCGAGCCACTTCGATGCCATGCTCCCGGCGCAAATTTGTGGCCGCGTTATGCCGTAACTGATGCGGGTGCCAGTGCGGAACGAATGCAACCTTATCGGCTTCGATGCCTGCTTCCATGGCTGCAGCAAGCCGAGCTTTGTTGGCGGCCATGATACCGTAGGTCACGGCGCGCCGATAACTGTGAGTGTCATAAACCGGGCCCGCTCGTTTTTTGGGCGACTTCTTGCGATTGGTCCCTGGACGATTACCATACGAAAGGGGTGTTCTCCGCGCCGCATGGCGGGCCCCGTAGATCCGCAACAGCGAATCGGCCGGACTGAACAGATAGGCTTCCAGGTCGGCTTTTAGAAACGGTTTAAGGATCTGTTGCGCCTTGGGGCCGAAGTACACTTTCCGCTCGTGCCCACGCCAGGCGGTTTTGTGAGTGGGGACTGTGTAGACCCAAACGCGGCCGGTCATATTGATGTCGGCGCCACGTATGATGGTCACCTCGCCGCTGCGCATCCCGGTGATGCGCTGCAGCTCAATCATGGCCGCCACTTGGGGTGAGACATAAGGCAGCACCGCTTCGACGAATGCATCGGGGACTGGCTTCACGGGCTCCGCTTCCCGTGCTTCTGTGCGGCCGAAGCGAAGGCCCGCCACAGCCTGTAAGCCATGCAACACGCTGGGTGGCACCAGCTCGTTCTCTACCCCCCACTTCACGATATGGCGAATACGGTTCACACGTCCGTTGATGGTTTTGCGCGCCAGGTCTGCTTCGATCATTTTTTGCCGGACAGTTTTGAGGGCTAGCGGTCCAAAGTCGGCCACGCGGGTCGGTCCGTAGAGCGCTTTCAGTGGACGCATGGCGTACGCGAAGTTTTCGAGTTCAGCTCCGCTATGATAGGCCTTGGCATAGCGCAGAAACGACGCCAGCAACTCGGAAATTGTGAGGTCGCTCGATTGCTTGTTGGGCAGAGTGCCGTGGTGAACGGTCCATTCCGCGATTAGTCGGTTGTATTCTCGCCGACTTGCCGCTGTATTGTAGTGGTGACGACGGCTTGCTCAGTGGGTTTGTGGCGACGATACGAAGGAATGCGTACTGGGGCGGGCTTCGACATGGTGCGGTTCTCCCAAGGGGTCCGATTCCGGTAGTCTACCGGCTTCTCGGATCGTTTCGGGCCGCACTGTCGAACATCGACAGGTAACGTAAGTTGCGTTTCGGCTAAATGTTATGTACAGGGTGGCTAACGGGACTCGAACCCGTGACCCCCAGATCCACAATCTGGTGCTCTAACCAACTGAGCTATAGCCACCATATACCGACAGTATAAGGGTTTACGTCGGAAGCGTCACGGGCGATTTCCTCGCAAATGCAGAGATTCGTGCAGAGTTTCGAGCACGATCTACATTTGCACAGGGGAAACGCAATGAGAATTCCGAAACCATTTTTTCGCACCCAAACACAGTCGTACTATCTGCAATTCAAAGGTAAGCAGATAAACCTGGGCAGGAACAAGGCCGCCGCCCTTGCAAAGTATCACGAATTGCTGGCCGGGCATCAAGAGCCGACACCGGAAGGCACGGCCGCTGCCGTAATCGACCAATTCCTTGAATGGTGTAAAGCAAATCGAGCACCCCGGACGTACAAGTTTTACAAAGAACACCTTCAATCGTTTGTCGATTTCATTGGCAAGCAAATTCGCGTTGCCGATTTGCGGCCTTACCACGTAACCCAATGGCTATCGACAGTAAAGGGCGGGGATACGTTCAAGTATGGTGCTGTCGGATCGGTGAAAAGAGCGTTCAAGCACGCTGTTGATGAGGGCTACATACCCTATTCGCCTGTAGCGAAATGCAAGCAACCACGGCCCCAGCCCCGCGAAGTATACATAACACCGGAACAATGGCAGACGATCATCGAAAGCATGAAACCGGGTCCGTTTCAGGACGCGATTCTTTTCCTACGTCAAACCGGCTGCCGGCCGTTTGAATTGCGACAGATTGAAGCATCGAACATCGACGGCAAGCATATCGTATTCGCTGCCAAGAAAAGCAAAGGGAAACGATATCGCCGCGTGATACCGTTGACGGCCAAAGCCTTTGAAATTGTTCAGCGGCTAGCGGCAGAGCATCCTACGGGGACGATATTCCGAAACCAAAAGGGCAGGCCGTGGACGCACCCCGCTATGGGCCACGCTTGCCGAAAATTTGCCAAGAAACTGAAAGTGCCATTGTACCCTTACGCCATCCGCCACACGTTTTGCACCGATATGCTACTGGCCGGAATGGACCCGATTAAGCTTGCTGAAGTTATGGGCCACCGTTCGCTAAAAATGATTATGGACGTTTATAGTCACCTTAACTTGAAGCGTGACGAGTTGCGGGAACAACTTGAAAAGTTTGTCAACGCAAATGACGCAAAGCCACCGGAGAAGGGTCACGCTGCCTAGCTTGGAAGGCTTCAATATCGGCCGGTCGAATGCGAATAGGGTTTGTTGTATGACGCAACAAACCCTTTTTGCACAAATCGTACACCTTGCGTTGAGAAATGTTCATTTGCTTGGCGGCCTGTGCCACGGTCAACGGCGTACTGGCTTCAGATTCACTAGGCGGTGTAACCAATGCCAAGCACCCTGAAACCGCTTCGTGTTGCCGTTTGATTGGTTCCGTTTCAGGTATTGCGTCGATCATTCTCGCAATCTGCGGATAGCCATCCGTCAACGCTCTAGCCCGTATCTGATTGAAAATCTTGGTTTGCTCATTGAAGGTTTTTGCCAGCAGCGGCAATATCACGTCATTGTCAGTCAAACCACGGCCACGGTTTTCCAACGCCGCGAGCTTGGCAATTTGCGATTTCAGATAGTGGCGGAAATCCCCCATGATGAAAAGTCTAGCTTACTGCTGGGGCAGTTGCGTATCGGGAGATTGCTGGGGCAGCCCACCGGCTTCAACGCTGTTGTCGGCCATCCGTTTTATGAACTCTTGTAACCGGGGAGAGTTGCTAAACACTGCCCGTGCGATACGGATAAGTCTTTTCCGCTCTTTAATTTTCTCATAGCGGATGAGTTGACACACGCGGGCCGACTGTGCTGCCGTGTATGGCTCATGTTTTATTGTTTGGTACATGATAGCTCCTCATAAATCAGCCCTGGGGCGACAAAGTAATTCTAAAACTCTCCGCACCGCCCCCTTCGTAAATAATGCTCATACCGGTTTGCAGTTCCTTCAACTGCCGCCTCAGATTGGCCAGTAGCCGGTCATATTCACTGCGATTGTCGGGGTGGATTTCTAATTTCGCACGTTCAAACGTATTGATGGCGTTCTGTAGTTGTCGAATCTGCGATAGCTGTTCTGTTGTGTAGGTCATTTTGAACCGCCATTATTTCTTAAATCGCACAGGCGTTTAGCCTGCTTCATTTCGGCGGGATTACTAATTCCCTCAGCAAGACGTTGCTGAAATAAGTGATATGCTTTTAGGCTCCGCTCCTGCCAACCGGGAACGTCTTGAAATTGAAGTACCAAACATTCTTCCACTTCACGAAATAATCTTTCAACAGCGGGAATGGGTAAGAGATACTGTGCTCTTAGAGCTTGCCTATCAAACTCTTTCGCCATTCGAGTTAGCACACTCAGCAATGCAATCGCATCGGGCCGCCCAGTGCGACCCTCAGCAAGGCACTGATTGAGAAGTGCTCTGGCAACATTCAATTCATGGCCGATGGCCGCCGGGTCATCGGCGTTCGATGCCAATTCGATCAATGCGTTTTGCGTTGCTTCGTCATTACTCTTGTACTGCATAATCATTCACCGTTAGAAAAACGTCTGGCGACGGCCGATACCGAGACATTGGTTGTTGTAAACCGCCGCCAGACGCAGAACATGGTTTGAAAATGGTGTCCGACGAGCGGCATCGCACACCGCCTCAGCCGACCGGCACCGTCACCGGCTGAAAAGTGTCGGCGTTGAGTATCAATAGCCGACATTATTTGTTGTAACCAATGCGAGCAGCAGCCAATTTATCACCCGCCCGGGCTTTTTTTCTCTCGTTCATCCAAGTTTCAGTCGCCTCTTTAGACGCGATTGCTTGGCGTGGGTCGATCTTGTGATTGCGGCCGATCAAACCGCCTGTACTTTGACCGTCGAAACCGTTGTGGCTGCCAGTACCACCATTTTTGTCGGCCTTAAATAGCGGCCAAAATTGTTGGTCAGCACGCAACTTAGCAACCGCTGTATCGACGGGTAGGCTTTCGTCGCCCAATGTCACGACAACATTTTCACCGTCAATCGAACACTTGGACTGAAACCATTCTGCCGCCGCTGGGTTGCTCCACTCGGCTGCGTTAGCTGCTTCATTTTGAATGCGTGACGAATCTACGAAGCGTTGCAAGGCCGTTCTTTCGTCTTTAACCGTCTTGCGTAAGGTTTCAATTTCCTTGTTGGCCTCAGAATGCTTTCCCTCTAATTCGGCAACCAATTTGGTCAACGAATCTTTTTCGTTGGCGAGGGCTTCCCGTTCTTGGGCTAGTTTCTCTGCATTCGCAAGAGCTTCATTCGCCTTAACAGAACGCTCAGCGAATTCTTGTTCCGCCAAACGCTTGGCTTTCGATTCCTCTCTACGCCTAACCTCGGCAAAGTAGGAGTTCAAATTTTTTTGCGTGGCATCGTCAATTTCGTGGCCGAGAATTTCGGGCAGACTTTTCTTTTCTGTTTCCGTTTCCATATTTATTTACCTCAGTTATTTGGCTTCAAGTTAAGTAACCGGCGGCCCGCTCGGCTTGACCTGAGTGCCATGTAATCTTCTGGCCGCTCCAAGAGTTTTTTGTAGTCCACCTTGCCGTTCGCCAATCGCACGGAATTAGCAATCTGACTCAATTCATCAATTTTATCCTGGGCGGCGGCTAACTCTTGGGCTTGTCGATCTTTCATTGCGGCAACATCGGCCGCGTGCTTCTCCGCTTGAGCGTTCAATTTTTCTTGAAGCTCAAACGGTGTGAATACTGGTTTGTCATCGGGCATGGTATGGTTTCCTATTGGTTAGATTGATTCTCCCCCGCCAAGCTGACTCAGGATGAAAAGTTTGCGGACGGAACGTGAGACGAGAATTTCTTTTCGTATTGTGAACAGAATTCGGCGAACTGCCGGACCACGTAATGATTGCGGGGAGCAACCGTAGCAAGACGATTGAAAATTTCCTCAAAAACATTGGTACTGCCATCCGAACCGGTTTGGTCAGAATTGAGCAACTGCAAAATCAGGTACCACGTGGCATTGTCGCCTTGCAATTGTTCGGGGTGTTCGGGAAAAACCGTCAACAGTTTATCGACGGCAACAGAATTACTCATTGGAATTAAACCTCTACTGAAATGGATGACCGGTATTGGAAGCAGCTACCGATCAATTGTGCTGCTTAGGAATTCTTGGGTTCGCCGATGATGAGCTTGCCGTCTCGGTCAACATCTTTACGGCTGTCGCCAGTACGATCAAAGAGCCACGGCAATCGGGCGTTATCGTCTAACGTGCAATTACTTCCCGGCGTGAAACTCAATTCGAGTTTGAGATCGGCGGGCGTAGGTTGAGGGGCCGCACGTCGCCGACATAGTTGACAATACTTATCATGGAACAATGAAAAATTTGTAACCGGATCAAGGCCGGGATTCGCGGCGATAAATTCTTGAAGTAGTGTCACGTTGTCACCGTTGGAAAAATGCTGGCGGCTGGTTGGCCCCGGACAAAAGGTTAATGCCGGCCGCCAGCAAACAAGGAAGATTAAAAAAGATGGAATGCTTTGAGGATGCCAAGCAAGGTTGCGGCCATCGGTGCAAGTGCCAGTGACCATCCGCAGCCGGAAATAAAATTTTCGTACAAGAACTGGCATTGCAAACGTGCGGATGGAAGGTGGACTTGCAAGTTATAACCGCAGGCATCGCGGGCGAGTTTGAAGATTCTGAATGGACGCATGGGGAACCTCAGTTGATTTAATGGCGACCCTTGCGGAACCGGACACAAGGGCCGCCGGCCGGCAGGGCATAAGTTGCCGGCAGGATGATTTTGAAAACGGCGGCCGGGCGAGAGGAAATCGCAGGCCGCCGCCGGAGTGTTGGCAGGAACAAGTACGAAACTGCCAACAAGGTATGGTTTAGTTTTTCGGCACCGTTGCTTGAATAAGTTGGGCCGCCGCTTGGCTCGGGTACTTCAACGACGGTTCAAGGTAATAACTTTCGGTTTCTAACCACGCTGCCAGTCCGCGTAGCTCTGCAATAAAGTCACGTTCCAAATCTGTTTTGGATTTTTCAGCGATGGCGTAGTCAAGGCATTCCCCGGCACGTTCCGGGGACAACACAAGCGAAAGCACTTCCCAAATTTGGTATGGTGTCGCTTGCTGGGGTCCGTTGTCAGGTATGCTGTTCATTTTTCATGGTCCATTTTGGAAAATTGAATGAATGCTTGCGAAGATCAACCACAGTATCACAGTAGCGGCGAATGGCCTTAGAATCCCGATCATGGACAACTACAAACGAGACGCCCACCTTTTCACCGAACGCTTTTAGTCGGCGGAGCAATGAAGGAATTCGTTCGCCGGCACCAAAACTCCACAGTGCATCCAAGATTACATGATTGGCCATGCAATGGTTTTCGAGATACTCAAAAACAGATCGTAGCGAACAATCTTCGCCCCGCCGCCACCAAATTTCACTGTTGAAGCGGGATTTTATTTGTTGAAGCCGTTCAACCAAAGTATCCTTGGCATTGTGCGTGTCTATTAAAAGCGAATGGCGGGTTTGTCCGTTCAAATTCAGGGCGTAACACGATTTGCCAGAGCCGGGGTTTCCAATTACGGCAGTAAGAGTTGGGGGCGGACTGACCGCATTTGCCATACCCCTGCCTAACCCAATAGCGAATTGACGTTTTAGTCCTGTAAACATTGTGGCACTCCATAAATTGAAATGGGTTTATTCGTTTCCTTTGTGATAAGGTCCGGGTGTCGGGGGCAATTCAAATCGGGCAAGGTTTTTCCCCTGACCGATACCCATGAATCCGACCCATTCCGTTTCCAATCGAAACCGCAAAACATGGCCGCTATTGTGAACGAATCTGAACCGACATAACCCGGCCAAATGCCCAGTGCATAGGCACGTTCTTCAACACAGTGCTTTAGGCCATAACTACCCGCGTTGCACCGTGACGTTTGTTCGCAATGATGTAGGTACTCGCAACATTCCACGACTTCGTGGAACCACGCATCATTCAGCCACGGCGAATGCTCTGCTTTAATCTTCGCAACGTCATTTTCGGTCGGTAGAACCAATGGACGTTTTGCAGCATTCAGAAGCCAGAGTGTTTGCGGGCATTCATTCATTTCACTGAACGCAACCATCAATTCCCATTGGCCCGTTATACCGCAATGGTTTTGAAGATAGGATTTTGTAAAGGATTTTGCATACCGCCCTGTCCAGTTACCATCTTGATGCCGTATGGCATATCCACGACCGACCAGTTTACGGGCGTGCGGCAATACCCGCTCAGATATTTGTTTTACTTCAGCATGATAGTCAAGCATGGGATTGTTCCTTAGTTATGGGCGATTCAGATTTAAGAGCGATGCCCTTGAAGATTCGCATTACTTTCTCGTTGGGAATTCGCATTTGGCCCGGCCGCAATTTTGGAAAAGCGTCGAGCAACTCCGTGCAGAATGTTTGACGACGGGGAACGTCTAACGACCGTACTTCGCACCATCGTCGGTAGCTATCGTACAATTCCGCTTTGTCGCCTTTAGCATTCGGGGCAACAGTACAATTCTCAGCGGCCCACTCTTGAATTGGATTACTATCGTCAACCACCAATTGCACAATTTCTTGACACAAATCGGGCCGCGTGAACTTTGCTGTCTGTTGCACACGCTTCCAACCGTCGATGGCCCACCGAATGATTCCAGGTAGTTCTTTCTTGAGTGTTTCGTTTAAGTGTGGGTCGGGTTTCTCGGCAAACGATTCGATGAACCGCAACAAGATCATCCGCGATTCCAATTTGCCGCTGACATCTTGAAAATGCGGAATTGAATTGGAGGTTATTACGCACACGCCCCAATTATCAGTCGTAAGTGCCGTTTTATATTTTGCGGTTACTTCCACGGCATCACGTCCAGAAATTGCCGCTAGGATTTCGCGGGCTTCGGGACCAAACTGGCCCCAATTCGTTTCAGGGAAAAAGAGCAACCGCTTATTGATGCCCGATTCCAACGCATTTTTATCGCCCAGTCGATGCAGCGTTAAAGCGGCATAGTTGCCAGGTCCAATAATATCTTGAAGTACGCGGGCAATGACGCCTTTGCCGCCACGTTTGGCACCGCAGAGTACAAAGAACACGTGTAGCCACGGTGTCGTGAGGCTATATCCAAGAAACTCTTGCAAGAGTTTGTGGCACTCAGGATTGTTGGGCCACCACTCATCTAAACATTGCAACCAGCGGGCAGGCTTAGGAGCATTCGGGTCAAAGCTCCACGGCAACATGGATGTTGCAAAGAAATTTATATCGTGCGGGTAGAACCTAGATTCATCTTTGGACAAGTCGATTATGCCATTTTCGCAGACGAGATAATGGCTGGGATCATCCTTTCTATTATCAAGCCATTGACCGGGTTTCTTTTTTGTCTTAACCGCAACACGCAAACTGTGCATTGCGTCGTTTACAAGGCCGGTACTAATCCGTGTCAGCGGAGAATCACCACAGTTGTGTTTCTTCTTATATTCGAGAAACGCTAGTTCAACATGTTCCCAGAGCGTCTGGAACATTTCATGGTCCGGTGTTGGCACCCAGCAACGGCCATCGTGCCGGTAGAATGTCTCTTGAGCAAATAGCAGCGTGCAGATTGATTTATCGGCCACGCCTTCAATTATCAAGGGACGGCTAAATACTTTGTTGATGGCACTGCGAGCCAGGAAGGTCGGATTATTGATTGCCTCCAGGGTGGTGGTCTCAGGAGCAGGCACCCACAGATCAATACTTCGATATTTATCATGCGGAACCCAACCGTCGATGGCCCTTGGTTTACCGTCCTGCCAAAATCGGCCATCAATGCGAAAGCGTATGCCCTGTTTGCCATCCGCCGACAATTTCTCCAATATGACAGGCTCATTATTGAAGATGGCCTCACCGGGTAGTTCACGGTTATCCTGATTCAATTTCTTCGCAAGCTGTTGGGCTTTCGCCCACGATACACAAGCACGCTTGCCAGAGAATTCGATTTCTAATTCCCTACAAAAATTTTCGATCATTCGTTCACCTGAATATCACCTGCTTTCGATTCCACCTGAGAAAGAAATGCCCGATGGAGTGCAGGTGAAAACACCCCACCGGGCCGCAACCGGTTATTTTCGATCAAGCGTTAGTCGGTACTTATCGCTCGGATGTTTGACCCAACGCTTTTTGCTGGTTCGGGGATTGAGAAGATTGCCAACAATGAGCAATCCTTCGGGACCAGTTCCGATAACAAACTTTTCGGCTTGAAGTGCCGCCTTGATTTTCTTTTCGGGCCATTCGGTCGGGCATACGCCGTTGTCGAATAAGTAGCGATGGAAGGCTTCGACAAATTCGCGGTACGGCGTACTCTGGCCATCGGCGACAACAAACTTTTCATTCAGGAATTGAACTAGCATGGCGAACCTCATTACGGAGTGCGACCGCGAATGCGGAGCACGATGGACTGACGGATGACACTTCTCGGGTACAAGAGTAGAACGGTCCAAAAACGGACTTTTTTTCAGGAAATCGTGGAAAGTTGTGGATTTATTTTGTGAGTGTGAACCCTTTCTCGGTACAACAGTAGATGGGTCCAAATCGAGCGTTTTTATCAGGAATTCTCGAACGATTTTCAAATTATTTTTTCGAGTTTGCACCGATTCTATTACCGATGGTAATAGACTTCACGCAAAAAACATGGGGCTGTTTTGCCGGCTGCAAAGGCGTTTTTGCATAAAAAGGAGAAAGCTCAGGGAAGCCTGTTGCATGGTCCAACAGGCTTACAAATTTTTTCCCGCCGGCCGGTGCAGAGGGTAGGCTGGGGTTGCTGTCACGACTTGTCACGGCTTCCAATAGACTTTTCTAAGAGAAAAAAAGTTCTCCCCTAGGGGAGATATTTTAGGTATAGAGAAAAGTTGTTTATAAGCCGTGACAAGTCGTGACACCCCTGAACCGGCCGGCCGCCCGGCTGAAGAAATTTCGGTTATCAGGCTTGCTGACTCGGCGATTTCGATAGTGTTCAATCGCGGAGAAACGCAACCTCGCGGTTGCTTGACCATCGGTCACGGTTGTGTGTCGTAAAATGCCCACAGCTTGCATTAGCTGCCGTCTGGCAAACGACGAATGTAACGGCCGTTCTTACCGCGTGCCTGATTAGGATTGCGTGCGGGGTATCTGTGCTTATCAGGCTGTAGAAGCTCGATACCCGCTGCTGTCAACATCCGCTGTCGGATGCGAACCACCGCCGTGGCTTCCGACGTGGTTACGGCGATTGATGGCATCGTACCCGTCAATGCCACGGGCTTCGCTGTCGCAAACCATAGCCGTAGTGACCGTCCGATGCGGGTATGGTTCGGGTGATACAGCAACCGCTGCCACGGCAGACTGTCACCCGCCGGCCCATAGCCGACAAACCGCCGGCCATCGGCCCCTTGTAGCTCGAAACATCGTTGGCCGGGTTCGTATTGATTCATGGTGAAACTCGATTGTGTAAAATTTGGTGTTCCCGGCCGTTTCGGTTGTAAATCGTGGCACTTTTGCCAGTGTTTTACTGCAAAAGATAGTCTAATCAATTGTCTACTCTAAATTTGACATTCTGACGCTGTGAAGCATTATTGAGATAGGAGAATCAATCATGCAAACCGACAAGAAAACCGCCGTGTACGTCCGGGTGTCCAGCCATAGCCAAAACACCCGTAGCCAAGATGCTGATTTGAGGCGGTACGTCGATGCTTACGACGTTGATGCTGTTTGGTATGTCGATAAGGCAACTGGCACTAACATGGATCGGCCCGAATGGAATCGACTATGGGCCGACGTGTTGGCCGGCAAGATTGATCGGATTATTGTTTGGCGGGTAGACCGCCTTGGCAGAACTGTTAGCGGGCTTGCTCAATTGTATGATGAGTTGATCCGTCGCAAGGTAACGCTGACAAGCATTAAAGAATCGTTCGATTTGTTGACTAAAGAGGGACGATTGACCGCTACCATCTTAACGGGCGTAGCTGCATACGAAACTGAGGTTAGACGCGAGCGGCAAACCGCTGGTATTTCTGCTGCATTAGCAGCCGGCAAATCTTGGGGCGGTCGCAAAGCTGGCCATCGTAATAAGTCTGTGCTGGCCAAAGCAAGAGCCATCCGCAAGCTACATCACGCGGGCGAATCCATCGCAGCAATCGCCCGCACTTGCCAAGTAAGTCGGCCGACAGTGTATGACATTCTGTCTAGCTGACGATTGCACGCAATCAATCTCTGCGATGTTCAGTACGTTAGCTCTTAACGTGCAACTGGCAAGCAACCAGCGGCGATAACTAGGGGATAGGGTTATTTCAAACTCGGCAACACAATCGTTTTTATCCGCAGGTGGCCCGGCTCTTTGTTCGGCCTGAAATGCAATTTTCCATCTAGGTTGACTCGGCACCGGGTCCGGTCAATTGAAGCCCGCCGCATGAAAGCCCGCAACAAGCAAGCAAGATTCTGAAAAAATTTGCGGGCAAATTATTCTCTGTTGGCCGCCGCTTAGATGCGTTCAACTGCTATCGGGCTTTCAGAATGGCGAACAAAGCCACGGCAACAGCGACCACAACGCCAGAAACTAGCAACCATTTGCCGGGGCCAGCGTAGGCGGCATCATCTTCCGGCGTGTTTACGATGATGTTAGTTATGACATCATCTTCTAAATCGTCGCTCATTAGGATTGCTTTCGCAAAATAACATCATAGCCCAACGGCTTCGCAACCTTGTGAAGTGTCTTAACGGCTAGATCGGTTCCCGCTATCCAGCGGTGCAAAACCGATTGCTCTACTTCGCTGGCTTTCGCCAGTGAATAAACCGTGTAATCGCCCCGCTGTAGGGCTTTGTTGGCAATCGTTCGCAAATCGTCGCTTACGCTCATACCCAACTATACCCCGTAGTTGTTAGTTAGCAAGTAGCGATTGTAACGGCCGGTAATCCGAAAATACTTGCGAATTCGCCAGTAATTGCTAAAGAACGCTTGCTAGTTAGCCTGTACGTGCTAAATAACAAGTATAGGAGCAATCAACCATGTATAGCAGAGCACCAAAGCAATCGGATTATTTCGGCCTACTTGCGGTTGTCGTATTCGGCTTTTTGGCATTCGCTTTCATTCTGGCTTAACACAATGTTTTACGGTCGCAAACCACGTTTATCGGATTGGCTTGGCTTGTTAGTGGTGGCCGCGATTGTGTTCTTTTTAGTCGCCTTGATTCTTTCACTTTAAGAGGGCAACACCGATGAAAATTCTCGTCGCAACACAGGAACGCCGCTCGATTGATTCGCTGGAATACCACGTTTTCGATATGGCGGACGGCACGGGGTACAGCGTAACGCAAATTACGGAAGTGCTGCAATCCGGCCGCACTATCGTTTGCGGCGGCCGGGGCTACTACAAATCGAACGGCGAGAGTGCATATTGCGAAATCCGCGATTGCAATTTTCTGCCGCCCGCGTTCGCTACTACGTCCGCACGGGCCGTAGAGCCACAACGCAAGAGCTATCGGCGGACGTTTGAGCGGGCAGCCGGATAACAAGCTAAGTTTTAGTGTCGTTTTCCGTTCCCATTTTTAAGGGGCAAATCATGGCAGTTGCTACGAAAAATCCGGTCGAAATCACGTACAACTTGATCGACAAAATCAATCGGCGGCTAAGCAAAGCGGGTGAGCCGATCATTTTCAAAGAGCATGACGGTATGCGTAGGGAAACCGTGCTTTATCGGAACTGTATTCGGCTTACCGACGCCGACGTGCTGCGATTAGTGCAGCGGTTCCAATTGGGGACGGTCGATAGGTTGCCGAAACGGAAGGCGGGCGAATATCTGGCGTTCGTTCACGGTAAGCGAAGCGGTGTTAGTCTGTCTGTCTAAACTTGGCGAATTCGATTCTGAACCCTTCACAACCCCGGCATTTCGCCGGGGTTTTTTTGTTTGTTTGGCCCGAAAGGGTGGATCATAATACACCGATGCAAAAACTCATAACCGGGCGAGTGTGGAAAGAAATTACGGCTCGTGCCAAGCAGACGAAACGACGGTCTACCGTCGCTGTTGCCTATTTCAGTTCAGCACAACTATTACCGCTGAACAGTGGCAGCACACTTGTTATTGATATGAGCGAACGGGCGGTTCGTGCCGGGCAGACAAATCCGACAGCCGTAGTTGCGATGCTTCGCAAAGGCGTGAATGTTCATTCGGTCGAAAATTTGCACGCGAAAGTATTTGTGATTGGTAGCCGTGCCATCATTGGTTCGGCTAATGTCTCTGCCACGTCTGCAAACTATCTGATTGAGGCCGCGATTGAAACGAATGACCGTAAGACCGTCAAGGCATATCGTGAATGGGTTAATAGCCTAACCGGCGATAGAGTGACATTACGGCAAGCGATACGACTTCAAAAACTTTATGTTCCGCCCCGTGGATTCAATCGCCGGAAAAAACGAAATGGCAAACTAACTCCGCAACATTCGCCGCTGTGGACCGTGGTAACAAGGTTTGGAAACTGGAATGAGGAGGAGCAAGAGGCGGAACAAATCGGCACGCCGAAAGCTCGAAAGCAGTTGCGATCAAGTCGCTACTACGATGTTTATAACTTTTCTTGGCTTGGTAGTGCTTTTGCGAAAACGGCAAAACGAAACGATCTAGTAATTGAGAAGGTAGAGCAATCGGCACGAAACATTCGTATTTTTCCGCCCCGCCGAATCATTCATTTGCAGCGTTACCGCAATTCCAATGGCTTCATGTGTTTTCTTGAAATGCGGAAGGGGCTTAGATCAAAGAGCCGAAAAATTGTGAGCGAACGTCTAGGCAGTGGCGGCCGAAAATTTATTCAGGTCAAACGCTCACGTCTAATACGTGATACGGGCCTAGTGCATAAATTATTGCAATTGTGGCCGGATCGGAAATAAATCGCGGGCTTTTCGTTGAATGAATGCTAGCAATTGACTTTTCGTTCCATTGTTTCTACTGTCCGTTTGTGTCGGTACGAAAACAGCATTTACCACGGAGGGTAGATCATGGCGAAAACAATCTCATTCAAAAGCCCGGAAATGCAAGGCGAT
>Ga0335083_10005340_pt1 | contig 16205 bp, 12 predicted proteins | sample Lox_Sample_42_FD_206716 | JGI IMG/M metagenome (GOLD analysis project Ga0335083, IMG submission 206716) | Soil microbial communities from Loxahatchee National Wildlife Refuge, Florida, United States - Lox_Sample_4.2 | ecosystem: Environmental > Terrestrial > Soil > Wetlands | place: USA... | reverse complement strand
GGCTACATACGGCTTGGCTGGCCCAGACTCTTCGGTGATCAGCGCATCGGTGATCGCGGCAAGCGTCATTGTGGCGTGCGAAGCTTCGCGCGCTGCCTTCCGCTCCTGTTCCCGCCCGGCCAGGGATCCGACCGTCGGGCGCCCGTCCCGCATGCTTTTCTCCCCTGCTCCTGCTGTCACGCCATGCGGCGCACGCCCATGCCCATGAGACCGCGCAGCATTCCGACGCTGTACCAGAACTTCACCATGACCCTGTAAGCGCTTGCATTGCCGATCGGACGCAGCGCGGGATAGATCCAGCCGAGGCTAACCCCGGCAAGTGCGCGTGCAGTCTCGTCCAGCGCGCGTTTGCGACCGTAGACACTGCGTCGCGACGAGATACCGGCCGTCTCTCCGATACGCAGCGCCTTGTCCGCGAGATAGTCGCGTTCGACGCGATAGGGCGGAACGATCTCGTCGACCACCGCCTCGCGGCAGGAGATCATCGTCGCGCCGAGCGCGGTGGCACGGCGGAAGAAATCGATGTCTTCGCCGCCGGTCGTGCCGAACGCAGGATCGAAGGCGAGGCCGTGATGCGTATGGAGGTCCCGGCGAAACAGCACATTGCCGGTGGCGCCGTCCTTGAGCCGCGACCCGGTCGGCCCGTAGTCGCGCGTGAACGGATCGGCCGCCTTCACCCAGCCCGGCGTCGTCGGCGGATAGACGCCGCGCACGAAGCCTTTCACGATATGCGCCTGATGCGCGGCTTCGGCGCGCAACAAGGTCGATAGCCAGTGCGCATCCGCGATCTGGTCGTCGTCGATGAAAGCGATCAGGCTTCCCCGTGCTTGCGCAAGACACTGGTTGCGCGCCAGCGCGACATTCGCGGCGCCCGACACGATGTAGCGCAGGCCCGGAGCAACAGCGCAGAGGCGCCTGAACAATGGCGCGGCGGAACGCTCGGGATCGTCGTCGCAGACGAGAACTTCGAACGTTCCGTCTTCGACGCCCTTCTGCTCGAAGACGGAAAGAACCGTTTCCGCGACATGAGGCCGACGGAAGGTGCAGATGCAGACGCTCACGAGAGGTGCGTCGAGTGCAGTTCCCAGTTCCGTGACAGGCTGATCGTCGTTCAAGTCCACGCAGAGACTCTTTCGTGACGCGGCTGCAAGTGTAGCGTGCCGCATCGATGTGGCCACGTGAAGACGCCGTATTTGTCGGGTCCATGAGCGCGAGTTCCATGATGGCGCGCTCATTGCTGTTTGGTGTTTGCACAATGACGATCGCAAACGCGGAACTGCGACCGTCCGTGGGGCTTATGCATGAGGGCAAGAGGGAGCGTTGGGCGAAATGCTGTCGCGTCTTGGACTGACTGCACGAATTTTCGATCGTCCTGGCGCGGTTCGCCTTGCCACGGGAACCGCGATCATGGCCGGAGGCAGCGCCGGTCGTCTGCTGCTCCAGATCCTGCTCTTCGTCATCGTCGCGCGGATGTTGGGAACCGCGGATTACGGCGGATTCGTAAGCGTCACGGCGCTCGTCGCGATCATCTCGACTTTCGCGGGTCTCGCCTGCGAGGTCGTGCTGGTGAAGAACGTCTCTCGGGATCCGGAGGCATTTGCCCGCTATTTCGGCAATGGGCTCGCGCTGCTCGCGATCACCACTCCGGTCCTCGTCGTCATCGCAAATGTTGCGGTCCTCCTCCTGAGCGGTGCCCGGGTTCCCTGGCCGATCGTGACGATGATGGCGGTGGCTGATCTCTTCTTCCTGCGCGTGAACATGCTGTGCGCGGCGGCCTACCAGGCGTTCGATCGCATGAAGAAATGCGCCCTCCTGAATACCGGCTTCAGCGCGTGTCGGCTGATGGGCGCCTTACTCGCGGTTCTGACGGTCCGGCATCTGGGCATCGTGAGCTGGGCCTTCTTCTATTCGGGGAGCGCGGTCGCGGCGGCGCTACTTTCATTTACACTCGTCACACGCGACCTCGGATGGCCGCGCTGGTTCATCGCGCGCCACGAATTCCGCTTCGGGTTCCATACATCGCTGCAGTCGACGATGTTCTTTGCCATGCGCGACATCGACAAGCCCCTGTTGAGCCGGCTCGCGAGCCTTCCCATAGCCGGTCTTTACGCGGCCGCATTCCGTCTCGCCGACGCGGCCGTCGTGCCCATTCGCGCGCTCATGTACACCGCGAGCGCTCGCTACTTCCGGCACGGCCGCAACGGGGCGCTCGGCAGCTCCGACTTTGCGCTGAAGCTGCTTCCTTACGGCGTGGTGTACGGAGCATTGGCATTCGCTGGCATCGAGATTGTTCCCTGGTTGCTGCCCTGGGTGCTCGGGCGGCAATATGCCGGTGCCGCGGACGTCCTGCGCATCTTCGGCGTGTTGCCGCTGCTCCACGCCACCTACAACATCGGCGCGGACGCGCTGAGCGCGAGCGGTCATCAGTCGACGCGGAGTTCTGTACAGGGCATTGCCGCCGGATTGATGGCTGCTCTCTGCATCGTGCTTATTCCGCGCTATGGAATCTATGGCGCCGCATTTGCAAATATCACAAGCCACGCAACGATGGCGGCGATGACCTGGATCGCGCTTCTCGCGCATCGCAAAAGACATTCGCTCGCGCTTGCAGCGCAAGCCGCCGCTACCGACAAGTGACGAACGGACAATTCGTTCCCGAAGATTCTTTTTCGAAGTTTATTTGCGGTGCGAAAGCTGGACATGAGGCGCGCTCGCGGCAATCATTCGGGCGGTGCCGCGTTGCGTGCTTGCGCGGTCGTCAAGGGACAAAATTGGGCATCACGGGGGAAGAAAGGGGTAGCGCCACTCCATGGCCGCGCCAGCTCTCGCCCGTGCCTCCATCGTAAATGCCTATGTCTTGAAGCGCCTCGCCCGCAAAGGACGGCGCAATCGCCTCTGGACCGAGCGTCTCACCGAGCCGCTTCATCTCAATCTCATTTCGGCCTTCGTCGCGCTGTTCGGATCGTTTCGTTCAAAGGTCGCGCACGACCTGATCATCCGCCAGCAATTCGCGTTCCCGATCCTGCACGCGGCCGAGAAGGCGCGCGAAGCAGGCCTCAAGCGGCTCACGCTCGCGGAGTTCGGTGTCGCTAACGGCGCGGGCCTTCTCAACATGTGCGCGATCGCATCCGCGGTGACGGAGGCGACAGGCGTGACGTTCGATGTGGTCGGCTTCGATACGGGCAAGGGCATGCCGCCTGCGCTCGACTATCGCGACCATCCCGAGATGTTCCAGGAGAGCGACTTTCCCATGGATGTCCCGCGCCTGACGCGCGCAGTGCCTCCCTTCGCGCGCCTGATGATCGGCGATGTCGCCGACACGATTCCGGAATTCCTGGGCACGCTTTCCCCGGAAGCGCCGCTCGCCTTCGCCTCGCTCGATGTCGACTACTATTCCTCGGCCAAACGCGCGCTCGAGGTCTTCAGGGGGCCGGCGGAGCACTACACGCCCGCCGTGCTTCTCTATCTCGACGACACGGTGATCGAGAGCGCCAATCCCTGGTGCGGCGAGCTCCTCGCCGTAAACGAATTCAACGAGGAGAACACCGATCGGAAAATCGCACCGTTCCCGATGCTGCGCGCCAGGCGTCTGTTCAAGAACGCGCGCTGGATCGAGCAGATCTTCCTCGTCCACATCTTCGATCACGAGGCGCGTTCGCCGCGCCTGATCCGGACACGTCACGTCATCCAGAACGAGTATATCGGGTAGCGGCGGGATGGACGCGCTCGCACCGGCTTTCCCGCCATCTCCTGCAGCAAGGCGCCGGCGCCGCCGGCGCAGAGACATTACGGCCGAGCGCGTCCTGCCCGTGCTTCTTCTGGTGCTTGCGCTGCTCTACGCGCTCGTGTTCACGCCGCCCTGGACGATCTTCGGCAAGCAGGATGCCGGCCTCGATCCGACACTCAACGAAGTCGCGTCGTCCAGCAATCTGGCCAACCAGGTATTCTGGGGCGTGCTGTTCCTGGCGTCGGTTCTGTCGGCGTTCATGCGCCGGACGCCGACCTTCGGCTACTCGATTCTGCTCTGGCCTCTCGCGTTGTACCTCGTCTGGGCGACAGCCACGCTTCCCTGGGCCGCGGACCAGGACATCGTGCTGCGCCGGCTGGTCCTGCAATTCTGCATCGTCGGTGCGATCTTGCTTCCCGTCGCGATGATCGACGAACCCATCGTGGTGCACCGCGTGCTGATCTGGGCCTCGCTCGTCACCGTCCTCGTCAACGTCGCGGGCATTCCCATGATCAAGCCGACGCCGCTCGGCTATGCCGGCATCTACAGCCAGAAGAACGTGCTGGGAGAGGCGGCGGCGCTTGCCTTCATCGTCTTCGTGACGGGCGCCGATCTTCGCGACAATGGCAGCCGCTGGCTCGCCTGGCTCGGCATGCCGCTGGCCTTGCTGCTGCTGGTGCTTGCCCGCTCCAAGACATCGCTGATCCTCTGCTTCCTGGCGCCGGCGCTGGCAGTCGCCGTGACTGTCGTTTCGCGCATGGCGAAGCTGCGTCCATCGACGCTGATGATCGGCGGCACGGTGCTGACCGCCGCCGTTGTGCTGGTCGCATTTGGCGCCGGCGTCAATCTGCAAAAGGTTCTGGGGCTTGTATTCGGCGATGCGACGTTCACCGGCCGCACGGACATCTGGCACTTCGCATGGTCCGAGTTCCGCACGCGGCCCCTGACCGGTTTCGGGTTCAACGGTTTCTGGGGCGCGGGCGCGAACTCCGCGGTGTCCTTCGCGCAAAGCGACTTCCTCTCGAGCATCCTTGAGGCCCATGACGGCTATCTCGATGTGCTGCTCGAGACGGGCATCGTGGGCCTCGCGATCGTCGTCTGCCTCGCGCTCGCGACGCTCAAGCTGTTCGACCATGCGCTGGCCAGCGACAGCTCTCGCGCCGTTCTTTTCCTCGCGATCGTCTTCTTCTTCCTCGTGCACAATGTCGTGGAGAGCTCGATCTTCCGCCGCTACGAGAATACCTGGGTCTTCTTCCTCGTGGCGGCCTGTTCGGTCGCGCAGTGGCGTCTCGACCGCCTCGCGCCGCAGATCTTCTCGAAGAGGCGGCTGTTCGTCGGCAGCTCGCCTTTCCTCGCCCAACCCTGAGGGTCCCCCGATGCGCGTGTTGCATGTCGTCCGTCAGTTCTCGCCGGGGATCGGAGGTCTCGAGAACTTCGTCGCCAATCTCGTGCGCGAGCAGACCCATGCGGGCCACGCGGTGACCGTGCTGACGCTCGATCGCATCTTCACCGAGCGCGACCGCCTCTTGCCGGCATCCGACCGCTTCGGCGCGTGCAAGATCGTGCGTGTGCCCTATCTGGGTTCGCACCGTTATCCACTGGCGCGGTATTTCCTCAGGCATCTCCGCGACGCGGACATCGTCCATGTGCACGGGATCGACTTCTTCTTCGACGCGCTTGCCGCCACGCGGCGCCTTCACCGAAAGCCGCTCGTGGTCTCCACTCATGGCGGCTTCTTCCACACGCGCTATGCGCTCTGGCTGAAGCGGCATTATTTCCGTACGGTGACGAAAGTCTCGCTCGGCGCCTACAGCGCGGTGCTGGCATCGAGCGTCAACGATCGCGACATCTTCGCGACCATCGCGAAGCGCCCTGTCGAGCTCATCGAGAACGGCGTCGACATCGCGAAGTTCGGCGACTGCGCCAGCCTCGAGTTCCGCAAATCCATGATCGCGATCGGCCGCTTCGCCTCGCACAAGCGTTTCGATCGCCTCTTCGATTTCCTGCGCGCCGTGCGGGACAAGGATCCGGAATGGACCTTGGCGGTCGTGGGTGCGGAATGGGACTTGCGCGCAGATCACATTCGCAGACTGGCGGATACGCGCGGGCAGCGCGACGCCGTGCGCGTCATCGCCGGCGCCTCGGACGCTTGCATTCGCGCCCAGATCGAGGACGCGTCGGTCATCGTGAGCGCCTCGGACTACGAGGGCTTCGGCATCGCGGTCATCGAGGGCATGTCGGCAGGGCTCTGGCCCGTGCTCAACGACATTCCCGCTTTCCGCCGCGTGCAGGAGGAATCGAGACTAGGCCTTGCAGGCGCCTTCTCCGAGCCTGCGGTGCTGGCACAGCAATTCCTGGAAGCGATGCCGGTATTGGAACGGGATCATGCCGCGCTGCGCAAGCAGAGCATCACGTTCTCGAAGACCTATGCCTGGCCGCTCGTCGCTCGCAAAATCGAGGCCGTCTATGACCGCATAGTAGGCGAGCGCCGGCGCACCATCGCGGGCGTGCCGGTCCTCGTCACCTCGACCGAACGCGCCATTGCCAAGCTGGACGCCAAGGCCGCGGCCGGACGCACGACGCCGGTCGCCTTCCTCAACGCGCATACCGCGAATGTGGCGCGGATCGACGCCCGCTTTCGCCGCGCACTGCAGCGCTTCGTCGTGCTCAACGACGGGATCGGAGTCGACATCGCCAGCCGCTGGTTTTATCGCCGTCGTTTTCCGGAAAATCTCAACGGCACCGATTTTGTCATCGAGTATCTGAAGCGGACGAAGCTGCGCCACGCGCTCTATCTCCTGGGCTCGCGTCCTGACATCGTCTCCCGCACCGCGGCGCGCCTGGACGCGATGTTCCCGAACCACCGCGTCGCGGGCTGGCATCATGGCTTCTTCGACCCGTCGCTCAACGGGCGGATTGCGGACGACATCCGCGCGAGTGGCGCCGACATCCTGCTGGTGGGCATGGGCAACCCGATGCAGGAGTTGTGGATCATGGAGAACGGCGCGCGCACCGGCTGCCGGCTCGCTTTCGGCGTCGGCGCATTGTTCGATTTCGTGTCGGGAGCACGCATGCGTGCGCCGATCTTTGTGAGAGCGCTTCGCGCCGAGTGGGTGTGGCGCCTCGTGCTGGAGCCCAAGCGCCTGTGGCGGCGCTACGTGCTCGGCAATGCCGCCTTTCTCGCCTATGTCCTGCGTCGCCGGCAGGGGTCGGACGCATGAGGCCGCTCGTTCTTCATCTGAGCGGCGACTATCCCGATCCCGTGCGCAACCGCACGACTTTCGCCGTCAAGAACTTCATCGACAAGCTCGAGGACTGCGACCACGTCGTGGTCTCCATCAAGCGCCGTTCCAATCCGCGCGACTGCTATTGCCGCGTCTTTCCGCCGGCGGACGGCGTGCAGGTCGTGGCGCTCGGCTACTTCGCGCCCCCGGGCGGCCTTTTCCATCGCACGATGATGCGGTTGCTCGCGCGCCGCGTTGCCGGAATCGTTGCCAGGCTCGGGGTGCGGCCCGATCTCGTCATGGCGCACAAGCTCACAATAGAGGGCGTGGTGGCGCACGCGCTTTGGCAGAAGAGCGGCATTCCCTATGCGTGCAGCATCCGCGGCGAGGTTGAGGAGAAATTCCTGCGCTTCAAGCCGGGCCTTGCACGCCATGTTGGCGAGGTCGTGCGTGAGTCCGAGGCGCTCTATTTCGTCTCGGCCTGGTTCGAGAACGTGATAGCGCGCCGCTATCCGGGCCTAGCACGGCGCAAGGCTCGCCTGCCCAATTTCATTTCGGGCGCGATCACGCCGTGCCACGCGCCCTGGGATCCGGACGCGCTTCTGACAGTGCTCGATCTCAACATGTATCGCCGCAAGGGCTTTCCTGAGCTTGTCGCCGGGCTTGCCTGGGCAAGGCGAACCAATCCGAGGCTCCGCCTCGACGTGATCGGCTGGTCGTCGCCGCGCACGATGCGGCTTGTCGAGCGCATGGTTGCGCGCGCCGGCGTCGCCGATGCGGTGCGCTTCCTGGGCGTGATGAAGCACGAGGATGTGCTGGCGCAGATGCCCCGCTATGCGGCGCTCGTGCTGCCGGCGAAGAACGAGACGTTCGGCATGGTCTATGCCGAAGCGCTCCTGAGCGGCGTGCCGATCCTGTACGCGCAGAATTCCGGCATCGACGGCTACGTCGACGATCTCGACGTCGGCGTGCGCGTTCCGGCCGGGGACTTCCTGGCCGTCGCGGAGGGACTCCTCCGGCTTTCGGCGGGCGGTGCGAAGTACCGACGCGGCATTCGCGAAAATTACGAGGCGCTCTGCGCCCGCTTCGCGCCGGAGCCCTGCCTTGCCGATTTCCGCACCATGCTGGGCCGCGCGCAGAGGCGTGCAAAGCGGCTCGGTCTTGCGGGCATTGCGGCAGTACCAACAACGGCGTTCATGGAGGGACAACATGCCATCGCTCGGAATCTCGGGACGGGAATGGGAACACAACGCGCAGGTCAATCCGCTCTGGGCGGTGCTCTCCGATCGCGGTAAGTCGGAACAGTTTTGGGACACGGACGAGTTCTTCGAAACCGGCCGGGTCGAGGTCGCGGTCGTCATGGACCGCCTGGCCGCGCTGAAAGCGCTTCCCGATCCGCGCGGCGCTTTCCTCGATTTCGGCTGCGGCGTGGGACGCGTGTCCCGCGTTCTGATGGAATACTTCATGACCGGGTACGGGATCGACATCTCGCCGACCATGATTGAGCGCGCGAAGCAGTACAGCGCGGATGACCGGCGCAAGCCCGTCTACATCGTCAACGAGCACGAGCATCTGAATATCCTGCCATCGGACTCGATCGATTTCGTCTATTCCCACATCGTGCTGCAGCATCTGCCGCGGCGCCTGCAGCCCGTCCTCGTGTCGGAGTTCCTCCGTGTCCTGAGGCGCGGCGGCATCGCCGCCTTCCAGGTGCCCACAGAGGATCTCGAGACCTGGATGGGACGGCGCGTGAAGAGCGCAAAGCGGGCCGTGCGCCACGTGCTGTCGCCGGAATCGACGCGGCGGCTTAAGCGCATGCTCGGGCGCAGCGACGCGACCGCCGGCGTGGTGATGGACATGAACGTGCTGTCGGAGAACGACGTGCGTGCCATCATCGTGCGGAGCGGCTGTTCGCTGCTCGCAGCCCCGTTCACGAACTCGACCGACACAAACCATCGCGGCCGCATCCAGTTCATGACGCGCGACCAGGCGCTCCGCCACGCGGAGTCCGGCGAGTCCGACAGCCGGCTGCTCAGCCAGTTCTTTTTTGTGAGGAAGAAGTAGCGCCACCGTTCACTTCCCGAACAGCGCCAGCATCACGCCTGGATCCAGCCGGCGCTCCGCATTGTCGGAGACGATGCCGAATCCACCGTGATATCCCCATACGGCCCAGCCGAAACCGAAGCTTGTCGCGGCGTGAGAGACGTCGTGCAGCCATTGCGCGCGCGACCGCATCGCTGCCGCGTCGGTGCCCAGCCCACCGCCTTCGCTCATCACGCCGAACTCGCCTACGATGACGTGATCGCGCGCGATCTCTTGCCGGTCGGCCCATGCGGCCGCGATGCCGAGCCTGTCCTTTATCTGAGTGCCGTCGAACGGGCGGCCGTAATAGTCGCGGATCCTGCGTGCGGCGTCGCCTTCATCGGGCGGCAGTCGTCTTTGCTCGGCCCACGCCGCGCTTGTTGCCAGAGTCTGTTCTTCCCCTGATGCGACGGGCGGATAGACAAGTCCCGCGAGACCCCGCGTAAGCGCGCTCCACGGCGCGCCCTGGTGAGTAAAGAGATGCGGTTCGTAGAAATGCACCATGACGAACAGTCTCTGGTCGCGAATGCCGGCGAGATGGAGGTTCTGAAGTCCATCCACGGACGAGTTGCAGCCCCCCGTCACCACGAGGTTCAGCAGGGGTGCCGCGGCACGGACGTCGCGGTAGAGCCGTGACTGGAACACTGTCCAGTCCGTGCCGCTCGTCCTCACGCATTCGGACTGCGGCTCGTTCATCAGCTCCAGCGCGAGGCGCGGATTGCCGCTCGCCTGCAGCCTTGTGGCCAGCAACTTTGCGAGCGCCGTGTACTGCGTGAATTTGAGGCCGTCCGGACTCGTGAGGATCGCACCCGGGCCAAACTCGCCCCCCGGCCTCGGATGCAAGTCGACAATGACCGCAAAGCCGGCATGTTGCGCGGCACGCAGGAAGTCGAACAATTGTCCGATTGCGGCGGCTCTTGCGGGGTCAGACGCTGCGATCAACGCGCCGGGATCGACCGGCAGCCGGATGAAGTCGAATCCCGCGCCACGAAGGCGAGCAAGCTCCGCGGGGGAGATCTCGTTCGTCCAGGGCGCGAAGATCTCGCCGCCGCTTCCCTGGGGCGAGTCGAAGAGCCGCGTGACGTTCACGCCTCTGTGAAAGGGCGAAGCGGCGTGAGCCGCGGCCGTGAGCGCGAGCGCTGCGACCGCGGAACGCGCGAGTTGTTTCAGCACGCCTAGTTCTCGAAGTACTTCGCGTAGGCGAGCGAGGCGTTGTAGCCGTAGTTGTAATACTGATAGCGCATCGTATCGGCGCGCATCAGCACGACGCCGGCCAGCTGCGCGCCGACCTCGCGCAGCGACTTCACCGCCTGCATCGCGACCTCCTGCGGCGTCTTCTCCCAGCGCACGACGAACAACGTCGTGTCGGCGATATGCGCAAGGAGACTGGCGTCATTGATGGCCAGCACCGGCGGGGAATCGATGATGACGAGGTCTGCCACGCTCCTCAGGCGGGCGATCAGCTTTTCCATCTGATCCGATGCGATGAGCTCCGGCGCGTGGCGCGTATGCGTCGCGGGCAGCGCGAGCAAGGGACTTTTCGGATCGGGAACGAGAGCGTCGTCGAGCATGCATTCCTGGTCGAGATAGCTGACAAGGCCGTGCTTGAAGCGTCCGATGCCGAGCGCGGTGTGCACGTTGGGACGCCTCAGATCGCCGTCCACCAGCACGACGCGTCGGCCCGAGAGTGCCGCTTGTCGCGCCAGACACGCGGCGACCGACGTCTTTCCTTCGCCGGGCAGTGCGGATGTCACCACTACGACGTGCGGCTCGTTGGAGTGTGGCAGCGACAGCCGCATCTGCAGTCCGCGTATCGTCTCGGCGATCGAGGAGAGCGGCTTGCTCACGATCTGGCCCGCCACGTCGCGCACCGGATGACGCCCGGACTTCAACTCCGGCACGGTGCCGAGCACGGTCAGCCCGAGGGCTGCCTCGACCTCGCCCGGGGTGCGGAAACCGTTGCGCATCCGGTCGGTCGCGAAGGCAGTGAGGAAGCCGAGCAGGAAGCCGGCCGGAATGGCGGCGAGGATGATGAGCAGCTTCTTCGGGAAGCTCGGGGTCACCGGGATCGCCGCAGCCGACATTACGTGCACAGACGGAATGTTGAGGCTGACCTGCTCCTGGGTCTGCTTCAGCCGTTGCAGGAAGGTCTCGTAGAGGTTCTCGATCGACGTGGCATTGGCGACGAGGGCCGCGAGCTTCACGCGCGCCTGGTTCTGCTTGTTGGCTTCTGCCTTGAGCGCGGCGAGCTTTCCCTCAAGCACGGATTCCTGCGCGCCGGCTTCCGCGGCGTCGTTGGCGACCGTGCCGACGACCCGGTTCACTTCCTCGTTGATTTTGGCCTGCAGGTCGCGCTTCTGCGCCTGGATGTCCTGCATGCGCGGATGCATGGGCCCGTAACGCGAGGAGAGCTCGGCTTCCTGCTGGATCAGCGAGGCTTCCTGTTCGCGCAACTGCGTGATCAGAGGCGAGTCCACGACCGCGTTGACGCCCGCGCTCTCGCCCGAACCCTTGAGCTGGTGCACGCGCGCGAGCTTGGCGTCGGCCTGGGCACGGTTGGATTCCGCCAGCACAATCTGGTTGTCGAGATCCGACATGCGGACGTCGAGCGCGGACGTACCGGTTGTAAGATCCATCAGATTGTTGTCGGCCCGGTACTGCGCGACCTCCTCGTCAGCGGCGCGGGCCTGCTGGGATAGCTGTGCCACGCGCGCCGTCAGCCATTTCGAGGCGCCCCGCGTCGCGTCGGCTTTCGCCTGTACCTCGTCGGAGACATAGGTGTTGGCGATGGCGTTGGCGATCTTCGCCGCCTTGGCGGCGGACTGCGCGAGGAAGTCGATGTCGATGACCGTCGAATGGCCCTGCGGCGCGACGTCGAGACGTGTCAGGAACTTGTCGATGACCGCCTCGCGTTCCTTCTGCGCTTGCGTCAGCGCGGCGCGGTCGGCGCGCCGGGTCCAATAGGAGATGTTGAGCCACTCGGGAATCGCGAAGAACGACGGCTTGGCCTTGCTGTTGAACTCCGGGTCCTTCACGAGCCCGAGCCTGTCGACGACTTCGCCGGCGAGACCGCGCGACTGCAGGATCTCGGTCTGGCTCTCCACCGAGCTCGGGTCGGAAGGCACGCCCGACAGCACGGCATTGATGTCGACGATATCCTTCTGCTGCTCGTCGATCATGACCGATGCGCTCGAGCGGTAGAGCGGCGTGGCTAGGAACGCATAGGCGGCAGCGACGGCGACGATCGCGGCCGCCACAGACAGCACGGTGTTCTTGCGGCCGAGCGCGATGCGCATCAGATCTGAGAAGCTGATCCAGCGGATGGTTTCATCCGCCACATAGCGCGAATCGCGCGCCGCGGCGTAGGGCTGCAAAACCGGTTCCGCTGTCGTAATGCCCGCCATCATCAATCTCCTCTTGTTTCAGTTGGTCGTCCGGAATTCTCAGTAGGCGTTGCGCTGCCGGAACACTTCGACGAGCGTCCGCGCAAGGATCACGAAGTCGAGAAGCAGGCTCGCATGCGTCGCGTACCAGAGATCGAACTCGATCCTGCGGTACATCTTGTCGAGCGTGGGCGTCTCGCCGCGCAAACCGTGCACCTGCGCCCAGCCGCTGATGCCGGGCTTCACATGCTGGCGCAGCGAATAATTCTCGATCAGGCCGCCATAGAACTCGTCATGCGCGCGTGCGTGTGGACGCGGCCCGACGAGGCTCATCTCGCCGCGGATGACGTTGACGAGTTGCGGCAGCTCGTCGAGGCTCGTGCGCCTCAGGAACCGGCCGAGCGACGTGATGCGCGCGTCATCGCGCGTCGCCTGTGCGAGGTCCCCGCCGTCCTCGAGCACCGTCATGGTGCGGAATTTGAGGATCTTGAAGGGCCTGCCCGCGAGACCGTTGCGCGTCTGGCGAAAAAGCGCGGGCCCTTTGGAGTCGAGGCGGATTGCGATGGCGATGGCGGCCAGGAGCGGCGAAGCGAACAGAAGCGCGGTGCCGGCGCCGGCAAGATCGAGCGCACGCTTGAGCGCGCGCTGCAGCGCGTTGAGCGGCTCCTTCTGGACCACGACGGCAACGCGCTCGCCGATCGCGACCGCGTCCCGGCGCAGGTAATTGCCGGTCAGATCGTCGGGCACGACGAGGATCGTGCGCGGCAGGACGTTCAGTCCGTCGAGCAGGCTCTCGAGGCGGTGACGGGACAGTCCGGAGGCTGCGACGAGAATTTCGCCGCGTCCTGCACCATGCGCGAGTGCGCGAACGTGCTCGAGCACACGGCGCCTCTCCTCCCGCCAGCTTTCCCGCCCGTCCATCGGATCGAAGGCGACCACCGGCGGAGCGCTGCCGGTCTCGGCGAGCAATGTGTCGGTGAGCTGCGCCACTTGCGGGTCGTCCCTCCGTCCGATCAGCGCCACGCTGCGTGTCGCCGGAGCGGCCGCTTTGCGCGCCCTGGCGATGACGAAAGGGATGTTCATCCTTGTGAGCACGACCACGAACATTCCGACCACGAAGAAGGAGAGGATCGCCCCACGGGAGAGCATGGCGCTGGTCTTGAGGGCGAAGACGATCAGGAGAAGCAGCAGGAATGCGGTGACCCAGGACGACAGCGCTTCGCGCGCGCGCTCGACGGGGAGCGAGGGGCCGAGGGGAGGGTTGGCCGTCTTCCAGCGCGTGACGGAGCAGAAGAGAAGCGCCGCTACCAGTCCGGTCGCGACGAAGTCGGACACGGGTCCGATGCTCTCGCGAAAGAAGAAGTGATACGCGGTGCCTGTGGTGATGCTGGCAAGCAGGATCGCGAGTGCATCTGCGCCGAGCGCGAGCGGAGACACGGCGTCCTCGTTGCGCACTGCTTGCTGCCAGACGGCCGCGCTGCGCCGCTCGAAGGGCCAGCCCGGCGAGAAGGCATCGTTGGCGGCATTGACGCGCGACACCTGCTCGACGGACTCGTATGGGGCGCTGCGCTGCTCGCGCGCCGCCTCCCGCGGTGTCCGAGAACTCTCCAGCATGTGAGTCCGCCCTTTGCAACGGGCGCTCTCGGGAAGGGGTCTCGCGGTCCCTCATCCGTCCTGCGCGTGTGTCCGTGAGAGCTCCGTGCCCTCGCACGGAACCTGACAAGCGAACCCACCCGGAAACGCTGCTTCGACACGCGAAAGCCCCTCAGCTTCGCATACGCCCGCCGCAACGCCACACGCTCGACGAATCCGGTAACCGCGTTACACGATATCTGTTCCAGAAAAATCGCCGCGCGCAGGAACGAATTTCCGATTCAACGAAGTTCAATAGAACAAAGAGGAATTTCTTCCTGCAAATGTTGCGCACGATGATGCAGGAGCGTGCGCAATGCGCACGATGCAAGCATCAAAGGACGGCGCGAAACGCGATCATCGCGTGAACACGCACGCAATTCGGCCACATTGTGGACGACGCATGGCGCGACGCTTTTGGATTGTGGAGAGATGCTGTCCGTGGCCGGACAACATCGCCGATCGTGACTCGCGCATGACCGGCGGATGAATTTTCACCTCGCGAGGCGCGCGCCTTTTTTGTACGGCGTCATGTCCATTGCCGGATAGCGCGCGCTCACATCGCGCAGCGTCTGCTCGTTCCAGTAATCGCTCTCCGGCGGAGGCCAGCCGAACAGGTCGCGCTGTTCGGGGGTCATGCGCGTAAGTGCTTCGATCATGGAGTGGTCGCCCGCCTGGTGGGGCCAGCTCATCTTGCCGTTCCAGCGCCAGCCGCGTTCCTGGAAGTCGATCAGCATGACGAACCGCGAATGTCCCGGCCCGCCGAAATTCGAGCCGCGGTGGAACACATCCGTCTTGTAGATGAAAAGCGACCCGGCCGGACCTTCGACCGATACTTCCTTGTCGAAATAGTCGCCCATCTTCAGCAGCGTGGGCCACAGCGGCTCGTTGCGCGTGAATTCGAGCGGCACGACCTTCGTGGGCCCATCGAGTGCGCCGACATCCGACAAGAGCAGGATCGTCGTCATCTGCGTGTGCACACCGTCCGCACGCGGCACAACGAGCGTGTGATTGCCGTAGTCGCGGTGGTGCGGCTGGTCGTAGTTTACGGCGCCCGCATATTTCGCCCAGAGCTCGACCTTGTAGATCTCGACATTGTCGCTCTTCAGGAAGCGCCGTGCCGCATCGGCGAGATCGGGGTAGGCGGCGACCGCGTTGAAGGCCCAGTTGCGATAAGGGAAGTTTCGCAGTCCCGCGAACTGGCTCTTCGCGAGCTCGGGATATTTGTCCGGGTCGGCGAAATACTCTTCAGGGCGCGGATAGACCGTCCACAAGGCATCCTGCGCCGCCTTGAGCGTCCCGGGGTCGAGAAAGTCCTTCACGATCGTGAAGCCGCGCTCGCGGATCTCGTTCAGGTTCTTGTCGGGTACACGCATGGTCCATCCGATGTGGGTGCTCGAGCGGAGTGTGCCACGGTGCCTGCGGAAAAAAAAAGATCGCCCTTCCGCGAGAAAGGGCGACCGCAGGATGCAGTTTGCCCGGCGCCTTAAAGCATCGGCTTGCCCTCATGAGCCTTGAGCAGGTCGTGCATGTCGTTGGCGTGCTCTTCCTCCTTGGCGAGAATCTCCTCGATCATCACCCGGGTGGAGGGATCGTCATTGCCGAAATAGCGGATCAGCTCGCGATAATGATCGACCGCGATGCGCTCGGCGATCAGGTTCTCCTTGATCATGCCCACGAGATTGCCGCCTTCGGAATATTGCGACGCAGAGCGGGTTGCGAGGCCTTCCGGATTGAAGTCGGGCGTGCCGCCGAGCTGGTTGATCCGCTCGGCCACCATCATCATGTGCTCCTGCTCTTCCCTGGCGTGCTCGGCGAATTCCTTCTTCACGCCTTCGCTCGAGATGCCGGTCGCCGCGACGGCGTGCATGGTGTAGCGCAGCACGCAGACGATCTCGGTGGCCAGCACCGACTGGAGGATCTCGATCGTCTTCTTGACGTCGCCCTTGTAGGTGTCGGTGACCGCGCCGGTTTCGAGGTGCTTGCGGGCGCGGTCCCTCAAGCTGATGACGTCGCTGAGGAAGGGTTTTTCGGTCTTTGTTTCAATCTTGGGCGCGTGGCTCATCGGGGATCTCCTGTCGAATCGGGACAAAATCGGGGGCGCGCGGGGCACGCACCAGCCGTCTAGCGGAGAACGCAGTCCGGCGCCGCACGGTT
>Ga0335083_10005339_pt1 | contig 16208 bp, 15 predicted proteins | sample Lox_Sample_42_FD_206716 | JGI IMG/M metagenome (GOLD analysis project Ga0335083, IMG submission 206716) | Soil microbial communities from Loxahatchee National Wildlife Refuge, Florida, United States - Lox_Sample_4.2 | ecosystem: Environmental > Terrestrial > Soil > Wetlands | place: USA... | reverse complement strand
CGGCGACTTCATGGACTGGGACAAGCTGCGCATCTTCCAGGCGGTGGCCGATGCCGGAAGCTTCACCCATGCCGGCGAGGCGCTGAAGCTCAGCCAGTCGGCGATCTCGCGCCAGATCGGCGCGCTCGAGGAGCAGCTGGGCGTCATGCTGTTCCATCGCCATGCGCGTGGGCTTATCCTGACCGAGCAGGGCGAGCTGCTCTATCGCACCGCGCGCGACATGGCCTCCAAGGTCAACACCGCCGAGGCGCTCCTGCGCGCCAACCAGGACAAGCCGGCAGGCCGGCTCAAGGTGCACACGACGGTGGGCTTCGGCTCGACCTGGCTCACCACGCAGATCCACGAATTCATCGCCATGTACCCCGAGATCGATGTCAGCCTCGTGCTGTCGGACAACGAGCTCGATCTCGGCATGCGCGAGGCCGATGTCGCGATCCGGATGGTCATGCCGCGCCAGCCCGGCCTGGTGCAGCGGCACCTGCTGACGGTGCGCAGCCACGTCTATGCGTCCACGACCTATGTCCAGAAGTACGGCCGCCCGGCCACGGTGGACGAGCTCAACCAGCACCGCATGATCATCTTCGGCGAGGATGCGCGTGCGCCCGCGCCCGACGTGAACTGGTTGCTGCGCGAGGGCAATCTCGACCAGAACCCGCGTCTGGTCGTGCTGCGGGTGAACAACGTCTACGGCATCTTCCGCGCCGTTGAGTCGGGTCTGGGGATAGCTTCGCTGCCGGACTATCTGGCGCGCGAATCGACCAAGCTCGAGATGCTGCTGCCCGAGCTCAATGTCCGTACAACGGATGTGTACTTCACCTACCCCGAGGAGCTGCGCCATTCCAAGCGTATCGCGGTTTTCCGCGATTTCCTCCTGCGCAAGGTGGCCGAGACGCGCTTTTAGCCGGTATGAGATGCAGTATTGCACAGGCGATGAGAGACATGCGCAGGTCGCATGCCAGTGTTCGAATCTTCGCCCCTAACAAACCCCCGGCCGGACGGTAATTTGAATGCAGGTTCTCGACGCGTCCGGTTTCGGTCGGTCGCGCTCGGAGCTCGGGATCCTCATGATCCCACGTCTCCCAGACGTGAAGCCTCCCTGTTTGACTCGCCGGGCCCTTTCGGGTCCGGCGTCTTTTTTTTGGCGGTAAGCCGCTTTGGAGCGTATGCCGCTCGGCTGTAATCAGCCGAACGGAATACGCCGACGGTCGAGGCGCTTCGATCGATGCGTTTCCGGTCAGATGGAACCGCTAAAGCGGTTCCATCTGACCGGAAGCCGCACTAGCGTCCGCCCCGATGTTCTCCGAAATCCGCCAAGCCATCCTGCCGGTGGCGCTGCGCAACCTGAAGCGACGGGGCGATCTCGAGCGGTCGGGCCTGCTGATCGAATCGCTCGCCAAGCATTGGCGCGACAGCGTGCCCCTGCAGCTGCTGATCATCGCGCCGGGCAGCGACATCCAGACCCTGCGCAGCGAACTGCCGCGCTTTCCCAACATCGACGTCTCGGTGCGCGCCGAGAGCGACTTCTTCGGCGCCGCCAGCCCGTTCTACATGGTGCCCGGCTGGTACCGGCAGCAGATCGTGAAGCTTTACGTGCCCATGCTGCTGGGCTTCGGCGGCTTCCTGACGCTCGATTCGGATGTCTGCTGCGTGGGCGACTTCGATGCCACGACCTTCGTCGTGAAAGGCCGCGCGCTCTCGCGCTGGGAACCCAAGCGCTATCACGACTGGTGGGAGGGCGCCGCCGAGCTGGTGGGCGTGCCCTACGACGTGCGCACGCACGGGCTCTCGGTCACGCCCAACATCCTGCACGGCGATCTCGCCCGCCAGGCGCTGGAGTATTTCCGTGCCGGGCCGGTCGATCCCATGGCGTCGCTCGGCCTTACGGTGCTGCGCCGCATGGGCCGCGTCGTGCCGTGGACGGAATACTCGCTCTACACGGCCGTCGCCGAGCTCAAGGGCAATCTCTTCGACTATCACGTCCATTGGGATCCGTCGTACTTCCATGCCACGCAGCTCTTCTCGGAGACGTCGGCGGTATGGAACGCGGAGGATTTCGAACGGCTGTCGAAGCTGCCCGCCGGCAGCGATCCCGGCGGCAAGTTCATCATCGTGCAAAGCCACGCCCGCATCCCGCTCGAGCAGGTGCGCGACTACTGCTTGAGCTTCGTCGGCTGATTGACGAGCACGAGCGCCACCGCGGCGACGATCAGGGCAAGGGCCACCAGGTCGAGCCATGAGACGGCGCCGCCGACGAGCAGGGCGCTGGCGCCGAAGCCGACGCAGGGCACGACGAGAGTGGTGAGCGAGGCGATCGACGCCGGCAGGAGCTGGATGATGCGGAACCAGCAGAAATAGGCGAGCGCATTGGAGATCAGGATCAGGAAGGCGAGCGAGAGCAGGCCGCGTGTCTCTTCGGGCCGGAAATAGGCGTGGGGCAGCCAGACCAGCCACATCAGGATCACGGGCAGGGTGCCGAGCAGGAGCTGCCAGGCCGCATTGATCGCGGGATCGCCGCGCAAGGAATAGCGCTTGGTGAGCACGGTGCCGATGCCGAAGGAGATGGCGGCGAGTAGCGTCAATACGGTGCCGGTCGGTGCCCGGCGCACCGCGGTCTCCTGGCTGATGATCAGCCCGACCGCGATCAGGCTCAGCACCAGCGACAGCGCGACCTTGAGCGAGATGCGCTCCTTCAGCAGGAACACCGCGAACAGCGAGGACCAGGCGGGCATGGTGTAGATGATGATCGGCGTGCGGCTCGGCCCCAGCAGGGCGATGCCGGAGATCAGGAAGATCTGGAACAGGCCCATGTTGAACAGGCCGGTGAGTGCCAGCGGTCCCCACAGCGAGCGCGTGGGGAAGAGCGGCGCGCCGCGCGCGACGCCGGCCACGAGCAGGATCAGGCCCGAGAGCGGCAGGATGATCAGTCGCGTGGTGAAGAGGTCGGCCGCCTTGAGCGACCAGCTCATCAGCGGATAGGCGAGACCCCAGGCGATCCAGACGACCGGCAGAAGGAAGCGGCTCATGCCCCGCCGTTCATGATTGGCCGTTGTGTTCGCCGATCTTCGGGGCTTTCTCCGTACCGCCCTGGCGCTCGCCGTCGATGCTGAGCGGCAGGCCGTGGAACAAGGCCGGCGAGCCGTCGTAGGGCTGGGCGAACATGCCCAGTGCGGCGACTTGCGCCAGTTCCAGCACCTGCGGGATGGAGTTCAGCGGCCCATGCGGCACGCCGGCAGCGTCGAGCTTGGCCGACCAGTAGGCGCGGCTTTCACGGCCCATGATCTCCTCGATCATGGGCAGCAGCACGTCGCGCGCCTTCATGCGGTCGTGGTTGAGCTTGAAGCGCGCCTCATCGGGCCATTCGGGATGCCCCAGCACCTCGGCGAACTTGCGCCACAGCCGGTCGTTGCCCGGGCAGACCATCAGCAGCCCGTCGGTGCAGTTGAAGGCCTGGTAGGGCGTGAGCGAGGGATGGCCGCTGCCCTGGCGCGCCGGCATCTTGCCGGTCACCGAATAGCCCGCGACATGGTTCGAGGCCCACATCAGTCCCGATTCGAACAGCGACGTGTTGACCAGGCTGCCCCGGCCCGTGGCGTTGCGCTTGGCCAGCGCCGCCAGCACGCCGATCGCCGTCCACATGCCGGTCGAGAGATCGATGATGGAGACGCCGATGCGCGCCTCCGGCCCCGACGGATCGCCGTTCACCGAGAAGAGCCCGGCGACGGCCTGGATGATCGGCTCGTAGCCCGGCCGCTGCTGCCAGGGACCCTTGTGTCCGAAGGCGCCCAGGTCGGCGTAGATCAGCTTGGGAAATTTTTTCGTGAGCGTCGGCCCGTCGATGCCGAACTTGGCCGGCACGTCGGCGCGGAGATTGTGCACGAAGATGTCGGCCGCGCCGATGCGCTCGATCAAGGCGTCGCGTTGCTTGGCATCGGCGAGGTCGCAGGTGATCGACTTCTTGCCGCGGTTGAGGGCGATGTAGCTCAGCGAATCGCCTTCGAGGAACGGCGGCCCCCATTTGCGCGCATCGTCGCCCTCGGGCCGCTCGATCTTCACGACCTCGGCGCCGAGAAAGGCCAGGATCTGCCCGCAATACGGACCGGCCAGGTTCTGGCCGAACTCGACGACCTTGATGCCTTCGAGAGGCCGGCTGCTCATCGCAGATTGCTCCCCAGGATCTCGCGCGCGATCACCATGCGCTGCACTTCGCTCGGGCCCTCGCCGACGCGGCGGATGCGCATCTCGCGGTACCAGCGCTCGAGCGGCAGGTCCTTGGTCATGCCCATGCCGCCATGGATCTGCATGGCACGGTCGACGACGCGGCCGCCGCCTTCCGAGGCAGTGAGCTTGGCGATCCCGGCCTCCATGCGGAAGGGCAGGCCGCGGCGCGCCCTCTCGGCAGCCTCCAGCGTGAAGTGCTTGGCGGTGCGGATGTCGATCTCGTTGTCGACCAGCATCCACTGCACGGCCTGGCGGTTGGCGAGCTTCTCACCGAAAGTCGAGCGCATCTTGGCCCATTCGATCGCCATCTCGTGGGCGGCGATGGCGACGCCGATGCAGCCGGCGGCATAGGGGATGCGCTGGCGCGTCAGCCGGTCGTTGGCGACGGCGAAACCCTTGTTCACCTCGCCCAGCACCTGGTGATCGGACACCCAGCAATCCTTGAACTCCAATTCGGTCGCGTAGTGCGAGGAGCGCAGCGTGTGCACGACGCGGCGGACGTGGAAGCCCGGCGTGTCGGTATCGATGATGAAGCAGGTGATGCCGGCGCGCCCCTTGGAGGCGTCGGTGCGCGCGAAGACGATGCCGTAATGGGCGCGGTCGGCGTTGGAGATGAAGATCTTGGCGCCGTTCAGCACCCAGCCATTGTCCTTGCGCTCGGCCTTGGTCTGGATCGCGCGCGCCGGGTCGCTGCCGCCGGACGGTTCGGTCAGACCGAAGAACGTCTTCTTCTCGCCGCGCAGTGTCGGATAGAGGTAGCGCTCCTTCTGGTCGTCGTTGGCTTCGAAGATCTGCGCCAGGCCCGCGCCGCCAAAGGTGCCGTAGCAGGGCACGTAAAGACCGGCGCGATGCTGCGCCATCTCGATCGCCAGCAGCACGCGCGTCACGATGTCGATGTCGGGGCCGCCGAATTCCTTCGGGATGTCGATGCCGAACAGGCCCATCGCCTTGGTCTTGTCGGTAAGGCGCTTGTAGTCGGCCGGATCGAGCTCCGAGGCGTCGGGATCGAGCTTGGCCTCGAGCGGGAGGATCTCCTCCCGCACATAGCGCCGCACCTGGTCGATCAGCATCTGCTGTTCTTCGCTCGGCTCGAAATCCATGGGCGTCTTCCTCTCCTTCGTATTCCTCTCCCCCGCTAGGGGGAGAGGTTAGGTGAGGGGGTTGCACGAGCTGTCGATGCCCCCTCACCCGTCCTCTCCGTCTAGCGGGGGAGAGGAGGCTTGAGTGTGATCATGACGGGCTGAGCCGCCCGAGATTCGGCGGCGGGTTCTTTTCGTTGTCGGGCGGCAGGGCGCCGTGGTCGGCCTTGTGCACCATCAGGAGCTCGAACCAGCGCGAGCGATATTGCTGGTTCACTTCGATGCGGAACTGATGGCCGCCGCCCCGCTCACTGAACTCGCGCTGCAGCTCGGAGCGCAGGCCGAAGGGCGAGCGGGCGCCTGCTTGGCCGATATAGAGGACCTTGCCGCCCGAATCGGCGACCTGATAGACGCCGAGCTGGCCCGGCAGGCGCTGGGCCGTTTCCGCCGTGAGCGGCGTCCACGGCTTGTCGAGGCGGAGCCTCATGGCCGCCTCACTTGCCCTTGAACTGTGCGGTGCGCTTCTCGAGGCGGGCCTTCATGCCCTCCTGTGCGTCCTGGCTCTGCATGGCCGCCACGACCAGCGCATCGACGTCGTCGTGCTGGATGCCGTCGCGGAACTCGAGCTGACGCACGGTCAGTGCCTTCATGGCCTTGAGCGAAAGCGGTGCATTGGCGGCGAGCCGGCCGATCACCCTGGAAGCCTCGGCCTCGAGTTCAGCGTGCGGCACGCAGCGCGCGATCAGGCCGAGCGCGAAGAGCTTGGTCGACGGCAGCGGATCGCCGAGCAGCAGCATCTCGCGCGTCGTGACCGGCCCCAGCACTTCCATGAGCTTCTTGGCCAGGAACCAGTTGGGTGCCAGCCCGACCTGCGCCAGCGACATGCCGAAGCGCGCCTTGTCGCTCGCCACGACCAGATCGCAATGCAGCGCGAGCTCGTTGCCGCCGGCGATGGCGTCGCCCTGCACCACGGCGACGACCGGCAGCGGGCAGGTCTCGATGGCGCGCAGCATCACCTCGATGCCGCTCGCCTTGCCCGCACCCGCGGTCTTGGAGCGCTCGGCCATGTCGAGGCCGGCGCAGAAGACGTTGCCCTTGCCGCGGATCACGACCACGCGGTCTTCGGCAGCCACCGGCGCCTCGAGCGCCTCGATCATGTTGCCCAAAAGCTCGTTGTCGAGCGCGTTGCGCTTCTCCGGACGGTTCATCCAGACCGTCTTCACGGGCCCGTTCTTCTCGACGATGACCTTGTTCATGGCATTTCCCCTCAGGAGGCCGTTGTAGCCTCATGTTCCTCTCCCCCGCTAGGGGGAGAGGCCAGGAGAGGGGGTGATGCACCTTGATCTGTTCTGCACTGCGCGGCGCCCGCGCTTCAGTCGCTTGGCGCCTTTGCCGACTGCGCCGGCAAACGCATGGCTCCTTGCAGCTCTATACGCCGCCGCCGCTTCGCTGACGCGAACCGCCTAAGCCGTGCCCGTCACTTCCAGGATCCTGGGCCACATCTGCTTCTTCCAGCCCTCGAGACCGGTGACCGTCAGCAGGATCTTCCGATCCTGGGCGAGGAAGAAGCGCGGCGTCCAATATCCGCGTTGCGCGCCCTCATCGCTCATCTGGAAATCGGTGAGGATCCAGCGCACGTCGGCCGGCCACGACTCCTCCAGCAGCATCAGGTCGGGCGTGGCGGGATGCACGACCCTGTAGTCGAGCTTCTGGAAGGCCTGGGACTTGAGGAACTGCGGTTCGGACTGGGCACGCCAGATCTTGCAGATGCCTCAAGTCGCGTTGCCCATGAACACCACGATCGGCCGGCCGGCGGCGAAGGCGGTGCTGGCGAGGGATGACACCGCGGCCATGGCGAGGCCCGTTGTCGCGAAGGAGCGTCTCTTCAGCATGCAAGGCAATATGCGCCGCGGGCCGTCGGTGCGAAAGGCCACATCACCGTCTTGTGAGTCTGTTAGCCTGGCGCCTCCATTGGGGGAGATTTCGCGTGACATCGAGAATCGAAACCAGGCTCGCGGAGCTCGGGCTTGCGCTGCCGCCGGCCGGCCAGCCGCTCAATGCCTACCAGAACGTGGTGATCGTGAACGATCTCGCCTTCGTCGCGGGCCAGGCGCCGATGATCGGTTCCGAACGGCCGTTCACCGGGCCGCTCGCGACCGAGAAGGACATCGAAAAAGGCAAGGCCGCGACCCGGCTCTCGGCGCTCTGCGTGCTCGCCCAGATGAAGGCGGCGCTCGGCGGCGATCTCGACCGCATCGTGCGCTGCGTGAAGCTCGGCGTGTTCGTGAACTCGGTGCCGGGTTTCACCGGCCAGCCGATGGCGGCCAACGGCGCATCGGACCTCATGTACGCCGTGATGGGCGAACCGGGTCGCCACGCCCGCTTCGCCGTCGGCACGATCGGCCCGATGGAATTCACCTGCTCGGTCGAGGCTATCTTCCAGATCAGGCCGTGAGCTAGATCGCGGCCGCCACTTCCTTGAAGCGCCGCAGGGTCTCGATCTGGTCGTCGAGCTTGGGCATGCGGTTCATCGGATAGAGCATCACGATCTTGGCGCCGAGTCGCTTCCAGCCCTCGGCCGCCTTGCCCCAGGCCTGCGGGTCGGGCTGGTCGAAGCGCAGCCAGCCTTCGAGGCCGAACGTCGCCGGATCGCGGCCATGCTCCTTCATCGTGGCGCGCAGCAGGGCGAGCTTGGGCTCGGCGGCCTCCGGCGTCATGATCGGCATGTAGCCGTCGCCGATCCGTGCCGCCCGCTTGACCACGGCGTCCGACGAGCCGCCGAACCAGACCGGGATCGGCCGCTGCACCGGCCCCGGCAGCAGGTTGACGGCCTCGAGTTTGTGGAAGCGGCCGTGATAGGTGACGAGGTCCTCGGTCCACAGCTTGCGCATGACCTCGATCTGCTCGGCCTGGCGCGCGCCGCGCGTCTTCCAGTCCTCGTTCAGCGATTCGTACTCGATGTGGTTCCAGCCGACGCCGACGCCCAGCCGCAGCCGCCCGCCGCTCAAGAGGTCGACCTGCGCCGCCTGCTTCGCCACCAATGCCGTCTGGCGCTGCGGCAGGATCAGCACGCCGCTCGCCAGCTCGACCTTCCTGGTGACCGCGGCGATGAAGGCCATCGTCGTGAAGGTCTCGTGGAAGGGATCGTGCTCGCTGTAGGTCGGCTTCCAGTCGCCGCGCGGCGCCGCGCCCAGGACGTGATCGGCGACCTCGATGCCGTGGAAGCCAAGGCCTTCGACCGCCTGCGCGAAATCACGGATCTTCGCGGGATCGTTGCCGATATCGCGGGTCGGGAAGAGGGCGTTCAGCAGCATTCGGGACTCCACGGCAAAATCGAGGAGCCGAACTCTCGCTCATACGCCTCTCCCCCGCCAGGGGGAGAGGACGGCTGAGGGGGCTACGCTGCCGCCCGCTTCTTCGCCTCCTCGACGATGCGATCCGCGGTGCGGCCGGTGATCTCCTGCAGGTGGTCGAACTCGGTGCGATAGGTGCCGACGCCCTGCGTCACCGAACGGACCTCGACGATCATGTCGGCGACCTCGGCCTCGGGCATCAGGGCCGAGACCTCGTCCCAGCCGTTCCAGCCCGCGCGAGAATCGTAGCCGAGCAGCTGGCCGCGCCGGCCGGAGATCAGGCGCTGGATGCGCGAGGTCGAGTCGGAGGGCGCGGCGACGGTGACCTTCAGGATCGGCTCGAGCAGCACCGGCCTGCACTTGGGCATGGCCTCGCTCATGGCGATGCGCGCTGCCATCTTGAAGGACATCTCGGAACTGTCGACGGCGTGGTATTGGCCGTCGAACAACGTGACTTCGAGATCGACCACCGGCTGGCCGAGCGGGCCCTCCTTCAGATAGTCGACCAGCCCGTCCTCGACCGCGGGAATGAAGTTGCGCGGCACCACGCCGCCCACGATCTTGTCGACGAACTTGAAGCCCGCGCCGCGGCGCAGCGGCTTGATCTCCAGCGTGATGTCGGCGAACTGGCCGTGGCCGCCGGTCTGGCGCTTGTAGCGCGCATGCTGCGTGGCGCCCGCCTGGATGGTCTCGCGATAGGCGACCCTCGGCACCATCGTGTCGACGGCGACATTGTAGCGGCCGGCGAGCTTGTCGACCGCGACCTTGAGATGCATCTCGCCCTGGCCCTTGAGCAGCAGCTCGTGCGTTTCCGCTCGTGGTTCATAGGAGAGCGAGGGATCCTCCTCGACGATCTTCTGCAAGGCGCCCGAAAGCTTCACCTCGTCGTTGCGGTTCCTGGCCGAGAGCGCCAGTGCGAAGACCGGGGGATCGGCCGGCGGGAAGTCGGCGACGGCAGCGATTCCGGCTGCCGCGATCGATTGCCCGGCCGACAGCGCGTCGAGCTTGGCGAGCGCCACGATCTCGCCCGCCTTGGCCTCCGACACCTTGTCGAGCCGCTGGCCGAAGGGCCTGAAGAGGCTGCCGATCCGCTGACCGCCCAGCGACTGGCCTTCGTTGAGGGCTCCCGACCAGACGCGGCAGAGCGAGAGCTTGCCGGCATGGGCCTGGTGCAGGACCTTGAAGCATTCGGCCGTTCCTGCGCCATTGGGGGCGACGCCGTTCGACGGCAGGTCGCGCCGCTCCGCGGTCTCGCCGACGAAGGGCGTGTCGTGGCGCAGCGTCTTGAGGAGCCGCCGCACGCCGTTCTCGCGGTCGCCCGCACCCAGCAGCACGGGCACGATCTTGTCCGAGCCGAACTCGTCGTGCAGGTCGCGATAGATCAGCGACTTCTCCGGCGCCACGTCCTCGATCAGCTGCTCCAGCAGATTGTCGTCGAACTCCGACAGCGTCTCGAGCATCTCGCGTCGCGCCTCGGCCTCGCGCGGCAGGATCTCGGCGGGCATCTCGATCAGGTCCGACGCGCCGCTCGACTTGTAGCGGTAGGCGCGCTCGCTCACGAGGTCGACATAGCCGATCGTCTCCTCGCCGCCGTTCGCCATGCCGCGGCGGATCGGCACCTGGCGCAGCACCATCCTGCGCGTCGACACGGTTTGCAGCGCGGCCAGCATGTCGCGCACGCGCACCTCGGCCGAATCGATCTTGTTGATGAAGATGACGTGGGGGATGCGATTGTCTTCGATGTATTTCAGGAGCGGCGTCAGGGCGACGACCTTGTCGGGCGAGGGCTCGCAGACCACGACGGCGGCATCGCACACGGCGAGTGCCGCAAAGGCGTCGTGCTGGAACTCGATCGAGCCCGGCGCATCGATGAAGGTCCACTGGTCGCCGAGATAGTCGACGGACGCGATGTTGAGCTCGGTGCTCATGCCGCGCTTGCGTGCCTCGACCGCGCCGTCGCCGATGGAGGTGCCTGCGCGCGTCGAGCCGCGCCGGCCGATGGCCCCCGTGGCGAAAAGGATGCTCTCGAGCAGGGACGTCTTGCCCGAGAGATACGGCCCGCACAGCGCCACCACGCGATGCGCGCCGCTACCTGGTCTGCCCCCAGTAATGGTCTCGGTTTTGAGATTGGTCATGACAACGTCCTCCTTCTTCGCAAATCGCGTGCGTCGAAGCTCCGGACGATGGTCGCACCCGAACTCAAGCGGCCGGAGCGAAGCATGTGTCGATGGAAATGCTTTCACTCCCCCCAGCCCGAGTCAATGCAAGGGCGGGGACAGAATTTTGCGGCGTGCGTGCTGATCGTCGGGAACCGCCTTTCGCCGGCGCCTTCTCGTCCCCTGCGTCAGGCTGTCCGTTGTGCGTCGCAACGTTTGCCCGCGTAATGGCCGGCGATTTGGGGAAACGATGAAAAACGAAACCGTCGCCATCCACGGCGGCTACGAAGTCGATCCGACGACCAAGGCCGTGGCGGTGCCGATCTACCAGACGGCGGCCTATGCCTTCGACAGCGCCGACCATGGCGCGGCCTTGTTCAATCTCGAGGTCGGCGGCTTCCGCTACACGCGCATCGCCAACCCGACGACGGCCGTCCTGGAGAAGCGCGTCGCGATGATGGAGGGCGGCGTCGAGGCGCTGTGCGTGGCGACGGGCCAGGCCGCGACCAATTACGCGGTGATCAACGTCGCCGAGCTCGGCAGCAACATCGTGTCGGTGCCGCAGCTCTACGGCACGACGCACACGCTCTTCGCCCACATCCTGCCGCGCCAGGGCATCGAGGTCCGCTTCGCCGACTCCGACAGCCCCGAGGCGATCGCCAAGCTGATCGACGGCAAGACGCGCGCGGTGTTCTGCGAGAGCGTCGGCAATCCGGCGGGCAACATCTGCGACATAGCCGGTCTCGCCGACGTGGCGCATGCCCATGGCGTGCCGCTGATCGTCGACAACACGGTGGCGACGCCCATCCTGCTGCGGCCGATCGAGCACGGCGCCGACATCGTGATGGAATCGCTCACCAAGTTCATGGGCGGCCACGGCACGACCCTGGGCGGCGCGCTCGTCGACAGCGGCCGCTTCCCCTGGAGGAAGCACGCCGAGCGCTTTCCGCTGATGAACCTGCCCGAGCCGTCCTATCACGGCATGGTCTTCGCCGAGCGCTATCCCGACCGCGCCTTCGCCCAGCGCTGCCGCGCCATCTGCCAGCGCACGACCGGCGCGGTGCTCTCGCCGATGAGCGCCTTCCTGCTGCTGCAGGGCATCGAGACGGTGGCGCTGCGCGTCGAACGGCATGTCGAGAATGCGCGCCGGGTCGCCGAGTTCCTGCGCGGCCACGGCAAGGTCGACTGGGTGAACTATTCCGGCTTCAGCGACAGCCCGTACCATGCGCTCGCCCGGAAATATCTCGGCGGCAAGGTGCCCTCGCTGATGACCTTCGGCGTGAAGGGTGGTTTCGAGGCCGGCAAGAAGTTCTACGACGCGCTCGGCCTCTTCAAGCGGCTGGTCAACATCGGCGATGCCAAGTCGCTGGCCTGCCACCCGGCCTCGACGACGCATCGCCAGATGTCGCCGGCCGAGCAGCTCAAGGCCGGCGTGCGGCCCGAGACCATCCGCATCAGCGTCGGCATCGAGCATATCGACGACATCCTGGCCGACCTCGACCAGGCGCTTCTGGCGAGCAAGTAGCCCGCGGATGCCCGTCTTCGCCGACCGGGTGACGCACGGTCATCATCTCCATGTCGAAGGCGCGTCGTCGCAGGCGCCCGACGGCTGCCTCACCGTCGGCCTGGTCAACAACATGCCGGACTCCGCGCTCGTCTCGACCGAGCGGCAGATCCACGAGCTTCTCAAGGAAGCGGCGGGCGAGAGGCCCGTGCGGCTCCTCTTCTACGCGCTGCCCACGGTGAAGCGCACCGACTGGGGACGCGACTATATGAGCCGCACCTACTCGTTTGCCGAGACGCTGGCCGACGGCGCGGTCGATGGGCTGATCGTGACCGGCGCGGAGCCGCAGACACCCGATCTGGTCGACGAAGCCTATTGGCCCGAGCTGGGCCGCGTCATCGACTGGGCCAAGGGCAACACCAGCTCGACCATCTGGTCCTGCCTCGCCGTCCACGCCTCGGTACGCCATCTCGACGGCATCGAACGAAGGCCCTTGGCGCAGAAATGCATCGGCATCTTCGAGCAGGAGAAACGGCAGGCCCATCCCATGCTCGACGGCACGCCCGACCGTCTGCTGATGCCGCATTCGCGCTGGAACGAGATCCGGCAGGGCGATCTCGAGGCGCATGGCTACAGCGTGCTGACGCGCTCGGGCACCGCCGGCGTCGACACTTTCGTGAAGCAGCAGAGCCGCAGCCTGTTCGTCTTCCTGCAGGGCCATCCGGAGTACGAGGCGCTGAGCCTGCTCGGCGAATACCGTCGCGACGCCGGCCGTTTCCTGCGCGGCGAGGCCGAAGCCTATCCGACGATGCCCAACGGCTATTTCGACGAAGCGGGCGAGCGGTTGGCTCTGGAGTATCGCGAACAGGCCCTGGCCGATCGCCGGCAGGAGACGCTGGCCAAATTCCCGGCCGAGCGGCTCGCCGGTCACGTGACGCACAGATGGCGCGACGGCGCCGTCGGCCTCTATCGCAACTGGCTCGCGTTCCTCAGCGCGCGAAGCGGCAGAACAGGCGATTGAAGCGACGTCGGTCTTCGAGCAGCCGCATGCCGGCGCTGATCGAGCGGTTGAGGCAGAAATAGATCACCAGCAGGGTCGCATAGACCTCGACCGGCGCGACCAGCAGGCGGTTGTTGATCTGCCGGCCGATCTCCGTGACTTCGCTGAGCCCGATCAGGAAAGCGAGCGACGTGCCCTTGAGCAGGGTGATGTAGCGGCCGGTCATCGCGGGCACCGTGTTGAAGCCCGCGATGGGCAGCAGGATATAGAGCGCCTGCTGGAAGGGCGAGAGGCCGAGCGCGCGCGCCGCCTCGACCTGGCCGACCGAGACCGAGAGCAGACCCGAGCGCACGACCTCGGCGATATAGGCCGCGTTGAACATCACCAGCGCCACCAGCACGCTCACGAACTTGCTGGGCTCGTAGCCGAAATAGGGCGGGGCGAAGTAGGCCCAGAAGACCAGCACCAGCAGCGGGATGTTGCGCAACAGCTCGACATAGCCCGCCGCCATCAGGCGCAGCGGGCGGTTGCCGGCGAAGCGCAGGTAGCCGATCAGCAGGCCGAGCAGGGTCGCGAGCGCCATGGCGAGCAGCGACAGCACGAGCGTGAGCGCGACGCCGCCCAGCGGTCCGGGAAAATCGCCGATCAGGAGCCGCCGCACATTGTCGGGGCTGAGGACGAGGTGCCAGTTCATGCCAGCCGCCGGCGATTGCGCGACAGCCGGCGCTGCAGGGCATGCCCCAGCGCGGCGACCGTGGCGCAAAGCACGAGATAGAAGACGGTGATCGCCGCCAGCGCCTCGACGCCGCGGAAGGCGGAATAGTCGATGTAGCGCGCCTGGTAGGTGATCTCGGTGACGCCGATCGCCAAGGCGAGCGAGGTGTTCTTGATCAGGCTCACGGCTTCGCTGACCAGGGTCGGCGCGATGATGCGCAGAAGCTGCGGCAGCAGGATGTAGCGCACCGTCTGCGGCAGGCTGAAGCCGATCGCCTCGGCCGCCTCGTATTGGCCGCGCGGGATGGCGTTCAGGCCGCCGCGCACGATCTCGGCGATGAAGCCCGAATGGTAGAGACCGAGCGCGAAGGTGGCGGCGACGAAGGGGAAGCCGTAGGGACGCAATGCCAGCAGCACGCTGTTGGGCAGGATGACCGTGGCCGAGAAGTACCAGAACAGGATCTGCACCAAGGGCGGCGTGTTGCGCAGGAACTCGACATAGAGCCAGCAGACCGGCTTCAGCGGCCCGGCGGCGGACCAGCGCAGCACGCCCATCAGGAAGCCCAGCACCAGCGCCAGCACGAGCGAGAGCGCCGACAGTTCCAGCGTGACGACGGCGCCTTGCGCCAGCAGGTGGCCCGCCTCGCCGAGCAGCACGCTCCAGTCGAGGTGGTTCATCCTAGTCCCACAGCTCCATGGAGAAGCCGATCTCGGACTTGGCGAGGTTCAGCTTGGTGCCGGGACCGATCCAGCGGCCGTAGATCCGGTCCCACGTGCCGTCGCGCCACATGTCCTGCAGGGCGAAGTTGATGGCATCGCGCCATTTCGATTCGTCCTCGCGCACCCCGATCGCATAGTCGCCGCCGCCCAGCGACTCGCCGATGATCGCGTAGTCGTTCGCGTCGGGCGCGTTGGCGCGCAGACCGGCCAGGATGATGATGTCCGCCACCATGGCGTCGATCAGCCCACGCTGCAGCGCAAGGAAGGCCTCGGGATAGCCCTCGAAGGTCTGGCCCTCGGCCTTGTGCTGCGCCTTGGCGAGGTTCTTGAGGGCGAGCGCGCCGACCGTCGTGCCGGCGCGCTTGCCCGCCATGTCGTCGATCGTCTTGATGCCGCTTCCCTTCTTCACCATCAGCTTCTGGCCGGTCCAGAAATAGCCGATCGAGAAGTCGATCACCTTGTCGCGGTCGCGATAGTGGGTGAGCGTCGCCGCGATCAGGTCGATGCGGCCCTGCTGCAGCAGCGGAATGCGCGTCGCCGCCGTCACGGGCACGGTCTGCAGCTTGACGCCGAAGCGCTTGGCGAGCTCGGCGGCGATGTCGACGTCGAAGCCGACGGTCTGGCCCTTCTCGTCGACGATGCCGAAGCCCGGCACGTCCTGGCGGACGCCGGCCTTGAGCACGCCGCGCTTCTTCACTTCTTCCATCGTGTCGGCGGCCAGGGCCTCGATCGCGAAGGGCGGCGCGGCGGCGAGCACGGCCCCGATGCCGAGCACCTGCGCGAATTGACGTCTTCTCATGGGTCCCTCCCTGCAAACGACATCTGCTGACCGAGCACGGTACGCACGAAGCGCCGCGCCTCGTGGCTCCTGGGCGCGCCGAAGAAGTCCGCCGGCGCCGCCGTCTCGACGATCGTGCCGGCATGCATGAAGGCCACGCGGTCGGCGACCTCGCGCGCGAAGTTCATCTCGTGGCTGACGACGATCATGGTCATGCCCTGCTCGGCGAGGCCGCGCATGACCTCCAGCACCTCGCTCACCATCTCCGGATCGAGCGCCGAGGTCGGCTCGTCGAACAGCATCAGCGAGGGCTGCATGGCGAGCGCGCGGGCGATGGCGACGCGCTGCTGCTGGCCGCCCGACAGGAAATCGGGAAAGGCATCCGCCTTGTCGGCGAGGCCGACCCTCTGCAGCAGGCCGAGCGCCAGCGCATGGGCTTCGGTGCGGCTCTTGCCCAGGATCTTGCGCGGGCCGAGCGAGACGTTCTGCACCGCCGTGAGATGCGGGAAGAGGTTGAACGACTGGAACACCATGCCGATGTGCCGGCGCAGCTCGCGCAAACCCGACTTGGTGCGCGGCACGTGGGCGTCGCGGAAGCGGATGGCGCCGCCGTCCGGCGTTTCCAGCCCGTTGATGCAGCGCAGAAGCGTGCTCTTGCCCGAGCCGCTGGCGCCGCACACCGCGAC
>Ga0335083_10005337_pt1 | contig 16210 bp, 15 predicted proteins | sample Lox_Sample_42_FD_206716 | JGI IMG/M metagenome (GOLD analysis project Ga0335083, IMG submission 206716) | Soil microbial communities from Loxahatchee National Wildlife Refuge, Florida, United States - Lox_Sample_4.2 | ecosystem: Environmental > Terrestrial > Soil > Wetlands | place: USA... | reverse complement strand
CGAAAATCGCCTACATAACCAATCTGACCTGCATGAATACCGGCAAGGGTTGTACGCCAACCGCAGGTTGGGCTGAGCTCCCAATGTGGATTACGGAGACGCAATACAACAACACGAGCCCCTATACCTGTGTGTTAGGCGCTCAAGATTGTGCCGGTCTCACGGCCCGGCTGCAGCTGATTTTGCAGGCCAATTTCGGTGTGCAAGGTGTTTTCTGGTACTCGTACATGCTCTCGGTCGGAGATGTTGAGCTGAGCCAGAATGATTACGTCGCTATGGAAGGTCTTCTAACTGGAGGTACGCTTCCCAAACCTTGCAGCAACAGTGCCGAGACCTGGACCTGCGACTTCGTCGAACCGAGCGGTACTACAGCTCTGTGGGTGTGGACGACTGATGAGGGCGGGGTTTCCTACATAATCCCCGATGGATACTCCCAATATAGGGATTTGCACGGCAATATCGTGCCAATCCACGCTGGGGACCCGCTTCCGATCACCGTCGAGCCTTTGATGTTGGAGCAACCGGAAAACCCTGGCTCTGAACCTAACCCACCCTCTCATTTAAGGGTTCTCTCCGTTGATTTGGCGTCGCGATATGCGACCGGTACAAAGTAATAGACCATCGTTATGCAGATGTTGCCTTAGGGCAGAACATTATGACCCTCGAAATGAGCCTCAAACTCTGGAATAAACTATTCTTACCGCTAGTCGTACTTTTATTTGTAGGAATTCTCGTCTCTTGCCAAGGGATAAGTGTGAGCGAGGGCAATTCGCAGGATGGATCGAGCGGAGCAGCCCGCGGCAAGCTTACATTCAGCCCTTCGTCAGAAGCATTCGGCACTGTACTGAGCGGAAGTACGAATTCCGGGAAGGTAATTCTGACAAATAGCGGCGAGAACAAGGTTTCAATCTCGGGTGTGACGCTGGCGGGCGATAGTTTCGAACTGAGCGGCGCAAGTGTTCCGTTTACTCTGGGCCGCTCAGAGAGTAAGACTTTGACAGTCACCTTTGCTCCTCAGTTGGCAGGGAAAGCCAGTGGAACGGTCACAATAACTTCCAATGCCTCGAATCCCTTGTTAACGCTGCCTTTATCGGGCACGGCCGTGATACGGGGTGTGCTGACCACAACTGCCGCCAGTCTGAGTTTCGGGAAGATCACTCTCGGAACCTCCTCCTTAATGTCGTGCACAATCAGTAACGCCGGAGGCACTAGTATCACTATTTCGCAACTATTAGTGGCCGGCCTGGGATTCAGCGTCAGCGATATTGCGACACCATTGATCCTCGGCCCCTCGCAGACCATGAAGCTGACCGTCAGCTTCGCTCCCCAGTCGCTAACGAATTCTGTCGGGAGTGTCACCGTGAGGTCGACCGGGTCAAATTCAGATCTGGTCATTCGGCTCGATGGATCGGGAAGCGCGCCTGTCGCTCAACTCACGATCAATCCAGCGACGATCGACTTGGGCAGCGTTGTCATTGGTACAAGTGGCAGTGCGCGGGGATCGCTTGTCGCTACTGGAGCAAATATCACCGTCGGCTCCGCAATCACAAACAACCCAGTATTCAGTATTGGCGGGCTGCCCTTGCCTGTGACGATCGGGGCAGGGCAAAGTGTACCCTTTACGATTACGTTCAGTCCTCAAGTCACCGGGGTCGTAAGCGCTGCGCTATCAGTGGAAAGCAATGCGCAGTCAACAACCACAAGCGCGGCCCTCACAGGTAACGGTGCACCCGCAACTATCCACAATTTGACGCTGGGCTGGGACGCGAGCACGTCACCCAACGTCATCGGCTACAACGTCTACCGAGCGCTCTACTCAAGCTCGTGCGGATCGTTCGTAAAACTTAATGTCGTTCCGGTGGCAGGTACGCTGTACACAGATTCGACTATAACGAGTGGCAATTCATACTGTTATACGGCCAGATCAATAGATTCAAACAATGTGGAGAGCAGCGATTCGAACGTCGTCGTCTCGAATGTGGAGATTCCCGGTTTCTAAAGGATTTGGTGTACGTGCTTGCGTCCGGATCTGCTAAACATCATCCTGCATGGAGACGTTTTTCACTAGCGTTCCCCGCACGTGTGGCTAATGAAGTGCCCCCATGCGCTGTACCAGTCTCCATGTAAGTTCTGGGTCACTAACGAGAATAATTGCAAACTTCGTCCTTGTTTCAACCCAAATTCGCCTTTCGAATCAAAAAACGTAATCCACTGGAAGAGAATTCTCAATCTCTCAATCATCTGAACACATCAGCACGCGCATTCGCGTCGTCGAAGTCCTCGCCAATTGGCGTAGATATTGTCGTGGCCAACAAAAAGTATCGGACCTCAGGTCTCGCCATCCGTCTACCACACTGCAACATCCGCGCGGTGTTCTCCCGTATCGAAAAAAAATGTGGGGAGGGTCACAGTTCCGTTTAGGACGGCGGTTCTGGGGTGCGGACCCACTCGATAAAACCCCTCAAAGAGTGCGCAGTTCACCGCTGCCAGCCGCTGCGCTTCTTACAACGGCAGAAAGGCGGCAGAGCATGTACGAAGCGTCTCAGAACTCAATGCTACCGCGCTCTAGCCTGCCGCCTTGAATAGACACGGTAACATCGGGTCCCATCAATGTGCCGTGATCACCATCACTCGAGTGAAAGCGGCTCTACGAGCCGGAAGCCGACCTCAAAAGATATCCAGATTACCCTGTCAGCCACTTGTTCCAGTTGCGGCACCTAGTCTAACGGCACCTTAGAAGAAGATGAACAAGGAAAATCGGGACCATTCCTGGTGCCACACCGCAGTTATCGTCTCCAATAAGGAGTTCGCGTATCACGCCATGCGAAGGGATGAGCCCGTTCGAGGCTGTTGTTTGGCCCCGTTTGGCCATCGTGGCACATCAATCGAAGGTCCTTGAATTCTAGCTCAGTACTCAGTTTGTTGGTACCGCACGCGAACATTGGCGGTGCGCGATGGCAAGGAGTCGAAGCTCAGCATCTCAAGGACGAAGTTGAGCCCGCGTGGATGACCAAGGATAGGGATCAAAAGCCCACTAACGAACCAGAACTTTGGGTAGGGATGTTCACCCCTTGCCTAGCATGCAGCACGTCTTGCCCATTCAGGCTGAGAATTCAATGCCAGCCCGGGTTCGTGTGCAGGAATTGTAATATGGCGTGCGCGGGGTGCAGCGACAACTGCGCGCTCGACGGCGGGGGCATTGGACGTGTTGTTCATGCCGATACCGTAGCGATCGCAAATTGTGAATGCTAGGTCAATCAGTGTTTGAAAACGGAAGCCATCATTCATGGGAGGGGTCCTCTAGCGATTCGTCGTGCAATTCATACTCCCCTGTATCGGTAGAGAACTTGATTCACTGGAACGGAGGGACAGTACAGACGGACTAAGACCGTCGTGCCTCCTTGAGCCGTTGAGCTTGCCTGATGAGGAAAGATAGTTCCGACATCGAGAGGTCGCGCACATCGCGACACGGGAAGTGGTCGGCGAGGACTTCGTAGACAAAAGCACTGTCGTCGGTCCCTGTGACCTTCAAGGAAGATGGATCGGAGTGTTCAGTGCGACTCATCGGCACAACGCTCCCTGTGAGCGGTTATCCTGCCACTGATCGCGAACCATGAACTCCCCAGGTTCTGTTGGGGATTGGGTGGTCCAAAGCGAGCAGGGCACGTTGGCGTGCCGCAGGCCTTTGTGAAGTCATCAAGTATCCGGCTTTGATGGACGTAACGGTGTAGAGAGATAACGAGCGCACCGCAGGCAGTTCTAAAGAAAAGGATACGTTCAATTGTCGGGAAATCGTGCATCATCGAAAAGTCACCGGCCACTGGCAATCTCAATCATGCAGTTGCGGGTCCCTTTGATAAAGACCGACTAACTCTTGTCGCCTCAATACAGAGGATCAGAAAGACAGCGATTTGTCGCAGATTCAGTGCCGACATGTCGGCACTCCGGCGACGCTTCGTCCCGAGGTTCGAGAGCGGACGCGATCTCCAGTGCGCCGAGTATGGGGCCTAAGTCGCCTTATTGGCGGGGCTAGGTCTGGTCCTGCACGGAAATCGCGCCCACTGGCTGCGCATGCGGCACCGCCACTGCGCCGCTCTCCCTAAAAGTGTGCAATCGACGCACCAATCTAGCATCATCTCTCGGGCGCTAAAGGATTCGCCCAGTCAACTGCTCAGAACTCGACACCTTTAGATGCGCCATCGAAGCGAGAGCGCGTCTTTCGCCTACGTCCATTGGTAATGCCGTTGCATTCTTCGTGAACAACTTCTAACGATGAAAGATGTGACTTGCGTGTTATCAATCACTAGACCTTGTGACAGCGCGCACATGGTTCGGGTTGGGGTTCACTTTTCAGCTTGTGAGATTCTAATGAAAGGGATCGTACTTGTGGTCGATAACGAGCGCGGTATCGCGAATGCGGCGGCAATAGTTCTGGAACAGCAGGGGTACTGCGCTCTCGCCGCCTACAGTAGCGCTGAGGCGATCAAGATATTGAGCAGGGTCGATGTAGCACTGATTCTGTCGGACGTGAACATGCCAGGTGTCGATGGCGTCGAGTTGGCGCTGGAAGCTCGCAAGACCTGTCCGGGGGCAAAGGTTTTGCTCATGTCCGGCATCGAAACCGCTGAAACGATAAATCAAAGGCCAGGCTGCGAACTCTGTCCCTTTCAGGTGATGGCCAAGCCGTTCGATTGCGGTCAACTGGTAGACCGAATCGGAGAACTGCTCCATTGAAAGCGGAGCACCATTCGAGTTCGAAAACGGGGGGAGCTGTTCGCAGTTCTCGCGGCCGGAGCACTGGAATATTAGACCAGGTCAAGCTCCCTGCTTCAAAAAGTGCGACCCCCTCAGCAAAGGCCTGCCATGCGACGCTACGGCCGGTGATGGCGACCGCAGCCATGAACGATGACCAATCTCGAAATGCAATGACGATGCAGTCAAATGGCGTTTGTTCGATCAAAACCCTTAGCCAGGTGCGGAAATTGTTCACAGGTGTGCCCGTCCGCGAACTGAGCCACGTAATGACGAAGCTGTCCCAGTGTCCGCAGAGAGAAGCGTGCCCAGCAACAGCGTCGTTTCGATAAGTAGCCGTCGCTGGGCCACTCAGGTCGGCTGGCTGGTTGGAACTTTCTGGTACACGTAGCCTCTTCTTGCAGGATTCGCCATTCGTGTTGTCCTTGAGCCGGGTGACAAAGCTCAAGAGCATGGGCTTCGGACTGGTCGAGATTGGGCCGGATATTATTCGACTCCACGGGAATCCGGTCGTCCTTTCGAAGTGGACCTAGTGGATTGTCGAGCTTATCGGAATCTCTGGGAAGACCAAATCGAATTCCTGTGGGTCGAACCCTGCATGGACCAGCGCATCTTCAATTGAATCGCCTCGAGCTTTCCGCACTGGCGAAGGGGCCAGCCCCGACTCGGTAAAAGTGAGTAGTGCTGCAACTTTTGCGAAAGCGGTCTCGGGATCAGCACAGGTACTCACACGGGCCCCGATCCCGTACAAGATCTCAGAAACGAAGCTGACGTCTGCTTGACCGCCAAATTCCGCAAGGTTTTCCAGTCTGCTCTTACGGACGTACAGCTTTCCGGTCCCGTGATTCCCAGTCGGAAACACAACCAGCGCGAGCATCAATTTGCTGCCTAGCTCACCCAGTTCTGGACTGGGCAAATAATGAATGATGGAGTATCCGAATTCCTGCGTCCTATTCATGTTTCATCTTCCCTGCTCACTGAGAACGTTCGAAGGAGCATCGATTTGGTCAAAATGTTATTCATGTCCGAGAGACTCAAGAAGCGAGCGCAGCTGTCGAAGCTTCGAGAGTCCTCCTCACCATAAGCAACAGATCTGCCATGTCGAAAGGCTTTTTCAAAAGCATCACATTTGGGTCGACAGCACCTTTGTCACCGAGCGTCTCCTCCGGGTGTCCGGAAATATAGAGAACATTTAGGTTAGGACGCAGCCGTTTTAGACGTCTCGATAAATCAGCCCCGTCCATTCCTGGCATGATGCAATCCGTGATTAACAGATCAACCGGCTGGCCATTGCATTTGGTCAGAGCCTCTTCACCATTTGCCGCATCCAGCACGGCGTAGCCACTCTTGCGGAGGCCGTTGGATACCAGTCTTCTCAGAGGGTCATTATCCTCAACAACCAGGATGGATTCGTTTCCTCTTGCTGACCTTTTTGGATTGGGAGCGCATGTCGTGCTGATCTGTTGCTCCTCGGAAGGCAGGAAGACTTCGACTTCTGTACCCCTTCCGAGTTCGCTATTCAGAAAAACACAACCTCCGCTCTGTTTGACGATACCGTAAACGGTCGCGAGACCCAGACCCGTGCCCCGGCCCTGAGATTTGGTTGTGAAGAATGGTTCGAAGGCGTGACGCAGCGTGATTTCGTCCATTCCGGTTCCGGTATCGCGCAAAGACAGCCTCACATAGGCGCCGGGCTGCAGAATTTTCTGCCTGTCGCCTATATCGGATAATGTCTTGAAATTTGATGTTGAGATCGCTAAAGTTCCGCCCTTTGACATGGCATCGCGAGCGTTGACGGCGAGATTCAAAATGACTTGTTGCAATTGGGAAGGATCCACTCTCACGTTCCCGACGTCTGAAGCCAGGTTTAGATCAAGGACTATATCCTCCCCTAGCAGTCGATTCAGCAAATGGGCTGTTTGAGAGATAATCGCGTTGGGTGAGATCACTCGAGGCTGGAGTACTTGATTGCGGCTGAAGGCTAACAATTGTTTGGTCAAACTCCCCGCAGATTTCGCCGCCGAGCTGATTTCCTTTAGCTCTTCTAAACACAAAACGAGCTTGTCTCCAAGAAGGTCGTAGAGCATATCGACGTTTCCTTGTATGACCGTAAGCCAATTGTTAAAATCGTGCGCTACTCCCCCGGCCAGAGTCCCAATTGATTCCATTTTCTGCGCCTGCCGGAACTTCTCTTCAAGTTGTCGTTTTTCCGTTATGTCCTGCTTGATTGCAACAAAGTGTGTGTATCTGCCCCCCTCCGACCGCACCGGAGTTATCGTCATCTCCTCCGTGTAGTGGCTGCCGTCTTTGCGTTGATTTATCACTTCACCACTCCAGACGCCATTTGAGATGATGGTCTCCCACATCTCCCGATAAAAATCGGTCGAGTGCTTGCCCGAGCGAAGAAAGCTCGGAGAACGTCCGATGACCTCATCCGGCGAGTAGCCAGTTAGATTGGAGAAAGCTGGATTTATCCATTCGACGACCCCTTTTCGGTCCGTAATCAACACTGCGTTTGCAGTCGCCTCCAGCGCGGCCTTTAGCAACCACAATTCTTCTTGGGCCTGTTGTCTCGCAGAACCCGCGACAAATAACATTAATATTCCCGCTGCAAGGATCACAAACACGATCCCGCCGGTGGCAGCACGGGCCTGCAGCGCGCGTTTCCGGTGTTGATCCAAAAGTTGCATTTGAGCGTCCTCCATCTCTTGAACGCTCTTACCAACCTCCTCCATCGCTCGTTCGCCTCGAAAAAGAAGTTCGGCTGAAGGAGTAGTTCGCAGTTTTTTCCTCTCGGCGACGGTTTCGTGCGCGACTTGAAGTCTGGTTTCGATTAGGGTCTTCGTCTTACGAAATCGTATTCCTTCTTCCGGCACCTTCCGCGTGAGGGCCTCGAGTATCTTGAGATGGTGCTCGATCGATTCTTCACCGTGACTAAGGGACTTGAGGAAACGCTCCTGCCCAGTTGCTGCGTATCCACGTGCCCCACTCGCAACTTCGATCGTCCCCGCGAGCAGGCTTTCGGTTGAAGATTGGATGGTGAGATTCTCAGCAACTAGATCTTCGTACGCGGCTGATTGGCGCAGACTAAGCCAGCAAGCGAGCAAACCCAAAACCGTAAGCGCTATACCAAGGAATGCCTTTGCGTCAGGACGCTTTCGGCCGTGGCTTATTCCCTTTGAGGCTCCAATCAGTACACTTCGCTGGTCCGAAACTGCGGAACCCTGTTCAGGCTTGTTCATTTAAACTGCCCGTCGGGAAGATTCTTTGGACATCGTCGAATTCCTATCATGGTCGTGAATGGGAACTGGGAGCCGTTTGTTAGGAGCACAGTTCGACCCCAGAGCGATAGCGTAACGAACTGCTTCCGCTCTGCTCGTGAGTCCAAGTTTGTCGTAAATTCGTTTTCGGTGTGCGTTTACGCTGGAAATCGTAATCTGCATCATTTCCGCAATCTCGCGATATGTGTGGCCAGAAGCCAGCAGGTTGAGCACTTCAGTTTCGCGGGGCGCCAGTACATGGCTTGATCTGCGACTGACCTCCGGGAACAACTCAAGTTGTGAAATAACGAGGTCGGACAACCCCGGGTCGAGAAATCTGCGTCCTGCGAGAACCACCGCGATGGCGGAGAATATCGTCGAGAGTTGAGAGGTTTTGAGGACATATCCCTTGGCGCCGGCCGCGATGACCCCACGAACGTGGACGGGATCATCACTGCCGCTAAAGGCGATTATGCAAGCCGTAGGGCATACTCGATAAATCTCCTGCGCCGCGAATAAGCCTCCTTCGTCTCCTAAGCCAATATCCAGGAGTACGATATTGGGCTTCGTTGCCAGAGCCGTCGCAATTGCCTCCATTGCGCTTGCTGCCTCGCCAACGACAACTAATTCCGGTCTGGTCGCCAATAGAGCCGCAGTCCCGTGGCGGACGACCGCGTGATCGTCGACCACCAAGATTCGGACTTGACTGAGTCCAAACTGACGGGTGTCGAGACAGTCCACCAAGCCAGTTTCTCGTGGATGTCCTTCATATCTGCTTGGACGTTTCCGGTGAAATAACTGACCCGAGACGAGAGAACCCGGTTCCATGCTGTTTTCGCCCTCCATTTTGTGACTCGTAAAGGTCGTTCCAGGGAAACGTCATTCTCTGGCAAAGACACTTCCGGTGTCTGTGACAAATCTCACATCCCAAATCCACAGCCTGTGGAAATTCGCTCCCTCAAGAGTGTCTCTCGGGAGCAGAGTCTGAGACTTGCATGTTGGCGAGTTCGTCGACGGCTCTTTGTATTTCGCGGCAAGCATCACTTATCTCGACCGCCGCATCTCTAAATCCTGCATGCTGCTGCAGGCACTCCGCGTGAAGACGGATTGCACAAAGCATGCTGTTGATTCGATGGACGAGAGATGCAAGTTCAGTGTTCCGGCGGCTCTTAAAAAGTGTTATTCCGCGAAGTAATAGCTTCGTTTTCCGCTGCATTCTCAATCCAAATCTTAAACAGAACGGGTAAGGTTGACTGATTACGTTTGCTCCGTCAACAGGAATCGCACGAAAGTCGAAGATGGCGAATTCAAAACGGGAATGTGGCTGGAAGCTTCGAGGAAACGCGATGAATAGAACTAGTATGTCGCGTTTTTTACGACAAGAACTTGATCCTTGTCGCACATCTAACGCTTATGTGGAGTCTGCTGTGACCGCTATATTCGGCTCGTGGCGGAGCTAAACCGAGTCCCGAAAGGCGAGATCGAACTCGACCCAATCGGGATTTCCACTTTAATAAAACTACTAATCCTGCTTCTTCCAATCCCCATTCTAATACTAACTGTCCTCGACATCGTCTCGCTGCTTACTTGTTCATTCGCGTTCATCGGAAAGATGGCCCACAGTTCAAGTCCTACGTATTCATTCCTCAATTCATTCTCTTTAGGTCACGGAGTTGTTTATGGCACCATTCTCGACAACTAGAAATGAATTCGCAACACCATCGGTGGCGGCCACGCTGGAAATTCGTGGAATGCGAGGAGGCGCACAATCCCATCTGATGCACTGTTCCGACGGGAACTTCTACATCGTCAAATTTCGGAACAATCCGCAAAACCCGCGCATATTGGCGAACGAACTGTTGGCGTCAGGCCTGGCAGAACGGATCGGCATTCCGGTTCCTCCGACGGCATTCGTGGAAGTCAATCAATCGCTGGTTGACGAAGCGCCCACACTACGGGTGCAACTTCCTCACACATCGGTCCCTTGCGAAGCCGGACTTCACTTCGGATCCCGATACGTTGCCGACCCAGCAAAAAGCCAGGTCTTCGACTACATGCCCGTCGACTGCCTGCCTAGGGTACGAAACGTCCGAGACTTCCTGGGTGTGCTGGTTCTCGACAAATGGTTGGGAAATACTGATGCGAGGCAAGCCGTGTTTTGGAAGATGTCTGTTCAGCGGAAATATGTAGCTTCCTTCATCGATCATGGCTACTGCTTCAACGGTGGGGATTGGAACTTCCCAGACAATCCACTTCGCGGCGTATACGCCCAGAACGAAGTCTATGAAGAAGTAAATGGGTGGGACTCTTTTGAACCTTGGCTGTCGAGAGTTGAACAATTCGAGGACGACAAGATATGGGAAGTCGCCAGCGAAATCCCTCCTGCTTGGTATAGCAGCGCATGGATCGAACTGGAAGGACTCGTCCGAACTTTAGTTGAACGTCGATCGATGGTGCGCGGGCTGATTGACGCATTTCGACAGTCGCCTCGCCACCCTTTTCCAGGCTGGCTGCGTTAGCGACCGGGATTCGCTAGCAAGGTGTTTGCAACGAGGAGTGCAGGCAGCAACGGGCGCTCCCTCCATTCCATGAACAGAGGCCGCGCTTTTCTTTTGCAGGTTTTCACCGAACGATCATGCAACTGAGTTAACCTATTGATGCAGAAAAACGCGGCCAGGATGCCACCAAGAAAACAGTTCGATTACTTCTTCCTGTCGTATTTTCCGGACATTGCGCTCACTGATTCAGCGTGCTTGGCATTCGTCTTACTTGATTCGGAGACAGGAGGAGAGAGCTTTTGCCGGCTGGAAACTGTAGAAGGATGGAAAGCTAGGGTCAAGCGCTGTGATCCCGATGCAGACGTGAAGCAACTCCAGGCGATTGTGCAAGATATAGATCATAAAATAATCGAATCGCAATCTAGGAGTGCGATGCTCGCTCTCATCGAAAACTCATTTTCGAATTCGGTGCGGGCTTCCACGAGAAGGAGGTGTGAGGCCGAACATCCAGAGGAATTGTTGGAGAAGTTGTCAGGGGGGTAAGCTCGCAGGGGTAGAGCACAGTGAGTAAAGCATGCGCCCTAACCAGTTCTCAGTCGTCAGAATGCCCACGATCCGGATAATTCTCCATCGCACGAAACTCTCAACCTACTCGGACCTCAAGTCGGGGTACTTCTTTGCGTAGCACCAAACGTGGATTCGTGTTCCGTCTTCCATTAACACTGACGGCCGTTGCGCCGGCAGGATTGGCTTTCCACAGAGAATACAGGTCGATCCCTCGGAGAAAGCCTGCTCCCGGCTCGAACTGCTGTTGAGAAAGTCGGATATCTGAAAAAGCAGGGCCACAACAGTGCATCGGCAGGCGCGACCGTGCACTTTAACAAAGAGCTGACCTTCACTACCACGCAATCGTCAGATCAGCCTGAGAGTTGGCTCAAGCTGCGTTGGAAATGTTCCAGCCTCCGCAATCCCAATTCACTCGTTTGCCCTGGCATCGAAGATTAGCGACTTTCAATCATTGCTCCGGCAAAGGAATTCGATAAAGATCGACTCAGGCGCTCTTGCCCGTGGCCAGGTTTCGCCTCCACAGTTCAGCTTCACGCGTCGCCGCGCCCAATAGCATTTGCTTTTCATGGCAGCTCGTATGAACGGAGAGGCCACGGTCATCGATCTTGCAGTGTTCGAGCCCAGCATTCTTTCCGCAGATCCCACAAAACTTGGAACTGGGCTTAATCGATTGCTCGGGATAGACCTCTCTCTTCAGAGGATACTCCACAGTCGTGCACCGTGGGTAAGGCGCGCTCCCGAGCCTGTAAGCTTTTTGTGAATTCATCAACTATTCGGGCCCGATGGACGTAGCGATGCAGGGATACCAGGAGCGCACCGCAGGCACTTCCCAGGAAGAAAACGCACAACACTAGCGGGAGCTCGTGCAACATCGAAATCTCACCAGGCAGAGATTCCCCCAGCCGATGCAATTAAGCCCCCCTTTAGCGAATTGCGTAACTGCTTTCGCTTCCATCAGGCAGCTCTTGGAGAAGGTAAAGTTCGCGCGGTCTTAGTGCCGTTATTTCGGCACCTCTGCCGACGCGGAGTCTACACGTTCGCTAGCCGGCGGTGATTTACGGGCAGTAGTCGGAATCTAAGTTTGATCAATTGGGGGAATACATGGTTCGTCACAGCGATTCAGGGTTTTGGCCATAGCGGCTGTGACCACCAAAGACCATCAACAGCAATATTGGGATCGCTGGGAAGCGATTTGTGAGGAAAGCGGACGTGATTCATAACTTTCGTGATCACGATCTGTGGCATGCAGTTGTGCGGCGCTTGACGGCTCCCTTGTGACGCGCGAGATTTCCGATTTCTGCATCAAGCGACGTTACACGGATTTACCATGAGAATGGCACAGCTGAGCTAGTTACGTCTTGACATCGCTCACGTAGAATCATTCTCTTCGAGTCATATGCAGCGACATCTCCCACGAAAGTAAACATCGAGGATTAAGTGTCGAACGATACTCAAGTTCTCCGAGAGTGCTCGAACGAGTGGTATCAAGAGCTGCTCGTGAATAGTGAAAGCCTTTTCTGCATCCACGATCTTGAGGGCCGGCTTCTGTTCACTAACCCCGCTCCGGCGCGACTTCTCGGCTATACGGTTGAGGAACTATTGCGAATCCCGATGCGGCAACTGGTTGCTCCCGAACTTCGCACTCAATTCGACGAATACCTAAATCGCATTCGTCAGACCGGTGAAGACCGGGGTCTTCTGGCCGTCATGACCAAATCCGGGGAACGGCGCATTTGGCAGTATCACAACCGACTGCGGAAGGGAATGGGGGCACCGCCTGTCGTAACCGGGACGGCTGTTGATGTCACCGAGCAAAAACACCTGGAAAGCGCCCTGACGGCCAGCGAAACCAGCTATCGCATTCTGCTCGAACAGACTTGCGATGGGCTATTTCTGACAGATTCACAAGGCCGCTGCAACGATGTCAACCCTGCGGGCGCGGCCCTGCTAGGCTACGCGCGGCGGGAAATTCTCAATATGCACATCGCTGACATCTTCGTGGCCAAAAAAGCATCGGCTTCCCTGCCAGAGATCGCCTCCCTTTTGAGGGGCTCTAACATAGGTACGGATTGGCACTTGCGGCGCAAGGACGGTACCGTCTTTTCTGCCGAGGTTGCGATGCATGCATTGCCCGACGGGCGGTTGCAATGCGTATTCCGCGACCGTTGTGGCCACCGGCAGACTGAGAAGGACTTGTTCGAAAATGAGAAGTGCCTATCCGGTCTAGTCGAGTCGGAGACCATTGCCATCATTAGCGTAGACGAGGCGCAACGAATAACGCTGTTCAATGCTGCAGCCGAAAAGCTTTTCGGCTGTCCCGTCGCAGAAGCGGTAGGGCAATCTGTGGAGCGGCTTATTCCTGAGTTATTCCATGCAGCACATGCGGGCCAGATCCAAAGATATTTCGACATTGACAGTACGGACGGCGGCATAAGCTGGATGGGCGAATTGTGTGCGCTGCGGTTAGATGGCCGGGCCTTTCCCATCGAAGTCTCTATTTCCAAATGTGGGAACAGAATCGTCACGATAATCTTGCGCGAAATCAGCGATCGTAAGCAGGCGCAAGACAGTTTGCTTCGCATGGAAAGACGCTACCGAGCTTTGATCCGGGCGAGCGCCCAAATCGTATGGACCTCGGCCCCGGACGGCGAGCAGCATGGCGAGTCCATGCCGGAGTGGCAAAGGTTCACAGGCCAAACAACGGAGGAGATGTCCGGACAGGGATGGCTCAACGCGATCCATCCAGAGGATCGCGAGAAAACGCTGCAGGTTTGGAAAAGCACGGTCGCAGCGGGCTGTCCGGCCGAGTTCGAAACCCGACTTCGCCGCCACGACGGCCTTTATCGCTACATGCTGGTGCGCGTAGTCCCGGTTCGCGATTCGGCGGAAAAACTGCTGGAATGGGTCGGCATGAACACTGACATCACCGAGAAGAAGCTGGCCGAAGAGGAATTACGTCGGGCTAAGGAGAAGTTAGGAGAAGAGAAGCTATACCTCGAACAAGAGATCAGTTCCGTGCTGGACGGGGAACTCATTGGCCAGAGCAAGGCTTTGAAAGAAGTTATGAATCTGGTAGCTGAGGTTGCCTCTACCGATGCCACTGTTTTGCTGCTCGGCGAGACCGGCACTGGCAAAGAGCTCATTGCCCGCGCCGTGCACCGCATGAGCCTTCGCAAGAGCGAGAGTCTCATCAAGATGAACTGCGCCGCTATTCCCTCCGGACTGCTGGAAAGCGAGTTATTTGGCCATGAGAAAGGAGCCTTCACCGGAGCTGTCAGCGGGAAGCCGGGACGCCTAGAACTCGCTGACCGAGGCACGCTCTTCCTTGACGAGATTGGAGAAATTCCGCTTGAGCTGCAACCCAAACTGTTGCGGGTCCTTCAGGATCAGGAGTTTGAACGTCTAGGAAGCACGCAGACCCTAAAGGTGGATTTCCGTCTGGTTGCAGCGACCAACCGGGATCTCGCGCGGAGTGTAACCGACAGGCAGTTCCGGTCTGATCTCTACTATCGCATCAACATATTTCCCATCCGGCTGCCTTCTTTACGCGAGCGCCGGGAGGACATTCCTTTGCTCGTACAGCACTTTGTAAAGAAATACGCCACCAAAATGAGTAAGTCCATAACCAGTATTCCTCGGAAGACAATGGACACCCTGACGCGCTGGAAGTGGCCAGGCAATATTCGCGAGCTTGAGAATTTCATCGAGCGCTCCGTGATCCTCACACGTGGAGAGACTTTGGAAGCGGACCCCAACTCACTTGTGCCTGGACCAGCGTCCATTTGTTTCCGTGGCGTGATGCGCCGAGCGGAGATGTGTGCATCTTGAGTTGGGACGTGCGATGTTGGGTGCGGGGAGTATGACGATGGATTCGACGAGCTAAAGAATTCCGCGGCATCACGTGATGTACGAAACCTCCAGCTCGTCGAATCCCGTTGCGGTACTTCATGCCTAGTCTGCAGCGGCACTTGTTCCGTCTTTTTCTTTCTCCGCCACTAACGCACCTTCTGCTGCCGCTTCGATGATGTGAGCGACCGCTTGGGGTTGCGACACGTAGATGGCATGGCTGCCTTTGACTTCGACGACCGTTGCACCGGCGCGTTTCGACATCATCCGCTGGGCGTCGGGCGGAATCATCTTGTCCTCGGTCGTAAGCAGGTACCAGCTGGGTCTCGCCTTCCATGCCGCTTCGCTGATGGTGCCTCCCAGGGCGTCCACGCCCCACGGCACTTGTGAGTCGGCCATAAATGCGGCCTCTTCCGGGCTCACGTCACCGGCGAACGACGCAGGAAACTTCGCCTTGTCGAGCATCAGAAAGCCGTCTACGGGCGGAAGGATCGGCGGTTGGGGAGCGCCAGCAGGCGCGCTCTTGATCAAGGTAGACACAGACTCACCTTTGTCGAGCGCAAAGGCGGCGACATACACCAGCCCCGCCACCTTCGCGTCGTTGCCGGCTTCGGTGATGATTGCTCCGCCATACGAGTGACCGACGAGAATGACAGGGCCGTTCTGAGCGGCGATCGCACGCTTGGTGACAGCGACGTCGTCTGCGAGGGTGATGGTTGGATTCTGGACGATCGTGACCGAGTAGCCGTCCTTCTTCAAGACGTTGTAGACGCGCTGCCACCCAGACCCATCCACAAAGCCGCCGTGGACGAGAACGATGTTCTTCACAGCTGTCGTTGCTTTCGTTTGTGCCATGGTCTTTTCTCCTATGCCTAACATGATTGTCAAGAACGCCAGCACACAAAAGGTGATTCGTGTTCTGACGCCGATTTCCGTTGCGTTGTTCTTCATCGGATCTCCTTCGCTTCATCCGGTCGCAAATGTTTTTGCCCGCTGGATTCGTCTGGTGTCTGCATTGATTCTTGTCGACAGCAACCAAAGTATTCGGATTGCCGATTTTCAGAAACCTCTGAATCTACAGAGACGGACCTGTATTTTTCATCAGGTTCGGAACTATGGAGAGAAGTGGTTGGGGTTTGGTAAAGACACCGGGATGCGGTTTAGTTTGTATCGCGAAACAGGGAAATAATTTTCTCAATTGGGCTTTTATCGGGGCGAAGGAAGATAACTCGTCCAGGAATGACAACAGTGATCTCTGTTCCAGAATCTGCGGAGCTTGTGACCTTC
>Ga0335083_10005334_pt1 | contig 16219 bp, 20 predicted proteins | sample Lox_Sample_42_FD_206716 | JGI IMG/M metagenome (GOLD analysis project Ga0335083, IMG submission 206716) | Soil microbial communities from Loxahatchee National Wildlife Refuge, Florida, United States - Lox_Sample_4.2 | ecosystem: Environmental > Terrestrial > Soil > Wetlands | place: USA... | reverse complement strand
AACCAGGTATCGCCGCCCGCCGGCGGGATCTCGAGCGCGTACAGCATCGAGGCATCGGGCGGGCGCGGCGCGTAGCTCATGTCGGTGTGCCACAGCGCCTCGCCGTCGCCGAGCGCGCCGATCGGCTCGCCCGAGGCGTCCCGTACGTTCGACACCACGTAGATGTCCGGATATCCCGGCGGCGACTTGCGCCCGGCGCCCTGGTTCGGCGGCGGGTCGAGCTCGCCGAAGTGGCGCGAGAAGGCGAGCAGCTCGTCGTCGGACAGCTTCTGCCCGCGGAACACCAGCACGTCGTGCCGGTACCAGGCCTGCTTGACGGCGTCGATATCCGCACAGCTCGCGGAGGCAAGGTCGACGCCGCGGATCTCCGCGCCGACGGTACCGGTCGGGACTACCTCGAGGGATAGGCTCGCAGCCATTTTGTTCACTCCTGTCTCGGCAGGTGCTTCTCGGGATGCTTGACCATCAGGTTATAGCTGATGCTGACGCGCGGCTCGTCGGACAGGTTCGGGTGCACGAAGTGCATGACGAACGCCGGCCACATGAGGATCATGCCGGCCGCGGGCGCGACGGTGTGCTCGGGATCGGATTGGGGATCGTCGCGGATCGCGCCCATGTTGGCGATGCGCGGGTCGTAGAAGGTGATGCACCCGGGGCGCACGTCGGCTCGGTTGCGGGGCGTGGCGCGCGAGGAGGGCACGCGCACGTAGTACGTGCCGCTCAGGTAGGCGTGCGGGTGGTTGTGCGGGTCGTGGTAGTCGCCCAGCCGGTTGACGTTGGCCCAGCCGTGCAGCGACCAGTCGATCGGATAGCCCATGCCGGCGCGCCGGCAGTAGTCGGTCGCGGTCTTGTGGATGCACTGCGCGAGCCACGCGACGGCCGGGTGATCGAGGGCGAACAGGTTGTCGGCCCGGTATTGCGTGGTCCGGCCGGGGCGCTCCTGCTCGCGCGCCAGGACCAGGCGCTCGAGCTCCGCGTTCGCCGCCGCCGCCGAGGGCAGCCTCCGCTCGAGGAACAGCAGGGGCCAGAGCTGCCGGAAGCCCTCGGCGTCGGTCGCGGGCACGGGACGGCTAGCGGGCGGGCGGCTTGCTCGCGGCGAGCAGCGCGTCGCGGATCGCCTTGAGCTTCGCCTTGACGCGCCGCTCGTTGTCCGGGCCCATGCGGATCATGATTTTCCGGCCGGCGGAGAGCGCCTCCATGTCGGAGTCGGCGAACTGGTAGAGCACCTTGGGCCGCAGCAGCTTCACCGCGCCGTCCGGCTCGGGCGCGGCGAGCATGTCGTCGAGCGCCTCGAGCAGGCGGTCGTTGAAGTATTTCCCCTGGTAGCCCAGCTCCTCGTAGGCCTGCTGGAACAGCGGGTAGGCGCGCACGTAGGCGGCGACCAGCGCCTTCACGTCGACCGCCTCGAGCGTGCGGACGTACGCCGCGTAGCGCGCGGCGTTTGCCGCGTCGATAGCGAGGTTGTCTCCCTCGCCGGAGGCCTTGAACGCTCCGGGCACCGGGTTCAGCGGCAGCTTGTGCCGCGGCACGGTGAGCCGCGGCAGGTTGTCCACGGTGACCACGATGCGCCGCACCAGTTCGCTCGGGTAGACCAGCGCGTTGAAGGTATCCCGGCCGAGCAGGTCGGCGAGGGAGCGGCGCAGGAGCGTGTCGCTGTTCTCGAGGTTGGGCAGCGTTTCCGCCGCTTGCGGCGTGGGCGCGGGAATCGGGTGCGCGACCACCGGCGGCGGCGCGGGCGGCGGCGCGGGCGCAGCCACCGGGGCCGGCGCGGGCGGCGGCGCCTCCTGGCGGCTGGCGAAGTACCAGGCGACCCCCGCGAGCAGCGCCGCCGCGGCCACCGCGAGCACGACGTTGCGCACGAACGTATCGCGCTCCGGCCGGACCAGCGGCCGGTCGTCCCTGCCTGCCGCCATCGGCGGCGCCTCGCGGTCGTCGTTCGCTGTCATCGCCGTCAGGATACTCGCACGCTCCGCTCATCATAGAATAATTCGAAATGGCCGGAGCCAAGATCGCGGCGGAGGACGACGACGTCTTCGCTCTTACCGACAAGGGCGTCGCCGAGCTGAAGGGCTCGGGCACGTCGCTTTCGCCGGCGGAGCCGCGCGAGGCGAAGGACGGCTGGCAGCCGACCATCTTCGTGGTCGACGACGACATGGACCTGCTCAAGCTGGTCCGCACGTACTTCAAGCTGGAAGGCTTCAGGACGCGCATCGCGACCAAGAAGGCCGAGATCATGGCCGGCTTCCGGCAGCAGCCGATGCCGGACCTGGTGCTGCTCGACATCGCGCTGCCGGATGCCGACGGCTTCGAGGTGCTGGCGCGCATGCGCGAGCACGCCGCGCTGAAGTCGATGCCCGTGATCCTGCTCACCGGCCAGGCGACGCGCGGCGCCGTGGCCAAGGGCCTGCGCGCGGGCGCCGACGGCTACATCACCAAGCCCTTCGAGCCGGACGCGCTGGTGACCGCGGTGAAGGAAGTGCTCGGGCTGGTGCCGGGCAAGGACAGGAGGAAGGCGGAGACTTCGGCGAGGCCCTGAGCGGCGCCTACTGCTGCTTCGGCGCCTCTTCCTCCTCGGGCTTGTCGTTGCAGCGGGTCGCGGTTCCCTTGGCGGTCTTGACCGTGAAGCAGCGCCGCTCCGGCTTCTGCTCGTCGGCGGCCTGCGCCGCGGCCGGCGGCGGCTCGGCGGCGGCGGCCGGCTTCGGCGGCTGCTGCGGCGGCGGCGGATTGAATTTCGGCGCCGGCGAGACGTTGAGCTGGTCCCGGATCTCGCCGGCGGACTGCAGCCCGAGCCGCGCGCACTCCATGCTGGCGTACGTGATCCTGCCGGCCGCGTCCTTGCACTTGTAGAGCTGGTCCGCGGACGCCGCCGCGCAAAGCGCGAGCAGCAGCGCGCCCGCCGCCGGCCCGAGGAGGCGCCGCGCGGGCCGCGCCGCGCTACCTGTCGAGGTAGGTGGCGAGGCGGCCTTCACTCTGGCGGCACAGCTCGTCGTCCCACTCCTTCTTGTGGTTGTCGCGGTCGAGCTTGCTCATGGTGAGCGGCGCGCCGTATTGCACGCCGAGGCGCGCGTTGGTGTAGGGGTGATCCACGCCGTAGACGGTATTGCAGCCGGCCAGCGCCAGCGCAGCCAGACCGAGCAGGGCGGTTCCGAGCAGTTTCATCTGGGGGCTCCTTTCGATGCTCCGGGCGGGATTATGCGCCAAAGCGGGCGGGCGCTCATTCGGCGTACCCCGGGTTCTCCCGGTCGAGCACCCGCATCATCGCCTCGAAGTACAGCCGCTCGCGCTCGCCGCGCGAGTGGCGGTCGTCCGGCGCCGCCGCCTGCACCTGCGCCACGATCGCCGGCGGCAGCACCTCGAGCGGCTTGCCGGTCGCCATGGCGAGCACCTGGGCGCGGCACACGCGCTCGAGCAGGTACAGGCGCCGGTAAGCCTGCGCCACGCTGTCGCCCACCACCAGCACGCCGTGGCTCTGCATGAACAGCACGCGCTTGTCGCCGAGCACGCCGGCCAGCCGCTCGCCCTCGGCGAGCGTATCGGCGGTGCCGGCGTAGCGGTCGTAGGCGACATGGCCCTCGAAGAACGCCGCCGTCTGGCTCGCGGGCAGCAGGCGGTTGTCGGCCAGCATGTTGAGCGCAAGCGCCCAGGTCTGGTGGGTATGCAGCACCACGCGCACGCCGCCGATGCGGTGAATCGGCGCGTGGATGCACTGCGCCGAGAGCTCGACCACCCCTTCGCCCTCGAGGGTGGCGCCGGCCTCGTCGAACACGATAAGTTCGCTCGCGCGCGCTTCGGACCAGTGGCGGCCGAAGGGCAGGACCAGGTAGCGGTCGTCGCGTCCAGGCACCGTGACCGTGAAATGGTTGTCGATCCCTTCCTCGAGCTCGTGCAGCACGGCGAGGCGCAGGGCGGCGGCGAGATGCACTCTCGCCTCGCGCACCGGGTCGGCGGCGCGGCGCGCGGTCAGCGGATGGACGGACATGCGGGCCTCTCCAAGCCTAGAAGTTGATCACGTAGCGCAGGAAGCCGCTGTGCGGAGTGAACTTGTCGTACAGGCCGCGCGCGCGGTAGTTGGTCTCCTTGGTGTTCCAGTACAGGCGCGACCAGCCCTGCGCCCGGCACTCGCCGACCAGCCAGTCGATCAGCTGCTTGCCGACGCCGGCGGCGCGCTTGCCGGGGTCCACGAACAGGTCCTCGAGGTAGCACACCGGGGTCAGCGTCCAGGTGTTCTCGTGGATGACGTAATTGGCGATGCCGATGACGCCGTCGCCGGCGCGCTCGGCGACGATCGCATGCACCGGCGAGGCCGCGCCCATGATGCGGCGCCAGGTGTGCTCGGTGACGGCGCCGGAGAGGTCGCGCTCGTAGAAGCGGCAGTAGCCTTCCCACAGCTCGCCCCAGCGGCCGCGGTCGCGGGCCTCGATCCTGCGGATGGTCGCCGTCATCGCTGCCGCGATCAGTGCCGGGCGGGGACCGGGAGGTCGAGGGTCGTCACCCGGCGCAGCTCGCGGCGATGCACGGTGTCGTCGAAAGCGACGCCGCGGTGCATGGTGGCGAGGTTGTCCCAGATGACCAGGTCGTCCACGCGCCAGCGGTGGCGGTAGACGAAGCGGGGCTGCGTCGCGTGCTCGGTGAGGTCGCGCAGCAGCAGCCGGCCCTCGGGCACCGGCCAGCCCACGATGCGCGAGGCGTGCGAGGCGAGATACAGCGACTTGCGGCCGCTGCGCGGGTTGGCGCGCACGAGCGGGTGCTGTGCGCCCTTCAGCCTTTCCGCCTCCTCGGGGGAAAACTCGAATCCCAGCGTCTGGCGCGAGTACGCAATGGAATGGTGCGCGCGCAGGCCTGCGATACGCTCCTTCATCTCGTCGTCGAGCGCGTCCCAGGCCGCACGCATGTCGGCGAACTCGGTGTCGGCGTCGACGTCGGGCACCACCTGCGCCGAGAGCATCGAGTAGCGCCCGGGCGGGTCCTGGAACGAGGCATCGGTATGCCAAAGGCGGTTGCCGAGCGCGTAGGCGCGGCGCCGGTCCTCCTGCTTGAGCAGGCGCCCGCCCTCGTCCACGTTGGAGATGTCGGTGAGCGCCTCGTCGCCGAACCGGTTCTTGCCGAGCACCGCCGAGCCCGTCTTGGCGTGCAGCGCGCCGTCGAAGCGGCGCGCGAACTCGAGCTGCTCGGCGCCGGACAGGGGCTGGCCGTGGAATACCAGCACTGCATAGCGGTCCATTCCGGCGCGCAGCGCCTCGAGCTCCGCGGCACCGGCGCGCCGCAGGTCGACGCCGGTCGCCTCGGCGGCGAAGAGGGGGTGCAGGGGGCGGAATTCCAGCGCCATGGCGTCCCGGACAGCGTATCATTGCGGCCCCCGGGCCACCAGACCCGCAGACAGCCACGCAGGGAGCAGGCATGAAACGCAAGTACGGCGCCGGACTGGCGCGCGAATCGATCGCCGAGCGGCGCATGCGCGAGGCCGCCAAGGCCAAGGGCGACAACCGCTTCAATTTCGGCTCGGAAAAGCGCAAGGGCTCGCCCATGCGCGGCAAGAGCCGCAACCGCGCCGCGCGCCCGTTCTAGGCGCAGTTCACCCGGTATTCAGCGCGCCGCCGCCGTCGACGAGCAGCTCGACGCCGGTGATGAAGTTCGCCTCGTCCGAGGCGAGGAACAGCGCCGCGTTGGCGACATCCCAGGCGGTGCCCATCTTGCGCCGCAGCGGCACGCGCGCATCCCGCGCGGCGGCAACCTCGGCGCGGGGGCGGCCGCTGGCGCGGGCGCGCGTGTCGACCGCCATCGGCGTGTCCATCAGCCCCGGCAGGATGACGTTCGCGCGCACGCCGTGGGCGGCATTGTCGATCGCCAGCTGCTTGGTGAAGGCGATCATCGCCGCCTTGCTCGCCTTGTAGGCGACGTAGGGGTATTTCTCGTACGCAGCGAGCGAGGAAATCATGAGGATGACGCCCCCGCCCTGCTTGCGCATCACCGGCACCACGTGCTTCGCCGCCATTACCGCGCCGCGCAGGTTGATGGCGACGACCCGATCGAACGCCTCCTCGGTGATCCCGGCGAGCGGCGCGTCGCCGCCGCCGAGGCTCACGCCGACGTTGTAGTGCAGGATGTCGATGCGGCCCCAGCGCTTCACGGCTTCCGCGGCCATCGCCGCCATCGCCGCTTCGCGCGTCACGTCGGCCTCGAAGGCGAAGCAGTCGCCGCCGGCCTCGCGCACCCTCGCCGCGGTTTCCTCGCCGAGCGCGAGCTGCCGGTCCACCGCCATCACCTTCGCGCCCTCCTGCGCGAAGCGCAGCGCCGCGGCGCGGCCGTTGCCCATGCCGCTGCCCGGGCTCTGGCCGGCGCCGACCACGATCGCGTGCTTGCCCGCGAGCCTCACGGCACGGCCCCGGCGCGATCGCTCAATCGACCTTGGCGCCGGAAATCTGGACCACCCTGGCCCACTTCACGATCTCTTCGCGCAGGAACTTGTCGAACTGCTCGATCGACATCCCCATCGGCACCGCGCCCTGCCTGGCCCACAGCTCCCGCACCTCCGGGGCGTTGACGACCTTGTTCACCTCCACGTTGAGGCGCGCGAGGATCGCGTGCGGCGTGCCCGCGGGGGCCATCAGCCCGAGCCAGATGCCCGACTCGTAGCCGGGGAGGCCCGCCTCGGCGAGCGTCGGCACGTCGGGCAGCACCGTGGAGCGCTTCGTGCCCGTGGTGCCGATCGCCCTGACCTTGCCCGCGCGCACGTTGGGCGCCATCGTGGTGATCGCGTCGAGCATCATCTGCACCTGGCCGCCGAGGATGCCGGTGCGCGCGCCGTCGCTGCCCTTGTACGGCACGTGCACGATGTCGACGCCCGCAATCGCCTTGAACAGCTCTCCGGCCATGTGGTACGGGGTGCCCGGCCCGGAGGAGGCGTAGTTGAGCTCGTGCGGCTTCGCCTTGGCGAGCGCGATGAACTCCTTCAGGTTGTTCGCCGGCACCGAGGGATGGATCACCATCACCAGGTCGGAATAGTTGACCCCGGTGATCGGCGCCAGGTCGCGCATCAGGCTGTAGGGCTTCTTCGAGAACAGCGTCTCGTTGACCGTGTGGGTGTTCGACATCATCAGCAGCGTGTAGCCGTCGGGCGCCGATTTCGCGACCGCGTCGGTGCCGATGACGGCGCCGCCGCCCGGGCGGTCCTCGATCACGAACGACTGACCGAGCGCCTCGCCGAGCTTGCTGCCGAGGAAGCGCGCGTAGATGTCGGCCGGCCCGCCGGCGCCGTAGGGCACGACGATCTTCACCGGGCGCGTCGGGTAGGCCTGCGCGAGCGCCGCGGCCGTGACGAGCGGCGCGGCGAGCAGCGCGACGAGGCGGGCGATTGCTTTCATGGGGATCCTCCCTTGTGAGCCAAGCTTAGAATAGCCGGCGCAAAATGAACATCAGAGGAGCGAAAGCCATTCCGATCCTGCCGTCCCGCGCCACGGTAGAGGGGCTGGACCGCGCCCCGCACCGCGCGTTCCTGCACGGGCTCGGCCTCTCGGACGCCGACATCGCGCGGCCCTTCGTCGGCGTCGCCTCGACCGACGGCCGCGTCACGCCCTGCAACGCGCTGCTCGGCGGCTTCGCGCGCGACGCCTGCGAGGGCGTGCGCGCGGCCGGCGGCACGGCGTTCGACTTCGGCTCGATCTCGGTCGCCGACTCGATGTCGATGAACCACGGCGGCATGCGCTATTCGCTGGTCTCGCGCGAGCTGATCGCCGACGGCGTCGAGGCAGTGGCGCGCGGGCACGCCTACGACGCGCTGGTCGGCTTCGCGGGCTGCGACAAGACGCTGCCCGGGATGATGATGGCGATGGTGCGCCTCGACCTGCCGTCGGTATTCGTCTACGGCGGCGCGGCGCTGCCGGGCTCGCTCGACGGGCGCGAGGTCACCGTGCTCGACACCTACGAGGCGGTCGGCGGCGTCTATGCCGGGAGCGTGACGCGCGCGCAGCTCGACCGGCTCGAGCACGCCTGCCTGCCCACGCTCGGCTCCTGTCCCGGCCAGTTCACCGCCAACACCATGGCGATGGTCTCGGAGACCCTCGGCCTCGCGCTGCCCGGCTCGGCGACGCTGCCCGCGGTTTCTCCCCTGAGGAAGGACCTGTCGGCGCGGGCGGGGAGGGAAGTCATGCGGCTCCTGCGCGACGGCGGGCCGCTGCCGCGCCAGCTGGTGACGCGCAAGAGCCTGGAGAACGCCTGCGCCGCGGTTGCGGCGACCGGCGGCTCGACCAACGCCGGCCTGCACATCCCGGCGATCGCGCACGAGGCCGGCATCCGCTTCTCGCTCGACGACCTGGCGCGCGTCTCGAAGCGCACGCCGCTCGTCGCCGACATGAAGCCGGGCGGCAGGTACCTCGCCAAGGACCTGCACGAGGCGGGCGGCGTCTACACGGTGCTGAAGGAGCTGCTGAAGCGCGGCGCGCTGCACGGCGACTGCCTGACGCTCTCTGGAATTTCACTGGAAAAGGCCCTCTCGGATCATTCCGGCGCCGACGGCAAGGTCGTTCCCCATGAGGCGATTTCTCCTACCGGCGGCATCGTCGTGCTGAAGGGGAACCTCGCGCCCGACGGCGCGCTGCTCAAGGTCGCGGGACTGAAGCAGCTGCGCTTCGAGGGGCCGGCGCGCGTGTTCGACTGCGAGGAAGCCTGTGCGGAGGTGGTGCGGGCGCGGAAGTACAAGCCGGGCGAAGTCCTCGTCATCCGCTACGAAGGCCCGCGGGGCGGACCGGGGATGCGCGAGATGCTCGGCGTCACGGCGCTGCTGTACGGCCAGGGGATGGGCGAGAAGGTCGCGCTCGTCACCGACGGGCGCTTCTCGGGCGCGACGCGCGGCCTGATGGTCGGCTACGTCTCGCCTGAGGCGGCCGTCGGCGGTCCGCTCGCGCTGCTGAGGAACGGCGACCGGATCACGATCGACGCGGCGAGGGGCGCGCTTTCGGTCGATCTTTCATCCTCGGAGCGGAAGCGGAGGATGGGAAGGGTGAGGACCCCGAAACGATCCCTGGGCGGCGTGCTCGAGAAGTACGCGGCGCAGGTCGGCTCGGCCTTCCGCGGCGCCGTCACCCACAGCGGCGCGCCCAGTAGGCGAACGTCCCGCGCACGATAAAGCCGCAGCCGAGCGGCAGCGTCCACCAGGTGCCCGCGCGCTCGCCGCGCGCCGTCACCTGGCCGGCGAGCCCGGACTCGTCGCCTTCGGCGGCGAGGATGCGGCAGGCCGCGGCGAGCGCCTCGGGCGCGGTGAGCTCCGGCGCCTTCAGGTCGTGGTCCATCTCGCGGCCGACGCGGTCGAGGAAATAGGATTTGTCGCGTTGCTGCATGGTCGCTCCTAGGATTTTGATTTTATTAAGCCTTGCAAGGCTTTGCATCCTCCAATTTGCGCTTTGTGCGGTGCGAAGGCAGACTGCGCCCCTTTCACCAGGCCCGACTCGAATTCTCTCTGGCTAACGGAACCCGATCGGCAGAGTCGAGTACCGCCGGATTGGCGCTTCTCGCGCTCGGCGTCGTGTACGGCGACATCGGCACCAGCCCGCTGTACGCGGTGCGGGAGACGTTCAGTCCCACGCACGGAATCGCGCTGACGGCGGAGAACATCGTCGGCGGCATCTCGACGATTTTCTGGCTGCTCATGATCGTGGTCTCGCTCAAGTATGTGACGCTCGTCCTGCGAGCCGACAACCGCGGCGAGGGGGGCATCATGGCGCTGCTTGCGCTCGCCTCCTCGGCGGTCCGCGATCGCCCGCACTGGCGCGTCGCGCTGCTCTTGATCGGGGTCTTCGGCGCGTCGCTCTTCTACGGCGATGCCGTGCTCACGCCGGCGATCTCGGTTCTGTCGGCGGTAGAGGGCCTGGAGGTGGGCACCGCGGCGCTCAAGCCGTATGTGGTGCCTATCGCTGCCGGCGTCCTGGTGGCGCTGTTCCTCATCCAGCGGCATGGAACGGGGGTCGTGGGCCTGCTGTTCGGGCCGATCTGCACGCTGTGGTTCCTGTCGCTGGCCGCCGTCGGCGTATGGAACATCGCGAAGCATCCGGCGATCCTCCAGGCGCTCGACCCGGTCCACGCGATCCGCTTCGTCACCGGGCACGGCTTCGCCTCCTTCGTCGTGCTCGGTGCCGCCCTGCTCGCTATCACAGGCGCGGAGGCGCTGTACGCGGACGTGGGACATTTCGGCAAGAAGGCGGTACGCGTAGCCTGGTTCGGCCTGGTCGCGCCCGCGCTCACGCTCAACTATTTCGGCCAGGGCGCCCTGCTGATCGTCGACGCGAAGTCGCTGCAGAATCCGTTTTACCTTTCATATCCGGCGTGGGCGCTCTACCCGATGGTCGCGCTGGCGACCGCGGCCACCATCATCGCCTCGCAGGCGACCATCTCGGGCACCTACTCGATGACGCAGCAGGCCATCCAGCTCGGCTACCTGCCCCGCATGAACATCCAGCACACCTCGGCGAAGACGATCGGCCAGGTCTACCTGCCCGCTGTCAACTGGACTCTGCTTGCCGTCGTCGCCGCGGCGGTCATCGGATTCGGCTCCTCGTCGCGGCTGGCCTCGGCGTACGGCGTGGCGGTGATGAGCACGATGGTGGCTACGACGTTCCTCACGTTCTTCGTGATTCGCTACGGCTGGCACTATCCGCTCTGGCTCTGCCTGCTGGCAACCGGATCGTTCATGGTGATCGACGTGGCGCTGTTCGGCTCGGCGCTGCTCAAGATCCACGACGGCGGCTGGTTCCCGCTATTGATCGGGGCCGGGATATTCACGCTGATGACTACCTGGCGCGAGGGTCGCTCTATCATGTTCCGGCGCCTGCGCTCCTCCTCGGTGCCTCTACAAGGATTTCTCGAGTCACTGTTCCGCGATCCGCCGCAGCGTGTCCCCGGCACGGCCATTTTTCTTACCGCGACACCCGAGGCGACGCCACACGCGCTGCTGCACAACTTGAATCACAACAAGGTTCTGCACGAGCGCGTGGTATTTCTCACCGTCGAGGTGACGGACGAGCCGTGGGTGGCATTCGAGAAGCGGGTAGCGCTCACCAAGCTCGGGCACGGCTGCTGGCGCCTGAACGTGCGCTACGGGTTCATGAACGACCCGGACATCATGCAGGCGCTGGAAATCGCCGACGGCCTCGGCCTGCAGCTCGATACCATGACGACCTCCTTCTTCCTGAGCCGGGAGTCGGTGGTGCCGGTGGCGCAGGGCGAGGGCATGGCGCTGTGGCGCGAGCGGCTGTTCGCGATGATGGCCCGCAACGCGGGCAACGCCGCGGACTACTTCAAGTTGCCCGCCAACCGCGTGATCGAGCTCGGCACGAAAGTCGAGATATAGGAGCAGGGGAAGAATCCGCCCATACCCCGGGGCGCCCTAGTCGTCGCCTACGAGGCGGTAGCCGACCCCGGTCTCAGTGAGCAGGTGCTTCGGCCGCACCGGGTCCTCCTCCAGCTTGTCGCGCAGCTGCTTCATGTAGATGCGCAGGTAGTGGGTGTGCTCGACGTACGAGGGCCCCCACACCTCGCGCAACAGCTGCCGGTGCGTCACTACCATGCCGAGGTGCTGAGCGAGGCAATTGAGCAGGCGGAACTCGATCGGCGTGAGGTGCACCTCTGCGCCTCCGCGGCTGATCCTGCGGCGCTTCAGGTCCGCCTCCACGGGGCCGAGGCGCAGCACCTCTTCGCCCGTCGGCGAGCGGGAGGCATGGCGCAGCGCGACGCGCAGCCGCGCCAGCAGCTCGCCGACGCCGAAGGGCTTGGTCACGTAATCGTCGGCGCCGGCGTCGAGGGCGTCCACCTTCGCCTGCTCGCGCGTGCGCGCCGAGAGCACCAGGATCGGCATCGCCGACCACTTGCGGATGCGCCGGATTACCTCGACCCCGTCGACGTCCGGCAGCCCGAGGTCGACGACCGCGAGGTCGGGCTTGTGCGTCGCGGCGTCGACCGCGCCGCGGGCGCCGCTTTCGGCCTCGACCACGCGGTAGCCCTCCGCGGCGAGCGAGGTGCGCAGGAAGCGGCGGATTTCCGGCTCGTCCTCGACCACTAGCACCGTGGCGCGCGGCTCGCTCACGGCTCCGGCGGCGCCTCGGGCGGCGTCTCCAGCGGCAGCGTGAACCGGAACGCTGCCCCGGCGCCCGGCAGCCGCTCCGCCCAGATGCGGCCGCCGTGCAGCCGTACGATCGCGCGGCAGATGGCTAGACCGAGCCCGACGCCGCCGATCGCGCCTTCGCGCGCGCCGCGCTCGAACTTCGCGAACAGCTGCTCGGGGTCGCCGGGCGGCAGGCCCGGCCCGTCGTCCTCGATCGACACCCGCAGGCGGCCGTCCGCACGCTCGGCGCGGAGCACGACATGCGTTCCGGGCGGCGTGTATTTGGCCGCGTTCTGCAGCAGGTTGGCGAACACCTGCTCGAGCAGCGTCGCGTCCACGCGCACCAGCGGCAGGTCGGGCGGCAGGTGCACCTCGACGGCATGCGAGGCGAGCGGCCCGGTGAGCCGCCGCAGCACCGCGCCGGCGATCTCGGCGAGCGAGTGCCAGTCGCGCTCGAGCGCGATGGCGCCCGCTTCCAGCCGCGTCATCTCGAGCACGTTCGCCACCAGCTGCGCCATCTGCTGCGACTGCTCGAAGACGCTGCGCGCGAGCCCGGCGCGCTCCGCCGGGCTCATGCGCTCGCCGCCTTCGGCGAGGCTCGAGGAGGCGCCCGAGATCACCGCCAGCGGCGTGCGCAGGTCGTGCGAGATCGAGGCGAGCAGTGCGTTCCTCAGGCCCTCGGTCTCCGCGTCGATCGAGGCGCGCTGCGCCCGCTCGGCGAACTCGGCGCGCTCGAGCGCCAGCGCGATCTGCGCGGCGAAGGTCTCCAGCAGGTGGTACTGCTCCGGCAGCGTGACGCGGCGCGGGTTCGCCGGCAGCACCGCCAGCACTCCGAGCACGGGCCGTGCGCCCTCGGGCGGCGCCGGCCCGCCGTGCAGCGGCAGGTAGAGCGCCTCCGCGCCCGGCAAAGTATCGGTGCCGAGGCCCGCGGCGTGGCCATGGTCCTGTACCCACTGCGCGATGCTCAGGTCGGCGCCGTGCAGCGAGCCGGCGATGCTGTCGCCGCGCGGGTAGCGCAATCGTCCGGCGTCCGGCAGCAGCACCACGGCCTGGCTCTCGAACACCTCGCTTACGTGGCGCACCGCGGCGCGCGCCATCGCCTCCTGGCCGCGCGTGGCGGCGAGCTCGCGGCTCATCGCGTACAGCAGCGCGGTGCGCCGCTCGCGGTGGCCGGCGACACGCGCCTGCAAGCGCACGCTCGCAGCGAGATTGGAGATGACCAGCGCCACCGCGAGCATGATGGCGAAGGTGATCAGGTACTGCGCGTCCGAAACCGCGAAGGTGAACTGCGGCGGCACGAAGAAGAAGTCGAAGCTCGCGACGCCGAGCACCGACGCGGTAATCGCGGGGCCGCGCCCGTGACGCACCGCGATCAGCACCACGGCGAGGAGGTAGACCATCACGATGTTGGCGAGCTCGAACAGCGGCGCGGTGACCGCGCCGACCACGGTGCAGAGCGCCGTCGCGATCACCGCCCAGGCGTAGCCGGGCCAGCGGACCTTCGCCGATTCCGGCCGCGCCGCCTGCAGGTAGGCGCGCGTGCGGGCGAGGAACGGGCTGCGCAGCGCAGCTGCTTCGTCCGCGCCTCCGACCACGTGCACGTCGATACCCTCGGTGTTGGCGAGCAGCTCGCCGTAGGTGGACGGTCGCAGCAGGCGCCGCCACAGGGCGCGGCGCGGGCGGCCGATCAGGATGCGCGTCACATTGCGCGTGCGCGCGTAGTTCGCGATTTCCTCGCCGGCGGAGGAGCCGCCGAGCGTCACCGCCTCGGCGCCGAGCGACTCGGCCTTGCGCAGCAGCTCGATGCGCCGGTCGCGCTCCGCTTCGGGCAGGCGCAGCAGGTCCGGCGTCTCGACGTACACCACGATCCACTCGGCGTGCAGCGCGGTGGCGAGGCGCTTGCCGGCGCGCACCAGGCGCTCGGCCTCCTCGTAGGGACCGATCGCGACGAGGATGCGCTCGCCCGCCGCCCAGGTCTCGCGGATGGCGTGGCCTTCCTTGTACTCGCGCATCGCCGCGTCCACCCGGTCGGCGGTGGTGCGCAGCGCGAGCTCCCGGAGCGCGATCAGATTGCCCTTGCGAAAGAAGCTTTCCAACGCCTGTCGCGCCTGCTCCGGGACGTAGACCTTGCCGGCGCGCAGCCGCTCGAGCAGCTCGTCGGGCGGCGTGTCGACCAGCTCCACCTCGTCGGCGGTCTCGAATACGACGTCGGGCACCGTCTCCCGCATGCGCACGCCGGTGATCCCGGCGACGATGTCGTTCAGGCTCTCGATGTGCTGCACGTTGACCGTGGTGTAGACGTCGATGCCCGCGTCGCGCAGCTCCTCGATGTCCTGCCAGCGCTTGCCGTGGCGCGGCGGCGGCTGGCCCTCGATCGGATTGGTGTGCGCGAGCTCGTCCACCAGCAGCAGCGCGGGCTTTCTCGCCAGCGCGGCGTCGAGATCGAAGTCGCGCAGCGCGGCGCCGCGATAGGTGACGGTGCGGTAGGGCAGTTGCTCCAGGCCTTCGAGCAGCGCCTCGGTCTCGGCGCGGCCGTGCGGCTCGACGTAGCCCACGACCACATCGCCGCCCTTGGCCTTCTGCCGGCGCGCCTCCTCCAGCATGGCGTAGGTCTTGCCCACGCCCGCCGTGGCGCCGAAGAAGATCTTCAGCTTGCCGCGCCGGGCCTTCTCCTCCTCGCGCTGCACTCGCGCGAGAAGCGCGTCCGGGTCGGGCCTCGCGGCTGCCATGGAGGCGAACTGTAGCACCGCCGCCGGCCGGCACCGGCGGCCGCGCTCACGCCTGCTACAGCAGCCGCGCGAGGATCGCCACGAGCAGCACGAGCAACGCCGGAAGCGCCGCGCCGACACTCTCCGAGACTTCGTGCGCGTTCTCGCGCCAGGCCACGCGCTGGGGAACGTCAGGAACGTTCGTCACGCCTGCCGGCTTCGTTGCCGCGCTCGCGGCTACCCAGGTACTCGCCGAAGACAAACCCGAGACTGAAGGCGACCAGCGCGATACAGACGAGCGCTAGAACCGCGGTGGAGGAGGTCATGGCTCAGAACGTTCGAAGCCGCCCTGGACCGCAGGCTTGCCACGCGTTTGCGCGATGCCGCGATACAGGTACTCGGAGGCGAGCGTGGAATTGCCAGTGAACGTGTGCGGCGACTTCGGCTCGGCGGCCGCGGACGGAGCAAGCGCCGGCCCGGGCGCCGTCAGTGCGGCGGTCGGCAGACCAAGCGATTGCCGGACCGCGGCTCGGGCGTTGCGACGCCGCTCGCTCTCGCACTCCGGGCTGCAGGTGAGCTGGCGGCCGTACGCGACACTAGCGCGCGCCTCGGACACCGTGTGCAGCCGTTGGCAGGCGGGGCAGCGATGCACGGGCATGGCGGGTGGCGTGCTAGAAGAAGTGCTCGGCGCGCCGCGCCAAGCGCTCCGCGCGGGCTTCGGCATTCAACGGCGCGGTGGCGGCGCCTGGGCGGCGCGCCTCGAGCGAGCGCGGCGCGACCAGCGTCACTTCGGCCACCGGCAGGGACATCAGCGCGACGGCGACCGCGAGCGCCGCGCCGCCGCACGCACGGATACAGATGTGAGTGCGGCTCGGCTGCTGGGCGATGTGCTCGCGCAGCGCCTGCACGCCCGCGGCGCCGGCGGGAAAGCGGCCGAAGTTGCAGCGGTTGCCGTCGTGCCGCTCGGCGACAATCAGCGCGCCGTCCTCGGCCACGTCTACGCCGTAGTAGCGCTCCGAGGACAGCGCACGGGCCGGTCTCAAGGCGGTTCCTTCCGGTCAGCGCGCGGCGCTGGCGCTGCGCGCGGCCTCAGGAGACCCCGCCAGGGGGCCCGTCGGGCTCACGATGTACCCCGATCCGGCGACGACGAAGAGCAGCAGCGCGGGCGCCCAGAGGCGCTCGGCCAGCCGTGACAGTCTGTTGCGGTTTCTCATGTGCGGCTCCTTTCCTGCTCAATATAGGAGCCGCGCCGTAAGAATGGCGTATAGAGTTATCTCGCGGCGTCGAGGGCCAGATTCAGTTCGAGCACGTTGACGCGCGGCTCGCCGAGGAAGCCCAACTGCCTGCCTTGGGTATGCGCGGCGACCAGGGCGCGCAGCTTGTCCTCCGGGATGTTCCTGATCTTCGCGATTCTGGGAACCTG
>Ga0335083_10005333_pt1 | contig 16221 bp, 14 predicted proteins | sample Lox_Sample_42_FD_206716 | JGI IMG/M metagenome (GOLD analysis project Ga0335083, IMG submission 206716) | Soil microbial communities from Loxahatchee National Wildlife Refuge, Florida, United States - Lox_Sample_4.2 | ecosystem: Environmental > Terrestrial > Soil > Wetlands | place: USA... | reverse complement strand
AACAGCGCGGTCAGCGTCAGCATGTTGACCAGGATGTTGGTGCCGAAGCCGAAGAACGCGTTCCAGTCGCCGCGCGTCCACAGAGCCGGTTTGAATGACGTTGCCTGAGCCATGACTTCCCCCTTCGCTTGAGCCTTAAGCGCTCCGCCGCGCGCCTGCCTTTGGGGCACCGGCGAGTGCAGAGAGCATTTTTTTCGAGTCCGAAACCCAGCCGAAAATTCCGCCCTGGGCCTTGATCATCTTCAGGCCCATCTCGTGGAACTCCGGGAAATAGGAGGCGCAACAGTCGCCGAGCACGATGCAGCGGTAGCCGCGGTCGTTGGCCTCGCGCACGGTGGTGTTGACGCAGACCTCGGTGGTGACGCCGCAGACGACGAGATTATCGATGCCGCAATTGCGCAACGTTAGTCCCAGATCGGTTTCGCAGAAGGCGCCCTTGCCGGGCTTGTCGATCACCGGCTCGCCTTCGATCGGGTAAAGCTCGGGGATGATGTCGTGGCCGGGCTCGCCACGGATGAGGATGCGGCCCATCGGGCCGGGCGCGCCGATGCGCAACGACGGCGAGCCGCGCTCGACCTTGGCCGGCGGCGCGTCGGACAGATCCGGGCGGTGACCCTCGCGGGTGTGGATGACCAGCATGCCGGCCGCGCGCGCGGCGTCGAGCACGGCCTTGCACGGCGCCACCGCTCTTTGCAGCAGCGATACGTCGTTGCCGAGCGTCTCGCCGAAGCCGCCGGGCTCGAGGAAATCGCGCTGCATGTCGATGATGACCAGCGCGGTGCGGTCGAGGTCGACGGTGATCGGCTGCGGTTCGGCGGCGATTTGGGCTTTCATCAAAAACCTCGTGGAAAGCGGCCAGCCTGCTCCCCACAGGATTTTGCAAACCGTGTGCCAAGGCGGCGGGGTTATCCACCGCAGTCGGCGAGGGCGGATTTGCCTTGCATAAACAAGGCGTTAAATCCACTGCGCGTCGCGACCCGTCGCGGCTTCTGCTTCAGGCCCAATGCTCAAAATAAGAGCGGCGCGTGTATTGGATGCAATATGCAAGATGGACAGCGCGGGTCAGCCGGGCTCACGGGGCAATAGCTCGAAGATGCGGTCGGGCTTGAACGGCAGCGTCGTGTAGCGAATGCCGGTGGCGTCGCGGATGGCGTTGCCCAGCGCCGCGGCGACCGGGTTATAGGGGCTCTCGCTCATCGACTTGGCGCCGTAGGGGCCGAGCGTGTCGCTGGTCTTGGCGAATAGCACCTCGGTGCGCGGCACGTCGGCGAAAGCCGGCAGGTGATAGTTGCGGAACGCCGGATTGGCGACGCGGCCGCCGTCATCGATGACGACTTCCTCGAACAGCGCCGCGCCCAGCGCCTGCGCCACACCGCCTTCGATCTGGCCGCGGCACTGCATCGGGTTGATGACGAAGCCGGCGTCGGCCGCCTGCACGCTCTTGAGAATGCGGATTTCGCCGCTGACCTTGTGCACGGCGACGCGAAAGCCCTGCACGTTGAAAGCGACCGAACGCGGGACGCCGTTGGTATGCCCCGCCGCGGTAAGTTCGACGCCGAGGCTTGCAGCGGCCTTGTACAGATCGGTGAGCGCGACGCGACGCGAGCCGCAGATGACGGCGTCGGCCGACAACACACAATCCCTGCGCTCGGCCTCGCTGTAGTCGGCGGCGAAAGTCAGAAGCTTGTCGCGCAACGCTTCCGCCGCCTGTTGCGTCGCCTTGCCGGCGATCACCGTGCCGGTGGAGCCGTATGCGCCGGTGTCGTGGCCGCCATGGTCGGTGTCGGAGGCCTCGAGCCTGATCTTCGCCGGCGTGGTGGCGAGCGCGGTGGCGGCGACCTGGGCATGCACCGTCGCCGTGCCGTTGCCGAATTCGGCGGTGCCGACGGTGAGTTCGTAGCCGCCGTCCTCGCGCAGCGAGACGACTGAATCGGAAAAATGCCCGCCAGGCGGCACCGTGTCGATCATGGTCAGCGCGCAGCCTTCGCCGGTGAGCCAATCCGCCGACGGCGGCGGCGCGCCGTCACCGCGCTTGAGCGCCGCATCGACCAGATCGAGGCACTGGTCGAGCCCGTAGCTGCCGTAGATGACGTTGTCGTGGACCTCGCCGGTCGACAGCATCGGATCGGGAGGCCGCACCACATTGCGGCGGCGGAATTCGAGCGGCTCCATGCCGATGGCGCGCGCAAGCTCGTCGATCGCCGATTCCACCGCGAAGCCGGTCTGCGGCAGACCGTAGCCGCGGAAGGCGCCGGCCGGCACCGTGTTGGTATAGACGGCATGGCCGTCGACCCTCTTGTTGGCGCAGCGATAGACCGAGACGCTCTCGGCGCAGGCGTGCTCGAGCACCGGCGCCGCGTGATTGCCATAGGCGCCGGTATTGGAGACGACGTGCATCTGCAGCGCGGTGAGGGTGCCGTCGCGCCTGCAGCCGGCCTTGATGTGTACGCGCATCGGGTGCCGCGTGGTGGCGGCGACGAACTGCTCCTCGCGGGTGAACTCGAGCTTGACCGGCCTACCGGTTTTCAGCACGGCGAGCGCCACGATGTCCTCGACCAGCATTTCCTGCTTGGCGCCGAAGCCACCGCCGACACGCTCGCAAAAGACGCGCACCTTGGCCGGATCGAGGGCGAAGATGCGGGCGATTTCCAGCCGGGTGAGAAACGGCACCTGTGTGCTGGCGCGCAAAGTGAGCCGACCCTCGTCGTCGATCCAGCCGATGGCGCAGTGCGTCTCCAGGTGCGCGTGCTGCATGCGCGGCGTGAAATAGCTGCCTTCGTGCGTCACCTCGGCGGCGGCGAAGCCCTTGGCTACGTCGCCGATGCCGCCATGCACCTCGGCGGCGATGTTGCGCTGCGGATCGGGAATGCGCGCCTCCGCTCCCTTGTCGTGGATCACCGGCGCGCCCGGCGCCATCGCCTGTTCCGGGTCGAACACCGCAGGCAGGATTTCATAGTCGACCACGAGCTTGCGGCAACCTTCTTCCGCCGCGGCCTCGGTATCGGCGATCACCGCAGCGACGCGCTGGCCGATGAAGCGGACGACACTGTCGAGCACCATGGTGTCGTCGGCGTCGATCAACCGGTCCTCGTGGCGGGCGGTGGAGAAGGCGACCTTCGGTGCGTCTTCGTGCGTGAGCACGGCATGCACGCCGGGAACAGCCAGCGCCGCATCCTTCTTGACCGAGCGGATGCGCGCATGCGGGTGCGGCGAGCGCAGCAATTTGAGATGCAGCAGGCCCTCGATCGCCACATCGAGCGTGTAGCGCGCCTTGCCGGTGACGACGTCGGGGCCGGCCGGCGCCGGCACGCTGTGGCCGCAGGCGGCGCCGGCCTCCACAGCTTCGACGTCCTGCCGGCCGGCGAGCGCGTCTTCGATCGGCCGGTAGCCGCTGCAGCGGCACAGATTTCCCTTCAGCGCCCAACCGAGGTCCGCCTTCTGCGCCTGGTTGAGCGACGCCGCGGTCATGATCATGCCGGCGGTGCAGAAGCCGCACTGGAAGGCCTGCGCGTCCAGGAAGGCGCGCTGCATCGGATGCAGTTCGTTGCCGCGGGCGAGGCCTTCGATGGTTACGACCTCGCGGCCTTCGGCGCGGAAAGCGGGGACGAGGCAGCTATGCACCGGCTCGCCGTCAAGCGTCACCGTACAGGCGCCGCAGTCTCCGGCATCGCAGCCTTTCTTGACGCCGAACCAGCCGAGCCCGCGCAAAAACGTGCGCAAGCATTGGCCCGGCGCCGGTTCCGCATCCGTCAGTTGGCCGTTGATGGTGAATTTCATGCGCCGTCTCCGGCAAGCTCGCGGCGGATCTCTTCGGCAAAGTGCAGCGTCATGTGCCGGCGCCAGGCAGGCCTTCCGTGGATGTCGTCGTAATAGGCGCCGAGCGGCAATTCGCGCTCGATGCGCGCGCGCAAGTCGGCGGCACCCGGCGGCTTTGCGAATGAAAACTGGAACGGCCGCGGCGTCGATGCCGTGATCGTAATCGCGAACGCGCCATCTCGAGTCACAGTGCCGATGAGCAGCGCGCCGGAACGGCCGAGCTTCGACAGCGAAATCTGCCGGAAGGCGGTGCGCTGCGTCAGGGCGGATGCGGGAAGGTCGATGCGGCGCAAGAGGTCGCCGGGGGCAAGCGCATTCTGCAGCGGGCCCTCGACGAAATCGGCGACCGGGATTTTCCGCTCGCCGCCTGCCGCCTTCCAGACGGTGCAGACGCCGTCGAGCGCGGCGGTAAGCGAGATCATCGGACCGGCCGGCAGCGACATGCACAGATTGCCGCCCACGGTCGCCATGTTCCAGATCTTGAACGAGGCAAGGAACGTGCGGGCGCACTGGTTGATCAGCGGCGCCGCGATCCAGTCGACGGGGAGTGTCGCCGCATCAAGCTGCGCGATTTTGCAGGTGGCGGCGATTTCGAGGCCCGCGGACGTCACGCGCAGCGGCGCCCAGCCGAGCGTGCCGAGATCGATCAGCCGCTTGAGCTTCGGCTGCGGCTCGGAATAAAGCCAGGTGCCGCCGGCGAGATAGGCATCGCCCGCCTGCCAGGCCGGAAATTCCTTGCGCTCCCGCGGCCGCGCGACTGCTTGAATCGTGTTCAAATCCATGCGAGCGGCCAATTGTGTTGTATCAAGCGGCCCCACACTCCGTTCGTTCCCGCGCAAGCGGGAATCCAGAGCGGCATACTCGGCGGCTGTTGCGCTTGGGTCCCCGCTTTCGCGGGGACGAACGGGGGATGGTCTGGCGATTGCAAGGCTCTGTATGATCGCGACCGGGTTTTGAGGACCTTGCAATGACCGACGCAATCTGGATCAAGGACCCGCTGGCGATACTGGCCGACGGCGCCGAACGCGGCGTGGTCGTCGTAGACGGCCGCATCGTCGAGCTCGTGGGCAAGGGCGCGCAGCCGAAGACGCAAGCAGCGCCCTTCGAGGCCGGCGCGCATGTCGTCATCCCGGGCCTCATCAACACGCATCACCACTTCTACCAGACCCTCACCCGCGCCGTGCCGGCGGCGCTCGACCGCGAATTGTTTCCCTGGCTCAAGGCGCTTTATCCGATCTGGGCGCGCATGACGCCGGAGGTGCTGGAGCTCGCGGTCACTGTGGCCATGGCCGAGCTGATGCTGTCGGGCTGCACCACGACCACCGACCACCACTATGTTTTTCCGCGCGGCCTCGAGCACGGCATCGACATCGAGGTCGCCGCGGCGAAACGTCTCGGCCTGCGCGTGCTGTTGACGCGCGGCTCGATGAACCTCTCCGAGCGCGACGGCGGCCTGCCGCCGGACAGCGTGGTGCAGGATGAGGACGCGATCCTTGCCGACAGCGAGCGTGTGGTGGCGCGGTATCACGAACGCGGCGAGGCGGCGATGACGCAGATTGCGCTCGCGCCGTGCTCGCCGTTCTCGGTGACCACCTCGCTGATGCTCGCGACCGCGACGCTCGCCGAAAAGCTCGACGTGCGCCTGCACACCCATCTGGCCGAGACCGAGGACGAGAACCGCTTCTGCGAGCAGCTCTATAAATGCCGGCCGCTCGATTATCTGGAAGATTGCGGCTGGCTCAACGGCCGCACCTGGCTCGCGCATGGCATCCATTTCAGCGCCGGCGAAATGCCGCGGCTGGCCAAGGCCGGCGTCAGCATCAGTCATTGCGCCTGTTCGAACCAGACGCTGGCCTCCGGCTGTTGCCCGGTCTGCGAGCTGGAAGCCGCGGGTGTCGCCATCGGTCTCGGCGTCGACGGTTCGGCGTCCAACGATGAATCCAACCTGATGCAGGAGGTGCGCGCCGCCTTCCTGCTGCAGCGCGCCCGTTACGGCGTCGGCAAGGTGAGCCACAAGGATGCGCTGCGCTGGGCGACCAAAGGCTCGGCGGCCTGCGTCGGCCGCCCCGAGCTTGGCGAGATCGCTGTGGGCAAGCGCGCCGATCTGGCGTTCTACAAGCTCGACGAATTGCGCTTTTCCGGACACGGCGATCCCGTCGCGGCGCTGGTGCTGTGTGGCGCCCATCGCGCCGACCGCGTCATGGTCAACGGCCGCTGGACGGTGGAGAACGGCGCCATCCCCGGCCTTGATCTCGCCGACCTGATGCGGCGGCATCAGGCCGCCGCGCGCATGGTCCAGGGGTAAGCGGTTGACGGGACATCGAGGCATTACGTTCGCCCCTTGCCGTCATCGCCGCCCTTGTGCCGGCGATCCCGTTTAGGACAGCAGTGCGCCGCCAAGCGGGGTGGCCGGGACAAGCCCGGCCACGACAATGTCAGTATCACCCGTGGCTCACTTGCCGGGCATCTTCTCGTCCACGCCCTTGACGTAGAAGTTCATGCTCAGGATCTGGCCATCGTCGAGATGGCTGCCGCCCTTGCACTCGACGGCCTTGCCGTCCTGATCGACGATCGGGCACTTGAACGGATGCAGGCTGCCGTCGGTGATCGCGGCTTCGGTCTTCTCCGCCAGCGCTTTCACGTCGTCGGGCATGTTGGTGTAAGGCGCCATGACCACGAGCTTGGACTTGAGGCCGCCCCAGACGTCGCGCGGCTTCCAGCTGCCGTCCATCACCGCCTTGACCTCGTCGAGATAGTAGGGCGCCCAGTTGTCGATGATCGAGGTGAGCTGGCTCTTCGGCCCGAACTTGATCATGTCGGAATCCTGGCCGAAGGCGACGATGCCGCGCTGCGCGGCGATCTGCATGGCGGCGGGCGAGTCGGTGTGCTGCATCAGCACGTCGCAGCCCTGATCGGCCAGCGCCTTGGCGGCGTCGGCTTCCTTGCCCGGATCGAACCATGAGTTCACCCAGATGATCTTGACCTTGATGTTCGGGTTCACCGTCTGCGCGCCGAGCATGGTGGCGTTGATGCCGGAGATCACCTCGGGAATCGGGAACGAGGCGATGTAGCCGAGCACGCCCTTCTTCGACATCTTGGCGGCGATCACGCCCTGGATATAGCGGCCTTCGTAAAAGCGGCCGGAATAGATGCCCATGTTGGGCGCTTGCTTGAAGCCGGTGGCGTGATCGAAGAACACCTTCGGGAAACGCTTGGCCACCTTCAGCGTCGGATCCATGTAGCCGAACGAGGTGGTGAAGATGATCTGATTGCCGGCACGGGCCAGTTGTTCGATGGCGCGTTCGGCATCCGGGCCTTCATTGACGTTTTCCAGATACGTGGTCTCGACCTTGTCGCCCAGCGCCTTCACCAGGCCCTGGCGTCCGACCTCGTGCTGGTAGGTCCAGCCGAAATCGCCCACCGGCCCGAGATAGATAAATCCGACTTTCACCTTGTCGGCCGCGCTCGCGGCGTAGCTCGTCGCGGCCACCGCCAGGGCGGCGGCCGCAGCGCTGATCAGAAACTTTCTCATGGTTTCGACTCCGGGTTCCAGACGGGCATCGGTTGGTCCCGCAAGCGCGCCGCCCCGTCGTCGCGCGCTCATGGGGGTCGGTTAGCGGTCCGGCACGAAAACCAGACCGAGCGAAGCGGGCGCGGCCGACCCGGCGGTGCTGCGCGCGCGCGAAATCAGGACGAGAACGATCACCGTCGCAAGATAGGGCAGCGACGACATCAGTTGCGAAGGGATGCCGAGCCCGAGCGCCTGTGCATGCAATTGCAAGATGGTCACCGCGCCGAAGAGGTAGGCGCCGCCGACCAGCCGCGCCGGCCGCCACGAGGCGAACACGACGAGCGCGAGCGCGATCCAGCCGCGGCCGGCGGTCATGCCGGGAATGAAGAACGGCGTGTAGGCGAGCGGCAGGAAGGCGCCGGCAAGGCCTGCGCAGGCGCCGCCGAACAGTACCGCCAGCAGGCGGATCTTCAGTACCGGATAGCCGAGCGCATGCGCCGAGGTGTGGTTGTCGCCGACCGCGCGCAGGATGAGCCCGCCGCGGGTGCGGTAGAGAAAATACCAGATGCCGATCACCAGCGCGATGGAGACATAGACGAAGGCGTTCTGCCCGAACAGAATCTGCCCGACGAAGGGAATGCCGGTGAGCACCGGCAGGGAAAGGTTCGGCGAGGGGGTGATCCTTTGGCCGACAAAGCCGGCGCCGATCAGGCCGGAGAGGCCGATGCCGAGGATGGTGAGGGCAAGCCCGGTCGCCACCTGATTGACCGCGAGCCCCAGCGTCAGCAGCGCGAATACCGAGGCGAGTGCGGCGCCAGCGGCCATGCCGGACAGCGCGCCGATGAGGGTCGAGCCGGTGAGGTAGGCGCCGGCAAAGCCGCAGGCCGCACCCATGATCATCATGCCTTCGACGCCGAGATTGAGCACCCCCGAGCGCTCGACCACGAGCTCGCCCGAGGCCGCCAGCAAGAGCGGCGTCGAGGCCGAGATCACGGAGAGGATGATGGCTTCAAGCAATCCCATGTGCTGGCTTTCGCAATGTACTGATGAGACGGATGCGGTAGACGATCAGCGAATCGCAGGCGAGCACGTAGAACAGCAGGATGCCCTGAAACACCTTGGTGAGGTCGAGCGGCACTTTCAGCGAAATCTGCGCGCCCTCGCCGCCGATGAAGGTCAGCGCCAGGAACAGTCCGGCGATGAGAATGCCGACCGGATTGAGCCGTCCGAGGAAGGCGACGATGATCGCGGTAAAGCCGTAGCCCGGCGAAATGCCCGGCTGCAGGTGGCCGATGGGTCCGGCCACTTCGATGATGCCGGCAAGGCCGGCGAGCGCACCGGAGACGAGGAAGGTAAAGATAACGAGCTGATTGGAGTTGAATCCGGAGAAGCGCGCGGCCCTGGGCGCGGCGCCGACCACGCGGATTTCAAAGCCCTTGATGGTGCGCCCGAGCATCACCGTTGCCAGCATGACGAAGATCAGCGCGCCGATGGCGCCGGCGTGCAGCCGGCTGCCTTCGATCAGCGTCGGCACCGTGGCGACGGGATCGAAATCCGCCGTGGTCGGGAAGTTGAGTCCATGCGGATCGCGCCACGGCCCGCGCACCAGATAGTCCATGAACAGGTCGGCGACATAGACCAGCATCAGGCTGGTGAGGATTTCGCTCGCCCCGAAACGCACCTTGCAGAGCGCCGGGATCAGCGCATAGAGCGCGCCGCCGACGGCGCCGAGCAGCAGCATCGCCGGCAGCACCCAGTAGCCGGCGCCGCTGCCGTTGGTGTGCACGGCGAGCCAACTGCCGCAGACCGCGCCGATGGTGAATTGTCCCTCGGCGCCGATGTTCCAGACATTGGCAATGTAGCAGAGCGAAAGCCCGACGCCGATCATCACCAGCGGCGTTGCCTTTACCGCAATCTCCTGCAGCGTATAGCTGTCGGTCAGCGGCTGGATGAAGTAGACGTAGAGTGCGTAGAGCGGATTCTTGCCGAGCAGCGCGAACAGCGCCGCCATAGTCACCAGCGTCAGTGCGATGGCGATCAGCGGCGAGGCGATCGCGATGAAGGCCGAACGCTCGGCGCGGCGCTCAAGCACCAACTGCATGGCTTCTCTCTATTTGCGCTGACGGCTGGGAGGCGCTGGCGCCGCCCATCAGCAGGCCAAGTTTCTCGCGCGTTGCCTGCGCGCGGGGCAGCGGTTCGGACAGGCGCCCGTGAAACATCACCGCAATGCGGTCGGCGATTTCGGCAAGCTCGTCGAGATCCTGGCTGATGACCAGCACCGCGGTGCCGCGGCTCGAAAGGTCGATCAACGCCTGGCGGATGACGGCGGCGGCGCCGGCGTCGACGCCCCAGGTCGGCTGGCTGACGACGAGGACAATCGGCTCGCGCAGGATCTCGCGGCCAACCACGAATTTCTGCAGGTTGCCGCCGGAGAGACTGACCGCTTCCGGGTCGCGCTTGGCCTTGCGCACGTCGAAGGTCTTGGTCGTGCGGTCGACCATGGACAGAGTGGCCGGCCGGTCGATGAAGCCGCGCTTGACCATGCCGCTGGCGGCGTGACCGGTGAGCAGGGCGTTTTCCGATAATCTCATGCGCGGCGCGGTGCCGTGGCCGAGCCGCTCTTCCGGCACGAAGGCGGCGCCGAGCTTGCGCCGCGCGGTGACCGACAGGAGGCCGGCGGCTTCGCCGTCGATGACGATATTGCCCTCGGCGGGCGAGAAGCGCTCGCCCGACAGCGCCGCGAACAATTCATCCTGGCCGTTGCCGGCGACGCCGGCGATGCCGAGGATCTCGCCGCCGAGGACCTCGACGGAGATATTCTGCAGGCGCACGCCATGCGGGTCGTCAGGCTCGAGCGACAGATCCCTGATGACCAGCCGCGGCACCGTGGTGGCGTGCACCGTCGTCGCCTTCACTTCGCCGATGTCGGCGCCAACCATCATGCGCGCGAGCGACGCCGCAGTCTCCTGCCGCGGATTGCAGGTCGCCACCTTCTTGCCGGCGCGCAGGATAGTCGCCGTATCGCAGAGCCGTTTCACCTCGTCGAGCTTGTGCGAGATGTAGAGCAGCGCCTTGCCCTCGCTGCGCAGCCGGTCGAGCACGACGAAAAGCTGGTCGGCTTCCTGCGGCGTCAGCACCGCGGTCGGTTCGTCGAGAATGAGCAGCTTCGGGTTCTGCATCAGCGCGCGCACGATCTCGATGCGCTGGCGTTCGCCGACCGAGAGCCGCCACACCTCGCGCTTGGGGTCGAGCGGCAGGCCGTAATCCTGCGAGAACTGTGCGAGCCGCGCCGACATGGCGGCGAAGCTCTCCTTGCCGTCGAGGCCGAGCGCGACGTTTTCGGCAACCGTCAGATTGTCGAACAGGGAGAAATGCTGAAACACCATGGCGATGCCGCGCGCGCGCGCATCCGAAGGGCCGGTCAGTTCAATCTTCTCGCCCATCCAGCGCAATTCGCCGGCGCTCGGCTGGATGAGGCCGTACATCGCCTTGACCAGCGTCGACTTGCCGGCGCCGTTCTCGCCGAGCAGGGCGTGGATTTCGCGCGGGTAGAGATCGAGGTCGATGGCGTCGTTGGCTTTGAAAGTGCCGTAGAGTTTGGTGATGCCGATGGCTTGCAGCAGCGGGACGTCCGCAGAGGTGCGTGGCGCGGAGATCGGATTCAACATTACGACTGCTGCCTTCACGCGCACGGCCGCGCCCAGGACGGCCGTAATTTCCCCGGCGGCGTTCGCAAAACTGACAAGCTAATAGTGTGCCAAATCCGGCGGCAGTAGAAGCCATGAATTCGCGGCAGCTACTGCCTAAAGCCCCGGCAACGGAGTGGGCGCCGCAAAAAGACAAGCGCGCGCAACTCGATAAGGCGCGCCGCCGCAATTCATCCACAGGCCGGCAAGGACCTTGGCGACCGCCTTACATGGGTTTTCGCGGATTGGCTCCGATCCATCGGCCGTGCTGGTGCCTGCCATTTAGGCACTCAACTGCCGCGATAGGTCGCGTAGCTCCACGGCGTCACCACCAGCGGCACGTGATAGCGGCCCTCCGGTTCGGCCACCGAAAACCGGATGGGAATGACGTCGAGAAACGGCGGGTCGGCGCGCGGCGCGAGGCGGGCGGCAAAATAGCGCGCGGCGGCGAAGCGCAATTCGTAAGTGCCGATCGGCACCGGGCGGCCCTCGATCAGCGGCTTTTCGGTGCGTCCGTCCTTGTTGGTCGTGGCGCGTAGCAGCATGCGGCCGCCGCCGGCGTCGAATAGCTCCCACAGCTCAAAATCGATGCCGGCTCCCGGCATGCCGCCGTGCACGTCCAGCACATGCGTCGAAAGATGACCGCTGACCTTGAGCCGGTCGTTGGCGCTCACTTTCTGGTCGAGCCGCAGCGCGGTGATGCGGAAGATTTCGCCCAGCGCGGCTTCTTGCTCGTCACTCCTGCCATGGGCGAGGCGGCGCTCGAACTGGCGCAGGATCGAATCCTTGGTGTGCCGCCGCACGCAGACGATGAACGGAAGGCCGAATTTCTCCTTGTAGGCATCGTTGAGCCTGTGGAAGCGGGCAAACTCCTCTTCGCTCATGCGATCGAGCCCGACGCTCGCCTGCTCGTTGGTCGAATCCGCCGTCAGCGTGCCGGCGCGCGCCGCCTTGCCGGCGAGATCGGGATGGGCGCGGATGAGTGTAAGGCGCGTATCGGACGGTGCCTCGCGTACCGCGGCGATCATCGCCTCGTGCAGTGCCGCGAGCGTGGCAAACGGCCGCCGCGTGGCAACCGTCTCCGCCACCCAGGGTGAGTGCTCGTAGATGTCGCCGAGCGCCGCGGTGAAATCTTGGGCGGTGGCCGCGTTAAGCGCGTCGAGCGTAATGCTTGTCATTGCCCCGGCGCGCCGGCTGCGATCCACGCCGCCAGCACCTGCCGCTCGTCGGGTGTAATCTCCGTGACGTTGCCCGGCGGCATGGCGTGCGAGCGCACGGCGTTGATGGCGATCATCCTGGCGTGCAGCTTGATCTGCGCCGGATCGTCGAGCAACACGCCCTTCGGCGCGGCGGCAATGCCCGTCCACACCGGCTCGGTGGTGTGGCACATGCTGCAACGGGACATGATGATGTCCTGCACGTCGGCGAATTTCGGCGTCGCCGGCAATGCGCCGGTTTTCGTGCCGGAGGGGCCGGCGGCGGACAGCCAGGCCACCGCCGCCATGCCGGCCGCGGCGACGCCCCAGGTCCACCACGGGCTGCCCTTGCCCTCGTGCCGCGAATTGAAGAAGTGCCGGATCACCGGGCCGATCAGCAGCACGATGGCCACGATGAGCCAGTTGTAGCGGGTGGCGAAGAACAGCGGGTAATGGTTGCTCAGCATCAGGAAGACGACGGGGAGGGTGAGATAGTTGTTATGCACCGAGCGCTGCTTGCCGATCGCGCCCCACATCGGGTCGGGCTGCTTGCCGGCGACCAGCGCCTCCACCGTCTTGCGCTGGTAAGGGATGATGATGACGAAAACGTTCGCCACCATGATCGTGCCGATCAGCGCGCCGATCTGGGTGAATGCGCCACGGCCGCTGAACACATGGGTGAACGCATAGGTGAGGGCGACGAGAAAGACATAGCCGACCAGCGCCAGCGCCGCCTCGTGCTTGCCGAGCGGCGAGCGGCACAGCACTTCATAGGCGATCCACGCGGCGGCGAGACTGAGGAAGGCGACGATCGCGGCCTGCGCCTCGCTCATGTCGAGCACGGATTTATCGATCAGGAAGAGGTCGGCGTTGAGATAATAGACCAGCACCAGCAGCGCGAAGCCGGAGAGCCATGTCGTATAGGCTTCCCATTTGAACCAGGTGAGTTCGTCCGGCATCCTGGCCGGCGCCACCATGAACTTGATCATCTGGTAGAAGCCGCCGCCGTGCACCTGCCAGGCGTCGCCCTTGACGCCCGGCGGCAGGTTGTCGCGCGCCTTCAGGCTGAGATCGAGATGGATGAAATAAAATGACGAGCCGATCCAGGCGATGCCGGCGATCACATGCAGCCAGCGCAGGATGGCGCTCAGCCATTCCGTGAGAACGAGCCCCAAAGCCTAGTGACCCCGTTAAACCGCCGGTTCCGTCAGCATGACAGACGGATGACTTTTTTCAAGCACGCCCGGAATTCGAATTTGCCGGAATTCGACAAAGACGGCGAAATCGGTAAATACTGAACGAACCCGGAAAATTATTGGTGCCGCTGTTCGGATGCCCCGCGCGGGCGAATTCCAGCCAGTGGAGAACACCATGATCGACCAGGAAGTGTTGGACAGCCAGATCAAGACGAATCCCTTTCCGTTCCCGAGCGAAGGCGACATCACGCTCGCGGTGCGCAGCGCCAACTACACATTGGGACCGGTGATGCTGCACCTTGCCATGAAGCCCGGCGCAGTGATCCCGTCGCATCTGCACAAGAACGTCGCCGAAGTGCTCTACATCGTGGATGGCGATTTCATCAACGAAGGCAAAAGCTACACGGCCGGCACAACGCTGCACATCAAGGCCGGCATGCCGCACGGTCCGCACAGCACCAAAGGGGGCTGCAAGCTGCTCGTGCTCTGGACCGAGCGGACGACGCACGAAGCCGCCGATCTCAGCGACTTCATTGTCGCAACCAAAGCCTCGGCGGTATAGAGCGCTCGCTGTTGCCCTGGTCTTAGCTGTTCAGGTGTGAACCTGCCGCCGCCAAGAGGCGGGTGAGATGCCTGCGAGTTTGCTGAAGACGCGGGTAAAGTGGCTCTGGTCGGCAAAGCCGCAGGCAAGCGCAATGTCCGTCAACGGTGCGTCGGTGTCGCGCAACTTTTCCTGCGCCCGTTCCACGCGTAATCGTAACAGCCATTGATGCGGGGTCGTGCCCATCGATTTGCGAAAGGCGCGGGCGAAATGGCTGGCCGACAGGCCGCATGCGCGTGCGAGCGACAATGCGGAGACGTCACCGTCGAGATTGGCTTCGATGACCTCCAAAGCGCGCCTCTTTTGCCATGGCGCCAGACCGCCTTGCGCGGCACGCTGTTCGCTTTTCATTCCACCGTAGGCGCTGGCCACGTGCAGGCCGATCGCCAGCGTGACATGCTCGACAAATAGCCGGTTGGCCTGTTCGGGATGCTCGAAAGCCGGCAGAAGAGATTGCGTCAGCCCGCGCATGGTCCGGTCGTCATGGCCCACACCCGGCCGATAGCTCAATTCATTGACGTGCGCGGCTTGCGCATCGTCGGCAATGGCGTTCAGCCCGGACCGCGGCAGATAAAAATGCACAGAATGAAATGGGTTGTTGATATGGAAGACTGGGTCGCGCCTGATATCGTAGACGTTCGTGTCGCCGGCGCGCAGCGACGTGACTTTTGCCTGGCGGCCGTCTTCCCAGTATTCGTGGCGCGGATAGTCGCGCAACTGCACCGCGACGATGAAAGCGTCTTCTCGCGTGAGCGAAGATGAAAGTTCGTGCGTGGGCGCGTCGCACTTGATTTCGGTAACCGCCATCAAGCCGCGCCGCAAAGTATGGCAAACGAACGACTTTGCCTGGGCATGCAAGCGCTGCCCAAATTCCTCGCCATAGCAACCGCTTTTCGGCACTGCGTCCTCCTGCTGTATCGCCTTTCAATCAGCGTGGAGTCACGTGCAATGTGCCGCCGGTCGCGGCAGCTAACGGCATCCTCCTAGGATCATTGCGCCAGCAGTTCAACCGGCCGTGTCTGAGACTATCGTCTCAATGTGGACGCAAGTCAAAAGCGCGTGAATGTGTGTGCAGTTCGACAAAAGTCGAAGCGAAAACTGCCGATTTCACGCGATACCTTCTCCCACTCAAAGCGCGGCGACCGCGGAGACTTCGACCAGCAGCGGCTCCTGCACCAGACGGTCGATCATCAGCAGTGTGTTGGGCGGATAGGCGCCGTTGGCGAACATCTTGGGAAATTCGCGCAGGCGATAGGCCATGAAATTCGGGATGTCCTGCGAGTGCACAAGATAGGTCGTGAATTCGACGACATTGGCCCAGCCGGCGCCCTGCGATTTGAGCGCCGCCTCGATGTTGGCGAAGGTCTGCACGCACTGGGCGTCGAAGTCCCCGGCGAGTTTGCCGCCTTTGTCGACGCCGACCTGGCCGGCGATGAAGAGGAACTCCGAGGCCTTGACGCGGGTTATCTGCGAATATTGTCCGAGCGGCTTGCCAAGGGAATCGGGGTTGAGAATTTTGATGTCGGCCATGGTGGATTTTCCTGAAGTGGTCGTGCGGGATGCGCGCGGGGGCGCGTGACCGGAATCCATACTCCGCGGCGCTGCCCTAGGCTATGATGGCGCCGGCGACGAGGCATCCGGGAGGCCGCAGGCCATGAATTCGATCCCCATCGATTGGGCCAGTGTGAACTGGCTTTATGTCGCGCTTCTGGCGGTCTTTGTCTTTCTCACCAGCCTCATCGGCAACCTGTTGACCTTCCATCATCGCGGCTATGGCGCCTTGCTGTCGGCGTTGCTGTTTGCCGCGGCCTTCATCTTCTGGACCTATTACCCGCATGGGCTGCCGCTGCCGACCAGCCTGACGCCAAAGACGACGGCGACCACGACTGCGCCTGCCCCGGCCGCTCCCGCTGCGCCGGCCAAGCCCGCCAATCCTATCACCGACATCACGCCGCCGGCCGCGCCGGCCAAGCCGGCCAATCCCGCCACGGACGTCACACCACCGGCGACCAAGCAGCAATAGACTTGGCCGCGCGCAGTGCTCCCGCCCTTTCGCCGGGCGTGGAGACCATGTAAATCTGCGTGGGCTGGGAAAGTGGGTGGAGTTGCATGAAAAAAGTTTATCCCAACGCAAAAGCGGCGCTGGACGGCATTCTCAAGGACGGCATGCTGATTGCGGCCGGCGGCTTCGGGCTGTGCGGCATGCCGGAAACGC
>Ga0335083_10005332_pt1 | contig 16223 bp, 11 predicted proteins | sample Lox_Sample_42_FD_206716 | JGI IMG/M metagenome (GOLD analysis project Ga0335083, IMG submission 206716) | Soil microbial communities from Loxahatchee National Wildlife Refuge, Florida, United States - Lox_Sample_4.2 | ecosystem: Environmental > Terrestrial > Soil > Wetlands | place: USA... | reverse complement strand
GCCAAAATTCCAGCCGGCTCACTACTTCCGCGGAATCATCGCCGGCGTTCAGCTTGATCACTTGCCAACCGGAGGCGAACAACAGCAAGCCGTGAATAGCCAGCCCGTTCGCGTCGCGCCGCAAATCCGCGGCGTCGGGATTGAGCACGTATTTCCGCCCGTTGGCCCAAAACGAATCGGGATCCATGCGATTTGCCCACGGCGCGAGAAACGGAATCCCAGTCTGCGCGGGTTGGGCTTTCCACTCCGCCAAACCTGCGGGAGGCGGCATAAGGATCGGCTGGCCGTTGACGCGCAGGTCGAACGCGATGTTGCCCACCGAGGGACAAATGGAGACCTCGATATGGTGCGCCGTGTCGGCCAGCCGGACCACCTCGATCCCCTCTACAACTTGCTTCTCGGCCGAATAGTTGGATGCTTGTGCCATGGCGGTTAGAGAGAGCATTAGCGCGCCTATCAAGAGCGGCGCGCAATCACCGGGGCAGCATAGCGGGATTATTGAACCCTCCACCTCGCCAGCTTATCAATATCGCAGGTCCCGAATTGGTTTGTGCTTCTACAGAAAGATGCTGCCTTCGAGAAAGCGAACGGCTCTGCCGCTGATGGTCACGCGCTCGCCGCGATCTTCGCACCACAATTCGCCACCGCGCGGCGACGCCTGCCAGGCGTGCAGCTTTTTCTTTCCCAGGCGCTTGGACCAATACGGAATCAGCGTGCAGTGTGCCCGGCCGGTGACCGGGTCCTCTGGGACACCCTTGGCCGGCGCGAAGAAGCGCGACACAAAATCCGACCGCGTGCCGGGCGCAGTCACGATCACGGCGAACCGATCCACCTGCATTAGGGCTTCCATATCGGGCCGAAGCGCGCGGACCTCTTCTTCGGATTTGTAGACCACCAGGTAATCGCTGGCGGCCAAAACCTTTTCCGGCTGGCCGCCCAGCGCTGGGATCAGTTGCGGATAGACCGCGCACTCCTCCGGCGCCCGAGATGGAAAATCCAGCGAATACAGCTCGCCATCCCGCGTCACGTTGAGCGTGCCGCTCTTAGTCTCGAAGCGCACGCTTTCTCTCGAAGGCGCCAGCTCGGTGAGAATCACGAACGCTGAAGCCAGCGTCGCATGCCCGCACAGATCCACTTCCACTTTCGGCGTGAACCAGCGCAGATGATAGCCATTGCCGTTCGGAACAAAAAAGGCCGTCTCCGACAGGTTATTCTCGGCCGCGATGGACTGCATTTGTTCGTCGGGGAGCCATTTCTCCAGCGGACAAACCGCCGCCGGATTGCCCGAGAACACCTGGCTTGCGAACGCATCCACCTGGTACATCGGGATGCGCATGCTGCTCACGCCTTGACTCCCAGCTCGAGGCCCATCTGAAAGCTGGGACGTTTGCGATTCGACACCAGCTGCCGGTCTTCGAGCAGCGCCGAGACCAGGATCGGCATGGCGATGGTGGAATCTGAATGACAGGTCACCATGGAAGCGTCCTTTGCGATCTTGCCCCAGCTCTGCGCTTCCTCGAATGTGCAGCCGGAGAGCCCGCCCCAGTGCGCCGCGTCGGTGACGCACTGAATCGCATATTTGTGCCCGGTCACGCCCGTATTCATGATGATGGCCGTGACCTCGGTCTGCTGGACAAAATTCTTGGGCGTTCCGCCGCCAAAATAAATGACGCCGGTAGCCTGCGATTCCGCCACGATGCGGGCCGTTTCCACCACGTCGCCGATCACGTCGAAGGTAAAGCGATTGCCGCCCGCATATCGGTTGGCCGCGATGCCGATACCGATGGAGCTGTCGGCCACGGCTGGACAATACAATGGAATGCCGGCTTTGGCGGCCGCCGAGACGATGCCATCTTCTTTCGCGTGTTTCCCCAGCTCCAGCCCCAGCAGGTACAGGAACTCGCGCGTCGTATACGGACGCGTTTGATCGAGCGAGGCCGCGAAGCGTCCGATCCATTGGTCGTGTTGCCGGAATTTTTCCTCATCGGCCAGCACATCGTACATGCGATCCACCAGATTCTCAGCCAGCAGCACATCGTCGGTAGCGGGCGACCCCTGGTAGTGGAAATTTCCCAGCGTCTCGTGCAGATCGTGGAAGAAGTTGGCGCCGGTGGAAACCAGGCAATCGATCAGCCGGTTTTCGATCATGCGCACCACCAGCCGCCGCATCCCGGCGGGCACCATCGCGCCCGACATGCCCATCATGATGGTGCAGTGGTCGCCCAGCATTTTTTTCCAGACCTCGAATGCCAGGCCGAGCTGCCTGCCTTGAAAAGCAGTGCCCTGCATGCGGGTCAGAATTTCCGAAGCGCTGGTGGCGCCCAGCGGATCGAAAGGCCGGGTAGGGGTGGAGAGAATGCGCTCTTTGGTCCCGTGCGCTTCTTCAACTGGCGGAGTATGCATATGCTTCATCCTCTTTAGTGTAAAGCGTAGCCGGTGAAACGAGAATGAATTTTTGGAAGCGCGCCGGGCGGGGTGGGAGAACTGTTCGGGGGCTACTGCAGCCGCATCCGGCTCTTTTCGTTCAGGACCAACTCATCGAAAATCGCCAGCACCTGCTTGCGGTAGTGATAAACGCGCCGCAGCGAATTGCGGAAACCCATTTCATAGCGGCGCGAGTTGAGCCATTTCTCCAGCAGCGGCTTGGGGACGTCGATGTCGCGGCGCAGCGCATCGGGCGAGTGCCCTCGCAGAAAGAGCCCATAAAACATGGCGGCCTCGCGTTGGGGAGCAAGCGGATCGAAATCTTCCCGTGGCGTCATGCTAATTACTCATCGGACTAAAAAGCCAGTATAAACACCGTGCCTGCCTGAATCAAGTGGGGACCGAACCGGGAATCGCGGGGCTGATTTGCCAGCTTAAATCAATTTTACCAGATGTTCCGGGCCGCACTCAGAACGGCGCAACAGCGCTGGCACCAGGCCGGTGGCCCCTGCCTGGATGGGTTAAGATCGTTCTACGGCGCCCCCCATTCGAACCGGCGCCCCGTCGCAGGCAGTCCGATGCACCAAGTCTTCATCAGCTACAACAATGCGGACCGGCGGCTGGTGGACGAATTGTCCCAGAGCCTGGAAGGCGCCGGTTACAGCACCTGGTTTTACGATCGCGACAGCCGCATCGGGTTCAACTACATGGATTACGTCGGCGCACTGATTTCGGAGTGCCAGGCTATGGTCCTGCTGATTTCTCCGCTATCGGTCGAGTCGCAGCAAGTAACGCGTGAAGTGATTCGCGCCTGCGAAGAAAATAAGTTCGTTTTGCCGGTGCTGTGCGGCATGACCTATGCCCAATTCCAGAAGCTGGCTCCCGTTTGGCGCCAGGCTCTGGCGGGAATCGCAGCGCTGGAGTTGCCGCCGCAAGGCATTTCGGCCATCTCGCCGCGCCTGCTTGAAGCGCTGCACAACCGCGGCATCCCACCCGCCCGAGTTGGGACGCAAGCTCCGCCCTTTTTGAACCACAATGCGGCTGCGTCGGCGGGGGCGTCGACAATCGCACGGCCAGCGGAAATGCCAAGCTCGTTCACCGCGTCCACACCGGCTTCCAACATCGCGACTCGCCGGATCATGCTCGCTTACAAACGCGGCGCCCATCCGGACGAGGAAGTATTGCAACTGTTGGAGGCCGAACTCACTCGCCGCGGCGCATCGGTCTTCATTGATCGCCAGCTAAAGCCCGGCATGGAATGGGCTCGCGAGATCGAGCAGCAAATCCGATCCTCCGATATCGTCATCCCGTTGCTTTCCGAGGCGTCTATCCAGAGCGAGATGCTCAGCCTGGAAGTAGAGATAGCCAAGGAAGCCGCGCTACAGAATAACGGTAAGCCTTTCCTGGTTCCGGTGCGTGTGAACCTCGAAGGCAGGCTTCCTGATCCGCTGGGCCCGATTCTCGATCCCATCCAGTACGCGCTGTGGAAAGGGCCGGCCGACAACCAGGGCCTGCTCGCCGAACTGCTTCCCGCCATCGAAAACCCTCCGCCGCGCCGCGTCAAGACCGATTCCGGGGATGGTCAAGGCGCCGTCCCGCTCGACTCGGAATACTACATCGTGCGTCCAACGGATCAGATATTCCTGGATGCCATCGCCAATCGCGACTCCATCGTTCTCATCAAGGGCCCCCGCCAGATGGGCAAAACCTCCCTGCTGGCGCGCGGCTTACAACAAGCGCGTAAATCGGCAGCCAAGATCATGCTCACCGATTTTCAGAAGCTGAGCCAGGAAGACCTCAAATCCGCCGGCACCTTTTTTCGAGGCTTGGCGGAATTGATCGCCGATCAGCTCGAACTGGATTTCGTCGAGCAGAACTGGTCCCCGGAGCGCATCTCCAACCCCAATCTCACCTTCGAAAAATTTCTGAAGCGTGAGGTGCTGCGCAAACTCGACCAGCCGCTGCTCTGGGGCATGGACGAAGTGGATCGCCTGTTCAGTTGCGATTTCGCCACCCAGGTCTTTGGTTTGTTCCGGGCCTGGCACAACGAGCGTTCGCTCGAGCCGGACGGGCCGTGGAGCCGGCTGACCATGGCCATAGTTCACGCCACGGAGCCGCATCTTTTTATCCAGGACCTCAACCAGTCCCCCTTTAACGTGGGAACGAAAATCGTTCTCGAGGATTTCACCGCCGATCAGGTGGCGGAGTTGAACCGGCGATACAACTCCCCCCTGCGCGGCGCCGATAAGTTGCAGCGCTTCTACGATCTGGTGGGCGGACATCCGTTTCTGGCGCGCCGCGGTTTGCAGGAATTGACTAAGTCCGGCGCGAGCATGGACGTCTTCGAAAACTCCGCCGGACGCGATGACGGACCCTTCGGCGACCATCTGCGCCGCATGCTGGTCCTGCTCGCCAAGGACGCCGATCTTAGTGCGGCCGTCCGAAGCGTGCTCCAAGGCAAGCCCAACATGTCGCGCGACAGCTTTTTCCGCCTGCGCAGCGCCGGCGTGATAGCGGGCGATTCGGCCGAAGAGGCCCGCCTGCGCTGTGGGCTCTATGCGCACTACCTCCAGCGGCAAATGTTATGAACCCTAAGCAGGCACGCGCGGGTTTCTACGTCCTGGGCGGGACCTTGACGCGCGACGCGCCTTCTTACGTAATGCGCGATGCCGACTTAGACCTGCACGCCGCTCTGGCTCGCGGCGAGTTCTGCTATGTGCTCACCTCCCGCCAGATGGGCAAATCCTCGCTCATGGTGCGAACCGTGGTGCGGCTGCGCGACGAAGGCGCCAAGGCGGTGGTTATCGATCTCACGGCACTCGGGCAAAATCTGACGCCCAAGCAGTGGTACCTGGGCCTGCTTGGACGCATCGGCTCGCAGTTGGAAATCGACGATGAGATGGAGGCTTATTGGTACGCCCATTCCGCGCTGGGGCCGCTGCAACGTTGGCTGGGCGCGATTCGCGAAGTGGTGCTGCCCCACACCGAGGTCCCGGTCTTCCTATTCATCGACGAGATCGATGCCACCCGCAGCCTGCCTTTCGCCGCGGACGAATTCTTCGCCGGGATTCGCGAGCTGTACAACGAGCGTTCTGAAATTCCCGCCCTGTCACGGCTCACGTTCTGCCTGCTCGGTGTGGCCACGCCTGCCGATCTCATTCGCGACGCGCGCACTACACCTTTCAATATCGGCCACCGCATCGAGCTGACCGATTTCACCCAGCAGGAAGCCTACGTTCTGCTGCCGGGGCTGCGCCGCGCCGGCGGCAACGCACCCGCGGTGCTCGCGAAAATCCTGCACTGGACCGGAGGCCATCCGTACCTCACGCAGCGTTTATGCCAAGCTGTGGTGGAAGATCATCGGGTCCGTTCGCCGGCCGGCGTCGACCGCGTTTGCGAGGACATCTTTCTTTCCAACAAGGCCCGCGAGCGCGACGACAATCTGCTGTTCGTTCGCGACCGCCTGCTGCGCGGGGGCGCAGACCCGGTCCAGTTGCTCAGCATTTACTCCAACATCTGGGCAGGCCGCCTGGTAAAGGATGACCCCTCGCATCCCTTGCAAAACGAATTGCGCCTGACCGGACTGGTTCGATCCGAGGACGGCTACCTGCGCGTGCGCAACCGGATCTACGAGCGAGTCTTCAATCAGAAATTCGTGGAAGCCAACCAGCCGCAGGATGAAGTGGCGCGGCAACGGGCGGCCGAGCGCCGTGGACGATTGAAGGTCCTCTCCTGGGCCGTGCCCATTGTGTTTGCGTTCGCCGCTCTGGCAATGCTGGCATGGTGGCAAAGCCGCCGCGCGCAAAGTGAAACCGAGAATTTCCACACCACGGCCAACACCGGGATGGCGGCAATCTCGAGCACCGCCGACCGGATCTATGACATGTCCGCCAAGCGCCCTGAACTGCGCGCCGTCTATGCCCAGATCGTGGAGGGAAGCAATACGTTCCTGGATACCATGCTCAAAATCGAAAAGAACAATCCTGCGGCCAATAATCTGAAAGCCAACAGCTTGTACGTGGCGATTGACGATGCCATCCGCCGCGGCGACAAGGCCACCGCGCAATCCAACTCTCGGGAATGCGTCACGCGCGCCAAAGCTTTACAAGGCAATTCCGATATTCGCGTACGAGCCATAGCGGGGCGCCTGTATGCCATTGCCGCTGAGGCCTTCGGAAAATTGGGCGATTCCGCGGAGGCTGAACGGGACGCACAAAACGCGGAGGCTCTCGGACGCGATGTTTCGAGCAAAGTAAAGCCCGACGATCAATTCACGCTGCAGACCCTCTCAACAACCTTCAACATGCTGGGATCCGCCGAACAGTCCATGGACCATTGGGATCGCGCCGTCCAGTTTTACCAGCAGAATGTCGGAATGGACCAGAAGGCTTCAGATCTTTCCCGCAAGCGCGGAGGCCCGAGGAATTTCGACGCGGTACGCGATGCGCTCGAGCAGCGCAACCGCATCGCTCAAATCGAATTCGACAACCATCATTACGACGCGGCACGCAAGGTCCTGGAAGAACGGTCGCTCGCGATCGCCCAAACCCTGGTGAAGTGGAACGACGATCCTTCGGAGCAACGCAGCGCTGCGCAAAAGCTCGAGGCCCGGCAAGATCTGTTTGAGGTGGAGGACAAACTGGGCGTGGTGCTGGCCGCTCGCTCGGCCACTTGGCCGGATGCCTTGAAGTACGATCTCCAGGCTCTGGACGATGCCGAGAAACTGGTGCAAGCTGATCCCAGCCTTGCGAACGTCGAGCGGCGCGAAACGGCCGCTCTGGCCGTGGCCCGAATGCGAAAATTTGGGGGCCAGGCTAGCGAAGCGATGGATGCCTATAACAAGTACCTGGCGCTGCTTCACCAGCGCGCCGTAAGTCAGCCGAGTTCCGAGAGCGCTACCAAGTTGGGATTCGCGTACCAGGAGCTGGCGGCCTTTGAGGCGCATCATGGAAACAAGTCGGCCGCCCCAGCCGACTATTTGAACGCGCTCGATTGGCTGTCCAAAGTAAGCAGTAGCGATGGCTCAGTAGAAAGAGCGATCGCCGCCGTGTATCTCAAGCTGGCCGACGTTCAGTCCGGCTTCGACCAGGAAGGCCCGGCCCGCGAGACCTACGCCAAAGCAGCGCGTGCCAGTGAGAAATGCATCGCTTTCGATAGCCGGCATGGCGCATCAGAAGACGCCGGGGGGCAGGCAGTTCTGATGTCGGATTACGAAAACCTGGTTTTCAGCAAACTGGGCCTGGGAGATCGCAAGGGTGCAGCGGACGCCGTTGCGAAGTTGCTGGACCGCGCCAAGGCGGAGGCCGCCGCTGCCCAGGCCTCCTTGGACAAGAAGGCCGCCTCGGAAGCGGTCGATCGCGCGGTCTTCGCGTACGGCACGCTCGGCTGGGCTGAGTTACTCGGCAATCATCCCCAGGAATCCATCAACGCTTCCCGCTCCGCGCTGAAGCTTGCGGATGAAAAACCTTCCTGGATACAGGCCAATCTGGCGCACGCCTACCTGCTCGCCGGCCAGGTGGATCAAGCCAGCTCGATCTACGCGGCGCACGTCGGCGAACCGATGTACGACGACCGCTTTGAAATCTCGGTTCTGGACGATTTCGCGCAACTTCGAAGGCTCGGCTTCGACCGTCCCGCCATCGCGCAGATGGAAAAAATGCTCGGCCACTGAATCCTTGCCGGATAAGCCATGAACCTTCCCGCGCCGCAGACTGCACGGCTGCAAGCTCCGCTGGTGATCGGCGTTACCGGCCATCGCGACCTGCGCCCGGACGATCTTCCGCAGCTGGAACGAAAAGTAAAGCATATCTTTGAGCGGCTTCGCGAGCGATACGGTTCCACGCCGTTGCTGGTCCTGTCTCCTCTGGCCGAGGGTGCGGACCGGCTGGTGGCGCGGGTTGGCCTGCTGGATGACTTCGGCGCGCGCCTGGTAGTTCCGCTTCCGATGCCGGCAGCATTATACGAGGAAGATTTTGAGGAGCCCGGCTCCGTGGACGAGTTTCGTGCACTGATGGTGCGAGCCGACTGCGCCTTTGTGGTTCCACCGTCCCCGGATTTCGATTCCATCAGGAGCCCTGGGCCGGTGCGGGACCGGCGTTATGAGCTGGCCGGCGCGTACGTGGTGGGCCAGAGCCAAATCCTGATCGCCTTGTGGGACGGCACCGAGTCCGGGAAGATCGGCGGCACATCAGCCATGGTCCGGTTGCGCACGGAAGGATCACCAGACGGCCGTCAGCGCAGTCTTCAGCCGCCGGAGCTGTTCCCCGTTTATCAAATCCTCACACCGCGCCGCAGCAATCCGAAACCAGCCGGTGAGCCTTTTCGCCTGCGCGAGATTTATCCGCCGGTGTTCCATACCGAGGAACACGGCAAAACCTACTATGGAAAGGCTCTCCGAAATCTGGATCGATTCAATCGGCACATCCGGGAAGAAGGCGTTGGGCTGCTTGATGAGGCCGAGCGCAGCAAGCGCGAACTGCTGGGTGCATCGCACGGCCAAGCTTGGCTTACCGAGGCCGATGTATTGGCGCTCGATCAATACGCCATCGCCGATGCTCTGGCCATTCGATACCAGCGCAAGACAGTGCGCGCGCATTGGGCGTTACACGTGTTGGTCTTCCTGTCTTTCTTATGCATCGTGTTGTTCGCTGAACTGGGCGAGTTCCGCGTGTGGTGGCTGGCGGCGTCCCTGATCCTGCTGTGTGCCGCGCTGATCACGAATCGTCTTGGCCGCCGGCGCGCGCTGGACGATCAAGCGCTGGATTATCGGGCAGTTGCTGAAGGAGCGCGTGTCCGATTCTTCTGGAAGGCCGCGGGCATCGAGGATTCCGTTGCGGATAATTACCTGGATGAGCAGCGCACCGAGCTGGACTGGATTCGCAATGCGCTGCGCGGCTGGGATGCAGCCTTGTGCTCGAATGACGCAGTCGAATCGGAGAATGCGCGAGCGTCACTCGAGTTTGGCTTGAAGCATTGGGTGGACCACCAGCTCCATTACTTCTCCAAGGCATCGCGCATCAATCGCGAGCGCGCGGAACGAATCGATTTGTGGGTTCGAGCCGGGGTGGTCGGCGTTCTGGTCCTGGGGCTGGGAATCGCAGGTGCAGCCGCAGCCGGTTCCATCCTGGACGCTAGCTGGTGGGAACCCGCGGCTCGCGATTGGTTGAAATGGCCGATGGTCGCCATCGATCTGCTGCTGGCCGCGGGCGGCTTGTTGCACCATTTCGGCGAGCGCATGGCCTACTCCGAGCACGCCAAGCAATACCGGCGGATGCATGAAGTCTTTCGCAACGCCAAGGCCATCATTCAAGAGCAACTCGCGGCGAACGACAGCCATGCGGCACGAGCTTGCTTGCGGAAGCTGGGCCAGGAAGCGCTGGCTGAAAATGGCGATTGGGTGCTCTTGCATCGCGAGCGTCCGCTAGAGCTGCCTCATCCCTAGTTCTCGCTTTACACTGATTGGATGGGCGATGATTTCGGCGATTTCGGCGACGGCGGGGATTTTGGCGACGACGGCGACCAGTACGACGGTCAGGATGACAGCGATCAAGACCAAGACGATCAGGGAGACGACGACCAGGACGGCGGCGACGGTGGAGACGACGGTGGCGGCAATGGTGACGACGGCCCCAACGGCGACGATGGCGACGACGGCGAGAACCTCGACGACATGTTCGCTTCCGGCGACGACCTCCCTCCGCTGGACGACGACGTGTTCCAAAGCGCGTCCGATTTCCCCAACGCCGATGCAAGCGACTTCGAAGACGATCCCGGCGACTGGACAGCGGCGGACTATCAGGAGTCCGCGCAGAACCTGTTCGGCGATCACGAATTCTTCGGCGACAACCTGATCCAACAGAAGACTGACGAAGGCTTTCAGCCTTTCGCGGACGAACGATTCACCCAGGCCTTCGACGAGCTTGCTCCGGGCGCGGGCGAAACAGTGCATCTGTTCGAACGCGACGGGCGTCTGTTTGCCTTCGGCCTGCTGTCGCAAGCCGCGCTGGAGTTGCTGATGGCGCGTTACACCGGCATTGACATGAGCAATGTCGAAGTGGCGGTGCCGCAGAAGGGAGAGCCCGCGCCGCCCGAACCTCTGCCGCCCGCGTTCGCCGATGTCGCCGAGCAGGATGCCGTGGATTTGCGCAAGTACTGTACGCCGATTGGAGATCAAGGGCAGACCGGCCGCTGCTCGGCGTTCGCGTGGACGCACGCGGTGGAGATGTCGCGCAACATTCTTCAGGAAGATTCGCCGCGACTATCGCCGAACTTCACCATGCTGGAGTTTCAGCAGATGCAGGGCGACGCGCAAGATTACCAATACGCCTATTCTGGCGGCGATGGAACCATCAGCGGGCCCGATCCCGGGCGCGTGCTGGTAGCCAACGGGACCTGCCGCCAGGATTTGTGGCCCGACGACCGCGACCGTCCGGCGGCGGCCGAACGTCAATTGGAAGCCGACGCGGAGCGCTATCGGTTGGAAGCTGTGCCGCTGCCCATCGCATTGGAGGATGTGCGCAAGGTGCTCAGCGCGGGCTGCCCGGTGCATGTCTCGATGAATACCGGAACGGCCTTTTCCGATGTCGGGCGGGATGGTCTTTTCAACGCCGCTGAAGCGCCCTGGGGACGGCACGGACGGCACGCCATGCTGATGGTGGGCTACACGGGAAATTTCTTTATTCTGAAGAATTCCTGGGGAACGGGCTGGGGCGACCAGGGCTATTGTTATGTTCCGAAGAACGTCCTGGCCGCCTCAGGTCCCGAGTTCATAGCAGTGTTATTGAAGAAACTCTAGCCGCCCTGCTACTGACGGTTAGAGATGATTGTTGCGGAAGTCGCGCAACTGGACCAGGTCGTCGGCAAGACGGTCGCGGTCTCGAGGGGAGAGGCCGCTGCTGTCCATGGCACGATTCAATGCGACGATGACATCGTCAGCGTTGCTCGGTTCGTAGGTGCTCTCATCCCAGCGCCGCTGCAACTCGCTCAGTTCGCCGCGGACTCGATCAAAGCGATAGCGCCCATTGCTGAACGCCGGAAGGTTGCTTTCGGCGCGGTCAATATCGGCGCGAACACGTGCGAACAAGAGCTGGCTGTTGTGAAGGTCGTCAGCGCCATATGCGCTATAGGGGCTTTCGTATCGCTGAGGTGCGGCTTGCAATGCTGCGCTCAGCCCGAATGAGAGTAAGGTCGAAACGATGATGTTTGGAATTAAGAGTTTTCTCATTATCCACCTCTCTGTTTTCTTGGACGCCTTGCTCGGCGCGGCAGATTCCGGGCATTTTTACATCGGTGAGCGGGAAGTGACAAGGTCTAGTAATATTCCTGCCGGAGATCCAGCAGGCGGCTAACGTCGTCGCCGAGGTTAGCGCGGTCGATGTGCAGAGGGCTTTGGTCGACTACCGTCTCAAGAACCAGGATGGTGTCGTACATCTGGCGGCTATCGTAAACGGCCTTATCCCAATTGTTCTGGAGCGCGTTGACGGCCACGCTTGCCTGGTCTATCAGATTCGCGGAAGTGCTGCCTTGGGCGGTTTTCAAGTCCGTGCGCAACTTATCGAACAAGAAATGAGCGCGCTGATATTCCTCAGCGCTATAAAACGGGCTGGACGATGCCGAAGGGCTGCGTGAGACCGCCAGCGACTGGGCATGCCCGCGCAGTGGAAACAGAAGCACGATCGCTGCCACACCAAGAGTGATTGCATCTTTCATCGACCTTCCTCCCTATTGTTCGATGCCCGCGGCGGGAATATGGGTTCAGGGGCGCGGACGGACTCGGAGCTGTTGGCCGCGACTGGTGGGTTCGTTTGTGCAGATTTGGGGGAACGCCCCTAGCGCTTGCCGAGAGTTTTCTACAAAGCCGACCACGGTAACGCCGACCAAATCTGGTAGGAGGCGCCGATGAATGCTGCCGCGAGCGGGGCCCACGGCAGCCAGTACATCGGAGCCGCTACTGCTTCTCGATGCGCATGCCGTAGAACGAGCGCCAGACGAAAAACATAGACACGAGCAGGAACACCGCCGCCAGGACGTTGGTCAGCATCGCGCCTTGATCGTTAGTGAGTGAAACGGCCAGCTCGACCGCCAGCAAGCCGAACAGCGTAGTGAACTTAATGATCGGGTTCAGCGCCACTGAGGACGTGTCCTTGAACGGATCGCCCACCGTGTCGCCCACGACCGTGGCGGCGTGCAATTCCGTGCCTTTCTGCTTCAGCTCCGTTTCGACGATCTTCTTGGCGTTGTCCCAGGCGCCGCCCGCGTTGGCCATGAAGATGGCTTGATACAGACCGAACAGCGCGATGGAGATCAGGTAGCCGATGAAAAAGTAGGGCTCGACGAAGGCGAACGCCAATGTGGCGAAGAACACGGTCAGGAAGATGTTGAACATCCCCTTCTGGGCGTATTGTGTACAGATCTCGACCACTTTCTTGCTATCGGTGACCGAGGCTTTGGTTACGCCTTCCAGCTTGATGTTGGCCTTGATGAACTCAACCGCCCGATAGGCACCTGTGGTTACGGCCTGCATGGACGCGCCCGTGAACCAATAAATGATGGCGCCGCCGGTGATCAGTCCCAGCAGGAACGGGGGATGCAGAATCGAGAGATTGGACAGCAGCTCGGTCTTCAGGCCGTTGGTGAGCGCCACGATAATGGAGAAGATCATGGTGGTGGCGCCGACCACGGCTGTTCCGATCAAAACCGGCTTGGCAGTGGCTTTGAAGGTATTGCCCGCGCCGTCGTTTTCCTCCAGATTGTCCTTGCCTCTGGCGAAATCGGGGGAGAAGCCGAAATCCTTCTTGATCTCGCCTTCGATGCCTGGGATTTGCTCGATAGTGGAAAGCTCGAAGACCGACTGGGCGTTATCGGTGACCGGCCCGTAGGAATCGACTGCGATGGTGACCGGTCCCATGCCCAAGAACCCGAATGCCACCAGGCCGAACGCAAACACTGCCGGCGCAACCATCAGGCTTGCCAGACCGTGCGTAGTGTCTACCTGACCCAGCCCGCTTACTTTATAGGCGATCGCCATCAGCGACATCATGGTGAGGCCCAGCCAATAGGCGCTGAAGTTCCCGGCCACCAAGCCGGAAAGGATATTGAGCGACGGGCCGCCCTCGCGCGATGACGTGACCACTTCGCGGACATGGTTGGAGTTCATGGAGGTGAACACCTTCACCAGTTCCGGTATGATGGCACCCGCCAGGGTGCCGCAGGTGATGATGGAAGAAAGCTTCCACCACAATGTGGTATCACCATTGAGACTCGGAATGATCTGACTGGACACCAGGTAGGTGGCGGCGATCGAAATAATGGAGGTGAGCCAGACCAGCGAGGTGAGCGGCGCTTCGAAGTTCATTTTGGCGACTTGGCCGTAACGGCTCTTCGCAACGATATCGTTGAGGAAGTAGGAAAGACCTGACGAAATCACCATCATGACGCGCATGACGAAGATCCAGACCAGAAGCTGGACTTGGACCAGCGGACTGCTGACGGCCAGCAGAATAAATGTAATCAGGGCGACGCCGGTGACGCCATAGGTTTCAAAGCCGTCCGCGCTCGGTCCCACCGAATCGCCCGCGTTGTCGCCGGTGCAATCGGCGATCACGCCCGGATTTCTGGCGTCGTCTTCCTTAATTTTGAACACGATCTTCATCAGGTCCGCGCCGATGTCGGCGATCTTGGTAAAGATTCCGCCCGCCACGCGCAAGGCCGCGGCACCCAGCGACTCACCGATCGCAAATCCGATGAAGCAAGGTCCGGCGTAATCTCCCGGAACAAACAGCAGGATGAAGAGCATGATCACCAGCTCGATGCTGATGAGCATCATGCCGATGCTCATGCCGGCCTTCAGCGGAATTGAATTGCAAGGCCAGGCTTTGCCGGTGAGGCTGGCGAACGCCGTCCGAGAGTTGGCGAAAGTATTCACGCGGATGCCGAACCAGGCCACGCCGTAGCTTCCGGCGATGCCCACTACGCTGAACAGCAGGATGATGGCGACCTTGACAGCCTCCATATGCTCGAGCACCCCGAAGTAAATCAGAATCACGGCGCCGATGAATACTTCCAGGATCAACAGGAACTTGCCTTGGGTAATGAGATAGGTTTTGCAAGTCTCGTAGATCAGCTCCGAGATTTCGAGCATGGAGCGATGCACGGGGAGGTTGCGCAGTTGGGTGTAGGTCAGGAACCCGAACAGCAGGCCGAGCGCGCACACGCCCAGACCCCACATGAGGAGGCTGCGGCCGTTAGTTCCGCCGATGAAGGTGGCTTGGGTAAGGTCGGGCAGCACCAAGTGCGCTTCGCCGCCGGCAGCGGCAGGCTGTGCCAGCAGAGGGGCAGCCGCGCTGAAGAAAATCAGGGCCGCCAGCAGCAGCGGAACAAACAAAATAACGGCGCGCCGAAATGAGGGCACGCGTACGGTTGGCATTCGGTCGAATCCTCCTGGTATTTGGAAGAGCTCCCGGGTAGGGGAGATCACAGCATCAGACAGGTATCAGCAGCCTGTATACCTTCGATCACGATAGCGCAAGCGAGCGCGCAGGCGCAACCGTGGGAGGGAGCCGGTAGTCGCCGAGATTACGGTATCTCGGGCAGCTACACGCGGAAAAATCTGCTCTCTTTGTTTCCGAGCCGGAATCAGCCATGCGCTCTTTAAGTGTCTAGTTAACGCTGTAGGATGCAGCGGTTACGGGCAAAGATTGTCATTGTCCGGCCGGGCGGGGAATGTTTTGGTCCAGCGCTTGCAGCGGACCAGACGGATGTACGTGTCCCGATACTAACGTGTGGCCCTGCAGGTTCAGGGATGGCAGCGGCGGGCTGAGCGTGATCGGGCCCAGGAGCTTTCTGAAAGGAAGTGAGTATGAAATACGCGATTATCGCCTTGGCGTTAACGCCCGGGTTACTATTTGCCGACACCGAGTCGCATGACATGAAGCTCATCTCACAGTCGACCGAAGTGTTCCAGGACATCATGAGCGCGCCGGACCGAGGAGTACCTCAGGACATTCTCGCCAAGGCGCAATGTGTCGGGATCATTCCCAACTTAAAGAAGGCGGGATTCATCGTCGGCGCGAAGTACGGTAAAGGAGTCATGGTTTGCCGGACCGATCATGGCTGGAGCGCGCCGGAAGTGATCAGAATCGAAGGCGGAAGTATCGGATTACAAATCGGCGCCGGCGAAACGGACGTAGTAATGGTGGTCCAGAACAGGGATGGAGAAAAGAAGCTGATGCAGGATAGGTTTACGTTCGACGCCAGCGCGGGAGCCATGGCGGGCCCAGTGGGACGCACCGGGCAAGCCGAGACCGATGCGCAACTGCATGCGGAGATCTTGTCTTATTCCCGCTCGCGCGGGCTGTTTGCCGGAATCGATCTGGGAGGCGCCACTCTGAGACCGGACAACGACGACAACCGCGCGCTGTATGGACGTGACGTGACGCCGAGAGAGATCCTGATGGGCAGTGTTACACCGCCGCCGAGCGCGGGTGCGTTGTACTCGGAATTAAATCGCTACCGGTCAGGGACGAGGGCGCATCGTTAGATCCCACAGGGCCGTTAGAGGTCAAGGATGGGCTCTGTAGGCCGTTGACGCGTGCAGAGCCCGCCGCGCATTGTTCCAGCGGCTGCTGTCCGGTAAAGTAACGCTATGACCAAATCCCAAGCCACGCGGCTGGGCGTTGCGTGTGCCCTGCTGGCGTTTTGCGCGACTGTCAGGGCCGACGAAGGCATGTGGTTGTTCAACAGCCCCCCGACGGCGCTGCTGAAAAGTAAATACAATTTCGACGTCACGCCGGGGTGGCTGG
>Ga0335083_10005331_pt1 | contig 16223 bp, 14 predicted proteins | sample Lox_Sample_42_FD_206716 | JGI IMG/M metagenome (GOLD analysis project Ga0335083, IMG submission 206716) | Soil microbial communities from Loxahatchee National Wildlife Refuge, Florida, United States - Lox_Sample_4.2 | ecosystem: Environmental > Terrestrial > Soil > Wetlands | place: USA... | reverse complement strand
CTGATTGATTTGCTTTGCACTCAAACAACGGGATCAAAAGAGATTTTCCGGGAATTATCTTACGTAAAAAATGGCCATGCTGCAATAAAACATCTTTTTAATGTAAGCGCAGGTCTCGATTCACAAATTCTGGGAGATTATGAAATTGTAGGTCAGATCAGGCAGGCTGTTAAATTCGCCAGAGAAAGAAAATTCGTTCATTCTTTTCTGGATAGGATGACGAATGCCGTTTTGCAATCCTCCAAATCAATCAAAAACCAAACAGGCCTCAGTGATGGGACTGTTTCAGTTTCTTTTTCAGCTGTACAGTATATCCGTGAAAAAATTATTGATGTTTGCGATAAAAAAATATTGTTGCTGGGAGTTGGTAAAATTGGCCGTACTACATCCAAAAATCTGATTGATTATCTAGGAACCCGTAATATCACATTGATTAATCGTACTGAAGAAAAAGCAGCCGAACTGGCAAATGAGTTGGGCTTGCAATATGCTCCTGCGGATCAGATGAATCAGCACATTGCCAATGCAGATATCATCCTTGTAGCTACAAATGCTCCTGAACCTGTCATCCTGAAGAATCAACTTGAAAACAAAGGAAATAAACTGATTCTTGATCTTTCAATACCTTGCAACGTAGAGAAGGAAGTACAGGAATTAGATTATGTCAACCTGATTGATGTGGATGAATTATCCAGGCTGAAAGATGAAACCTTGCAGAAACGTGAGGCAGAAGTCCCGAAAGCAAAAGAAATCATCTCCATGCATATGGACGAACTGATAGAATGGTATGAAATGCGTAAGCACGTTCCTGTCCTGAAAGCAGTAAAAATGAAATTAAAAGAAATACATACTTCTTCTCTGTTTGTACAGCCCTCTCCCAACCAAGAAATTTTAAGTACTACTGCTGATGAAAAAATTCAGCGCGTAATAAACGGAATGGCCTCAAAAATGCGCCGGCAAAATCAACGGGGTTGCCATTATATCGAAGCCATTAATGAATTTATCGCCGGCAGTACAAACTGAAAAAAATGGGAAAATTGGTCCGGATAGGAACAAGAGAAAGCCGGTTGGCTGTTTGGCAGGCAACTGAAGTAATGAATTTATTAGCCCATCAGAAAATAAAAGCTGAACTGGTTTTCATAAAGAGTGAAGGTGATATTGACCTGCAAACCCCCTTGTACGAAATGGGCGTACAGGGTATTTTTACAAAAAGTCTTGATATTGCTCTGCTGAATAATAGAATTGATATTGCTGTACATTCTATGAAAGATGTACCCACACAATTACCAAATGGAATCATACAGGCGGCAGTACTAAAAAGAGGAAACTCTAAAGATTTGCTTGTATATAGAGATGAATTGGAGACAGTGAATCGTGAATTGTCAATGGCGAATGATAAGAAAAAAATTTCCAATTCATCATTTATTGTTGCTACCAGCAGCATCCGTCGTAAGGCCCAATGGTTGAATCGATACCCCGAACATCAAATAGAAAATTTGAGAGGCAATGTGAATTCCCGCTTGCAAAAGCTGAAAGAAAATAGTTGGAACGGAGCGATCTTTGCCGCCGCAGGGTTGGAAAGAATTAATCTTCGTCCTGAAAAGGCCATTGAACTTGATTGGATGTTACCAGCACCTGCCCAGGGAGCAATCATGGTCGTTTGCAGGGAAAATGATTTGGACATATATAACGATTGCCGCCACTTGCATGATGATCGTACTGCTCAATGCACTAAAATAGAAAGAGATTTTTTGAGAGCATTACTGGGTGGCTGTTCTACTCCTATCGCAGCTTTCGCCGAAATAGAAAAAAATGAAATTTATTTCAGAGGAAATATTTTGACACCGGATGGAAGTCAAAAAGCAGAAATAGAAAAGAAACTGCCATTGGAAAAAATGAGCAATCTCGGCAAAATCGCTGCAGAGGAACTATTAATCAATGGCGGCAAAAAAATTATAGAGCAATTCCATCATGCAGAAAAATAAAGCATCGATATTATGTACAATGTCCTTACCTCAAACTGCCATTCAGAATCTGAATGAAGAAAATATTTCTGTTGATTATCTTTCTTTTATTCATGTCAGCTCCGCTCTTCAGCCTGAATTAGTTCAAAAAATTAAAAAATTGTCAGAACAGACTGCAATAGTTGTTTTTACCAGCAGTCATGCAGTAAAGATTACTACCGGTATTCTAAAAAATCATAAACCTTCCTGGAGAATATATTGCATCTCAGGAGTCACTGAAAAAGAGACAGCTGCTTTTTTTGGGAAAGAATCAATCGCAGGAACAGCTACTGATGCTTTAAGATTGGCTAAAAAAATAGCGGGAGACGAGATAAGAGAAATTACATTTTTTTGCGGAGATCAAAGAAGAGATGAATTGCCATCGCACCTCACGCTGCATAAGATATTAGTAAATGAAATCCTTACTTATAAAACTCAATTGACCCCCCAGAAGATTTATAAAAAATATAATGGTATTTTATTTTTCAGTCCGAGTGCCGTGGACAGTTTTTTTTCGGTGAATGAAGTGGATAAAGCAACAATGTTGTTCGCCATTGGTAATACGACAGCAAACGCAATAAAAAAGCATTCCCTGAATAAAATAATTATAAGTGAACTGCCCAACAAGGAACGATTGATAAAAAGTGCTGCAGAATATTTTCAAACAAACCCTATTAATTTTTAAAAACCCGAATAGATATACGCAGATGAATCCAATTAAAAACAGTTTATTATTAAGTGCCTTAAAAGGAGAAAAGGTAGAACGCCCCCCGGTTTGGATGATGCGACAGGCAGGCCGTTATTTGCCCGACTACATGAAGTTAAAAGATAAGTATTCTTTTTTTGAACGTGTTCAAACGCCCGAGCTTGCAACAGCAATCACTCTACAACCCGTTGATCAAATAGGTGTAGATGCTGCAATTATTTTTTCTGATATATTGGTAGTGCCGCAGGCAATGGGTCTCGAAGTTCAGCTAATTGAAAATAAAGGCCCTTACTTACCCGAACCGATAAGAAGTATTGAAGATATAAAGCGGGTATACGTTCCCGATATCATGGAAGAATTAAATTATGTTTTTGACGCTTTGCAAATGACAAAGCAGGAATTAAAAGACAGGGTACCCCTAATTGGCTTTGCGGGAGCTCCCTGGACATTATTCTGCTATATGGTCGAAGGCAAAGGATCCAAGACTTTCGATCTTGCAAAAAAATTCTGTTATACACAACCAGCCGCATCGAATCAATTACTTCAAATGATTACGGACACAACAATCGCTTATTTAAAGCAGCAGATAAAATCCGGAGCTGATGTCATTCAAATTTTTGATAGTTGGGGAGGATTATTATCTCCTGATGATTTTGAACATTTCTCATTGAAATACATAAGACAGATTATCGAATCAATAAAAGAAGAGGTTTTAACGATCATCTTTGCCAAAGGAGCATGGCATTCGTTAAAAAGCATGGCAGAAACCGGAACTGACGGGTTGGGTATCGATTGGTGCATTTATCCACAAATGGCAAGAAAATTGGCTGGCAATAATGTTACGCTGCAGGGTAACCTGGATCCGGCTAAATTATTATCTCCCGTTCCGTTAATTAAAAAGGAAGTAAGAGCCATGATGGATAATTTTGGCGAACAGAAATACATTGCCAACCTGGGTCATGGCATACTTCCGGAAACACCCGTCGATCATGCACGTGCATTTGTAGATACTGTAAAAGATTATCAATACGAAAAAATATCATAAAAGCAGAAGGTATCATCTTTTTTTCGTGCCTGTCGAAACATATTCATTATGAGCATCACCAAAATTTATAAAACAGAAACATCTGCATTCAGAGGAGTATGGATTGAGTTCATTTATGATCTGCAAAAAAAAATTTGTTTAGAATTAGAAAAGAAAGATGGCAAAGCACTGTTTAATGAAGATGATTGGGAAAGAGCAGAGGGCCGGGGCGGTGGTGGCAAAACAAAGATAATTACGAATGGCAATACATTCGAAAAGGGGGGAGTAAATGCTTCTGTGGTCTATGGAAAAGTCGGGGATACCATGCGCAAACAATTAAAAATCGATGGAGCAAAATGGTTTGCCTGTGGACTCTCCATTATTATTCATCCGCTAAATCCATATGTACCTACGATTCATTCAAACTGGCGTTATTTTGAATTATATGATGAAGAGGGTTATGTCATTGACCGTTGGTTTGGGGGAGGCATTGATCTGACTCCTTATTATCTTTTTGAAGAGGATGCAAAATATTTTCATGAGACCTTGAAAAACACAATCGACCCCTTCGGAACTAAATTATATCCTTTATATAAAAAAAATTGCGATGAATATTTTTGCAACACGCACCGGAATAATGAAATGCGTGGGATTGGTGGCGTATTTTACGATTATTTAAGACCAACTGATGAAAACGATGCACAAAAATTGTTTCAATTTCAACAGGCCAATGGAAATGCTTTCTTAAATGCATATTTACCTATAGTAGATAAAAGAAAAGATATTCTTTATAGCAACCGTGAAATTGAATGGCAGGAAATAAGACGAGGACGCTATGTTGAATTCAATTTAATTCATGACAGGGGTACGGTTTTCGGATTGAAAACGAATGGAAGGACTGAAAGTATTTTAGCAAGTCTTCCACCACGGGCCAGATGGTATTATGATTATCAGCCCGAAGCAGGAAGTGAAGAATACAAATTATTGCAGGCATGTCTTCATCCGAAAGAGTGGGTTTCTACTGAAGAATAAAGAATATTAAATAATAAATATAAATGCAGCGACGAAACAGAATTCTAAGGGCTGGTTCTTCTATCAGAAGTCTTGTTGCCGAAACTATTTTAACTCCTGATGATTTTATCGTTCCGCTTTTTATCGACGAGGGGAAAAATGTAAAGACTGAAATTGTGTCCATGCCCGGATATTACCGGAACAGCATTGATATTACTGTAAAAGAAGTTAAGGAGCTATGGAAACTGGGTTTGAAATCAGTGCTGATTTTTATAAAATGCGCGGATGAACTGAAAGATAATACCGGGAAAGAAGCATGGAATAAGAATGGGCTCATGCAGCGAAGCATCCAGTCTATTAAAGAAGCTGTACCGGAAATGGTGGTAATGACTGATGTTGCACTTGATCCTTATTCATCTTTTGGACATGATGGCATCGTAAAGGGAAATGAAATTGTAAACGATGAAACTGTAGAAGCCCTTGTGAAAATGAGCCTGAGTCATGCCGAAGCCGGAGCGGATTTCGTCGCTCCCAGTGATATGATGGACGGGCGTATCGGATCAATCAGAAAAGGACTTGAAGAAAATGGTTTTATCAAAACGGGGATAATGGCATATAGTGCCAAATATGCTTCCTGCTTTTATGGTCCTTTTCGTGATGCCCTGGATTCGGCCCCGGGTTTTGGTGATAAAAAAACTTACCAGATGGATTATGCAAACCGGATTGAAGCCATCAAAGAAACAATAATGGATGTGGAGGAAGGAGCTGATATTGTCATGGTAAAACCTGCCCTAGCTTACCTGGATATCATCCGTGAAGTAAAAAATGCAGTGCATGTTCCCGTTAGTGCGTATAATATTAGCGGTGAATATTCAATGATTAAAGCAGCGGCTAAAATGGGCTGGCTAAATGAAGAAAAAGCAATTCTTGAAGTCCTGACTGCAATTAAACGCGCGGGAGCCGATTTGATAGCAACCTATTTTGCAAAAGATGCAGTGAAACTGATATCGTGAAAGGTGAATGGTCAATGGTAAATGTATCCTACTATGAAAACATATTGTTAACCTCAAACTTTATGCTATATTTCTTATTCTTAATCACCATAAAATGGATATCGATCGGGTTTCAAAAAAACTTGTACTCTCCTGTTATAGATTAACAAATGGATTTTCTACTGAAGAAAAATTTGGGATAGTTTCGCAAATGAGGCGAGCTGCTTTATCAGTACATTTAAATATTGCTGAGGCTGCTTCCAGAAAATCAGGTATTGAAAGAAAGCGGTTTTTTGAAATCGCCAGGGGATCTGTAATTGAAATCGATGCTGCATTTGACATAGCTTCCGATCTTGATTATTAAAAAAAAATAAATTCAGATTCACTTAGGGAAGTCATCATCAAATGCTTTAAAATTCTAAGCTCTTTAATCAATTCAAAAAATATAATTAATCCTGTTCACCATTGACCATTCACTATTCACATGTACACCGATTCCAGCAAACAACTTTTCCAGCGCGCTCAGCAATCTATTCCGGGTGGTGTAAACTCACCTGTCCGTGCTTTTAAAAGTGTAGGAGGCAATCCTATTTTCATTAAAAAAGCAAAGGGCGCTTATTTATATGATGTAGATGACAACCGATACATTGATTATATTGCTTCCTGGGGACCGATGATTCTCGGTCATGCTTATGAGCCCGTCGTAAAAGCTATTCATGAAAAAGCATTGGATTCCACTTCATATGGAGCGCCTACAGAACTGGAAATTGAAATGGCAGAATTGATCATCAGCATGGTGCCTCATGTTGATCTGATCAGGATGGTGAGCAGCGGAACAGAAGCCTGTATGAGCGCCATCAGGCTGGCAAGAGGATTTACCGGAAGAAATAAAATCATCAAGTTTGAAGGTCACTATCATGGACATGCGGATTCTTTTCTTGTAAAGGCAGGAAGTGGGGTAGCAACCCTGAACATTCAAACTGTTCCGGGAATAACTGCAGGCGTATCCAATGATACACTCACCTGCGCTTTCAATGATTTGGAAGCTGTTGAACAAATTTCGCATGAGCATCGGGGTGAGATCGCAGCTATTATTGTTGAACCGGTTGCCGGTAATATGGGCTGCATCCTGCCAAAACCCGGATTTCTGGAAGGATTGAGAAAAATCTGTGATGAGCAAAATATCATACTAATCCTGGATGAGGTAATGACTGGTTTTCGGCTTGCACCCGGCGGAGCGCAGGAAAAATTGAATATCCGAGCTGATCTGGTAACATATGGAAAAGTCATTGGCGGAGGCTTACCTGTAGGCGCTTTTGGCGGAAGAAAAGAAATCATGCAGCATATTGCTCCTCTTGGAAATGTTTACCAGGCAGGTACGCTGAGTGGAAATCCACTTGCAATGATTGCCGGTTATATTACATTACAGGAATTAAAGAAAAACCTCTCTATCTACGATGAATTAAATAAAAAAACAGTTGATTTGAAAAATGGATTGGACAAAATCCTTCAATCAATCGGAATACCTTATATGATCAATCAGTTTGGATCCATGATCAGTATACATTTCACCAGCCATCCCGTGACTGATTTCGCATCCGCAGCTTCGGCTGATTCGGAAAAATTTAAAAAATTTTTTCATGCAATGCTTAACAGGGGAATTTATTTACCCCCCTCTGCTTTTGAAAGCTGGTTTCTGAATAATGCACTGACAAAAGAAGATATTCAGTACACGATCAGCGCCGCAGAAGAAAGTCTGAAAGAAATTTCATCAACCAGATAAACTTTCGATCATGAAAATTTCAACCTTCATTTTTATCATTATCGCTTTTGTGGTCTGCCTTGCTGCATGCCAGCAACAACCCTCTTCTGATATTAAGCAGGAAACCATCGATTCACTCAAAACCACGATCAACCATCTTAAACCTGGTTTGGGCGAATTTATGCTCCAAATAAAATATCATCATGACGAACTCTCGAAAGCCATTACAGAAAAAAGCTATGAAAGAGTCTCCTATGAAATTGATGAATTGAATGAAACTTTCGGGAAAATTCAGCAATTGCATATTTCTAACGATAAACTGCAGCAACCTTTTCCTTTTTTCTATGATAAATATATGAAATCCGTGCTGGAGGTCCTCTCAGGCGCAGCCGCAAAAAAAGATGACGCTGTTCTTAAAACCAATATGACAGCATTGACCAATAACTGCAATAGCTGTCACCATGAAAATAATATGAGCTTTATGAAGATCAATTAGTGAAGTAACAACTCACAAGGCTTCAATCCTGTATGTTTCTTAAATGCAGTGGAAAAATGAGAAATGGAAGAATATCCCAGCATGACAGATACTTCGGTAACCCTTAATCCTTTTTCATACAGGAGATATCTTGCATGCTCCATGCGCTGGCTCTGATAGAAATCGAAAATGGTGGTTCCGAACATTTCTTTGAATCCTTTCTTCAAATAACATTCATTGATAGCCACTTTTCGGCTCAGTTCCTTAATGGTCAATGGTTCGCCGATATGCTCCAATAATATTTCCCGGGCAAGCGTGATTTTTTCTCTGTCCAATTCATTAGCCAGGAATTTGCATTGAAAACTTTCTACATCCCTTTCACCCAGCATACATTCAAGGCTGTACAATAAAAGCATCTGCGTTTGCGCATTGATATAAATATTTTCCAGACTGTCTGTATAAGTATGGTTGAGTAAGGCTTCCAATACGATTCTTGTCCGGCTGCAAAGCGACAAAATTTTAGAAAAAGAAGAAGGGTGATTGAAATAAAGAATATTATCAGATACGGTATTTCCCGATTTGTTTGCCTTAACAAACTGTGCTAAATGAACAGGCGAAAAACGGAAGCTGAAAACATCGACCGTTTCAACACGTTCATTGCAATTCCTGGAAACGTTCAATTTGCAGGAATCGCATTCGGTTTCTTTTTGCCTGCAATAGACATTCCCTGAAATGCAAAAACGCAATTCAAAATAATTTTCTTTGGGCTGATTCTTTTTGTAGTGGTATACCATCATACCCATATCATCCAGGTTCCATTGATGGTGCTTTCTGTATCTCCTGATGAAATATTGAACTGAACCAGGCATCTGACGCTCTTTTTCATGGAGGATAACCAGATCATCCTGCATTACAGGCTGCTTGCAGGCCAGTGTCAATATATCAGGAGGCTGATGCATAAACGAGTCGCAAATTTACGACAAAAGAACAATTATCAATGCTTTTTCAGAAGAGAAAGCAAACAATGTTTAAACAACAGGATGAGCCATTTTTTGACTAAAAAAATAGCTAAAAAAGAAGGCTTTAAACCTGTTTAAAAGGCTATTTTATCGTAAATTTGCCGACCTTATTCATTTACCACTAACACTAAGGTTTTGAACGATAATATGAGTGAAACATCACAGCAGATTCTATCTCCGGTCAACAATGGATATGGTGCGGAAAGCATCCAGGTTTTGGAAGGTCTTGAAGCAGTAAGAAAACGTCCCGCGATGTATATTGGGGATGTCGGAGCAAAAGGTTTACATCATCTGGTATATGAGGTAGTAGATAATTCCATCGACGAAGCGCTGGCAGGATATTGCAAAAACATCAATGTAATTATTTACGAAGACAATTCCGTCAGTGTGGAAGATGATGGTCGTGGAATTCCTACCGGTATTCTTGCCAAGGAAAAAAGAAGTGCCCTGGAAGTTGTAATGACTGTTTTGCATGCCGGAGGTAAATTCGATAAAAACTCATATAAAGTTTCCGGGGGTCTTCATGGAGTCGGAGTAAGTTGCGTGAATGCATTAAGCAGTGATCTCCGGGTTACAGTTCAACGCGAAGGAAAAATATTTGATCAGGAGTATAAAATAGGTATCCCTCAATATCCTGTCAGGGAGATTGGTAAAAGTGACAAGACAGGCACCAAGGTACATTTCTGGCCGGATGGAAGCATCTTTATCACTACTGTTTTCAATAAAGATATTTTAGAAAGCCGCTTGCGAGAGTTAGCCTTCCTCAATAAAGGCGTTCGCATTACGCTTAATGATCTCCGTGAGAAAGAAGACGAACTGAATCCTTCGGATACAACTTCTGCCGGACAGCCCAAAACTTATTCAAAAACATTTTATAGCGAAGGAGGGATTGTCGAGTTTATAGAAATGCTTGACAGTAGTGCTGGAAGAAATGCTTTGATCCCAAAAGTAATTTTTGTTGAAGGAAGGGATGAAGCGACGAATGTTGCAGTTGAAATAGCTCTTAGCTATAATGACAGCTACAGTGAACACATTTATTCTTACGTAAATAATATCAACACAATTGAAGGCGGAACTCATGTAGCGGGATTTCGTCGTGCCTTGACCAGGGTATTCAAAAGTTACGGAGATAAGCAAAATCTTTTTGAAAAAGCTAAGGTTGAAATTGAAGGTGATGATTTCCGGGAAGGTCTCAGCGCTATTATTTCTGTAAAAGTTCCCGAGCCGCAATTCGAAGGACAGACAAAAACAAAATTGGGGAATAATGAAGTGAGCGGAGTGGTTGATTCGACTGTATCAAAAGTATTGGAAGCATATCTTGAAGAAAATCCAAGAGAAGCAAAAAATATTATTCAAAAAGTAATTCTTGCTGCGCAGGCAAGAGCGGCGGCAAGAAAAGCGAGAGAATTAGTGCAACGCAAAAGTGTGCTGAGTGGAGGAGGGTTACCGGGAAAACTTGCAGATTGTTCTGATCGTGATCCAAACAGATGCGAGCTGTATCTGGTGGAAGGTGATTCTGCGGGTGGTACGGCAAAGCAGGGTCGTGACCGCAGCTTCCAGGCGATTTTGCCTCTGCGGGGCAAGATCCTCAATGTTGAAAAAGCCATGGAACATCGCATTTACGAAAATGAAGAGATAAGGAATATGTATGCGGCATTGGGTGTTACCGTGGGAACACATGAGGATCCAAAAGCATTGAACCTTATAAAACTGCGATACCATAAAATCATTATCATGACCGATGCGGATGTGGATGGCAGTCATATCGCAACGTTGATTCTGACTTTCATCTACCGCTATATGAAAGAACTGGTTGAGCAGGGTTATGTATATATTGCCCAGCCCCCATTATACCTGGTAAAAAAAGGGAAAGAACAGATGTATGCATGGAATGAAGATCAGCGTAAATCTCATGTTGAAAAACTTGGAGCAGGAAAGGAGGACAGCGTGAATGTGCAACGGTATAAAGGATTGGGAGAAATGAACGCATCTCAGTTATGGGAAACTACAATGAATCCTGAAACCAGAACATTAAAACAGGTAACCATTGAAAGCGCTGCAGAAGCAGATAGAATTTTCAGTATGCTGATGGGTGATGAAGTAGCTCCGAGACGAGAATTCATCGAGTCGCATGCAAAATATGCAAAATTGGATGTGTAGAAAGATGGAAAACCTGTTTGCTAATATTTTTCTACCTTTAACCCGGTTATATTTCGATTGTTGATCAATACCAACCATTAAAACCATATGCCGATGTCAACAGTAACACTTACAGCGTACAATGTAAAAACGAAGGAAAAAAATGTGCCTATGCTCGATGCTGTTATCACTAAAACAGCAAAGGGTGCTTATATGGCGCAGGGACATGATGGAAAAGGAAACAAATTGACCACTTTACTGGGAGAAGAAAAAGCAATGGCGGCAATTAAGGCTGGGATTGCAAAACAAGGATGGTAAAAAAGTCAAACTTGAAATGTCTAACGTGAAAGAATATTTCACATTTCACGTCTGACGTCTCACATTCAAATTGATCGCTTACACAAATTGCAAATAAGCCGATTCCCTGCATAATATTTTACGGTCGTCGGTTTCAAGCCACTTATTCAACAAAGTGGCATAAACATTTTTGAAATCCACTGTATATTTCAGATCGCCCTCACTCAGGTCGTTGAGATTTGTCATGTCATTGATCAATCCTTTTTGTTTCAATCCACCGCCAATCAAAAACATATTGTTGGCAGTACCATGATCAGTTCCACCACTTGCATTTTGTGATACTCTTCTTCCGAACTCCGAAAAAGTGACCATCAATACATCCTGAAAACGATGATTCGATTTCAAATCAGTGGTGAATGCCTTTATTGCATCATTCATCTCAGTGAATAAACGTTGTTGCTGTGCCTGTTGATTGACATGCGTGTCAAAGCTTCCGAGCGAAACATAATATAGTTTTGTATTGATATCTGAAAGAATCAGTGAAGCAATTGTTTTGAGATTTTTTCCCAATTCCGTATTAGGATAATCTGCTGTTGATGGCCTTAATTTGCTTTGTTGAAAAATATAATCAGCGCTTGATAATGTTTCGGCCATGATTTTATAGAGATAGTCTGCTGGTTGATCCTTGCCCTTATTGACATGGTCAGCGAGAATATCTTTGAAATATTGTTCATGACTTGTATCATATAAACGTCGTGGATCCTTCAATGCAATTCCCTTCATTTGCTCCCCCTTTAATGCAAGACTCAGCACATCATCGATTTCTAATGCCTGGGTTGGCTTATCACATCCAGTGCATTGTGCATCCAGGTAACGCCCGATCCACCCAGTACTGATATATTCATTGCTGTTGCTTCCGGTTTGCCAGATATCCATACTCCGGAAATGCGAACGTTCAGGATTCGGATAACCGACACTATTGATGATACCCAGGCTTCCATCATCATATAATTCTTTTAGCGAAACCAGTGAAGGATGCAAGCCCGCTTCGTCTGTTATCTGTAAAGACTTATTCATTTCTATCCCTAATCTTGGGCGAACACGATAATAAATGTCATTTCGTATAGGTATTACCGTGTTTAAACCATCGTTCCCGCCACTCAACTGTAGTATCACCAATACCTTATTTCCCGGAGGCAGCATTTGCCCCCGCTCAAAAGCTTTCAAGAACTTCGGCAACATGAAGGAAGCCGTAGCCAATGACCCAACCTGTAAAAATTCTCTTCGTTTAATTAACATATAATAAGGTTAAAGCTCAATGCGGAACACTTAACGCTGCGTTCAGCATAACTGGTATTCCGGCGTACTCATCAATTGAATCGTAGTCGTTTTAATAAAACTTTCCCTGTTGCTATTGTCAATATATTTCCTCAAACCATTTGTAACAGCACCCGGTGACTGCAATAACAATGAAGCGATCGTATCTGTCAGCTTATCTTCCCCAACCTGATTAAATTTTCCCAGATAAGCCTCCCAATTAATTTCTGCAATGATCATCTGTCCGCCTTTTATCTTTCCAAAGCCTTTTACTTTAATATTGTTTTCATTCATATCCCGCATACCCATCATCTGGTCGTCATCATCTTTTGGTCGCATCTGGAATTCATCCGATGAATACATGATCTGGGGAATACGAAGCCTGAACATGAGTGTGGAACTATCTATCCAGTTCATACCTCCGGGCCATCCGGCAACATTTGGCGGATAAAATAATAACTGGCCTAATAATCGCTGAACCAGCAATTGCACTTCTTCATTTTGAATTTTCATAGGCAATATTCTTCTGATACCTACAATCAGTTCCACGGGTGATTTTACATGACTCCCGATATTCTTTGCATCATAAAACCAGTCACTGGTAAAGATATCTTCCATAAGCGATTTGATATCATATCGACTATGATAAAACCTTTCAGATAACCAGGCTAGTTTTGTTTCATCCACTGTATCATTCACGAAAAAGCGATAAATTTTTCCGGAAATAAAATTTGCAGTTTGCTTTTGGTCCAATAAAATATCAAGCACATCGTCCCCATCAAAATTTCCTGTTCTCCCTAATATGGTCTTATTTCCGTCATCATGTTGTCCTCTCCGAAAAACAAATTCTCCACGCAGGTTAGCGCCCCAGCCTGTAAAAGCACGAGCAGCTTCCTTCACATCCTGTTCAGTGTAATTACCTCTTCCCATCGTAAATAATTCCATCACTTCTCTTGCAAAATTTTCATTGGGATGATCTTTTTTATTCTGATTATTATTTAAAAAATTAATCATTGCTGCACTTTTACTTACTTCACGCAAGAGATCAGCAAAATTGCCCAATGCATTTCTCCGGATGATATCCAGCAATAACTGCTGATAAAATATATTGAGATTCCTGGACGCAAAATGTCCATGCCAGAATAATGACATCTTCTCCCGAAGTTGTGCATCACTGTTGACCATCTCGTTCAGCCATGCAAGGTTGAGGTTTTTTATATCATGTTGTGATTGCTGACGCAATTGTTTTTTCTGTTCCTCCGACAATTCATTCTTCTGCATTTTTACCACCTCATCCACTCCCATCATCAATCCCTTCAGCGTGCTGTCGGTTACATCAATATATTCCGGAGATTTAGAAGAAGATTTTATGAGAGCTTTAAATAATGATTTCTGCGATGCAGATGGCAATTGGCTGATATCCTCTGCCATCGGACCAAAGCCTGCCCGCCATAATAAATGCTGATTTTTCTGCTGATTGGTAATTACCATTGTCCTGGTTTGACTTAGGTAATAACGCAAGGTTTAAAAAAGAATTTTTTAAGCAAGACTCATTAACAAACAAGTTATAGAAGAAGAAAACAATAATATCATTTCTGTCAAGGGTTGTGGGGTTGCTTTTTTCCCAAAATAAAATCAATTCCAAAAGTAAAGCTGTTTAGAAAATTGACAGATATATTGGATGACCAATCACCTGTATTATAACTGTAGTAATAATAATCTATGCCTCCACATGAAGCATTGAGTAAAATGCCCGGACTTACCTGGTAATAAACACCGGGAATCATTCCAATATTATAAGTATGGGCTGTATTGTAGTTTTTTGAAATAGCCCCGGAACTGTCATAAAAACTGTATTCACTCTTTGTCCACCCAAATCCACCTCCGAATTCGATAAATAAACCGAACTTATTCTTTACCTGGAAAAATTTTCTATAAGCAATGTTGGCCGCTATCCCCCAGTTATACGATTGCCCTGAGAAAGAATAATAAGTACCACTGAAATTAAGCTCCAGGACGGAATTCTTTCCAATAGCAAAACCAATATGTGGGGAAATACTCGCATTAGAAGTAGAAGAGGAATTTGCATTTGCATTCCCAAAATTAGCCCCCACACTTCCTCCCAAAAGCCAATCTCCTTTGCTGATCTGAGCGCTGGAAGAGAAACTAAAGGTCATTGCCAGCAGCAAAAGTAGAATGATCGTTTTCATAATATAAATTTATAAAGAAATATAGGAGAAATATGCAATCAACTGCGCTATTACTTATTTCTTTCACAAAGTTTTAATGAAGGCTGCAACAGCATTTAATTTGTGGATATCTAACTAATAGATGGGTTTCCAAAATAAGAATGCAAAACCGTTGGCAATTGAATTCCTTTTTCCGTTTGATGATTCTCCAGCAAACATGCCACGATACGAGGTAATGCAAGCGAACTCCCATTTAATGAATGAACCAGTTGCGATTTTCCGTTGCTGTCTTTGAAACGGATCTTCATGCGGTTGGTTTGAAAACTTTCGAAATTGCTTACAGAACTTACTTCCAGCCATTTTTCCTGGGCAGCGCTGTATACTTCAAAGTCATAAGTGAGTGCAGATGCAAAGCCCATATCTCCACCGCATAATTTCAGAATGCGGTATTGTAATTGCAGGGATTGCAGTAATTTTTCTACATGTGCTACCATTTCTTCAAGTGCATCATAACTTTTATCCGGATGAACCAGCTGCACAATTTCCACTTTATCGAATTGATGAACACGATTCAAACCTCTCACATCTTTTCCATAACTTCCTGCTTCGCGTCTGAAACAAGGTGTGTAAGCTGTCATTTTAAGAGGAAGTTCATTTTCTTTTAAAATGGCATCCCGGTAAATATTAGTAACCGGAACTTCGGCTGTAGGTATCAGGTAGTATTTGTCCTCATTCACATAATACATCTGCGCTTCTTTATCTGGTAATTGTCCTGTGCCGAAAGCGGTGGTTTCATTCACCATATGTGGCGGCAGGTATTCCGTATATCCTGCTGCAATATTGTAATCCAGGAAATATTGTATCAATGCCCTTTGCAGTTTTGCACCCTTATTAATATAAACCGGGAATCCGCTGCCCGTGATTTTATTTCCCAATTCAAAATCGATCAGGTTAAATTTTTTTGCCAGGTCCCAGTGCGGAACTGCATTCGCATGCAATTGTGGTTTAGTGCCTCCTTCGCGGATATTTATATTGTCAGCAGGAGTCTTACCTGCGGGCACCGTTGCAGCGGGAAGATTGGGCAGTGTAACCAGGGCTTCATTCAGCTGTATTTCAATTTTTGAAAGTTGGTCAGCAACTGGTTGCAAAGAAGATTTCAGTGAAGCGACTTCCTGTTTTTTTTCTTCTGCTTTTTCCTTTTCTCCCCTGGCCATCAACTGGCCTATTTCCTTGGAAGCTGCATTTATTTTTGATTGAGTGGTATCATTCTCCAGTTGAAGCTTTTTACG
>Ga0335083_10005330_pt1 | contig 16227 bp, 13 predicted proteins | sample Lox_Sample_42_FD_206716 | JGI IMG/M metagenome (GOLD analysis project Ga0335083, IMG submission 206716) | Soil microbial communities from Loxahatchee National Wildlife Refuge, Florida, United States - Lox_Sample_4.2 | ecosystem: Environmental > Terrestrial > Soil > Wetlands | place: USA... | reverse complement strand
TTCAGACGTTGGTGCCCGCGAGCCTGCCCGCGGAGGCGCCGGCGATCCTGCCGAAGACGGCGCCGGACATTAGGCCGGTGCCGCCGGGATAGTTGAAATAAAAGAGGCCGCCCACGAGCTCGCCCGCAGCGAAGAGGCCGCGGATCGGCTCGCCCTCGGTGTCGATGACGCGCCCCTCGGTGTCGATCTTGAGCCCGCCGAAGGTGAAGGTGACGCCGCAGGTGACGCCATAGGCCTCGTAGGGTGGCGTATCGAGCCGGTTTGCCCAATTCGATTTCGGCACCGCGAGTCCTTCCGTGCCGCGCCCGTCCTTCACCGTGGGATCGAAGGGGATGTCGGTGCGGACGGCGGCGTTGTAGGCCTTCACCATCTTGAGGAAGCCCTCGGGGTCGACGCCCTCGAGCTGCTTCGCGAGGTCTTCGAGCGTATCCGCCTTCGCCTTCGTCACCTGGCGGATGCGGTACTCGTCGCGGAAGAGGTGCGTGACCTTGCTGTCGAAGACCTGGTAGCAGAACTGCCCCGGCTGCTCGAGGATGATGCGGCCGTATTTGGCATAGGTGTAATTGCGGAAATCCGCACCCTCGTCGACGAAGCGCTCGCCGCGCGCGTTCACCATGATGCCGAAGGGATAGGAGTGCTTCTGGAAATTGTCGCCGACCGCGAGGTCGCCGAACTCCGGCGCGTTGCGGTCCCAGGCGACGGCGTGGCAGCCGGACCAATTGCCGTAGGGCATAGCGCCGGCCTCGAGCGCCATGCGGATGCCGTCGCCGGTGTTGAAGCGGGTGCCGCGAACTTTCGCGAGATCCCATCCGGGACCGAGATAGCGCGTGCGCCACTCCGAATTCGCTTCGAAGCCGCCACAGGCGAGGATCACGGCCTTGGCGGCGACATCGAACTCGCGCCGGCCCTGGCGCACCCTGACGCCCCAGACCCCGACCTCGTCGCTGAGGAGCGCCATGCCGCGGGTACCGTACATCACGTCGATGCCGTTCTTCTCGACGGAGCTATGCAGCATCTCGATGAGGCCGGGCCCGCCGCCATAGGCCTCCACCGTGAGGCCGCCCCAGAAGCGCATCTTGCCGCCGATCTTGAAAGCCTGGCGCCCGTACATCGGCATGAAGCGGATACCCTTGCCGCGCATCCAGAGCAGCGTCTCGAAGCTCCGCGTGATCAGCAACTCCGCGAGGTCAGGGTTGGTCCGATACTGGGTGATCCGGCCCATGTCGTCGAAGAACTGGTCTTGCGTGTATTGGCCGAACTCGCTGTTGCGCCTCTCCTCCTCCGTGAGGTCGGGCATGAGCTGAACGAGATCGTCGAGGCCGTTGTAGACCGTGCGGATGGCGCCCGCGGTGAAGCGGCTGTTGCCGCCGCGCTCCTCGAAGGGCGCGCGCTCCAGCACCACCACCTTGGCACCGTGCTCGCGCGCGGCAAGCGCCGCCGTCAGGGCCGCGTTGCCGCCGCCGACCACGAGTACGTCGCAGTTGAGCTCGGCCATTCCCTGCTGCACCCCCGCCGTTGACGCTCGCATCGGCGCTTGTATACGGTCTCGAAGGGCCCAGAGCCAGCCCCGATTCTTCATAGCTGAGGAGCGATCCCTTGCCCACCGTCCTCGAGCGGTTTTCGAGCTACGCGGTCTCGCTCCGCGAGGCATCCCTGCCGCCGGAGGCCCTGCACCATGCGCGGCGCTCCGTTCTCGACTGGTTCGCGGCGGCGGTCGCGGGCGGCCTCGAGCCGCCGGCGACGCTTCTCGTCGAGGCCCTCGGCGAGGAGCTCGGCCGCGGCCGGGCGCAACTCGTCCCCTCCGGCCGCCGCGCCACCGCTCGTGCCGCCGCGCTCATCAACGGGGCGGCCTCGCACACGATCGAGTTCGACGACATCTTCCGCGACGGCATCTATCACCCCGGCGTCGTGACCGTGCCCGCGGCGTTGGCGCTCGCGCAGAGCCGCGGCCTCTCCGGGGACGCTTTCCTGCGGGCCGTGATCGCGGGCTACGAGGTGGGTACGCGCATCGGCGTCGCGGTCAATCCCGCGCATTACGAATACTGGCACACCACGGCGACCGTCGGCTGTTTCGGCGCGGCCGCGGCGGCCTCGGTGGCACTCGGCCTCGATGCCGTGCGTGCGGCGCATGCGATGGCAACGGCGGGCACGATGGCGGCGGGCCTGCAGCAGGCCTTCCGCGCGGATTGCATGAGCAAGCCCATGCACGCCGCGCATGCCGCGGAGGTCGGCGTCACCTGTGCCTTGGGTGCGGAGCGTGGCCTCACCGGCGCGCTCGACATCCTCGAGGGCGAGCGCGGCTTCGGCGCCGCCATGTGCGAGAGGCCGGATTGGGAGGCAGCGCTTGCGAGCCTGGGCAAGCACTTCAACATCACGCAGATGACGCAGAAGAACCACAGCGCCTGCGGCCACATCCACGCCGCGATCGACGCAGTATTGGCACTCGAGGCCGAGCACGCAATCGCGCCCGCGAGCGTCAAGCGCATCGTCGCCCGGACCTATCGCACGGCGCTCGAAATCGCGGGAACCAAAGACCCGCACACGGTCTTCGAGGCGAAGTTCAGCCTGCCCTATTGCCTTGCCGCGGCGCTCGTCGTCGGCAGCGTCCGCATCGACGCTTTCAGCCCCGAGCGTCTCGCTGACCCCGCGATCCGCGCGCTGCTGGCGAAGGTCGAGATGGAGGTCGAGCCCAAGCTCGATGCGAGCTTTCCAAAGCAGCGCGGGGCCATCGTCGAGATCGAAACGACGGACGGGAGGCGCTTCGAGCATTTCGCCCCTACGCGCAAAGGCGACCCCGACGCCCCGCTCTCGGACGCCGAGCTTCAGGACAAGGCACGCGAGCTCATCGCCCCGGTGCTGGGTGCCGTCCCGACCGCACGCTTCCTGGAGACGCTCTGGACGCTCGACCGCGTGCGGGATATCTCCACACTGATGCCGGAGGCCGCGGGCGACCGGCTCGCGGGAGCGGCGCAGTAGTTAAGGCGAATACCGATAATTCCCGCTCTGGAGGGCGCGGCTCAACCTTCGCGCTGCTCCGAATGCGGCCGAGGTGCTGGCATCGCCGTGAAACCGCCACCGAAGAAGTGGTGATGGCCGAGAAGCTCCTTCCAGGCACGATCTCCAGTCTTGGCTCGCCCCCCTCCTTGACGATCGAACTCGACCCCATTATATTCTTCGCATTGTACGTTTTTTACGGTCGCAGTCCGAGATATGACCGTGTTTCAACACGATCTACGTTTCCCGTTGAACGCAAAGGATTTCAGCCATGACCACCGACGCCCAACTCGCCGCCAATCGCGCGAACGCCGCCCTCAGCACTGGACCCAAGACCGACGCGGGGAAGGAGCGGGCAGCGCGCAATGCGCTCCGGCACGGACTGACGAGCAAACAGCTCGTCGTCTTCGACGAGAAAGCCGAAAATTTCGTATACTTCAATGCGAGCATCCGCTTGGCGCTCGCGCCTACGGACGAGTTCGAGGAGCAGCTCGTGGAGCGGATCGTCGTGTGCCAGTGGCGGCTTCGGCGCGCCGGCCGCGTCGAGGCGGCGATCATCAACGGCTACGGACGCAGCTCCCGCGAGCGCGGGTTCACCCCGGAGGCCGACGCGGGATTTGCAGAGGCGCCGTGGAAAATGGAGTCGCTGTCGCGCTACGAGGCGGCACTCGAGCGCGCGTTGAGCCGCGCATACCTTATGCTGGAGCGCCGCCAAGCGCGTCGCGCCGAAAGAAGCCTTGCGCTGTTCTGATTTCTGCGAAACGAACCCAATTTTTGATCGGGATTTCCGTGGCTTGAGCTTTCTTCGCCCCCAATTTCGCCAGAGCTCCCACACCATCCCGAGCGCCTCGCCGATCCCGCAATCCGCAGCTAGCTTGCGAAAGTCGAGATGCGATCCGACAGCAGAGACGGTATCCGCTCAGCGCGTCTGCGACGCCGCGCGCAAAACGGCGCGGAAAATGGTCTCGCGCACGCGAAACGTCGGCGGGCTGTAATCCTGGTAATATCCCGCGGTCATCGCGAAGACGAGATCGAGTTCGGGAACGATGCGGATCAATTGTCCGCCTCTGCCGACGGCCATGATCCATGGGATCTCCCTGCCATCGAGCTGCGACCGGCCGAGCCACCAGAGGTATCCATAGAGAAGACCGTCCGTGGCCGCGATCTTCGGTGCCGTCGATGTCTCGATCCAGCTCTTGGGCACGATCTGACGGTCGTTCCAGCGGCCGCCTGCAAGGACGAGTTGGCCGATTTTTGCCATGTCTCGCGGCCGCAAGCGCAATCCTCCTCCGGCATCGGTATCGCCCTTGACGCGAAGCCACGTTGCGCCGGTGATGCCCAGGGGATCGAGCAGCGCGGCGCGCGCGAATTCGTCGAGGGGGTGTCCGGTAGCCTTGCGGATGATGGCCGCGACGAGCGCGAGCGCGCCGGTATTGTAGAAGAACTCCCGTCCTGCCGGAGCCGTTACCGCGAGACCGAGGACGTAACGACAAGGATCCCTCGCCCTGCGCATGCGCTCCTCGTCGTTGTCGCCTTCAGTGCTCGGAGCCGCCTCCACCCACTTCAAGCCCATCGACATCGTGAGCGCGTGCACGAGCTGGATGCGGTCCTTTTCGGGGGTCCGCAGGTCCGACAGCTCCGGGAAGAAGTTGAAGATCGGCTCGTTGACGCTGCCTATCAGCCCGCGATCGATCGCGATCCCGACCGCGAGCGAGGCGACGCTCTTCGAGACCGACTTCATGTCGTGCAACGTATCTGCGTCGAAGGTGACGCGCCCGACAGGGCGGCTGTAAATCTCATCGGAGCCGCTGAGATACCGCTCGAACACCAATTTCCCGCCGCGTGCGACCAGCACGGCATGTACGTTAGCGCTCGAAGCCGTGAGCTGATCGGTCATCTCGCAGAGCGCGCCGCGGTCGATGAGGTTGCCATCGGCATCCGAGGCAATGGGCCAGGCGTCATCTCTCGCAACCGGAACACCGCAGGTCCCCGACGATTGGCCGAATGCCGGCGATACGCCGAACGCCTCCAGCGCTGCGCCGCCGAGGAGCCTTACGAAATCGCGCCGCTGCATTTGCCGCCTCATCGCGTACGGGAATGCACGGCGCAAGTGTATCTCCTCCGTTCCGGGGAGAACACCGCCGCCGGCCATGGCCGTGCGATTCCGAAATTGCTCGTGGCGGCTTGAAAGATCGGCGAACTGCCGTCGTCTAAGGTCGCGGGGATCCGGACGAAGGGAGGGGCCTGTTTCCCGTGCAAGACAAGTCCGACAATTCGCTCGAGACGCCGCGGGCGGCAATCAGCCGCCGCCGGGGTCTTGAGCTCGGCGCGGCTAGCCTTGTGACATCGCTCCTGCCGATACCCGCATTGCTCGCCGCGCAAACCGAATCGCCACCGAAGGAGCTGGCCATGGCCGACAACACAGAGATTCGCCCGTTTCGCTTCGAGGCACCGCAAACGGATCTCGTGGACCTGCAGCGGCGCGTGAGCGCGACGAAGTGGCCGGATCGGGAGCAGGTTTCCGACGCGAGCCAGGGTGTGCAACTCTCGACGATCCAGAAGCTCGCGCAGTATTGGGCGACGCAGCACGATTGGCGGAAATGCGAGGCGAAGATCAACGCCGTTCCCAACTTCATCACGGAGATCGACGGGCTCGACATTCACTTTATGCACATTCGCTCGAAGCACGAAAACGCGCTGCCGATGATCGTCACGCATGGCTGGCCGGGCTCGTTCATCGAGCAGATGAAAATCTTCGCGCCGCTGACCGATCCGACCGCGCATGGCGGCACCGCGGCCGATGCGTTCCATCTCGTGATTCCGTCGCTGCCGGGTTACGGTTTCTCGGGCAAGCCGACGGCGCCGGGGTGGAACCCCGTCAGCATCGCGAAGGCGTGGGCGACGCTGATGCAGCGCCTCGGTTACACGCGCTACGTGGCGCAAGGCGGCGACTGGGGCAATGCCATCTCGGAGGTTATGGCATTGCAGCAACCGCCGGGATTGCTCGGCATTCACACAAACATGGCCGCCACCGTTCCACCCGACGTGTCGAAGGCGCTCGCGCTCGGAGGTCCGCCGCCCGCCGGCCTCTCGCCGGAAGAAAAGCACGCCTACGAGCAGCTCGACGAGTTCTTCAAGAACGGTCTCGGCTACGCTATCGAGATGAACAACCGTCCGCAGACGCTCTATGGGATCGTCGATTCCCCGGTCGGCCTCGCGGCGTGGATGATCGACCACGATATCCGCAGCTATCAGATGATCGCGCGCGTTTTCGACGGCAAGCCCGAAGGACTAACGCGGGACGACGTCCTCGACAACGTCACGCTCTATTGGCTGACGAACACCGCGATCTCGTCGGCGCGCCTCTACTGGGACACAAGGCATAATTTAACCGGAGGCTTTTTCGATGCGCGAGGCGTCACGATCCCCGTCGCCGTGAGCGCCTTCGCGGAGGAGATTTACCAGGCACCGAAGAGTTGGGCCGAGAAGGCCTATCCCAAGCTCATCCACTACAACAGCATCCCCAAGGGCACCCATTTCGCGGCGTGGGAGCAGACGGATATCTTCGTCTCCGAGATGCGCGCCTCGTTCAAGACACTTCGCAGCTAGCGGCTGGGCAGATTGCAGGAAAGGACCGATGGCGCAATTCGACTACGATGTCGTGATCATCGGCTCCGGGTTCGGCGGCAGCGTTGCGGCGCTGCGGGCCGCAGAAAAGGGCTACCGCGTTGGCGTCATGGAGGCCGGTCGGCGTTGGAGGGACGAGGACATACCGAAGACCAATTGGGATCTGAAGCATTACGTGTGGTTCCCCGCGGCAGAGCTGTACGGGATCCAAAGGATCGAGTACCTGGACGATGTGCTCGTGCTGTGCGGCGCGGGCGTGGGCGGCGGCTCGCATGTGTACGGCAATACGCTCTATGTCCCGCCAAAGCAGTTCTTCGACGCTCCGGGATGGGCTGGCATCACCGACTGGGCAGGCGAGCTGGCACCTTGCTACGACCAGGCACGGCGCATGCTCGGCGTCGTTCGCTACCCATACATGCCAACCGACGTCGATCGGTACATCCGGCAGGTGGCGACCGAGATGGGGAGGGGCGAGACCTTCAACAAGGCTCCGGTCGGCGTCTACTTCGGCGCCCCCGGTGTCGAGGCCGAAGATCCATACTTCGGTGGGGCCGGGCCCCGGCGCAGGGGATGCATCTCATGCGGCAACTGCCAGGTCGGGTGCGGCCACAACGCAAAGAACAAGGTCACGACGAACTACCTCTACCTCGCGGAAAAGATCGGCGCCCGGATCCACGAGTTGCATGAGGTCTACGATCTCATCCCGCTGGAGGGAGGCGGGTTCGAGGTGCACGCGCGTCATCCCGGTTGGGCGCAGCGGGCTGCGCATCTCGACCGTCACACCTACACGGCCGAGCAGGTGATCGTTGCAGCCCACGCCTATGGCTCATCGAAACTCCTTCACCACTTGCAGCACGCGGGCCGCTTGAGGAGCCTTTCGAGCGAGCTCGGGAAACGAGCGCGGACGAACTCGGAGCAGCTTCTCTCGATCACGCGGACCCATGGAGAATGGAACCGCGATCCCCAGAGGATTCACGTCGCGCCGGGATCGGTCGCGATCACCTCCGGCGTTTGGCCGGACGCAGTGACGAGCATCGAGCCGGTCTACTACGGAGCCGGAAGCAACGTGATGGCACTCCTCTTCACCTATCACCAGCACGGCGCGCAGAAGCACCCGTTAGCGTCCTGGATCAAAAAGCTGATCGAGCATCCGACCGAAGTGCTGACCTTCTATGATGTGCGCCACTGGTCCGAGCGAACCGCGATCATGCTGTGCATGCAGACGACCGACACCTCGATCGACCTCTACTGGCACGACGGCTTGTTGCGGAGCCGACACGGCTCCGGGACGCCTCCATCGGTGCACATTCCCGTCGTCGAGGAGTTCGTCGACCGCTTGGCAAAAAAGATGGATACCGGCGAGGGCGCGCTGACCTTCGAGGTCGTCAATCGCACCGCCACAGCCCACTTCACCGGCGGCATCCCGATGGGCGCCAGCAGCACCAGCGGCGCCGTCGACCCTTACCAGCGCGTGTTCGGTCATCCCGGCCTTCACGTCATGGATGGAAGCGTCATGCCTGCCAATCCCGGAGTGAATCCGTCGCTGACGATCACCGCGCTCGCCGAGCGCGCGATGTCTCTCTGGCCAAACAAGGGAGACGCCGACAAAAGGCCGCCCTTGGGCTCCGGTTACGAGCGCCTCGCTCCGATCCCGCCGCGCCGGCCATGTGTGCCCGCGGGCGCTCCCGGAGAGCTGCGATTGGATGCGAAAAAGTCCGACATCATTCCCGAATACCCTTATTGAGCCCGGCCGGCGACGAGGAGAAGCCGATGAGCGAGCGCGCTACTGGCGGCATCCGCACGATCGGGCCGAGCGATGCGATCCCGAACGGTTCCGTCGCTCCCTTTTACCTGGATGATCGCAAGCTGCGGATCTCGATTGCGCGTGTCGAGGAGCGGCTTTACGCCTTCGATGATCTCTGCACCTGTGCAGACGAGGCATGTCCGCTCTCCGGGGGCCTGCTCACGGGGACAACGATCATGTGCCAATGCCACGGCTCCCGGTTCGACATCGCCACCGGGGCGGTGCTCAACGGCCCGGCGGCCAAGGCGCTCAACGTCTACGAGGTGCATGAGGTGGAGGGCAGCATTCGACTCCGAGCCTGACTTCATCCGTTTGAACCGCAACCCCAAAGGGACCTCCGCTATCTTCGGAGTAGGCGATGCGAATTGCGGTCGAAATGTGAATGCGGAACTCTATGGTTCATCTCGGATATGCGGGGGTGACCAGAAGAAAAGGACGCAAAGCCGAAACCCCTGCCAACTATGCGAACCCAGGAAGGAGGAGACCGAGATGACCGCATCGTTTTCGATTCATCCGCAGGTGGACAACGGCGTCCGGCACGGCTCGGCAGGCTTTACCGGTGGAACGCTCACCTGCCGCTGCGCCTCGAACCCGGTCGAGGTGACCGTGAAATCGCAGTCGGCCCATAATCACGTCTGCGGCTGCACCAAGTGCTGGAAGCCCGCGGGCGCGCTGTTTTCTCAGGTCGCGGTCGTGCCGCGCAGCACGCTCAGCGTCACGAAGAACGGGGAGAAGCTGCAGATCGTCGACAAGGCGGCCGCCATCCAGCGCCATGCGTGCAAGGGTTGCGGCGTCCATATGTATGGGCGCATCGAGAACAAGGCCCATCCGCTCTATGGGTTCGATTTCATCCACACCGAGCTGTCGAAGGACAAGGGCTGGTCGGCGCCCGAGTTCGCGGCCTTCGTCTCCTCGATCATCGAATCCGGCGCGAAGCCGGAAATCATGGGAGCCGTCCGCAAGCGGCTGAAGGAACTCGGCCTCGAGCCTTATGATTGCCTCTCGCCGCCGTTGATGGATGCGATTGCAACACATACGGCCAAGGCAAAGGGGCTGCATCCGGCCTAGGCCGACGCGGTCGGCGCCCGAGCTGCGCGAACTCGCGCGCCGTCGGGACGGGTCTTGCGTTTGCGCGGCGGGGAGTACCGAATGAAGCCGAAGCTTTTTGTTGCTCAGCCTATTCCCGATGCGGCACGGATCGCCGCGCCTAGCCGACAGGCGTGGGTTCGGCGAACCGCCCTGCGATGGCGGCCGTGCTTCGCTCATTCCGTCGTGTCGAAGTCGTCCCCGCTGGCATTCAGCATTGCGGCCAGCATACGAAGGCCGGTATCGAGCTGATCCATTGTCGGAGCCGCCAGCGCCAGTCTGACGGCGTTCGGCGCATGGCCGGGCGTAACGGCAAAGGTCGTCGAGGGTGTCAACGCGATGTCGCGCTTGGCCGCGGCGGCGACAAAGGTCTGCGAGCGCCAGCGCTCCGGCAGCGTCAGCCACAGATGGTAGCAGTTCTCGTTGGCCCGGATCTCGAAACCCGAGAGGCGATCGGCCGCCAGTTTCTGACGCGCACGCGCATCGAGGCGTTTCAGTCTTGCAAGCTCCGCAACCGTGCCGTCGCCGATCATCCGCTGCGCGGCCGCGCAGGCAAATCCAGAGGCGGTCCAACCGCCCGAGCGCACCGAGGCCATCACGGATTCGCGCAGCCGCTGCGGCGGCACGATGAAGCCCAGCGTCAGGCCCGGCGAGACCTTTTTGGAGAGGCTGTCGATGACGATGCAGCGGTCCGGGGCAAGTGCGGCGAGCGGCGGCTCCTTGTCGAGGAAGCCGTAGACATTGTCCTCGATGACCGGAAGGTTGAGCGCTTCGGCGACGCGCAGGAGATCGGTCCGGCGCGCCGAGGTCATCGTCGTACCCATTGGGTTTTGCACCGCCGGCTGAACGTAGATCGCCGAGAGATTGGCCGCACGATGCGCCTTCCGCACGGAGTCGGGCCGCACGCCCGCTTCGTCCATCGCCAGCGGCACAAGGGAAATGCCGAGCCGGGCGGCGATACCCTTGATGAACGGGTATGTCAGGGCCTCCACGCCGCAGCGGCCGCCCGTTGGAACGACCGCTGCGACCGCGGCAGCGATGCTCTGCCGCCCATTGCCCGTGAACACGAGCTGTTCAGCGGCGGGTGACCATGCATCCCGCGACAAGCACGAGGCCGCGGCGTTTCGGAGCGCCTGTGTTCCGAAACTGGTCGCCTGTCTCAAGGCGGCGTCGAGCGCCGCTGGCTTCTCCAAGCCGCTCAGGCTCTTTGCGACGATCGCGGTCTGATTGGGAAGGATGGGGTAGTTGAACTCGAGATCGATCGGAATGCCGCTGGGTTCACCGGGCGGCGCGGTGCCGCGCCTGGCATCGCCCAAGACGAAGGTGCCACGACCGACTTCGCCGACGACAAGGCCGCGCCGCAATAGCTCCGCGTAGACTCGGCTCGCCGTCGAAACGGCGATCTCGCGGTCGTAGGCAAAATCACGCTGCGGTGGCAAGCGCTGGCCCGGCTTCAGCGTGCCGCTCGCTATATCCGCTGCGATCGCATCAGCGAGGCCCAGATACTCGGTTTTCGACATTTATTGCTCCGAGAGCAATGTTTTCATTGAACCGAAATATGTACTGGATCATTTTCTCGGCATCAACCCGATTGTGCCGGGGACGGGCCCCATGGAGCTGACGGCAGCCACGATCTCGGTCGCCTTTGCTGGCGTATTCCTGATCTGCTTCATGAAGGGAGCGTTCGGCGGCGGATTTGCCATCGTCGGCATTCCGTTGCTGTCGATCGTGATGGACCCCGTCACCGCCGGCGGCTTGCTCGCGCCTTTGTTCATCGCGATGGATCTGTTCGGGCTGCGCTACTGGAAGCCCTCGACGTGGTCGAAGCCGGACCTCGTGCTGCTCCTGCCCGGGCTCGTGATCGGTATCGGGCTCGGCTATCTGCTTTTCAGCGTCCTCGACCATCGCGCAATCGCGATCGTGATGGCGGCGATCACCCTGGTCTTCGTGGGACTGTGGCTTTTCGCTGGCGCCAAGGTGACGATCCGCCCGCGTTCGACGCCGAAGGCGATTACGGCCGGTCTCGCCTCGGGAGTCACCACCATGGTAGCGCACTCCGGCGGACCGCCGCTTGCGATGTATTTGCTGCCGCTCGGCCTCAGCAAAAGCATCTATGCGGGGACGACGAGCCTGTTCTTCACCGTCGGCAACGCCATCAAGGCGGTGCCATGGCTGCTGGTTGCGAAACCGACCGGCGACGTCTGGATCTTGGCGTCAGTCTGCCTCCTCGCCATTCCAACAGGTGTCTGGCTGGGTTGGCGGCTCCATGGCGCGCTGGACCAGCGTCAGGTCTTTCGAGCCTGCTATGGGCTGCTCGTCGTGACGGCGGCAAAATTATTATGGGACGGAGTTTCCGGCTATCTCGCGTGATTTGGGTATCTCCCGGCGCGAGCATCGCGGCATCCTGGTTTCGCCGGTATTTGGCCGTCGGAGGAGTGGGATGACCGAGCAGTTCCAAGGCGTTCGTCGGTGATGGCCAAGCGATCTGGCTGTCGCCCTCGCGCTGCACTAGACTTACCCAGCTCAGTTCCGAGCCGCACCGCAACAACGGCCTATGCCGAGGGTGAGATTGCTCATCGATCGCCGTTTCCTGACAGCCTGTGTGATCGGCCTCGCTGCTCTTACGGCGGTCGGTAGCTCGGCTGGCACGCCGAAAGGCTTGATGCCGGTCGCGGGTCCGTTCCTGGCCGCGTCGGACGGCCTCTACGATGCAATGCTCAAGGCGAGCCCTGCCAACTTACCCACCGGGGTAAGTGCGCCGCAGACTGCTCCGGTCGAACTGCAAGATGATGATCGGCGTTCAGGTGTCATCGGCGCTCTGCAAGTCACGTTCCGGAGCAGCGACCCGTCCGCGAAAATCAATTACGTCTTCTTCACGAACGCCGAGCAGGCCAAAGCCTATGCTCAACGGATCGACGGAATGGTGCGTTCGTCGGGCGGGAGGGCGATATTCTTGCCTTACTCCACCAATGCGGATTGCGCGGCCAGCAGCGCCACTGGGCATATGCTATGTACCGAGGCCGTGGATCGCGTTGTCGTGATCTCCCTTGCTGCGGAAGCGGAGGGAACGAACGACAACGCCAGAGGGCCGGTGAGCCTTGCCGGTCCGTTGATCAAGGCAGCGCTCGATCATCTCGCCAATGTAAAGAAGGCCAGCGGCTTGTCCTGAGGCGCGACGGTCGCGCCGGCCGAGATTTCCGTGATTTGAGCTTTTCCGCGCTTCAATTACCCCAGAGCTCTCGCATCGTGCCCACGACGCGCTCGACGTCGGCATCTGTGACGTGGCGATGGGTCACGAGGCGGATCTGCCAGGTGCTCCAAGCGCCGGAGCGGATACCGCGATCGCTCAGCGCTTTCACCCACTCCTCCGCACGGCGGCCGGATTTCGCGAAGTCGACACGGACGATGTTGGTCTCGACGGAATCGGGATCGACGAGGCTCGGGTGGATGCGCGCCAAGCCCTCTGCCAGGTGCTTCGCGCGCGCGTGGTCCTCGGCGAGGCGATCGACCATCTCCTCGAGCGACACAATCCCCGCGGCGGCGATGACGCCGGCTTGGCGGAGATTGCCGCCGCACATGCGGCGAAAGGCGCGGGCGCGCAGGATGAACTCGGTGCTGCCGCAGAGGAGCGAGCCCACCGGCGCGCTCAGGCCCTTGGAGATACAGAAGCAGGCGCTTTCGCCGTGCGCGGTGATCTCGGAGACGGGCACGCCGAGCTTCACGGCGGCATTGAAGAGCCGCGCGCCGTCGATGTGCACGGGAACGCCGTTCTCGCGCGCGAGGCGGTGTACCGCCGCCATGTAGTCGAGCGGCAGCACGGCGCCGCCGCCATCATTGTGCGTGGTTTCCATCACGATGAGCGCCGTGAAGAGGCTTCGCGGCGTGAGCGCCGGGCGGACCGTCTCGCGGAGCGCATCCAGGTCCATCACCCCGCGCTTGGCGGGGATCGCGCGGTGGAAAAGGCTAGCAAGCCCCGCGACGCCACCCATCTCCGAGCGGAAGATATGCGTTCCGGGGTCGCTCAGCACCTCGCCGCCGCGGCCGGTATGCGCGAGCACCGCCACCAGGTTCGCCATGGTGCCGCTGGGCATGAAGAGGCCCGCCTCCTTGCCGAGCCGCTTCGCCGCCAGCGCCTCGAGCGCGCGCACGGTCGGGTCGCCCTCGCGCCCGTCATCGCCGAGCTCCGCGTTGCGCATGCGCTCTAGCATCCGCTCGGTCGGGCGGGTCACGGTGTCGCTACCGAGGTCGATCACATCCATGTCGGTTCCCTATGTTCAGCTCACTGCAAGCTCGTAGCGCCGCAGCAATCGGTATACCAGCAGCAGCGGCACCGCGGTTGCCAAGATGAGCACGGCCGCCGCCGCCGCCGCAATCCCCGCCCCGGTTCCCTCGAGCGCCTCGAACATCACCACGGTCATGGTGGCCCAGGGGCCGCTATAGAGGACGACGGTCGAGCTGAGTTCGGAGGCGACCGTGACCCAGGTCAGCACCATGCCCCCGAGAATCCCCCCGAGCATCAGCGGCACCGTCAGCTTGAAGAACGTCCTCGCGGGCGAGACGCCGAGATTGATCGAGGCTTCCTCGAGGCTGGGGTCGAGCTGATGGAGGATCGCGGCCGAGGCGCGCACGTTGAAGGGGAGTTTCCGAACCATATAGGCGATCACCATGATGATAGGCCCGCCCGTGAGGACCACCCAGCCGCTGTTGTAGGAGATGACGAGCCCAATGCCGAGCACAGTACCCGCGACCGCAAACGGCATCATCGCGACCACGTCGAGCACATGGGCGATGCCCGAGCGGAAGCGGGTCAGCACGTAGCCGATGGGGACCCCGAGGAGGGCCGCACCGATGGCGGCGGCGGTCGCGAGCATCACCGTGTTCTCGAGTGGCCGGGTCGAGCGGTGCATGAGCTCGGCGAAATTGCCGAGGCTGAAATTTCCCTGCAGCACGGGGCCGCGGTATTCGAGGCAAGAGATCACGAGCACGCCGAAGAAGGGCACCAGCGCCGCGAGTACGACGCCCCAGCTATAGAGAGTCGCGAGAATGCGCCAGGGGCGCGGCGTGCGAAGCTCGGGCGGCGCCGCGCGGGCGCCGGTCGCGAAGCGCCGGCGCGCGAGGTAGTGGCGTTGGAGGAGGAGCGCCGTCGTCGTGCAGAGCACGAGCACGAGGGCCAGCACGCCTGCGGAGGAAGGATTGGCGGAGACCTCGCCCACGAAGAGCTTGTAGGCCTCGACCGCGAGGATGGGCTTGTCCTCTGCGAGGACGAAGGGCACGCCGAAATTCTCGAGCGTCTCCATGAAGACGAGGAGCGCACCCGAGAGCACCGAGGGCATCACCACCGGCAAAATCACGGTATGGAAGACGCGCCAGCGAGAAGCGCCGAGATTCTGTCCCGCCTCCTCCATCGAGACATCGACGGCCTTGAAGGCCGCGAGCGTCGGCAGCACCACATAAGGATAGAGTGTCAGCGTATAGACCGCGACCAAGCCCGGCGTCCCGTAGATCGAGCCGAAGGGAATCCCGAGGTCGCGGAGGAAGCGCGTGACGATGCCCGCGCGGCCGAACATCAGCACGAGCGCATAGGCGCCGACGAAAGAGGGCAGCACGAGCGGCAGCGCCGCGAGCACGAGGATGAGCGCCTTTCCAGGCACCGGCAGCCGCGCGAGGCAGAAGGCGAGGGGAACGCCGAGTGCGGTCGTGGCGAGCGTGGCGAGCGCGCCGATCTCGAGGCTGTTGCCGAGGCTCGCCCGGTAAAAGCTCCGCGAGAGGATGTTGACATAGTTCGCGAGCGTGAACTTCCCCGCGGGATCGAGGAAGCCCGCCTCGAAGATTGTGAAGACGGGATAGAGAAGGAAGAGGCCGAGGAACAGGAATGCGATCGCCGCGATGGCAAGCGGGAAGGTCGAGCGCGGTTTGATAGCGATCATGCTGTGGCAAATACCGCGACCCGTGCGGGGTCGTATGCGAGCGCGACGGTCTTCCCCGGCGCGACCGCATCGGGCGGCAGGTCGAGCATCGCGAGCTTGAGTGGCAGTCCTTCGGCGGCCCTGAGCTCGACGCGCGTCAGCGCGCCCAGCAGCTCGACGCGCGCGACCGTCGCCTCGAGCCGCGCCCATCCCGACGGCGGTGTCACTCCCGGCAGCAGGAGGCGCAATGTCTCGGGCCGGAGCGAAGCCATTACACGAGCCCCTTTGACATGGCCCTGAGCCTGCGCCTCAACGGCGATAACGCCCACAGCAATTCGCACCCTGCCACCCGTGGCCTCGGCGACCGTTCCCGCCAGGAGGTTCGTCGTCCCCATGAACTCCGCGACGAAGGGCGTCGCGGGGCGGGCGTAGATCTCGGCCGGTGGCCCCACCTGCTCGAGCGCGCCAGCGCGCATCACGGCGATGCGGTCGGAGATCGCGAGCGCCTCCTCCTGGTCGTGCGTCACATAGAGCGCGGTGATGCCGAGTTTCTGCTGGAGCTCGCGGATCTCACCGCGCATCTCCACGCGGAGTTTCGCGTCGAGGTTCGAGAGCGGCTCGTCCAGCAGCAGAACTTCGGGCTCGATCACGAGGGCACGCGCGATCGCGACGCGCTGGAGCTGACCGCCCGAGAGCTGATGCGGCCAACGCTCGTGGTAGCCGTCGAGATGCACCAGTTTGAGCGCAGCCGCCACACGTCCCGCGATGTCGGTCGCGGGAATGCTCCGCGCCTTGAGGCCGTAGGCGACG
>Ga0335083_10005329_pt1 | contig 16228 bp, 18 predicted proteins | sample Lox_Sample_42_FD_206716 | JGI IMG/M metagenome (GOLD analysis project Ga0335083, IMG submission 206716) | Soil microbial communities from Loxahatchee National Wildlife Refuge, Florida, United States - Lox_Sample_4.2 | ecosystem: Environmental > Terrestrial > Soil > Wetlands | place: USA... | reverse complement strand
CTGTCCGGAGCACAGCCCCCGAGGCGCATCGGCTGTATGCATCTCTCGGCTTCCGTGGCAACGTCGAGCGAGGATTTGTAGCCAAGCCGAACCGCGCGGTTTAACCTGTCGTCGATCGCTCGCAGAACCGCCGCGGTTGGGTAACCTCCAACTCGCGACGATGGTCGCGTTCGATTTCAGCTGTCAAAACGAATCAAGGTTGAAATTCCAATGAAGGCATTGTGCTTGGTTCCGTCGATCTTCTTAGTCGCCGCAGTTCCGATATCCGCGACATCTGCACTTGCCGAGCCCTTGAAACTGGTCACCGAGAGCTATCAGATTCCAGCATGCGACCCCGGAGTTCAGCTCTACGTCCGCAACAAGCGTCCGGAGGGGATGACCGCCTTCACGCCCGAGCGCATTCTGCTTTTCGTGCATGGGGCGACCTACCCGGCGGAGACAGCATTCGACCTCCCGCTCGATGGCATATCCTGGATGGACTACATTGCTGAGCGGGGTTACGACGTCTATCTGATGGACGTCCGCGGTTATGGTCGCTCGACGCGGCCGCCGCCGATGGCATGGCCGCCCAAGGACAGTGCGCCGATCGTGCAGACGGATGTCGCGGTCAGAGACTTCGGGACGGTGGTCGATCACATTCTCTCGCGCCGCGGCGTCGCGAAGATCAGTTTGATGGGATGGTCCTGGGGGACCACGATCGCCGGTGCCTACGCAGCCCAGAACGGCGACAAAGTGGAGCGGCTGGTGCTCTATGCCCCGCTGTGGCTGCGGCAGGGACCATCGCTTGTCCGCGTGGAAGGCCCGTTGGGCGCCTATCGGACCGTAACGATGGACGCGGCCCGCCAGCGCTGGCTGACAGGCGTGCCAGCGGACAAGCAGAAAGAGTTGATCCCTGGCGGTTGGTTCGAGGTGTGGTGGAAGGCCAATATGGAGGCCGATCCGGTCGGGGCCGAGCAGGATCCATCCGTCGTGAGAGCGCCGAACGGCGTCGTCGAAGACGGCCTCCGATACTGGGGCGCGGACACCCGCTACTATGACCCATCGGCGATCAGAGCGCCCGTGCTCTTGATTCATGCGGAGTGGGATGCAGACACGCCCGCTTACATGGCTCAAGCTCTATTCGCGCGATTGACAAGCGCCTCGAGCAAACGCTACATCGTCATCGGCGAAGGGACGCATACCGTCGTCATGGAGCGAAACCGCATGCAGCTTTTTCGCGAAGTCCAGCTGTTTCTGGATGAGGGTCGCGGGCAGTCGCGATGAGCGATCGCCTCATCTCGAATCGATCCCGTCCGCGACGCTGAAATTCGATGTGTTCGGCCGCCTGGTTCTCGGTGGAAGCTTTTCGAGGCAGTGGCGGAAGGCAAGCGCATGCGCGTGACAGACGTCGTGGTACCCGACTTCGTCTCGCCGGCTGAAATCGACCAGTACCTGGCCGACGCCTACCATGAATGGGCTACGGACAAACATCCGGTGGTGAGGCGGCTCAGCGATTAGCCGCGTCGCGGTCGACCATTCACCTCGACCGGCTATTCGGCGTTTGTCCCTGGCCTCCGGAACGCAAGGCCCTTCGCATTGTCCCGAACCGCCTGCGATACTGCGTCGGAGTAAGGTTCACCTTGCGGCGGAACAGCCGGCTGAAGAAGCCGGCGTCTTCGTAGCCGACTTCGTTGGCTATGGCTTCGATCGGCTGGTTACCCGCTTCCAGCATCTGCTTAGCTTCCTCTAGCCTCAGCGTGTGCACATATTCCAGCGGTGGCATACCGGTCGCGTGCTGAAACCGGCGCTTGAACGAACGCTCCGCGAGACCGCTGAGGCGTACCATAGCCGCGACCGGCGATTGCTCGTCGTAGTGCTCGGCGATCCAGGTCTGGCAGCGTGCGATCACCGCGTCCTCGACCTGACGCGAACGCGCGAGGCAGGCGAACGGTTGTTGACCGATGTGGTGCCAGTCGATCAGATTGATGCGCGCGACCTGCATCGCGACATCGATACCGACACACCGGGCGATCAAATACAGCCCCAGATCCAGCCAAGAGGTACCTCCGCCTGCCATGATCAGACGCTGTCCTTCCCCGGAAACTACCAGAGCACGGTGCGCGAGGACCTTAACTGCCGGAAAGCGCTGCCGCAGGATGTCGCAGTAAGCCCAATGCGTCGTGGCTTCGTGGCCGTCCAGCAGCCCGGCCTCGGCGAGCAGCATCGCGCCCGAACACGCTGCAGCCAAGGTGGCTCCCGCTGCATGGCAACGCCGGAGCCACGCGATTTCCTCATCGAAGCGGCCTTCCAGTGATTCGCCCGGCGGAATCGCCAGTTCCGGGACGCATATCACGTCCGCACTCGCGCCTTGTTCGAGGCTGGCCTGCGGCGCGATACGCACGTCGTTTGCCGCGACAAAGGGACCTGGCTGAGCTGACACGACCAGTGGTCGCATCAAACCGGGCCCCGGCTGCCCGTCCACCACAAAGCCCCAGTCACGGCCGGCCGACATGAACAGATCGTAGATGCCGTACACCACGGATGCCGTCGTTTCCGGGAACGCGAGGATGCCGACGGTCACCGGTCGAGCCGTGTCGTTCATGGCAGATTCGTCCGGATTGTTGCCGAAATGGCTTTAGTCAACCAAGCGGGCAGCGCGTAACGTGCGCTCATGCATTTAACCGGAACGAGCAGCTGCATGCCAACCGCGATCGATCTTCCGTTATACCCGGCGTCTGTCATGGTCTCGCTCCGTGCGAATTGGTCGTGTCGGAGGGCGTTGCTCCCGCTCGATGCTTGCCATCAGTCGATCGCCGCGCCGAACGGTTGGATACTTTCGGCGCCTTCTGGTTCGGTCCCCTCGACATGGCTGGCTGGACGACGTTGCACCGGAAACCCGCTCGCAACACCACTGCCGCTGCGCGCGGGAAACGACTCGGATCTGCCGAGCTTCGATCTGTTGCTCAGGACCTTCCGCAATCCGCGCAACTTCACCAACACGAGCTTAGGCACCGATCGCCGAGACGAGGGGTTTTCGCGACGTATCTGCGCCGCGCCGGATCGGCAAGCATCTCACTGTCGCCCATCAGCAAGGAGAGACCATGAGTAAGTACAGAACGCGCCTACCGCAGCTGAAAGACCAGCTCTTCATCACTGACGGCGGATTGGAAACGACGCTGATCTACCAGGACAGAATCGATCTGCCGGCATTTGCGGCGTTCGATCTGCTGAAGGACGATCCCGGGCTTGCGGTGTTGCGTCGATATTTCGTGCGTTATACCGAGCTCGCGCGTTCCCACCATGTCGGACTCGTGCTCGAAAGCCCGACGTGGCGCGCAAATTCGGATTGGGGGACGAGACTCGGCTACGACGCGACAACCCTCGCCGACGCCAATCGAAAGGGCATCGGCCTGCTGCTCGAGATCCGTGCCGAGCACGAGAACGCTGAGACCAGAATGGTCGTCAGCGGTAACCTCGGCCCCAGGGGCGATGGTTACAAGCCAGGTTCCCGTATGAGCGCTTTCGAGGCGCAGAGTTATCACACGCCCCAGATTCGCACATTCGAGCAGACCGACGCGGACATGATCTCTGCGTTCACGATGAACTACGTCGAGGAAGGCATCGGGATCGCTGCCGCGGCGAAGTCCTGCGAGATTCCCGTCGCAATCTCCTTCACGCTCGAAACAAACGGAAAGCTGCCGTCGGGAGATACTCTCGAGCATGCGATTGCGCGGACGGACGATGCTACCGACGGCTATCCGGCGTACTACATGATCAATTGCGCGCATCCAACTCACTTCGACAAAGTGCTCGACGGTGGATGGTGGCTGAACCGTATTCGCGGCTTGCGTGCGAATGCGTCGAAGCGCAGCCACGCTGAACTCGACGAGAGCTCAGATCTCGATGCTGGAGATCCGGAAGAGCTTGGCGAACAGTATCGTATCTTGCAGTCGAAACTGCCGAAGCTGTCGGTCGTCGGTGGCTGCTGCGGGACAGATCATCGCCACGTGAATGCCATATGCACCGCGTTGCAGGAGGAAAGAGGATAAGGACGCAGCAGTCTCGCACGGATCGGCGATTCGATCCGCCATGGCGTGCTAACCTATGCGTTGATACGAATCCGGGATGCCCGCGCGCCGCTTCGAAATGCAAGGACTGCGTCATCTGTTCGACAACAACAAGGCTTGGGCCGATCGCATCCGGCGTCAGGATCCGGAGTTCTTCGCAAAGCTCTCCCGCCAGCAAACCCCGGACTATCTCTGGATCGGCTGCTCCGACAGCCGAGTCCCGGCGAACGAGATTGTGGGGCTGCTTCCAGGCGAGCTCTTCGTTCATCGCAACGTCGCTAACATGGTCGTCCATACCGACCTCAACTGCCTTTCGGTCATGCAGTTCGCGATCGACGTGCTCAAGGTTCGACATATCATCGTGTGCGGACACTACGGGTGCAGCGGCGTCAAGGCTGCTCTGCACGGAGAGCGGCTGGGTCTGATCGACAACTGGCTGCACCACATCCAGGATGTGCGGTCCAAACACGGGCGGGATCTTCGGTCGCTCTCCGACGTTGGCAAACAGGGCGATCGTTTGTGCGAATTGAACGTCATCGAGCAGGTAGCCAACGTCTGCCAGACCTCGATAGTGAGAGACGCGTGGGAACGAGGCCAGGAAGTCGCGGTTCACGGCTGGATCTACGGGCTGAGCGACGGTTTGCTGAGGGATCTGAATACCACAGCTACCAGTAAGCAGGAAGCCGCCATTCGCTACCAAGCGGCAATCTCTGGTCTGTGATTCGCTCCGCGATGAGTAACCCGACCACCAGTTTCCGGCTGGCACCGATGTCGACGCCGATCCTGGTGCTCACAGTCCTTCTGCTCGCCTTACCGGCGATATTTCTGGCGCGATCTGCCGTCGCGGGCGGCTGGCTGACGCTCCCCGCGCTGCTGCTCGTCGGCATCTATGCCTGGGTCTGGCTCTGGTTCCGGCCGTCCGTGTTCGTAGTACATCCAGGCGTCGTCGAGGTGATCTGGCCTCTGAGGCGTCGTCAGTTGCGCCGAGAGGATTTCTCGGAAGTGCGGCTTATCGATAAGCACGAACTGAGACGCAAGACAGGTTGGGCCATGCGCGTCGGCGCTGGGGGGCTTTGGGGCGGATTTGGTTGGCTCTGGACGGAGAGGCTGGGAATCGTCCAGATGTATGTCACTCGTACCGACGAGTTCGTCTGGATCGAGCGCAGCGAGGACCGGCCTTGGTTGATCACGCCGGAACATCCGACAGTCTTTGTCCGTATTCTGGGTGGCCGTTGAGTCTCGAGGCCACGATGCGAGTCGACACAAAGGAAAGACTTCATGGAACAGCTGACTATTCCTCGCACAATTGCCGAATGGAATGAGAGCGGCAAGCAGTTTCTGCCGGGATATCTAGGGATGGAGTTCGTCTCGGTGGAACCCGATGAAGTGGTCGCCCGCATGCGGGTGGAAGCGCATAAGTGCGCGGGGAACGGATACTTGCATGCTGGCGCCGTCGTGTCTCTCGCTGACACAGCTTGCGGCTATGCGAGCTTGCGCAACCTGCCGGACGGAGCGAGCGGGTTCACGACCATCGAGCTCAAGAGCAACTTCATCGGCACGACGCTCGAGGGCGATGTGATCTGCGTGGCCAGGCCCGTTCACAAGGGACGGACGACGCAGGTCTGGGACGCCGAGGTACATGCGGAGAAGACCGGCAAGACCATTGCGGTTTTTCGGTGCACGCAGATGATCTTGCGTCCACGAAAGTAGAGGACTTGACGCCATCGATCGCAGGCCGGGATAACCCGAATACCTCGCACATGTCCCCCCTCGCTAGGCTAAAAATGGGAGGGCGTGGATACGTCGAAAAGAAAGCGAAGAAGGCAATTTTTTGGACCCCTTCGCTATGGTCAGCTCGGGCGTCGTACCTGGAAGCAGGAACTCGCGGGCCAAGGAAAAGAATTGAGGAGGCGCAGGAAGACATCAACACCTCGCTGTAAGCGAACGCCGAATGGAGCGCGTTGAACGAAATCTGTATTGCACTCCGGGCACGCGTAGCGCTCGAGCGCATTTCGACTGCGGACAAACGAGCGCGGATCCACATCGGCTCAACGGCCGCTCTATCGCCTGCGCTGTTGCGCTCGTCCTTGCTGCAGCGGCTCTGCCCGGCTGTACGAAGGACGAGGTAGCACGCAATGTTTACGATGGCGCGAGAGGCCACAACAACTCGCTGAAGTCCACGCCACTCGAGAATCCGCGACTCGAATCCCTCAGCTATGACGAGTACGAACGGCAGCGCGGTGGAGAGCGGGCCGGTCACGGCGATGCCAACATTGCGCCCTGCGCTTCATCACAAGACGCAGCCGAAGCATCCTCCTGCCCCCATCCCTAGCCGGAAGCCTCCCTCCTGCTGGGAGGAATTCCCGGCTCAGATCCGTATGCTCCTTCGCTCGCCAATGGGACTATGATCAAAACGTCGAGCGATAGTGCCGACGACCTGAAAACGTGGGAGGAGCCCAATGAAAACCGACCGTAGAACGTTTCTGAAAGCGGGGGCAGCGCTACTGGCGGGCGCGGCCGCCGAGGGGGTATACAGGGAGAGCAATGCCGACGGATCCCTGAAGGAAAACGCCGATGCGTTGCTGAGTGACGCTGCCGATAGCGGCGACGTTCCCGGTGTAGTCGCAACAGCGACCAATAGGGACGGGACTATCTATGAAGGCGGCTTCGGCGAACGCGTGCTTGGTCAGGCCGCCGCGATGAGCCCCGACACCGTAGTTTGGATTGCGTCCATGACCAAGGCACTGACGGGTGCCGCGGCCATGCAGCTGGTCGAGCAGGGCAAGCTCGAACTCGACTCGCCCGCTAGCCGGTGGGCGCCGGAACTCGCGGACGTCAGAGTACTGGTTGGCTGGGATAACGATCAACCCGTGACTCGGGCGCCCAAGCGGGCGATCACTCTGCGCCATCTGCTTACACACACCGCCGGCTTTGCCTACGATCTATGGAGTCCGGATCTGATCCGCTATGAGAAGGTCAAGGGTATCCCGGGAATCATCAGCTGCCAGAACGTGGCGCTGACCACACCGCTCATGTTCGATCCGGGCGAACGCTGGGAGTATGGGATCAACATCGACTGGGCCGGCAAGATGGTGGAGTCGGTCAGCGGCAAGCGCTTGGGCGCCTACATGCAGGAAAACCTCTTCAGCCCGCTCGGCATGAACAGCACCGCTTTCAAGATCACGCCGGAGATGCGTGGCCGTCTGGCAAAGATACACATGCGCGGCGAGGACGGGAAGTTTACCGTCACAAACATCGAGATTCCCCAAGACCCCGAGTTCGAGATGGGTGGCGGCGGCCTTTACTCCACCGCGGGGGATTATTTGCTGTTCGTCCGGATGATTCTGAACCGCGGCGCCGGGAACGGTAACCGGGTGCTCAAGGCTGAGACCGTAGACCTGATGTCGCACAACGCGATGGGCGATACCAAGGTCCGGATGTTGAAGACCGCGATGCCGGCTTTGACCAACGACGCAGAGTTTTTCCCCGGAATGCCGAAGGACTGGGGCCTGAGCTTCATGATCAATGAGGAGCCCGCGCCGACTGGCCGGTCTGCGGGTAGCTTGGCGTGGGCCGGACTAGCAAATACTTACTTCTGGATCGATCAACGCAAAGGCGTGGGAGGGGTCTACCTGACGCAAGTGCTGCCGTTCGCGGATCAGAAATCGTTACCGTTGTTCTACGCGTTTGAAAAGGCCGTGTATCAATCGATGAGCTAGTCCGACCTGCTTGGCTGCGCGCTGATGCCGAGCTTGTCCATCAGCGCGCGGTCGTGCTCGACGTCGGGGTTGCCGGTAGTGAGGGGCTTGTCCCCGTAAAAGATGGGGTGTGCCCCAGCCAGGAAGCATAGTGCCTGCACCGCTTCCTACATCCGTTGACGCCCGCCGGACAGCCGCACATAAAGCTGTGGACATTGCGATCCGAGCGACTGCGATCGTTCGCACGAACTCCAACGGATCGATCGGCTCGGTGCCATGGAGTGGGGTACCCTCCACTTGCACGAGGTTGTTGATCGGCACTGACTACGGGCAGGGATCGAGGCTAGCAAGCTGAGCGATCAGCCCCGCACGCTGGCGCCGCGTTTCGCCCACACCCACGATTACCGCCGCAGCACACGTGAATGCCGGCTTTACGCACCTGCTCAAGGGTATCGAGCCGCTCTCCGGAGACGCGTGTCGTAATGATGTCGCCGTAAAACTCGGGAGCCGTGTCCAGCTCCTTCTCGATGTTGTTTTGGGAATTGGGTTAGGCCAAAGGCAGTATAGGAAGGGGAGTTTGGATAGTAAAATGCTATTTGTTTGCGCGCCAGAATCCACGCTTCCGGCATCTGGGGAAGCTCTGATCTATTCTCGCGAGTGCGCGTTGCGTCAGGTGCGGATGACTGCGCGGCGTCGTGACGAAGCCAAGGTAGGTACCTTGGCGAGGAGCGCAACGATGCAGGCGCCGCACCTGACGCAACCAGATAATATGTCGTCTCTTTCGAGGGACCGCGCACGTGAGAATAGAGTAGAGCTTCGTGGGGCTTTTCCGGCTCTGCCCAAGTGGATGCGGTCCGGAAATCCCTGCCAGAGCCTGGAAATCTTCGCTGGTGGGATGAAGATCTGGCAAGACGACAAGGCGCCGCCGGAGGTACATAGGACGGGAAATCGATGATGCAACGTGCAGAACCTACCCTGCAGCTAGAAACTGAAACGGTGCGCGTCACCGAATGGCGCTTCGCTGCCGGCGCGGCAACAGGGTATCACCGCCACGAGTACGACTACGTCGTGGTGCCTATGACCACCGGCCGGCTGCTGCTGGAGGAACCGGGCGGCAGTCGCTACGCGGAGCTCAAAGCGGGGGTGTCCTATTCGCGTTCAGCGGGAGTGGAGCACGACGTGATCAACGCGAACGATTTTCCGTTCGTCTTCATCGAAATCGAAATCAAGCGCTGACGAGGAGATGCACGTGAAAACCTGGAGGCAGATCACAATCGCGCTCTGGTTGGCCTCGGCCGGCGCACTTCCCCTTTGCGCGATCGCCAATATGGGAGATGACGAGCCGGGCCCGACCCTGAGCGCGGACGCAACCGCGGGCAAAAAGGCGATCGAGGCGCAGGATTGGAAACGGGCCGCCGAACTGCTGACGAAGGCGGCAGCGGCCGACCCGAAGAACGCCGATGTGCAGAACTGGCTGGGCTTCGCCCAGCGCAAGCTAGGAAACCTCGACGCGGCCTTCGCCGCCTACGACAAGGCGCTCAAGCTCAATCCCCGTCACAAGGCCGCGCATGAGTACATTGGCGAGGCCTACTTGATGTCGGGCAAACTGCCGCAGGCCGAACAACACCTGGCGGAATTGCAAAAGCTCTGCACTCCGATTCCTTGCGAAGAATACAAGGACCTGCGGCGCGCGGTCGACGAGTACAAGAAAAACAACAAGCAGTGAACGGTGCTGTCTGCCCCAATCCGTCGGTTCTGGCAGTCCTCTGGGATTTCGGAGGGGTGTTCACAGAGAGTCCGTTCAAGGCCTTCGCTGGCTTCGAACGCGGTCGTGGTTTACCCGAGGGTTTTTTACGACGCGTCAATAGCGTAAACGGGCACGACAACGCGTGGGCTCGCTTCGAACGCGGTCAGATTGACTTGCCGCAGTTTGGCGCAGCGTTCGAACTGGAATCGAAAGCGTTGGGGCACCCTGTGCGCGGAGAGGAGGTGATTGCACTCCTCTATGGAGACGTCAGGCCGACGATGGTGGGTGCATTGCGCCGTTGCAAGGCCTATTTCCGCAACGCGTGCCTCACCAACAACGTGAAAACGAGCGGCGGGCACGGCCTGCCGACCAGCGAAGCACGCGCGCGGGAAGTAACACAGATCCTGAGTCTGTTCGATCTGGTCGTCGAGTCGAGCCTGGTGGGTGCGCGCAAGCCTGAGCCTCGGTTCTATCAGATTGCACTGGAGCGGCTCGCGATCGAACCCGGTCAGGCGGTCTATCTCGATGATCTCGGCATGAATCTGAAGCCTGCGCGAGCCCTGGGAATGACGACTATCAAAGTCGACTCAGCCGCGCAAGCCTTGGGGGAGTTGGAGGCGATTCTCAGAATCCCGCTGCTCGATCAGTGATCGCGCCGTGGCTTCCTGGGGGCAAGCGCGAACACGCGATCGTATAGCGCTCCCGGCAGAAGCCTCAGCAGCCTGCCTGCGATGCCCATCTGCCAGGGAATGACCACGTGGCGTTTGCGGCGCGCGATTGCACGGGCCATGCGTCCGGCCGCCACGTGCGCGGGAATGATGAATGGCATCGGGTAGGGGTTGTGTTCGGTCATCGGCGTCGCGATGTAGCCGGGACTGATCGTAACGACCGAAACGCCGCTTCCCCGCAACTCGACACGCAGGCTCTCAAGATAGACAGCGGCTGCCGCCTTGGAGGCAGAGTAGGCTCCAGAGCCCGGCAGTCCACGAAACCCGGCGACGCTGGCGATGCCCACCAACGTTCCTCCGCCTGCCGCTCGCATAGCGGGCAAGAACGCCATAAAGGTATTTACCATTCCCATGACGTTGACGTCGAGGATTTCCTGAAACACGGCGTGGTCTTCGTTGCGCTCAGTGGACGTCCCGGCACTCACGCCGGCGTTGGCGATGACCACATCGGGCGCGCCGAGCCTGGCGCAGAAATCCTTCGCCGATCTAGACAGTCCGGGTGCGTCGCGGACATCCAGGGCATACAAGGCAGTCTGTACCTTCAGCGCAAAAGCCAGCTGTTGCAGCAGATCTGCACGCCGCGCAATCAAGCCGAGGACCGCGCCGCGCCGCGCATATTCGACGGCGAGCGCCTTACCAATACCACTGGACGCGCCGGTGATCACGACGCGCGCTGTCACTTCGAGCCCCGCCGCTCCTCGCGCACCATCTGTACGAGGGCCTCGACAACGGTCATGAGTTGAGCGACGCCGCCCGTCATACCGCTGCTGGTAAGGTAGCGGCCATCAACCGCCACGCTGGGTGTGCTCTCAACCTCGAAAGCGCTGGTAAGCGCGCGGGAATTAGCCACACGCGCGGTGATCGCGTCGGACTTGAACACCTCTTCGAAGCGCTTGCGGTCGACGCCCTGCTTTTCGACCCAATCGAACAACTCACCCTCGCTCTGGAGATTGATATCGTCGCGGTGAAAAGCTCGAAAGGTAAGCGCATGAAGCCGCGAGAGCAGGTCGAGGGCTTCGTACGCGTAATAGGTGCGCGTCAGCGTAATCCATTTGCTGCTGCGAAGCGCCGGGACGCGTCGAAAGCTCACATCGGTAGGTTTGTTCTTGAGCCAGTCTGCGATGTACGGTTCGAACTGATAGCACCACGTGCAACCATAGTAGAAGAAGTAGACGACTTCGATGCGTTCCGTGTCCGAGAGCTGTTGCTTGGGAATAACGCGGTAATCGACGTCTTCCATCAGATCGGCACCGCACGTCGCGAAAGGGAGCAGTGCGACGGCCAGACACAGCAACCAGCGAGAGCGGAAGAAGCGCATTCGACACGGAGCGGGGAGAGACATCCCCGCGTCGTCAACCCTTCTTCTTCGCGGCAGGCTTGCCGCGGGCCATGCCGATGAGCTGGTCCAGAACGCTGAAAAAACGCGGGTAGTCCAGCCGCGACCCCTGACCACCGCCCGGAGGACTGGTAACCATTGATGGCCCGGTGATGAACTTACCGTTGACGGCCAGCGCTGGCGTAAACTGAACGCCATAGTCCCTGCCGACGGTCGCTGCTCGCTGGAGCTTGGCGTCGATCCCGAAAGAGTCGTACGCCTCATTGAACTTGGCCGGATCGATGCCGACGCTCTTAGCCCACTCCTTAACGCCTTGATCGGTGAACAGGTCCTTCCGCTCCTTGTGAATGGCGTCGTAGACCTTCGCGTGGTACTTGTCCACTAGCCCCATCGCCTCCAGCGTGAAGTACAGTTTCGCGGGCGCTTTCCACTCCTGACGGAACACCATCGGTATGGCGCGGTAGTCGACGTCCCTGGGCTTACGCTTGAGCCACGCTTGCAGATCGGGTTCGAACTCGGCGCAATGTGGACAGGCATACGAGAAAAACTCGATAACCTCGATCTTGCCCGCAGACTCTGGCGTCTGCGCCGGGACGATCAGCTTGTATTCCCTTCCTTCTACTACGTCCTGGGCGAGCGATGAAAACGACAGAGTCAACGCCAGCAGCACAGCGGAAAAAACATAGAGAGGACGCGGATAGAGTGTCATCGATTCTCCAATCATGTTTCAGGGCTTGGCAAGCGGCTCGTTGACTTTGATCACAGCGTTCTCGATCTTGTTCTCTTTGAGCGCTGTCCGCACCCTGTCCAATTCTTGAGCATTGGTATACGGTCCCATGCGCACACGATGCCAAACGCTCTTGTCGGGAAGAGTCGCGGTTTGGATCTGGGCTTCGAGTCCCGCCAACGCCAGGCGTGCTTTGAGATTATCCGCATCAGACGCGTTTTGAAAGGCGCCGGCCTGCAGGTAGTACACCACACGAGAAGTGCCACTGGACGGCGACGCGTGGCTCAGATCCTTGTCGGGTACGACCTCCTCCTTACCCGGCAGGATCGTGTAGAAATCCAGACGCGTCTTGGGTTCTCCCCCTTTTGCGGTGGACAGCGAAAGTGACTTGTCGCCATCCGATTTTGGAGCGCCCTTTCCGGCAGATGGCGCGCTCTTGTCGGGCTCGGTTGCCTTGTCTCGACTGACAAAAGGGCTGGGGGCCTTATTCAGGTACAGGGCAACCGCGAGAGCCAGCACCAGTCCAACCAAGACGCCGATAAATACCCCCGTCATCAACGGGTGGCCGCTCTGGCCCCGTGCGCGTTTCGGGCTGGGTTGGTAGTTTCGGCTCATCCTTTGGTCGACTGTCGCAAGTTTCGGGTTCGGCATGGGCTCACATCTTCGCCGGCGCGCTCACACCGAGCATGGCGAGCCCGTTTGCGAGAATCTGGCGCACGGCTACGATCAGCGACAGGCGCGCCAGCCTGACACCAGCGTCGTCTACCAGGAAATGGGTGGAATTGTAGTAGCTGTGGAACGCAGCAGCCAGGTCTTTCAGATAGAACGCAACGAGGTGAGGCGCCAGATCGCGCGCCGCATCTTCGATGACGGCAGGGTAATCCAGCAGCAAGCGCAGAATCTGCAACTCCTGGTCAGACACAAGCGCTGCACGGTCAGCGCTGCGCAGGCTGGATTCGTCCTCGCCCCATTGCTCGAGCACGCTGCAGATCCGGGCATGCGCATACTGGACATAGTAGACGGGATTGTCGCTGCTCTGCGACTTGGCCAGATCGAGGTCGAAATCCAGGTGCTGATCGCTCTTGCGCAGTACGTAAAAGAAACGCGCTGCATCGTTGCCGACCTCGTTCCGTAACTCGCGCAGCGTCACGAACTCGCCTGCGCGCGTCGACATCGAGACCTTCTTGCCGTTTCGGTAGAGTACGGCAAATTGCACGAGCGCGACTGTTAGGAGATCCGGGTCGAGCTCCAGGGCCTGCAGGGCCGCCTTCACGCGCGGTGCGTAGCCGTGATGGTCAGCACCCCATACATCGATGAGCAGGTCGAAGCCGCGCTCGAACTTGTGCAGGTGATGGGCGATATCGGGAGCGAAGTAGGTGTACTGACCGTTCTCCCGTTGTACCACGCGATCCTTCTCGTCGCCGAACGCGGTACTTCGAAACCATTTCGCCCCGTCTTGCTCGTACAGATATCCCGACGACGCCAACTTCTGGAGTGCGCGTTCCACTGCACCCGTGTCGTAGAGCGACTTCTCCGAGAACCAGCAGTCGAATGTCACGCCGAACTCCAACAGGTCGTTGCGGCAATCCCCGAGCTGCTCGGTGAGGACGAAATCGTGAATGTAGACGTAATCTTGGCCCAGCAGGCGCTTGGCGTTGGCGATCAGCCCATCTAGGTGCGCTTCCGCGTCCGCGTCGACCGAAGCAACTCCTTCCAACAGAGCGCCCGACGCGTGCACATAGCGACGCCCGTGCGCCAGCATGATGGATCGGGCCATGTTGCGCACATACTCGCCGAGATAACCATTCGGCGGGAACGAGATGCTCAGTCCATTGAGTTCCAGATAGCGCAACCACGTGGACAACGCAAGGATGTCCATCTGACGGCCTGCATCGTTGACGTAGTACTCACGCGTAACCGCAAACCCCGCGGCCTCCAGGACGTTGGCCAGGCTCGCGCCGAATGCGGCGCCGCGACCATGGCCGACGTGCAGGGGTCCGGTCGGATTGGCGGATACGAACTCCACCTGAGTTTTGCGACCCTGGCCGAAACCAATTCGCCCATATCTCTTTCCGCGGGCCAGGATGTCTACCACTACACTCTGCTTCGCCTCCGGAGTCAGGAAGAGGTTGATAAACCCAGCGCCCGCAACCTCCGCTTTCGCCAGCAACGGCGACGGCAGCAACGCCTGCACCACCTCCTGCGCGATATCGCGCGGGTTGCGCTTGAGTGGCTTGGCCAGTTGGAGTGCGAGGTTGGAGGCGTAGTCGCCGTGCCCGGCTTGCTTGGGTCGCTCTAGAACAATGGTGGCTCCGCCTTGCTCCGGTATCACCGTCGCCACGGCATTTGCGAGCAGGAGCGCGAGCTGGCTTCTAGGATCCGCTACGGAAATCGAGTTCATTGTGCAGGACGGTCGAGGAGCGCGAATTATACCGATAGCGCCCGCGGAGCGAACCTGTGCGCAAATCGCTCAAGCACCGGCCTACAGCGAAGGCAGGGGATTCAGGGCTACAGGTCCAGCGGATCGACGTCCAACGACCAGCGAACTCGACGGGCTTCGCCTCCAGAGAGGTGCGGCATCCAGGCATCGACAAAGCGTTGCAGTTCGGCGCGCGATGCGCTCTGCACCAGAAGGTGACCTCTCTCCCGTCCTGCGATCCGCGCCACTGGCGCCGGAACGGGATCGTAGACCTCGACGCGGTAACCGAGTCGTCCTCCCGCCTCCGCAGCGTGCCCGAGAAAGCGTTCTACCGCCTCGCGCTGCAGCGCCTCCGCGCGCAGCAGCACCTGATGCGCGTATGGCGGGAAGCCCGCTTCGCGCCGCTCGGTCAGGACCATCCGAGCGAACGCTTCAAAATCCTGGCGCTGCACCGCTTGGTAAAGAGGATGACCAGGAAACTGCGTCTGTATCAGCACCTCGCCGGGCGCGTCGCGCCTGCCGGCGCGGCCCGCAACTTGAGTAAGCTGGCCGAACAGCTTCTCTGCTGCGCGGAAGTCTGTACTGTACAAGGCCCCGTCCGCATTGATGACCCCCACAAGGGTCAAGCGTGGGAAGTCGTGACCCTTGGCCAGCATCTGGGTGCCGACCAGAATGTCCACGTCGTCATCCTGCACGCGTTTCCGCATCTGCTCGAAGGCCAGCCGCCTGCGTGTGCTGTCACGGTCGATGCGAAGCACTTGCGCAGTTGGGAATAGACGCATCAGGGCGTCTTCGATGCGCTGGGTGCCTTGCCCTGCCGCTGTCAGATCCAGGTTCCCGCAGCTCGGGCAAGCCTGGGTCACCGGCTCCTCGTGGCCACAGTAGTGGCAGCGGAGGCGCGCGACCGTCGAATGCAACACCAGTCGCGCGGAGCAGCGTGGACATGACGCGCTCCAGCCGCAGGCGAAGCAAAGCAACGCTGGAGCGTAACCGCGACGATTGATGAACACCAGGCTCTGCTCGCCGGCCGCGAGCGTTCTTCCGAGCGCATCGATCAACGCTTGCGACAGACCTTCCCGCAAATGCTGGCCTCGCGTATCCACGCAATGGATCGATGGCAGCTGGGAGTTGGCACGCGCCGATAGTTGGGTCAGCCGATACCGCCCCGACAAAGCCTTCCCGTAGCTCTCAAGGGACGGCGTAGCGGATCCCAGCACTACCGGGACCTGCCGATGCTTCGCACGCAATACCGCCAGATCGCGGGCCGAGTAGCGCAGGCCTTCCTGCTGCTTGAGCGAGGCATCGTGCTCTTCATCAACGACGATGAGGGCTAGGCGCGGCATCGGGGTGAATACCGCCAGTCGAGTTCCGATCAGGATATTCGCCTGCCCCGATTCCGCCGCGCGCCAGCGACGCAGGCGCTCGCCCTCCGGCACCCCGCTATGCAGGCTCGCTAGCATGGCCTGCGGAAACCTCGCGACAAGCCGGGCCTCCAGCTGGGGCGTCAGGTTGATTTCCGGCACCAGG